>ERZ1673700.3429-NODE-3429-length-10766-cov-5.979087_pt1 | contig 10766 bp, 8 predicted proteins | sample MGYA00580230_ERZ1673700 | MGnify/ENA primary metagenome ERZ1673700 (study PRJEB41218, sample SAMN15661782) | gut metagenome | host: Homo sapiens | place: Canada: London | collected 2015-08-20/2019-03-30 | study: EMG produced TPA metagenomics assembly of...
AGCAGCGCATCCAGACCGCCATGGACCGCCTGATGGAGGGCCGCACCAGCTTTGTCATCGCCCACCGCCTGTCCACCATCAAGGACGCCGACCTCATCCTTGTGATGCGGGACGGCGACATCGTGGAGCAGGGCACCCACGACCAGCTGCTGGCCGCCGGCGGCTTCTATGCCGACCTGTACAACAGCCAGTTCGAGGACGTGGTGGAGTAACACGAACGATTTGAAATGCCCTCCGCGTTGCTCTGGGCATCTTCAGCGGAAATATTATTTTAGATTTTGCAAATCCGGCAGGGCTGCGGCCCCGCCGGATTTGCCTTTTCACGGGAAGGGTCGTTCCGGGCAGCGGCATCGTGGCTGCTGTTGGCCTGCGGCCAAAACGCAGCGAGAACAGGTGCTTTTACGGGATGAACCCTCTCAGTCCTCCACCGGTTCCAGCTTCATGCCGAACAATTTTTCAGAGAGCAGGGGCAGCAGGTGCTGTAACTGACGCACATATTCTTCCACCACCGGATCAGGCTCCGCTTTTGTAACGATACCAAACCGCATTCCCTTGTTCCAATCCAGAACAAACACCTGCTCAAGATTCGGTCTGCGGTAGTACACCGCCGGGGTCAGCATCAGGCTTGGCAGCTTATACTGCACACTTTTTACGCCGCGGATGATCTCTGCCCGCCGCCTCGAAGCCTCGTGCAGCAATGCCGTCTCGTACAGGGATTGCTCCGGTGTTCCAGCAAACATCCACCGATATTTTACCGCCTGCTCCAATGGAATGTGTCCGCGGGGCACCTCTGGCGGCGTATGGAACGGGATGCCGATCTCCGGCATATAAACTGCCGGGTAAAAATGCAGACCTCGTGCTGCGATCTCCGCACACTCGATCTGCAGCGAAAGATCGATCTCACCGTTTAGCAGTGCACGCCCGATATCCTTTCGGTTGGCACAGCTGTACATCAAGGGGGAAAAGCGGGTGCTCAGCTCTTCTGTGGCGGCAAACAGGTCAAATCCCAGCATCTGCAGCGGCATATTCTGATGCCCGATCAGCAGATGCCGTTTGGGCGGGTTTGCATTCCGTTCCGCTGCCTGCGCACAGTTTACTGCATCATCGTATAATTCCAGCAGTTGCTTTGCCTTTGGATAAAATTCCCATCCTGCCGGAGTCAGCACCACCCGGCGCTGCGCGTGCTGAAACAGCTGGACTTTCAGCTGTGCCTCCAGCACACGGATCTGCTGAGACAGCGCAGATTGTGACAAAAACAGCGCATCTGCCGCCTCCGAAAAACTATCCAGTTCCACGATTCTCACAAATCCCTGCAATGCCTTCAAGCTCATGGTGTTGCTCCTTTTGCAATAAATAAGTTTTACTTCATTATAATATAATTTATTTGAATTGTAAAATCCCTCCGTCATCGCTATAATTGTTAAAGATTCCGCAATCCTTGTGCATTGCGGAAGGACAAAGAAGAATTCAAACAATGAAGAGAAAGAGAGCATCCCTATGAACAAGATCTCCCGCAAAGGCTTTCTGAAGATCGCCGCTGCCGCCGCCATGAGCGGTGTCACTGCCGGTGCTCTGGCCGCCTGCAATTCCGCCTCCAGCTCCACTGCCTCCGGTGCCGCCGGTCAGTACATTCCCGGCACCTACGAGGGCACTGCCGAGGGCATCTCCTCCACCGTCAAGGTCACCATGACCTTCTCCGACAGTGCCGTTACCGATGTGGTCGTGGACACCTCCGGCGAGACTGCTTCCTACGGCGCTGCCGCTGCCGATGAGCTGCGCAAGCAGCTGATGGCTGCCGGTTCTGCCGAGATCGACGGTGTTTCCGGCTCTACCGTCACCTCCAATGCCGTGATGAAGGCTGCCAAGAGCTGCTACGCACAGGCCAAGGGCGAGGCTGTGGTTGCGAGCGTGCAGCTGCCCACCGGCGACGAGAACGACTGGCTGGGCACCGAGCCCGACATCGACGAGGCCGCCATCACCGAGACATGGGATACCGATATCGTCATCGTGGGCGCAGGCAACGGTGGTATGTGCGCAGCCGCTTATGCTGCACAGAACGGGCTGGATTTCCGCATCATCGAGCAGAATTCTTCCGTCATGGAGACCCGTCACTGGTACGGCACCATTGATAGCAGCGAAGCAAAGAAAAAAGGGATCGCTCCGGTTGACCGCGCCGAGCTGCTGAGCGAGATCTCCCGTACTATGGGCGGTCGCTGCGACCAGCGCGTGGTCAAGACCTGGATCAACGAATCCGCTGCCATGCATGATTTTGTTTCCGGCATCCTGGAAAACGAACCTTATAACTATGTGTGCAACCTGACCGCCGGCGATGAAGCCAAGTGGCCGGATGACACGCAGGTGAGCCAGAGCAAGCTGATGTTCCCTGTGCAGCAGGTCGATTACAGCAGCGCTGAAAAGCCCCGCAACGTGGTGTTCCAGGAGTACATTGAAAGCAAAGGCTACAGCATCGACTTTAACACCGGCCTTGCCAAGCTGGAAAAGGATGCCGACGGCCGCATCACCGGCGTGATCGCCCAGAGTACCGCAGATGACCACTTTATCCGCATCAACGCAGCCAAGGGCGTGCTGCTGGCTTGCGGCGGCTATGCCGGCAACCCCTACATGATGGAGCAGCTGGACCCGCTGGGCACCAGTGTGACCACTGCCTGCTCCTATACGCCTGCCGACAAGGGTTACGGCATCCGTGCCGCGATCTGGGCAGGTGCACATCTGGATGCAGAATCCGCTCCCGTTCTGTTCGACCGTGGTCTGGTGGCACCCGGTGTGGATGCCGGCTATGTGGACAGCGAGAACGCCTTTGGCGGCAAGGCCTTCCCCGGCACTGTGGGGCAGTACAACCCCGGCAGCCAGCCCTTCCTGAAAGTCAACCGCCATGGCGAACGCTTTATGAATGAGAGCCAGGAGTACGACAACGCTTCTCACGCTTCCTTCCAGCAGCCGGGTCATGTTTATGCCATGATCCACGATGCAAACTTCCGCGAAGATGTCGATCGCTTCCACACCATCGGCTGCTCTGCACTGACCCGTTACATCCCCGGCATGATGGAAGGTCAGCTGGAGCAGTACGAGGGTGAGGGCCTGATCATGAAGGCGGACACCATTGAAGAGCTTGCCGACAAGATGGGCTTTACCGGTGCCGACAAGGACAACTTTGTAGCCACCGTTGCCCGCTACAACGAGCTGTACGACAAGCAGAACGACGAGGACTTCGGCAAGCCTGCAAGCCGCCTGAGCGCCATCCGCACCGCGCCCTTCTACGGCTGCTGGCTGGGTGCCTCTCTGCTGTGCAGCATGCAGGGCATCTCCATCACCGAGAACTGCCAGGCCAAGGACAGCAACAATGAGCCGATCCCCGGTCTGTATATCACCGGTGATATGTCCGGCAGCTTCTTCCAGAACAACTATCCCTGCGTCATGGGCGGTACTGCCTGCGGTCGTACCCTGACCTTTGCCATTAAATCCATCAAGCAGATGGCAGGCTTGGAGAACGCCTGATAAGGCGCAGTTCTCCCGCATAGATCCAACATTTCTTCTTTTCTTCTTTTTCATGTGAAGAGGGGCGGTCCCGGTCGGGGCTGCCCCTCTTTGCTGTTTTGCCCCGCACACCCCCTACACAAATGCCCGCGATTGTGCTATGATAGGGCTGAGCAGCCGGTTTGCTGCAAACAACCGGCAAAGCATCGAGGTGTATTGTACAATGTCTGAACTTCTTGAGACGCTGCGGCAGGAGGGCGTGGACCCGGCCCTGCTTTCTGCGGTGGAAGAATACCGCACTGCCCATCCGCTGGACGCTGCGCTGCGGCCCCGCATCCCGGCTCCGGCCTTTACCTACTACGGCAAAGAGGTGTGGGAGCAGGCGCTGGCCGCCCTGCTCTGCGGCGAAAACCTGCTGCTGGCGGGCGGCAAGGCCACCGGCAAGAACGTGCTGGCCGAGAACCTCTCCGCCGCCTTCGGCCGCCCCGCGTGGGACATCTCGTTCCATGTGAACATGGACGCAGCCTCCCTCATCGGCATGGACACCTTTGTCGACGGACGGGTGGAGTTCCGCCCCGGGCCGGTGTACCGCTGCGCCCAGTGCGGCGGCTTTGGCGTGCTGGACGAGATCAACATGGCCAAGAACGAGGCGCTGGCCGTGCTGCACGCAGTGCTGGACTTCCGCCGCGCCATTGACGTGCCCGGCTACGACCGCATCCCGCTGGCCGAGGAGACCCGCTTCATCGCCACCATGAACTACGGCTACGCCGGTACCCGGGAGCTGAACGAGGCCCTGACCTCCCGCTTCGTGGTCATCCAGATGCCCACCATCACCCAGGACAACCTGGAAAAGCTGCTGCGGGCACAGTTCCCGGATCTTGCTGCGAAGTACGCCCACCAGTTCGCCCTGCTGTTCCTCGACTTGCAGAAAAAGTGCGACAGTGCGGAAATTTCCACCAAGGCACTGGACCTGCGCGGCATGCTGGACGCGCTGCGCCTGATCCGCCGCGGCATCCCCGCAGGGGCCGCGCTGGACATGGGCATCACCAACAAGGCCTTTGACAGCTACGAGCAGGGCCTGATCCGCGACGTGATCGCGGCCCGCATCCCGGCCAAACTGGATGCGGCCAAGCTGTTTGCCTGATGGAAGCCCAGAGCTACACCGCACAGGAGCGGCGGGCGGCCAATCAGGTCTGGGCGGCTGCGGGCGCCTATGGCTTTGAGCCGCTGTTTCTGGCCCACAACACCGACGGCACGGTGGATTTTTACATGAACACCATCGTGGGCCTTGTGCACAAATATTACGGTGACAAGTTGATAAACAGCATCTTCGACCACTGGGCGGGCGATCTGCGGCAGGCCATGCTGGACGATCTGGCATGGCTCTACCTCGAAAACGCGGCCTACCGGCTGGAGCTGCCCCACCGCCCGGTGCTGGAAGCGCTGCGCTATTCTCACGCCGACTACTTTTTTGCCATCCAGTACAAACTTTCCCGGCAGGAGTGGATGGCCAGGAACCAGCTGGTGTACACCATGCAGGCGGCCCGCTGGCGCAGCGTGCTGGGGCGCAATCTGCCCGTGATGACCCCCTACGAGAGCGGGTTGTTCCGGGCGCTGGCCCCGGACACCGCCCCGCAGCCGGACCAATTGCAGGACGCCCTGCTGGCCGTGTACGCAACGTTTGGCCTCTTCGACGGCACCGTGCATCCGAAAGCGGCGCTGCACCTGCATCTGGACGGCCTGCTGGCCACCCTTGCCACCAAGGCCCTGCCCACCCAGATGATCAAGACCGACCGAGTGACCGTGGAGCACTCCAACGCCGTGGACGCCGCCGGCAGCGGCCCCAGCGTGGACAAACGGCAGGCCCACATCACCCTGAAGCAGAACGCCGCGCAGGACCGCGCCTACATCGAGAGCTGCTTCGGCCGCTCCCTCTACCCGCCGGAGCGGCTGCGCAAGGCCGAACAGGAGCTGTGCACCGGGGTGCATCTGGGGTGCCATTTGTGGTTCAGCGCGGGCGTGCCCAGCCCGGAACAGGCCCCCACCCCGGAGGCCCGGCATCTGGCCGAACAGGCCGAGCTGCAGGCCGACCGCAACCGCGCCTACTACGCCAAAAATCAGGAGCTGCACCGCAGCGTGGTGCTGCGGCTCACCGAGCAGATCCGCAACTGCATCCTGGTGCATCAGCAGCCCAACGCGCGGGTGGCCCGCAGCGGCAATGTGGACCCCGGGCGGGTGTGGCGCGCCCCGCTTTTGAACGATGACCGGGTGTTTTTGTGCGCCGAAGAGGAAAATCACCCCGCCTTTACGGTGGACCTGCTGCTGGACGCTTCCGCCTCCCGCCTGCACTGTCAGGAGGTCATCGCGGCGCAGGGGTCCATCCTGGCCGAGAGCCTGGCCAACTGCGGCATCCCGGTGCGGGTGAGTGCCTTCAGCAGCCTGCGGGGCTACACCGTGCTGCGGGTGCTCAAGGACTTTGCCGACAAGAACCGCCAGAACATCAACCGCTATTTCGCCTCCGGCTGGAACCGCGACGGCCTGGCCCTGCTGGCGGCGGGCGATCTGCTGGACTTTGCCCCCGGCCCCGCCCCGCGGCACCTGCTCATCCTGCTGACCGACGCTTCCCCCAACGACAGCCGCCGCATCCCGCCCAGCCCGGAAAACCCGCTGGGCTGCGGCTACGAGGACGCCGCCGGTGTGGCCGACGCGGCCGCCCAGGTGCGCGTGCTGCAGCGCAAGGGCATCCGGGTGTCGGCAGTGTTCATGGGCGAGGACCGCTCCGCCGCCGACGCTGCCCGCATCTATGGTAAAAATATGGCCCGCATCCGCGGCATGGACCAGCTGGCCCGCGCCGCCGGCCGCCTGATCCAGAACGAGATCCGGGAGCTGGGAGATTGAGCATTCTTCCCGGCTGACGGCCTCGCCCTCTCCGTCCGCTCCCGTTGGTCGCATCCACCTCTCCCAAAGGGAGAGGCAAGAGCCTGACGGTTACGTTCTTGGCTCTCCCTTTGGGAGAGCTGTCACCGCAGGTGACTGAGAGGGCGAGCACACTGACCACTACAAGACAAGCGACTGTTGCAAAATAAAAATGCGATAGCAACTTGCACAAAGGAATCGTGCAAAATCAGAAACCCGGAACCCTTTTTGAGCCGTTTTGGCCCTGAAAAGGTTCCGGGTTTTGTGCATGTTTTTTCAGAGAGCTATTTTGCAACAGCCCTTTTTTTGTTGTCCGGCACACAACCACTTCGGGCATTTTACAACCAACCGTCGCGTTGTATTTTGGAGCAGTTCCGGGGTGTTCGCAAAAATCTGGTTGTTTTTGCAAACTTTTAGTTGTTTTTTGTCGTAGTTTATGCTATACTATGTTCAGACGAACCACAGGAACACGCGATGTCCCCCGCAGTGCACGGCGGCGGCCCGCGTTGGAAGTCCTTTGAATACAACACTTTGCTGTCAGTCGGACCATTCAGGGAGGAACGTATCATGGATGCCAACCGCTACTTTACCGCCATGCACAACGCCATGTCATCCCGTCTGCCGGGGGCGCAGCTTCTGGCCGCCGTGCGCCTGCAGGATCTCTGCGGCAACGACGCCTACCTGGAAGTCCGGCGGATGCCCGGGGAGCACTGCGCCACCGTGTGTTACTCCACGATGGGCCGCAGAGGACTGAACTTCCAGCTGTTCCGCAAGGGGTGGATGCTCTGCCACAACGAGAGCGGCCAGCTCACCGGGCAGTTCCCCGCCAAGGCCGAGAGCCTGCTGGAGGACACCGACTTCCACGCCTGCTGCCGCGAGGACCGGCTGGACGCTGCCCGCACCGACCGCATGGTGCAGGAGCTGGAAACGCTGGCGGGCATGGACTGCGACCTGCCTTTGCCCCGTGACGCCCGCACCGGGGCCGTCATCACGGTGGACAGCTTTGTGGGCCGGGGTGCCCACTGGAGCTACAGCACCCTGAGCAAGGCCCCCTGCCTGCCGGTGGCCGCCATCCTGTACTGGCTGGCCGACAGCCTGGCCGGAGCCGAGCGCCGCACCCTGCAGGCCGACCCGGAGGCCGCCCAGCTGGCCGCACAGTGGCAGAGCGGCACGGTGGAGATGTTCTTCCACCCGGCCGTACCGGCTGCCGCCCAGCTGCAGACGCAGCCCCAGACCCCGCCGGTGAGCCGTCCGGCACGTCCGGCACGCCCGGCCCCCACCTGCGCCCGCACCAAAAGCTGGCAGAGCATTCTGGCCGTCATGGCGAGCATGTAAAAAGGCTCCCCCTTGCGGGAGAGCCTTTCTAGGATAAATTCTTATTCCAGATAGGGGTCCAGCAGCTTGTCCACGGTCTGGCTGCGCTTGGGCGCGGGCTTTTTCACCACGCGGCCCCGGCAGGCCACCAGTTCCAGATGCTGCAGCGCCCGCAGGTCCTCCAGCGGGTTCTGACGGGTGACGATGAGGTCCTCGCTCTTGCCCACTTCCAGCGAGCCGGTCACATCCCCTACCCCGGCCAGCCGGGCGTTGCGCAGGGTGGCGGTGTACAGGGCAAACTGGTTGCTCACGCCGCAATACTTGTGGAAGTAGCACAGCTCCCGCCAGAAGTCGTACTGGGTGATGTAAGGGCAGCCCACGTCGTTGCCAAGGCCCACCGGGATGCCGTTGGCCAGCGCCGTTTTGGCGCTTTCCACGATGCCGTCAAACACGATCCTGCCGTTGTACTGGTCTTTTTCCGACGCACCGGACACCGCCGTGTCAAACAGCGCATACGGCAGCGCCGGGGAAATGGTGGTGCACAGGAACGCGCCGTGCTCCTTGTACAGTTTTACCGTTTCTTCGTCCATTTTTGCGCCGTGCTCGATGGAGTCCACGCCGTTTTCCAGCGCCGCCTTCACCCCTTCGGGCGATTCGGTGTGGGCCGCCACGGGATAGCCCATGGCGTGGGCCTGATCGCACACGGCCTTTACCATCTCCGGCGGCATCTTCAGCTCGCCGGGGGTGCCCTTTTCGGCGGCATCCAGCACGCCGCCGGTGATCATCAGTTTGACAAGGTCCACCCGCTGGGTGCTGGCCCTGGTGAGCTGGGTCAGGGCCTCGCCGTTGTTGTGGGCCGCCACGGCCACCGAGCCTGCCATGTGGCCGCCCGGCACCGAGATGCCCTCGTTGGCGGCCAGAATGCGCGGGGCCAGGATCTTCCCGGCCTGGGCATCGTCCCGGCAGCGGGTGTCAAAATCCGCGATGCCGCCCACGGTGCGGATGGTGGTCACGCCGCCCAGCAGCTCCAGCTTTGCATAGCTGCACACCATGCGGTAAGCCACCGCACGGGTCAGGCCGTTGCTCAGAATTTTACGCACCAGCGCCGCATTATCCCGCGGCTTTGCGCTGGGCTTGCCGTTGCCGGCCAGATGCACATGCAGGTTGATGAGGCCCGGCATCGCATAGCCGCCGTGGAGGTCGATGACCTCATAGCCGTCCAGGTCGGCGCCCTCGTCCGCAACAGCGGTGATGACGCCGTCCTCGCACAGCAGCACCTTGTGTGCCTGCGGCTCCATCTGCTGGGTGCCGTCCAGCAGAATGCCATTGATATATGCCCGCTTCATGGTCGTTTCCTCGCTTTTGTACAACCTTGGTTGTTTTTTGTTCCAGTATAGCACGTTCCGGCGGGCGGTGCAACGAAAAAGGCAGGAAAGGTCCTGCCCTCTCCTGCCTGGTTGATGCAATGATGCTTTCCTGTGCTGCGGCGCTGGAGGCTGCGGCCTCGCTGGATGCGTCAGCGGCGGCGTTTGCGGCGGGGCAGCGCGAAATAGTAGCCGAAGGCCGTGCCGCACAGCCCGCCCACGATGTGCATGAAGTTGGCCACGTTGTCGTGCACGAGGAGGATGTCGTACACCTGCTGGCCGAAGTACAGCGCCGCTACCAGCAGCATGGTGACCGGGATGCCGCCGGAAAAGCCCGCCAGCGACGACAGCATGATGAGCATGAACACGATGCCCGACGCCCCCAGCAGCCCGGTGCGGGGGAACAGCACGCATTGCAGCACGCCGGTGACCAGGGCTGTCAGCACAATGCCCTTCAGCAGGGGGATGCTGCCGTATTTTTCCTCCATGGGCGGGCCCACCACCAGCAGCAGCAGCATGTTGTTCAGGAAGTGCTCCCATCCGGCGTGGCCCAGCACATGGCCGAACAGCCGGATGTAGAACAGCGGGTCCTTGAGCGACGAGCGGTAGACGCAGAACAGGTGCATGGTGGTCCAGCCGCCGGTCCACTGGTCGAGGAACAGCACCAGAAGCGACAGCAGAAAAAAGGTGAGGATCACCGGGGAGTTGTATTGAAGCTCCAGCTTGAATCTTGCCTTTTTCGTAACGATACGATCCTTTCTCTCTTATATTGTAGGGGGTCAGCCGCGGGTCTGCAGCCAGTAGGCCCCCATGCTCTGGCCGGGCTGGCCGGTCACCTCGTCGCTCAGGTAATCGGCAAGGCCCCAGGCGGCAGGCTGCCAGGCGTTGGCGGCGGCCACGGTGGGGTACTCCACCTCCGCATACCAGAACGCGGTGGGCCGGCCTGCGTCCACATGGTTCACTTCCAGCGCGCTGCCGTCCGGCAGGCGGTAGGTGCGGCGGGTCTTGGGGATGAGGGGTTTGCCGATGATCTTGTGTTCCAACTCCTCAAACAGTTCTTTGTCGATGCTGCGCTCGATCTCCTCCCGGGCAAGGCCGCCCTCGCTCTTGAAGCAGAGCACATAGTCGGTCCTGCCGCCCGCAAGGGCTTCCTCCCGGATGCGCACCGTGGGCCGCACACTGATGTAGCCCTGCCGCATGGCAAATTCTTCCTCCATGGGCAGGCCCTCCGGCCAGCCGGTCACCATCCATTTGCGTTCGATCTCCATTGCAGATCCCCTCTTTCCGGTCTTTTTTGGAAATTTCTTATTTATAATACCATGGATCTATGGTATTATAAAGGGGTGAATTTGAAAAGAGCAACCAAGGAGATCTCCATGAAAGAACGCGCTTATCCTGTATACACCGTCAACAAACACGCCGAGGGCCTGCTGGTGGGCGGCCACCCCTGGGTGTACGAGAACGACATCCTCCACGCCCCGGACACCGAACCCGAAAACGGCGCCCTGGCCGATGTGGTCAGCCCCAAGGGGGCGTACCTGGGCACCGGCTTCGTGTCGCTGCACAGCAAGATCCGGGTGCGGCTCATCAGCCGCAACGCCAACGACACCTTTGACGCCGCTTTCTGGCGCCGCCGGGTGGAGTACGCCTGGGCCTACCGCAAGACCGTGCTGGAGC
>ERZ1673700.3437-NODE-3437-length-10751-cov-13.965408_pt1 | contig 10751 bp, 9 predicted proteins | sample MGYA00580230_ERZ1673700 | MGnify/ENA primary metagenome ERZ1673700 (study PRJEB41218, sample SAMN15661782) | gut metagenome | host: Homo sapiens | place: Canada: London | collected 2015-08-20/2019-03-30 | study: EMG produced TPA metagenomics assembly of...
CCATTAAAGCGAACCCCCGTTGGAGTCTCTCCTTCGGGGGTTTCGTCATTTCTGCGCAAAAAAATCTCCAGGCAAAAAGGAAGGAGGCGGTGAAGCCTCCTCCTGTTTCGCAGTTTTTTCGCTCCCTTTGATTACTCGTTAAGCGTGCTGCCGGCTTTTTCTTTGAGGGTGTAGAGCAGGGCAAGGGCGTCTCTTGGCGTCAGATCGTCGACGTCAAGCATCGAAACCTCTTCCGCAAAAAGACGAGCGGCCTTGGCCGATGCGCTTTCTTCCGCAGGCAACGGGTCCGGTGCGTCAACGGCAAACAAATCCAATTGAGAATCGGAAACCGCCGAACGCGCTTCAATTTCAGCCATCATGGCACGGGCGCGTCGTGTGACCGAGGCAGGCATGCCGGCGAGTTCAGCCACGGCAATACCGTAGGAGCGGTTGGCGGGGCCTTCGCGTACGTCGTGCATGAAGACGATGCCGCGATTGGTTTCTCGAGCGCTTACGTGAACGTTGGCGACTTCGGGAATTTCTGTCGCAAGCTGCGTGAGCTCAAAGTAGTGCGTTGCAAAGAGCGTGTAACTCTTCGTGGTGACGGCAAGTTCCCTGGCAATGGCGCCCGCAAGACTCAAGCCGTCGAAAGTCGAGGTGCCGCGTCCGATTTCGTCCATCAGTACCAATGAATTGGGTGTGGCCTGATGAAGAATGGCCGCGGCTTCGGTCATTTCCACCATGAACGTGGAACGACCGCGGGCGAGATCGTCGGAAGCGCCAATACGGGTGAGAATTCGATCGATCGGCCCGATACGTGCGGCTTTGGCGGGAACGAAGCTTCCGGCGCATGCCAGAAGAGCAATCAGGGCAACCGAACGCATATAGGTTGACTTGCCGCCCATGTTGGGACCGGTGATCACCAACAGGCGCCTCGAGGGCGTCAGCGCACAGTCGTTGGGGACATAGTGTTCAAGCGCATGCTCCACGACCGGGTGACGTGCTCCCTGCAGATCAATGCCGGGAACGGCACTCATCGAGGGTTTGACCCAGTCGGCGGTCTCTGCGTGCTTGGCAAAGGAAAGCAGAGTGTCGGCGGCAGCCACCGCTGCGGCAGCATCCAAAAGCGGTTTTACAAAGATCTGAATGCGATCGAGAAGCGCGTCCCAGAGTTCTTTTTCTCGTGCAAGCGACCGTTCCTTGGCCGACAGTGCCTTGTCTTCAAAAGCCTTGAGTTCCGGGGTGATGAAACGCTCGACATTTTTGAGCGTTTGGCGACGACGATAATCGGCCGGTACGCGCTCGGCCGCCGCTCGCGGCACTTCAATGTAGTAGCCAGAAACGCGGTTGTATTCGACGCGAAGCGACGAGAGTCCCGTGCGTTCCTTTTCCTTTGCTTCAAGGTTGACCAGAAATTCGCCCGCGTTGTCACGCATGGCGCGCAGATTGTCGAGCTCTTCGTCGGCGCCCGCGGCAATCACGTCGCCTTCGCGAAGAAGTGAAGCGGGCTCCTCTGCGATCCAACGGTGAAGCTCTTCACTCAACGTCGCATCCATCACGGCGGTGTCGGCAAGTGACTTCAAAAGCGAACTGCGGCACTGCTGACCGAGTGAGGCGAAGTTGGAAAGTTTCTCAAGACTGTCGCGAAGCGCGGCAAGCTCTCGAGGACGAATGCTTCTGAGAGCAATGCGGCCCGCGTTGCGTTCAATGTCGGGAAGCCCGTTGACACAGGCATCAAACTCTGAGCGAAGCGTCGTGTCTTTATGAAGTTCATCGACGGCTTCATGGCGGCTACGAACGACAGTAAAGTCGCGCAGCGGATGATGCAACCAGTGCAGCAGCGTACGAGAACCCATTGTCGTGCGGCAATGATCCACCACACGCATGAGCGTATCGCCTTCGTCGCCTCGAATCGTTTCGCTGATTTCAAGGTTGCGGCGCGCAACGGCGTCAAGTGCTACGTAGGCACTGTTTTCTTCCAATACCGGAGCTCGAAGGAAGGGCAGGGCATCGCACTGTGTCTGTTCTACGTAACCCAGGATGGCATTGACGCCGGCAAGAATCTCCGGCTCGTTTTCCAGTCCTCGAGCGGCGAGCGCTTCCAGTCCAAATTTTTCTTTGATAAGTGCAGCGCCGCGCTGGCTGTCAAAGTGCCAGTCGGGAAGCGACGTTACAGGGATGCCGTCGAAGACCTCTTGGCGCGACTCTTTGACGGTTTCGGAAAGAAGAATTTCGCCCGGAGTTAAACGGGCGAGTTCGCCGGGGAGATCTCGCAGCGAGCATTTGGCGGCACGAAAGTCGCCGTTGGAAAGCGTGAGCCACACCAAGGCCCCCTGCGCATTGCGTCCTTTGCCGGGCACCCAGGCCGCAAGCGGCGAATCCTGCTTGTCGTTTAAGAGCGCGCCGTCGGTGAGCGTACCCGGGGTGACGATTCGCACGATCTTGCGCTCGATGCTGCGTCCCGGAGCGGCTTCTGTCATCTGTTCGCAGACGGCCACCGACACGCCCGCTTTTACGAGACGCGCGAGATACTGCTCGAGCGTTGCCGCGGGAACACCCGCCATCGGGATTTCGTTACCCTTGGAGTCTTTGCCTCGGCGCGTGAGCGTGAGGCCCAGAATGCGGTTGGCTCGGATGGCGTCGTCGAAAAAGGTTTCGTAAAAGTCGCCAAGTCGATAAAGAAGCAATACACCGGGATGCTTATCCTTGAGCATCAGGTATTGGCGCATGATGGGCGTGTGGCCGGCGTACGGGTCGCACGCCGCCTCACCGCCCTCTTGAAGCGGCTTATTCGTATCAGCCATAGCGATAAAAAGCCGGAGAGTCTTACTTGGCGCTATTGGCGTCGGTCACTTTCATCAAGAGCGGCGCAAAGATCTTGGGCGTGCCCACGCAAATGCCGCCGGTCGCAAGATAGTTTTCACCGGCCGAAAGGTCGGTCACCAGGCCGCCGGCTTCCAGAACGATGAGTGAGCCGGCAGCCAAATCCCAGCTTTTAAGGTTGGCTTCCCAGTAGCCGTCCAGACGACCGCAAGCCACATAGCAGAGGTCAAGCGCGGCTGAGCCAGCGCGGCGCAGCCCCGCACAGGAGCGGGCGACACGCTCGAGCTTGGGCAGGAACGTTTCGTAGTCGTCGTTGCGGCGGAAGGGAAAACCGGTGCCGATCAGTGCCTTGTTCATGTCCGTACGGCCGGAAACGCGAATGCGGGCGTTGTTCAAGAATGCGCCGCGGCTGCGTTCCGCACTGAAGAGTTCGTCCTTGACCGGGTCATAGACAGCGGCGGCCATCACGCGTCCCTTGAGGGCGTAGGCAATGCTCACGGCGTAGTGCGGGAAGCCGTGCAGGAAGTTGGTCGTGCCGTCGAGCGGATCCACGTACCAGACGCCGTCCGCCCCGGGATTAACGATCGTGCCGGATTCTTCGGCAACGATGCTGTCCTTGGGGAAGTACTGACGAATGATTGACGTGATGCGTTCTTGTGCGCCGGTGTCCACGCGGCTCACGAAGTCGAACGGAGCCTTTTCGCGGGCTTCAATGGCCGAGAGGTCGAGGCTTTCGCGGTTGATGAAGTTGCCGGCTTTGCGGCAGGCTTGGATTGCGACTTCAAGTTGGGCTGAGGGCATGAGGATAACGACTCGAAAGAGAAAAATAACGACAAAAGGGGAGCTGAAGCGAATCATCAACTCCCTGACTTGAATGGATGCCCGTCCGGTGGAGGAAGGGACTGAAATTTGGGTGCGCGTATTTTATCAAATCAGGCTCGCGGCGATGAGAACGGACATTGGCGAGAATCGGACAAAACCTTGAACTAATCTGCATCCGACGGTTATAAACCGTATGATTCCTATTCCGATCAAAATGCAGTCAACAGGATCATGGACGCAACGCTCAATCAAACGCTTCCTCCGCACAGCAGTCGGATTTCATTTGTACTGGTACGACCGAGCCACCCTGGCAACATCGGTGCGGCTGCCCGAGCCATCAAGACGATGGGCTTTACCGATTTGCGCGTGGTTGCTCCGGTGGATCCCGAATACCGCACGCATCCCGACGCCGTGGCGTTTTCAACGAGTTCCGTTGACGTGCTCACCGACTCCCGCGACTACCCGACGCTCGAAGAGGCTCTGACCGACGTGGCCCTGCCGTTCGCGATGACAGGCTACAGCCGCCGCTTCGGTCCGGCTTTGGAAACGATGCGCGAGAGTGCCGATCGCGCAAGCCTTTGGGCCGAGGAAAACAAGGGCCCCGGCATTGCGTTTGTGTTCGGTTGCGAGCGCTCGGGGCTCACCAACGAAGAAGTGGGCCTTTGTCGCTTCGCCACGGCCATTCCGGCCAATCCCTTAAGCCAGAGCCTCAATCTTGCTCAGGCGGTGCAGATTGCAGCCTACGAGATGCACATGGCGCTTTTGCAAAGGGCGCACGCCGCCGGACTCTACGGCTGGCAGCAGCGTTTCGAACAGGATCCGGCCGCAAGCGCCGCCGCCGTCGAAGGACTGATGCGGCACTGGGAGGAGGCGATGACGGCCTGCGGCGCACATAAACCCGAGGAGCCCAAGAATCTCATGGCGATGAGCCGCAGTATTTTCTCCCGTGCGCTTCTTACGCAATCCGAAGTGGATCTGCTCCGAGGCATTTGTGCGGCGATCATTTGTCCGCGGCACTTGAGAGCCGGCCGCAAAAAGGCTCTGGCGGCCGAAATGAGCGAAAGTTCGGAGAAAAGCTCGAATTGAGCTTCAGGCCACGGGCGAGCCTGCGGTACAATCAAAAAACGAGGTGCAGGATAGGCTCGCGAAAGTCGCCCTTTGCCCGAAACCAACACCGACAGAAAAAGGATACGAAGCAAATGTTTGAGCGCATTAAGGAAGACATGCGGACCATTCTTGAGCGAGACCCGGCGGCGCTCGGTCCGATGCAGGTGATTTTCAGCTATCCCGGCCTGCATGCGCTGGCGTTTCACCGCGCTGCCCACTGGTGTTGGATTCAGGGCTGGTACAGCTTTGCACGGTGGCTGAGCCACGTCGGACGTTTCTGCACCGGCATTGAAATTCACCCGGCCGCCCGTATCGGCCGCCGCGTCTTCATCGATCACGGCATGGGCGTGGTGATCGGTGAAACCGCCGTGGTGGGCGACGACTGCACGATCTACCATGGCGTAACACTGGGCGGCGTCAGTCTCGGCCGTGGACAAAAGCGCCATCCGACGCTCGGCAAAGGGGTTGTAGTGGGCGCCGGCGCCAAGATTCTCGGCGGCTTTACCGTGGGCGACAACGCACGCATCGGCAGTAACGCCGTTGTGGTGCGCGAAGTGCCTGAGAACGTGACGGTGGTGGGTGTCCCCGCGCGTTCCACCAAGGAAACCAAAAAACAGCGCGAACAGCTCCATTCTCAGTTTATGGCCTACGGTGTGGTGCCGGGCGAAGACGATCCTTACGTCGTCAAGATTCGTCAGCTCGAGCGACAGCTCCAGCAGCAGGCCCAGATGATCGCGCAGCTGCAAAAGCTTGCCGGTCTTGACGGCGAAGAGAAGGACGCTGAAACCCAGTAGGCGTCGTGACGGTACAAAATTTCAACAAAAGGCGGCTCGGCGCTCTTTCGCGCGGGCCGCTTTTTCGCTACAATGCGCAGTTCGGCGGGTCCCCTCGCATAAGAGCTCTGCTAACCTGGTCAGGTCGGGAACGAAGCAGCCACGGCGGAATACTCTTAGTGCCGAGGATAAGGCTCGCCGAATTCGTTTCTGCGCTTCCTCCTTATAATTGACCGACCGATTCGCCGCGAACAGCGTCCCGGGACCTGCGGCGACTCTCCAATATTTTGTTCGGTTGGATTTTCCCTCATGAGCTATCAGGTTCTCGCCCGAAAGTGGCGCCCCCATGACTTCGAAAGCATGGTCGGGCAGGAACATGTCGTTGCCGCCTTAAAGCACGCCCTCGACGAAAATCGTCTTCATCACGCCTATCTCTTTACGGGAACGCGCGGCGTTGGCAAGACCACGCTCTCGCGCATTTTGGCCAAATGCCTCAACTGCGTCGGCGAAGACGGCAAGGGCGGCGTGACGTCGCACCCCTGCGGCAAGTGTGAAGCGTGCCGCGCCATCGACGAAGGGCGATTCGTCGACTACATCGAAATCGACGCTGCGAGCAACCGCTCGGTCGAGGAAATGACGCAGCTTCTGGAGCGCGCCATGTACGCGCCCTCCAACGCCCGCTACAAGGTCTACATGATCGACGAAGTGCATATGCTCACGACGCATGCCTTCAACGCGATGTTAAAGACCCTGGAAGAGCCGCCCGAATACGTCAAGTTCATCCTCGCGACGACCGATCCTCAGAAGGTTCCCGTGACGGTACTTTCCCGCTGCCTGCAGTTCAATTTGAAAAACATGTCGCCAGCGGCCGTTTCCGGTCATATGCAGCACGTCATGCAGCAGGAAGGCATTCCGGCAGAACCCGCAGCGCTTGATCTGCTTGCGCGCGCCGCCCGAGGCTCCATGCGCGACGGCTTGTCGCTGCTCGATCAGGCCATCGCCTTCTGCGCGGGCGACGTGACGCTTGAAAAAGTGCGCGCCATGCTGGGCGTGATGGACTCCGACGTGCTGTGCGACCTTACCGAAATGGTGCTCGAAGGCCGAGCCAAGGAGGCCCTCGAAACGGCGCGTCAAATCGGTCTCGACGGAGTGAGTTACGGTCAGGCCGTGCGCGATTGGGCAAGCCTCATGCACCGCATTGCCATTTTGCAGCGCGTGCCTGATGCGCTTACCGACAGCGACTCGGTTCTGGCACGTATTCGTACGCTTGCAAGCAGCATGACGCCCGAGGAAGTGCAGCTTGATTATCAGATTCTGTTGCAGGCTCGCGCCGACATGGCTCAGGCCCCGGACGAATACGCGGGTTTTACGATGGCCATTTTGCGCATGCTTGCCTTTAAACCCGCCGGTTTTGCCCCCGGCGGCAAGGTGCCCGAAAAAAAGCAGGAACCGGCTCGCCGGACGACCAAGGCGAATGACGCCGCCGGCGCCATGCCGCCCGAAATTCCGCACGACGACGTACCTCCCGAGATAGCGGCCGAAGCGGCGCCGCCCTGGGCGGATCTGCCGCCGCAGGAGCCCGGCCGGGGAGAGCATTGAGCCGGTTAGAAGACCGCACACCGGCAGGGGACCGGCGATTCTTCCACCCATAGAAGTTCATCCCGACGAACTGCTTTCTAACTGGCGAAAACTTGTGTGTGCCTCGGGGCTCACGGCGCTGCCGCGTGAAGTGGCCGCCGGCAGCGTCGTGCTTGAGCTGACCGATGATCATGTACTTCTGCGCGCAAGAAGCCGCATGTTGCTCACGCCCGACGTGGTGCATCTGATCGAAGCGGCCATGAAGCGACTCAAAGGCGAGCACTTCCAGGTGAAATTTGACGAGCAGGAGCATGACGGAAAATCCCATGCGACGCTCTCGCTTTGGGAGGAATCCGAGCGACGGGCCGCGCGTCTGGCAATGATCGAAGCATTTAAGAGCGACCCGTTTGTGCAAGAATGCTTGCGCGTGCTTGACGGCGAACTCGATGAAACGTCGGTACGAAAAGCCGATAACTGATTTTTTTCAAACGACTCAATAGGTGAAAACAAAATGAGAGGCAATTTTTCCGGCCTGCTCGCGCAGGCTCAGAAAATGCAGAAAAACGTTGAACGCGCTCAGGCCGAGCTCGCCAACATCGAAGTGACGGGCGAAGCCGGCGCCGGCATGGTGAAGATCACCGTGACCTGCAAGCACGAAGCCAAACGCGTCGAAATCGATCCGAGTCTGCTTTCGGGTTCCGAAGACGATAAGGAAATGCTCGAAGACCTGATCGCCGCGGCCATCAACGACGCCGCGCACAAGGCCGAAGCCGCCGCTCAGCAGAAGATGCGCGAAGCCACGGCCGGCATGCCGTTGCCTCCGGGCATGAAGCTGCCGTTCTAAGGCTCGATGCATCGTCTCTGAATGCGAAGTCCCTTCCGGGTTTGCAGCCGGTCGGGACTTTTTCGCACTTTTGCCGTGCGTTTGACGCAGCCGCAACGCTTCGCAACACATGTGCGTTTGTCTCCTAAGCGTCAGCAAACAAATTTTCCATACAATTCCAAGCTCTTGATTCTTGAGGATTCTTTTTTGCCATGGGCAGTTGGTTTGATGTCTTAATGCTTTTTGCGCTGATTGTTTTCAACGGCGTCTTTTCAATGAGTGAAATTGCGCTTGTCACCAGTCGCAAGGCGCGACTGCAGGTTATGGCCGAAGACGGCAACAAGGGAGCGCAGCGCGCCGCCCTGCTGCAAGCCGATCCCACCTGGGCGCTTTCGACCATTCAGGTGGGCATCACCTCCATCGGCATTCTCTCGGGTATCGTGGGCGAATCGGCTTTGGCCGGTCCCGCAGCCGAGGTGCTTGTGGGCTGGGGCGTGTCGCCCGAAACAGCCAAGGTGCTCGGCGTTACGCTCGTCGTGGTGTTTGTGACGTATTTCTCGATCGTTCTCGGAGAACTCGTTCCCAAACGTTTGGGACAGAGCCGACCCGAGGCGCTGGCGAGCGTTGTCGCCCGTCCGCTTCACTTGCTGAGCCTTATCATGAGCCCCTTCGTGAAGCTGCTTTCGTTTTCCACGAAGTTCGTCTTGAAGGTTCTGCGTCTTGACAAGGGTGAAGAAGCCGGCGTCACGCAGGAAGAAATCCACGCGATGATCGAAGAGGGCAGCGCTTCGGGTGCCATTGAAGAAAGCGAACGCGACATGGTGCGCAACGTGTTTCGACTCGACGACCGTCAGGTGGGGTCGGTGATGACGCCGCGAAGCGACATCGAATGGATCGATCTTCAGGACAGCACCGAAGAAAACGTCAAGAAACTGCTCACGAGCAAGCGCTCCCGTCTGGTGGTGGCCTCGGGGTCTCTCTCCGACGTCAAGGGCATCTGCTCGACGCGAAGCCTCCTGCAGCAGATCGTCGACAAAAAGGAAATTGACTTTACCCAGAATTTGCTTCCAGCCGTTTACGTTCCCGAATCGTTGAGCGGTATGGAGCTTTTGGAACACTTCAAGAGCACGATCGTGCCGCTGTCGCTTGTCGTCGATGAGTTCGGCGAGGTGGTCGGACTCGTGACCCCGCGCGATGTGCTGGAAGCCATTGCCGGAGAATTTCAGGCCGAAACCGAAGACGAACGCATGGCGATCGAACGCCCCGACGGCTCGTGGTTCCTCGACGGCATCATTGCGATTCCGGAACTCAAGGACACGCTCGGAATCAAGGAAGTGCCCGAAGAGGATCTGGGGCGCTACAACACGCTTGCCGGCATGATGATGCTGTTGTTGCAGCGGCTGCCTAAGACGGGCGATCGCGTGAGCTGGGAAAACTGGGATTTCGAAGTGGCCGATATGGACGGTCGTCGAATCGACAAGGTACTGGCCACTCCCCAAGTCGTCACCGCCGAGCCCGAAGGCAAGGCCTAAACGAGTGAATTTGCACCCATGGACATTCTTATTCTCATCCAAAGTCTCATTCTCGGCATCGTCGAAGGCCTGACGGAATTTTTGCCGGTGAGTTCGACCGGACACCTGATTTTGGCGGGCGACATCATCAATTTCGCTCCCGTATGGGGCGATACGTTCTACATCGCCATTCAGGCAGGCGCCATCGTCGCCGTTTGCTGGCATTACCGGATGCGCTTGATAGCGATTTTGCTCAATCTCTTTAAGTCCGGAAAAGAGCAGCGTCTTGCGATCAACATCATCGTGGGCTTTCTGCCTGCTGCCGTTCTGGGCGCCACGCTTTCGAGCTTTGTGAAATCGCATTTCTTCAATGTCTTTACGGTGGCGCTCGCGCTCGTGATCGGCGGCCTGATCATTCTGTGGATCGAGGACTACCACGAGCGCAAGAACATCACGCCGCGCGTGCCGACAATTGACGATATGACGGCCAAGGACGCCTTTGCCGTGGGCTGCATGCAGTGCTTTGCGCTCATCCCCGGCACGTCGCGCTCGGGCTCAACCATCATCGGCGGCCTGGTTCTGGGCTTGTCCCGCAAGGCAGCCACCGAATTCTCGTTCTTTCTGGCGATTCCTACCATTTTCGGTGCCACGGTCTGGGATTTGTGGCAGTCGCGGGACGCCCTGGCCTTTGACAGTCTTCCGGCCATTGCCGTGGGTTTCGTGGTGAGCTTTGTTTCTGCGATCGTCGTGGTGCGCTGGCTTCTGCGCTATGTCTCCACGAATGACTTCCGAGTTTTCGGTTGGTACCGCATTGTTTTTGGTATCGTGATTCTGGTGGCGGGTTATTTCGGCGTCGGAATCGCGCTCTGATCCTAAACCAACATGGCCGGCCTCGGTTTTCCGAAGCCGGCTTATTTCAATTTATCGGTTTTGGACCAGCGCTTTTGAGAGCTCCAACAGCCAAGCGTCCGTGCCGCACGCCGAGACCAAGGACACGCCAAGCGGAGCACCGTCGATTTCAGCCAGCGGCAGCGTGATCCAAGGTACGCCGGCAAGTCCGCCCAGGCAGAACGAGGCGCTCATCTTGCTGCGAAAGGCGTTCATGTTGTCCGGCGAGCTTGCAAATGGCTTCTTCCCGACTGAGTCCATACAATGGCGGAATGAACAGCAAGAGCGCAGGGGAAAGGCATGGCCGGACGTCCGCAGAGATGTGACTTCTCCCCTCATTGAAATGAGGGGCTTCCTGCTTCACAGCGAGTTCGGCATCCGAGTTTCCCCAAACACCTCTCCGGCTCCACAGGCATAACATCGGCCCAGCCCGGACCTAGCTTTACA
>ERZ1673700.3452-NODE-3452-length-10678-cov-12.204933_pt1 | contig 10678 bp, 14 predicted proteins | sample MGYA00580230_ERZ1673700 | MGnify/ENA primary metagenome ERZ1673700 (study PRJEB41218, sample SAMN15661782) | gut metagenome | host: Homo sapiens | place: Canada: London | collected 2015-08-20/2019-03-30 | study: EMG produced TPA metagenomics assembly of...
TGTTATTTATCGTAATTTTCATATCAAACTTTCCTCACCGATTTCTCGGCAAATATTTTTATCAATTAAATTATACAACATTTAAAAAATTAGTCAATAGTTTATTTTAAATTTTTTTCAATATTGATTAATTTAATAATATTTTACAATATTTAAAATTTTTCGTCAATAATAAAATTTAAATATTTATTAATTATTATACAATCTTTTAAAATAATGTCAATATAATTAATTTAAATATTTTTAATTTACAAAAAATTTTTAACATTGATTAAAATATATATCAAGCATTTATTTTAAAAAAATTGGTAAAATAGGCAGAAACCAAAAAATTATGAAGCTAAATTAATAAAATATACATTTAAAAATATTGACTAAAAAATATATTTATGTTATTATAAAAAAACTTATTTTTAAAATGTATAATGTTTGGAGAGCTGCCCGAGAGGCCGAAGGGAACAGTTTGCTAAACTGTCGTAGGAATTTCCTACCGAGGGTTCGAATCCCTCGCTCTCCGCATCGGATTAAAAGTGAAGAAAGCAATATTTATAATATTTTTTATAGCCGTATCTATGGCTTATTCTCAAAATGGCGATACAAATAACGAAGCAACCTCAAATTATTTTAATGTTCCCACAGAAACAGAAAACAATACAAATAACGAACCTGCGATACTTCAAGATATAAGAAATATTGAAAATAGAGCCGCCGTAAGTTCAACGGGAATGTTTATAAGAGCGATTATAGGATTTATATTAACTTTAGTCGGAATATATTTAGTGTTTATGTATCTTAAAAATAAAACTAAAAAAATATCGGGTTCAAACGAAATTATAAAAATATTGGCTACAACGACTGTCGCATCAAATAGATATATTTCGATTATAGAAATAGCGGACGAAATGTATTTGATTTCAATATCCGACCATAATATTAATTTGCTTGAAAAAATAGAAGATAAAGAAATTAAAGACCAAATAAGAATGATGTATATAAACTCTAAAGAAAATGTTGTTGAAGATAGTTTTAAAAATATTTTAAATCAAACTTTATCGATATTCAGACAACCGAAAATGAAAGAAAAAGACGCTTTACAATCAACTAAAGAAATTAGAGAGAGATTGAGAAATTTAAACTCTAATGATAATAATGAAAATAATAAATAATCTTTTTACTGTTTTTTATATTGTTTTTATTAACAAACGAATTTATAATTAATTTGAATTTCAATATTTAACTTTAATTAATTTTAATAAGGAATTAAAAATGAAAAATAAAAACATAATTATTTTTATAATAAGTTTATTGACTTTTATATCATGCAAAAATTCTTACGCGGAAATAAAATGGGAAAAAGATTTGGCAACCGCAATTAAAAAAGCTAAAAGTAAAAATCTACCGATTATGATAGACATATATACCGATTGGTGCAGTTGGTGTAAAGAATTGGATAAAAATACTTACGCAAACGAAAAAGTAATTGAAACGGCTAAAAAAATAGTGTCGGTAAAATTGAATCCCGAAACTTCAGAAGAAGGAGAAGAGATTGCAAAAAAATACGGAGTTAAAGGTTATCCTACTATTCTTTTTATTAACGCTGACGGATTTGTTTTAGAAAATGTCGGAGGATATGTAGAAGGAGAAAAATTTGTTCCTTATATGAAAAATGCAATTGAAAAATTAAGCAAAGTTAACGCCCTATTATCAAGCAAAGAGTCGAGTTTAGAAAAATTAGATTTATATATGGAATCGGGAAACGAGGAAGAAGCGACTAAATTATTTAATAATTTATTAAGTAAAAAATCGATTCCTGAAGAATCTATGCCTAAATATTTGCTTGGTTTCGGTTTAATAAAAGCTCAAAAAAAAGATTACGAAAAAGCGAATATATATTTCGACAAAATAATAAAAGAATATCCTAAATCGGAAGAAATTTATATATCGCATTATTATAAAGCGGTTATTATGGTGCTTGCGGGAGAAAAGGATAAACCTAAAAAATATTTGGAAAAATTGCTTAATGATTCAAAAATTCCAAACGATATGAAATCGCAATACGAAACTTTATTATCTTATATAAATGAATATTAATATATGAAAAATATTATAATAACGATAAGCAGACAATACGGAAGCGGCGGCAGATTTATAGGAGAGAGAGTCGCAAAAAAATTAAATATAGGATTTTACGATAAAGAATTTATAGATATTGTAGTTGAAAAAACGGGAATAAGCAGAGCGACTATAGAATCAAAAGACGAAAAATTTACAAACGATAATATATTTTTCAACGCTTTTAATAAGAAACATTTTTTAAGTCCTTTTAATAACGCTATGACTTATTCTACTTTAGATAAAATATTTGATATTCAAAGCGATATAATAAAAGATATAGCAAATAAAGGTTCATGCGTGATTATAGGAAGATGCGCAAGTTTTATATTAAAAGATTCGCATAAATGTTTTAATGTTTTTATTCATGCGCCGATTAAAAAAAGAATAGAGAGAATAACAAATCAATACGGAATAAAAATAGAAAACGCCGAAGCTCAATTAAAAAATACAGATTTATACAGATATAATTATTGTAAATATTATACGGGAGAGGAATGGGGAAATATGGTTAATTATAATTTAACTATAGACAGCGGATATTATGACGATGAACAAATTAGCAATATAATGATAAAATCTATTGAAGAGATTAAAGATTAAATTAATTAACGGATATTTATTATGAAAAAACTTGTAAAAGATTTAAATGATTTTAGAGAAAGCGATTATTTTTCTTACGAAAGCAAATGCAGATTATGGAAAAATAGACATATATCTTTGATTATAGATTTCGGAGAGGATGCGAATAAATCAAGAATGTTAAAAAAATATAAAAGCAAAATTAACAAAATATTAAATTGGATTGATTCTAATAAAAAAACTATATCCGATTTTTTAATTTCGCATCAATGCATAACTTTAGCTGAAGAATGGGTTTCTGAAAATAACGAAGAGATTGAAGAAAATTGTTATAAAAACGATATTGGCGATATAATAAATATTCCGATAACTGACGAAGATTTTTATAACGCTATGTATTTGGACAGCGTTTTGATAGATTTTGACGAAGACGAAAGCAAACCCGACACTACAATGCATATACTTTTTGAGCCCGATTATTTCAAAAAACATTCTTTAATCGTTTATCTGGACGGAGATAAAAATATAGAATACGGAGACATAGCGGGCTAAACCGAATACTTAAAAATACGGGTAAAAATATAATCGTATAAATCAAACATTAAACCTAAAAGTTACAACATCGCCTTCTTGCATAATATATTGTTTTCCTTCGAGTCTTATCGCTCCAACTTCTTTTGCTTTAACGAAACTTCCAAGCTCAAGCAATTTTTCGCAATTTATAACTTCGGCGCTTATAAAACCTCTTTCAAAATCGCTATGAATAACTCCAGCCGCTTCGGGCGCAAAAGCTCCTTCTCTAACAGTCCAAGCTCTCGTTTCATCCTCGCCCGATGTTAAGAAAGTGATTAATTTTAAGAGTTTATGTCCAGCTTTCGATAATCTTGAAACTCCCGATTCTTTTACTCCCAAATCTTCCAAATAACTTAATCTCTCTTCTTCATCCAAATCTTGCAAATCCGCTTCTATCTTTGCGCTAAACGGAATTAATTCAATATTTTTTTCTTTAGAATATTTTTGCAATATAGCGTAATTAGGATTTTTTTCGGGATTTGCAAGTTCGTTTTCTGAAAGATTCGCTCCAATCATCATACTTTTTGAAGTGAGTAAAAATAAAGGTTTAATAATTTCTTTTTCCGTATCGCTTAAATTTAATCCAAATATAGGATTTGAATTATTTAATTCGGGAAGTAATTTATTTAAAAGTTCAAGTTCTTCTTCTATAGCTTTTGCTTTTCCGCCTTTCAAAGCTTTTTTTTGTCTTTCAATTCTTGCGTTAATAGTTTCAATATCGGCAAGAATTAATTCGGTTAATATAATATCTAAATCTCTTAAAGGATTAACTTCTCCAATATGCGTAATATTTCCGTCTTCAAAAACTCTAACTACTTGCAAAACCGCATTAACCTCTCTTATATGAGATAAAAATTTATTTCCAAGTCCTTCGCCTTTTGAAGCTCCTTTTACTAATCCTGCAATATCTACAAAATTAACGGCGTTATAAACTTTCTTTTTCGACTTAAAAAGATTTGCAAGTTTGTCTACTCTCTCATCGTAAATTATTGCCGTAGCTTCGTTTTTATCTATAGTGCAAAACGGATAATTAGCCGCTTCTGCATGAGCGTTTGTAAGAGCGTTAAAAAGCGTTGATTTTCCAACATTTGGAAGTCCGACAATTCCTATAGATAAAGCCATATTTTTTCCTTAAAAGTTTTTTATTTAGAATTAATTTTAAATTAAGATTAATTATATAGATAAATAAAATAAAAAACAATAAATTTTTTCTATATTCTCTTGCAAGAAAAAGATTTTCCATTACGGTTAAATGAGCGCACATATTTAATTCTTGATGTATTGTAATAATGCCGTTATTTATAGCGTCTGCGGCTTTATTAAAAATAACTCTTTTGCCTTCTAAAAATAATTCTCCGCTATCGCATTCGTATATTCCTCCTATAATTTTTATAAGAGTAGATTTTCCCGCTCCGTTTTCTCCCAAAATTGCATGAACTTCGCCTTTATTCATATCAAGATTAATATTTTTCAAAACGGGAATTCCGAAAAAAGATTTTGAAATATTTTTAGCTCTAAAAACTATATCAGCCATTAAATCTCCTTTTAATTATAATTTATTCATTGCAACCGCCAAAGTAGAATAATCGCCTATTTCTTCTTTGAAAAACGAAGCCTCTATACTGCAAAAATTAGCGCTGTATTTTAAGGCTTCCTCTTTAATTACGGATAAAACTATATTTTTAAAAAACGATTCCATTCTTGCATATATTCCGCCTATTATAATTTTATAGTTTCTAAACTTTTTGCTTTGGCTATTCCTATTGCAAAAGTTTTGGCGTATTCTTGAAGATAAAGATAATCTTGAATAATATAATAACGGAATTTTTCTTTATCTAAAGTTCCGTCTTCGATTCCCATAACGAAAGGATGTTTATTATATTTATCCCATATTTCTTTTGACATTTCAAGCAAATATTTAACCGTTTTCATTATTTTTTCTCCCTTTTTTATAAAAAATTATTTTGAAAATTCCGTATTTAAATTAAAAGAATGATTTATAGGTCCTCTGCCTTTTCCTAAATTTAGCATAGATTCTAAAGCTCCCGAGATATAATCTTTAGCTTTTTTTATCGCATTTTCAATATCGTAGCCTTTTGCCAAATTGGAAGCTATGGCGCTTGAAAGAGAGCAACCCGTTCCATGCGTGTTTGGGGTGTCGATTCGTCTACCGTAAAACCATTTTAATTCTCCGTTTGAATATAATAAATCGTTCGCGTCGTTTAAATTATGTCCGCCTTTAAGCAAAATGGGACATCCGTATTTTTCTCCGATTGACTTTGCCGATAGAATCATATCTTCCTTGCATGCGATTTTAATTCCCGAAAGAATTTCCGCTTCTGGAATATTCGGAGTTATAATAGTCGCCATCGGAATGAGCGATTCTTTAAGAGTAATCACGGCGTCAGATTCTATTAATTTAGAGCCTGAAGTCGCCGCCATAACTGGGTCGACGACAATATTTTTAGCCTTATAAAAGTTAAGTCTTTCCGCTATAACCTCGATAAGCTCGGAATTTGAAACCATCCCAATTTTTACGGCATCTGGATAAATATCGGTAAAAATCATATCAATTTGCCTTTTTAGAAAATCGGGGCTAATTTCCAATATGTCTTTCACTCCCGTTGTGTTTTGAGCGGTAAGAGCCGTAATCGCCGTCATAGCGTAGACTCCGTTCATAGTCATAGTTTTTATGTCCGCTTGAATTCCCGCTCCTCCGCTGCAGTCGCTTCCCGCTATCGATAATGAAGTTTTCATTTTGTTTCTCCTTAAAATTAATTATTTATTTTTTATTATTTTAAAATTTTTAAAATAATAAAGATTCAAAAAATAAATCTGTATTTATAAAATCCGCTATAAAAAAATCCGCGATATTTTTAATTTCTTTTTGTCTATTTTCGTATTTATCATATACGGCTGCGACTAAAAACGAAGACATTTTAGCCGTTTTGATTGGATAATAAGCGTCTTCAAATATAAGAGTTTCCCTTTTTTTAGTCCCAAGAAATTTTAACGATTCCTCAAAAATATTCGGTTTGTCTTTTCCGTATCCGACGGAGGAACAAGTAAAAATTTTAGAAAAAAACTTTTCCATTTTATTTCGCTTCAAAGCCGCTTCGATTAAATAATCGTCAGTCGCGGTGGCGATGCACATTTTAACTCCTCGTTTTTGTAGAATCTCTAAAAACGATTTTATGTTTAGTTTTGGTTTGGCTTCGTAAAAATAAAAATTTTCTATCATTTTATTTATTCCGTTTATAATTTCTTTTTCCGTCAAATCGAGTTTATATTTATTTTTTATATAATTTGCCGACTGACTCAAACTCATTGAAGATATAATTTCGTTAAAATTTTCTTCGGCTTCAAATCCTATGGAACGAATATAATCCGAGCCTGCCGTTTGCCAAATGGACATCGAATCGAATAATGTTCCGTCAAAATCAAAAATAGCGCCTTTTAATTTCATAATTTAATCATTTGCTCCGATAGTCTGCGAAGTTCTCTGCATTCTTCTTCAATATTTTTAGCTCCGAAAATTGCGCTTACTAAAGCCACTCCGTCAGCTCCGCTTCCAGCAAGTTTCATAATATTATTTTTTCCAATTCCGCCAATAGCGACTACGGGAATATTTACCGCATTGCAAACACTTTTAAGATTTTCAAACGGAATAACATTAGCGTCAAGTTTAGTTGAAGTTGAAAACATAGCGCCTACTCCGAGATAATCCGCTCCGTTTTTTATCGACTCTAAAGCCTCGTTTATGTTCTGAACTGAAACTCCGATTATCATTTTGTCTCCGACTAATTTGCGAACTTTAGAAACAGCCGTATCTTCCTGCCCGACATGGACTCCGTCCGCTTCGCATTTTATGGCTATATCGACATTATCGTTTACTAAAAACGGAATGCCATATTTTTTGCATAAACTTTTTATTTTAATCGCTTCTTCTAAAAATAATTCTTCGTCAAGATTTTTTTCTCTAAGCTGAACGCATGTAGCTCCGCCTTTCAAAGCCGATTCAACCTGCTCGTATAGATTTTGTTTGCCTATCCAAGCTCTGTCCGTGACTGCGTAAAGTATAGCGTATTTTTTATCGAATCTCATATTTCGCTCCTTTATCCAATTCTTCTGGAGTGAGATTATAAATCGCGTCAATTATATAATTTCTATACGAGGAATTTCCGTCAAGTTTTGTCAAACGATTATAAGCAATTTCGCCCGCAAGTCCCATCGCGCATACCGAAGCCGCGGCGGATTCTAAAATTCGACTTGGATTGGCGGAGATAAAAGCCGCCGTCATTGCGGAAAGCTGGCAACCAGTTCCCGTAACCGTAGCCATCATTGAATGCCCGTTGCGAATTATATAGGTTTTTTGATTGTCGCTTACAATATCTATAGCTCCAGTCATAGCGATTACGGAGTTTGTTTTTTCGGCAAACGATTTTACAAATTTTATCGTTTCGTCCAAATTATATTCGGTAATTTTATCCGATTCGCTTGCGTCAACTCCTTTTGTCGACATATTGCCAGAAGCGAGAGATTTTATTTCGGAAGCGTTTGCTCTAATTACAGAAAATTTTATTTCGTTTAAAAGTTTTAAATTGGTTTGCGCGCGTAGTTTTGACGCCCCCGCTCCCACAGGGTCGAGAACAATAGGATTATTAATTTCGTTCGCTTTTTTGCCAGAAATTATCATCGCTCGAACCGTTGAATCGTCCAAATTTCCCGCGTTAATATTTAGTCCGTTGCAAATAGAAGCTATTTCAGAAACTTCGTTTTCGTCTTCAGCCATAATCGGCGAACCTCCGCAGGCAAGAATAATATTGGCGCAGTCGTTTATAGTTACATAATTTGTAATATTTTGAACGAGAGGATGTTTGATTTTAACATTTTCAAAAATTGACTTAAACATATTTTTATCCTTATTGTAATTTTTATTTTTTATAACAATTTTATAAAACTTTTACGCGACAAAAACGGGATAACCTTCGCGGACATTCCGTAAAAATCACAATAAAGACGACTTCCTACGGCGGCATTATCCGCATCAGGTAAAAGGGTCGAAGTTAATTACTTCCTCTCAGCCCGATATACGAGCTCCCCCGCTTTTGTTGTTTACTATATTAATTATATAATTGTTTTAATATTTTGCAAGTATTATTATCTTTATTTTTTACTTAAATAAGATAATCTTTCAATAAATAAAGTCAAACAAAGCCGCTTGTTATACCTATAATCCCAACTCTTATCTTATTTTTATCCCATTTTATTTTCCTATCTTCTAACCACTTAATATCTCCTTTATATCTTTCTATAATTTTTGCATTTTTACTCTTTGATAATAAAGCTATTATATTATTCAATAGTTCTAATGATTTGTCCATGCGAAATATTATATATAATAATATGTTATTTTGCAAATAAATATATTAAATTAAAGTCTACTTAATAATATTATTAATAAATATAGTCGTAATCCATAGTATATATTATTTGTATATTTTTTAATATTATTTATATTCGATTAATTTTATTTGCTCAATTACTTTTAATATAGCTCTTACTTATACTAGTTTACATAAAATTCACAGCGTTTTAAGTAAGGCATTGCTATCAAAGATAGTAAATAAAAAATTTACATAAATTTTGTGGGTTAAAAATTAGTTTACATAATAATATATTTTTAAATAAAATTTGTATTTATTTTCAATAATTATATAATTTATAAAAATATTAAAATAGGCAAATTAAATGAAAAAAGTAAAAGTAAAAATTAAATCTAAAAACGAAATTAAATATAATATTCTTATAAAAAACGGGATATTAAAGAATACGGGAAAATTAGTAAAAAAATTATTAATTGGAGAGAGAGTTTTAATAATAACTGATAATATAGTCGCTAATTTATATATAGATAAAATTAAAAAAAGTTTGGAAAAAGAAAATATAATAACTTCTGTGTGCGTTTTAGAAAACGGAGAAGCGAATAAAAATATAGAAGGAATTTCAAATATTTATTCTACTTTGGCTAAAAACGAATTAAGTAGAAAGGATATGATTATAGCGCTTGGCGGCGGAGTTGTCGGCGATATGTCGGGTTATGCGGCTGCGACTTGGATGCGAGGAGTAGATTTTATACAAATTCCGACTACGCTTTTGGCATGCGTTGATTCTTCGGTTGGCGGAAAAACGGGAATTAATATAGCGGAAGGCAAAAATCTTGTCGGAGCTTTTCACAGTCCTAAACTCGTTATAATAGACAGCGAAACATTAGAATCGCTTCCAAAAAGAGAGTTTAACGCGGGAATGTCTGAAATCGTAAAACATGCTTTACTTTTTGATGAAAAATTGCTTGAAATTATAGAAAATCATTATAATAAAAATGAAAAATTAGATATTGATTATATACTTAAAAGAAATTGCGAATTAAAATCTCATATAGTTCAAATAGATTATAAAGAAAAAAAAGAGAGAATGTTTCTTAATTTTGGGCATACTATCGGGCATAGCTTGGAAAATGCTTCGGGCTATGAAGTTTTATTACATGGCGAAGCTGTAGCAATAGGAATGATTTTTGCAATAGAATACGGAATAAAATTAGGAATAACTAAAAATAAAAATATTTTAGAGAGAGTTAAAAATATTTTATCGAATATAGGACTTCCGATTAATATTCCCGAAAATATAAACTTAAAAGAAGCTATAAAACTTGATAAAAAGAGAAATAATGAAAAAATTAATTTTGTATTTTTGGAAGATATCGGAAAACCTATTATAGAAAAAGTAGATATAAATTCTATAATCTAATAGATTAAAAAAAATTTTGTTCTTTTATTATAAGAAAGCTAAAATTTTCTATTCTTTATTTGCTAACAAAAAAGAAACAAAAAAGCATGATCACTACCATGTAATGCAGTATCAAAAGTTATATTTAAAGTTTGAGTATCGTAATAATAAACAATACTAATATTACTATGCCCCCAACCCCATGCGTCTGTTGCGTCTACCGATTCAAGTTTAATATCTTTTCCGTCTTTGGTTGTTTTCTTCCATTCTGTAATATTAAAACCAAAACCGCTAGAATCTCCTTCACTATTTGTAGTTCCCCTTTCCATTTTAGTCTTTTCACCTTCTATAGTAACTTTAGTATCATCGTTTTTCCAGTCTTTATCTTTATATGTTCCCGCAGGTGGAGGAAATTTTCCAGTTATAGTAGTTTCAGTTCCGCCGCCCGTTCCAGAGCTTCCACCTGTCCCAGAGCCTTCGCCCGTCCCAGCGCTTCCGCCTGTCCCAGAAGTTCCGCCTGTTCCAGAGCCTCCGCCTGTCCCAGAAGTTTCACCTGTCCCAGAAGTTCCACTTTTTCCGCCGCCTGTAATTTCAGTTCCATCGGCATTGTCTTTTTCTTTTACTC
>ERZ1673700.3479-NODE-3479-length-10587-cov-4.729776_pt1 | contig 10587 bp, 9 predicted proteins | sample MGYA00580230_ERZ1673700 | MGnify/ENA primary metagenome ERZ1673700 (study PRJEB41218, sample SAMN15661782) | gut metagenome | host: Homo sapiens | place: Canada: London | collected 2015-08-20/2019-03-30 | study: EMG produced TPA metagenomics assembly of...
TGCAGGTCCATAAATATAAAGGCGGCAAAATATATCTTCAATGCTGATACTGCATCTTCCATAAGTGAAGTATCAGAGCTGAAAATATTAATAAGCATATGAGGGGCAAGAAGTATTATGCTCCACATAACTGCGGTATATCCTAATATTAATGCCCCCATAGTAAGTCCGGCTTTACGCACCCTTCCTGGCCTTTTGGCACCATAATTATAGCTGATAATTGGTGAAGAACCTTCGTTGATTGCGTATATAGGTGTCTCAACCATTTGCCGTATGCTTGAAACAATAGTCATTACAGAAATGTAAATATCGCCGCCGGTAACTGAGAGAACATTGTTACAGCATATTGATACAAGGCTGTTAGTAAGCTGCATTACAAAGCCGGAAGTACCAAGGCTGATTATATCTTTTGCAAAATTCAGACATTGTGGCAGTTCATTTTTTCTTATAAAGCTTATCTTTAATTCAGCTTTAAATCTTAAGAAATATATTACAAATGAAGCTGACATAAGCTGTGAAATAACAGTTGCCACAGCCGCACCTTTTATTCCAAGATTAAGGATAAATATAAACACCGGGTCTAATATAAGATTGGCAATAGCACCGATTGCAACAGAGAGCATACCGATTGTTGAGTAGCCCTGTGCATTGATAAATGGGTTCATTCCTGTTGCTATCATTGAAGGAAGGGTTCCGATAAGGTAAATGCACAGATAAGGAAATGCGTACTTAAGTGCTGTGTCAGAAGCTCCAAATAGTGTGAGCAGAGGGGCTGCAAATAAGAGGCATATGCACATAAGAATAATTGCGGAGCCGCAAAGCATTGTAAAAGAAGTGTTCATAATGGTGTTAGCATTTTTTTCATCACCCATTCCTCTCTTAATTGAGAATAAAGGTGCACCTCCGCTTCCAAAGAGGTTGCTGAAAGCGGTCATAATCATAATTATTGGAAAGCATAGTCCAACTGCACCAAGGGCATTTGTTCCGACATCGGGAATTCTTGCAATGTACACTCTGTCTACAATATTGTATAACAGACTTAAAATCTGTGCCACAAGCATAGGTATAGCCGCATTTAAAATATTATTGGTTATAGTTCCATTTTCAAAATCAATACGTTTCATATATTTCACTTTCTCCATTGTGATTAAAAAGTTATTAATAAAGATTATATATTTAATATTACATTTAATATTACATATATAAATATTAATGTATAAAATGTTATTCCTTAAAACGATTGCAAGTATATCACTTTGATATTGTAAACACAAATTAAAACTTATGTAAAATTAAACGATAACATTTACAATTGAATTATAAATTACAGAGAAGTATAATTGAAATGTCAGAAAATGAAGCCGTGAAAAGTTATGTTTTATAGGCATACAAAGGCAGAATGGAGGTATTATTATTATGAAAATTCTTATGCTTGATTCGTCTACATACGGAGAAGATGTTAATGTAGACAAGTTCTATGGTCTTGGTGAGGTTAAGAGCTACCAGACAAGTACAAGGCAGGAGGCGCTTGAAAGAACTGCAGGGTTTAATCCGGACGTTGTTATTATCAATAAGATTGTTGCAGACAAGGAATTTATAGATTGTGCACCAGCTTTAAAGATGATAGCAGAAACAGCAACGGGTTATAATAATATTGATATTAATTATGCTAAGGAAAAGAATATAAGAGTAGCCAATGTTGCGGGATATTCAACGGACTCAGTTGTACAGCATACATTTGCATTGGGACTGTATCTTATAGAGAAGATGAACTATTATGACAACTATGTTAAATCAGGTGAGTATGCAGAATGTCCGATTTTTTCACATTTTTCCAATGTATTCCACGAACTTTCAGGAAAGACATGGGGCATAGTTGGTCTTGGAACTATAGGAAAAGGTGTTGCAAAGATAGCCTCAGATTTCGGATGCAAGGTTATATATTATTCAGCAAGTGGAAAGACACAGGATGTGCCTTATGAGAGAGAAGCGTTTGATGAATTCTTGAAAAAATCAGACATAATATCTATCCACGCACCACTTAATGATAAGACCAATAATCTTTTTAATAAAGAAGCATTTGATAAGATGAAGACAAGTGCAGTGCTTTTAAATCTTGGACGAGGTCCTATCGTTAATGATGCAGATTTAACAGAGGCACTTGAACAGGGAAAGATTGCTGCGGCAGGACTTGATGTACTTGGAAAAGAGCCTATAGAAAAGGATAACCCGCTTCTTAGAATTAAGGATAGCACAAAGCTTGTAATTACACCACATGTAGCGTGGGGCACAGTAGAAGCAAGAACAAGACTTATGGACGAAGTATATGAGAATATTGCAGCTTTTACTAAGGGTGAAGCAAGAAATGCGGTAGTGTAAGTGTGGAAGAAATGGCAGTATAATAAGCGGAATGGAGAAGAGTATGCAGATTTTATCAGTTAATGATGATGAATTTAAGAAATATGGACGTGTAGTTGATAATGTGGATTTTACAGAGCTTATACAGGAATTAAAAAGAACTCCCATACCATCGGGTGTTGTATATGAACCAGCAGTAAAGGAGCTTGAAGCACTTCCTGTAAGGCTTGACATTTCCTCAGTTGTATATGGTGAAATGCCAATTCAGATAGGTTACTGTAATGGACATAATTCAAAGCTTAATGCACTTGAGTATCACAGGGATTCTGAGATTAATATCGCGGCTACGGATATGATTCTTATGCTGGGATTGCTGACAGATGTTAATGATGATTATACATACGACACTGCTAATGTAAAGGCTTTCAGGGTTCCGGCAGGAACGGCTGTTGAAGTGTATTCTACAACACTTCATTATGCACCTTGCGGCATAGATGGTAAGGGATTTCAGGTGGCAGTTGTGCTTCCTAAGGGAACTAACTATCCTTTAAAGTCAAAGCATATAAGAATAGATAATAAAACAGCCAGCACCTCAAATAAGAATACTGGCAGTAGTAATATCAATGAAGATGCACTTCTTGCGGCTACTAATAAGTGGCTTATAGGCCACGCCGAAGGCGGTCTTGATGATAGTGCATATATTGGACTTAAGGGTGAGAATATTGAGATTTAATCTTCTTCAATAACCTGAACTTCCATATAAGCAAAGTCAATTGAATCAATAAAATTATCTTTAGTAAATCTTACTTTAGAGTGGCGTTGGAAGTCTGCTATATTAGAGTCAAGCCATATAGGCTCGCTCAGATCAAAGGTATAGCAGGCTTCTTTTATGCCATCAAATATCTTTTTGGTTCTGTTAATATCCATATCAGGATTAGCATAGACCATATCTTTCATAAGATGATTGGACTCATCAAAAAGTTTACACCATAATCGAAACATATATTTTCTCCGTTCTTACATTAATATAGGCTGGTAACCTGTGATAGTATTAGTCTGTGTTATGGTAGGATTTTAGTTAAAAATCGTAATCTGCTGTGTATTACTTAATGGTATTGCAGTAGGATTTTAGTTAAAAATCATAATCTGCCGTAATATTACTCACTAGCACGCTCCGAGAATATTATGCTATATTCATTTGAAGGGTATACCTGACTAATAAATGAAGTAAGAATAGTCTTAGCGTTATCAAGTGCCCTGTCGTACAAGCCGCTGTTTATTGCGTCTGATAAAGCATTTTCTCTTAGCTGGATTAAAGAGTCGTTATGCTCAGTAAGTGTTATAGGAGAGAAAATGTTGTTCTCCTCGTGTAGTACTTTGAAGGAGTCAAGGTCAATGTCAGCCGATAAAGTCTTAACTTCAGGAATGTCTACATATATGTTATGGCTTGTATCGTCAGTGTCGCCGAGCTGCCATTTGACATCGCTGAAATTAATTCCAGCCTTGATAGTTGTATTATATGTATATATGTATTTGGATTGTGTCAAAGGTATGCTTACATTAAATAGCTTAAGGTCTTTGGTTTCAACCCTTACAGTAGTGGTTGTTACTGACTGGGTTGCAAGCTCACCGATATTTTCAAAGCCGATTTCTGTAATCTTTTCATCAGAAACGTAATTGCTTTTAGCTTCTTTTCTTGTGTATACAAGCACAGCACATAATAATATGATGATTATTACAGCAATTATAAATTTAATATCGAGTACCTTTTGTAACTTATTGCGGGACATAGTAATCCTCCATAGTAGTAGTTTTATAATAGCGTTGTTGCATATATATTAATCATATTAATGCGATTTTATCATAATGTAATAAACAGGTCAAAAATATTTTTGTCTTATAGGTTAATAAAGTGCTGGAATTTTAAAAATGGAATTATGTTATGTGCAATTTGATATATAATAAAGAAACCTGATGCTTACGCACCAGGCTTCTAATATGAGATACATATAATAAGGATTAGCAGAAGACCAGCATATAAAAGAGGGAAGCCAGTCTGTTTGGACTACTAGTCCATATTAACATTAAGATGTCTAGGAAGACCATCAACCATAATTGGTGAAAGTTCAGCCTGAATTAATGGTCTGATATAGTGAATAAGGTCTTCTGTGACAAAATCATCTTCAGTAATCCACTCAAGTGGAACTTTCTTCTCGATGTTGGCAATCTGGTGTACATCGTGAGTTTCTGTAATGCACATATATGGATCATCAGAAACTCTCTTAAGTACAACAACTTTACCAGTCTCGCCTTCAAATGCAGCCTTAACAGCAGCACCACCAACGTTGAATGCTTCTGTGATATCTGTACGAGATGTCATATGAGCTGCACAACGCTGTAATGTTGATAATTCAATAGCTCTTGTCTTGATACCAAGTTCAGAACCGACTTTGTTAGCAAGGAACTTAGCAGAACCAGCTAACTGCTTGTGACCGAAAGCATCAACGAATTCAACGTGGTCAGAAAGTTCAAATACATATCTTCCGTCCATAACTTTAATACCTTCAGAAACGGCGATTACCATTGAACGTCCCTTAGAAGCGATTTCTTTAACTCTTTCAAGGAAGTGGTCAATATCAAATACCTTTTCTGGAAGATAAATGAGGTCTACGCCTTCACAATCCTCGCCTCTTGCAAGAGCAGAAGCGGCTGTAAGCCAACCGGCATTACGTCCCATAATCTCAACGATAGTTACTGTTGGATAGTCATATACAAGACCATCGCGGATAATCTCTTTCATAGTAGCGGCTATGAATTTAGCAGCACTACCAAATCCAGGAGTGTGGTCAGTAACTGCAAGGTCATTATCGATTGTCTTAGGAACACCCATAAACTTGATATCACTGCCTACAAGAAGAGCGTAGTCAGAAAGCTTCTTGATAGTGTCCATTGAATCGTTACCACCTATGTAGAAGAAGTATGAAATGTTGAGTTCTTTAAGTATTTCAAAAATCTTCTCGTAAGTATCTCTGTCATCAGATATTTCTGGGAGCTTATAACGACATGAACCTAAATAAGAAGAAGGTGTTCTCTTTAAAAGGTCGATATCGATATCAGTCTTAATCTTCTCTGAGAGATCTACATACTGCTTGTCAAGCAGACCCTTGATGCCGTGAAGCATACCATATACTTTGTTAGCTCCTCTATCTTTTGCTGTCTTGAATACACCTGCAAGACTTGAATTGATTACGGAAGTTGGTCCACCAGACTGTCCTACGATAACATTACCTAACATAAATGTCCTCCGAAAATTATTATAATAATAAAGATGTAAACAGACCTAAATTCCCTCTAGACTTAAATCTGTCATAAATATTTTATTAAATTAATATTAACATAATTAAAGCAATCATACAACTTAAAAAAGATAATTAATTTAATAAATTCTTCCCACCAAAACAGGAAACTTTCAAAATATTTATAATATGATATAATGAGCGCAAAAGAAAAGGAAGCGGCTGCGAAGCAGACATTTACTTTTCTTGCGCCATTAACGAACGAACAGCCATGCGAAGCAGGGCGGGATAGCGCGTAGCGCGGGTTCGTGAGTGTACGGGTTAAGAAAGAGTAAATTATGATATAATATGACTACTTCGTAGTCACTTAGAAGTTTCTTTGAAACTTCGGATGCGTTGAAGAACAACGCAGGGCGAACGCCCGACAGTCAAGGGAAGCGAAGCTTTCCAAGACGCACCCGGCGAGGCAAATTGGCAAAAAGAAAAAAGCAAAAGGAAGAAAACCAGAAGAAACGAAAGGACAATTGAAAGATGAGCAAACAGACATGGAAACCCGGCAATATGTTATACCCAGTACCAGCAGTAATGGTTAGCTGTCGAAGAGAGGGTGAGAAGCCTAACATAATTACTGTTGCGTGGGCAGGAACAATATGTTCTGACCCTGCTATGGTGTCAATATCAGTGAGAAAGGAAAGATACAGCCATGATATTATAAAAGATTCAGGCGAATTTGTGGTCAATCTCACAACAAGAAAGTTATGCTATGCAACTGATTACTGCGGTGTTAAATCTGGAAGAAATACGGATAAATTCGCAGATATGCACCTTACACCACAGCAATCGGTTAAGATAGCTGCACCGGCAATAAAGGAAAGCCCTGTTAATATTGAATGTAAGGTTAAGGATATTATAGAACTTGGAAGCCACGATATGTTTATAGCGGAAGTTGTAGCTGTAAATGTAGATGAGAAGCTTCTTGACAGCAAGGGTGCATTAAGGCTTCAGGATGCTGACCTTATAGCATATTCACACGGACAGTATTACACACTGGGAGATAATATAGGCAAGTTTGGATACTCAGTTAAGAAGTAAAGGGTTTATTGCGTAGCACGGAACAATTTGTAGGTATCAAAGTCTGGGGCTTTTGACCCCGGCATCATAATAATGAACAGTTCATTATTATTTCACTATTTATAAGAAGTGTAAGACTTTACAAATAAGCATATGCGTGGTAGTATAAAATTTGTTACGAAAATGTTACAGAAATATTACGTCATCATATTATACGAATAATGGCATTAAATATACTATTTGTTGGAGGAATGTATGACACGCATAACGAGATATGGTAGGGAGATGAGAACTACCTTTATCGCGACAATGTTTATTGCATGCCTTGTAATAGTGATAGGTATTCCATTTGTATCAAAGCAGATGTTTGATAATGAGGTGGGATATTACAGTATTTCTATTCAGGGTAATTATATTGGCGCTGCTAATACAGAAGACGAAGTCAATGTTGCATTGGCTGATGCAAGATTACAGCTCTGCAAAGAATTTGCAGATTATATATATATGGACTGCGATGTTAAGATAACAAAGCAGAGAAGAGCGATAGCGAAACGTATGACTACCAAGCAGTTACAGAATGCAATATACAGTTCATTATTTGACTGTATCGTTGATGTTGAAACACAGCTTGCTTATACTGTAAGGGTTGATGATAATATGGTAACTCTTGCTACTAAAGAAGAAGTTGAGGAGTTATTCAGAAAGATTATACAGCCATACAATGTAGCTGATGAGTTTGAACCTGTCATAAAGGCTGGAACATCGATTGATGAACAGTACACAATTGCTATCAATAAGAATGAGGAAGAGTCAGTTCAGGATACACAGATAGTTGCTTCATTCTTTGAAGATAATAATTCGGAAAATGGAACTAACAAGAAATCGCCGGACCAGCTTATGGGAATTGATTTTGCGGAAAATGTATCTGTTAACGCAGTAAGCGGGGATAAGGCAGATGTAGTGTCTGTACAGGAAGCTTATGACATTTTAACAAGAGAGAATAAATCCCAGGTATCTTATATAATAAAGGAAGGCGATACTCTTGAACAGATTGCCAAAGATTATCAGATGACTTTGGATGATCTGCTTAAGCTTAATGACATAGCTTCACAAAATGTGGTTGTTGTACCAGGCGATGAGCTTGTGGTAACAGTACCGGATACGCAGATAACAGTGCTTACAACCAAGCAGCTCTCGTATGATGAGGACTACAAGGCGGAAGTGAGTTATATTGACGATAATAATAATTCAAGAGGGACTAATACAATTCTTGATGAGGGAACGTCAGGAAAAAGAACGGTGGTTGCTAATGTCACATATGCTAATGGCAGGGAAGTGGCAAGAGATATTGTAAAAGAGAATATAACAGAGGAGTCAAAGCCTGGGAAGATTGCAGTGGGAACCCTTACACAGACTGATTATATTAAGCCGGTGGCAGGAACTTTTGTTTCGGGTTATGGAACTGGAGAAGATACAGTTAATTACGGCGTTGACTGGACGTGTAGTGAAGGCATAACAGTTGTTGCAGCAAGAGCTGGTAAAGTTACAAGAGCAGGCTGGTATGGTGGATATGGTTACTGTGTTGATATACAGCATGAAGATGGAAGCCTGACAAGGTATGCTAATAACAGCAGACTTACTGTCAGTGTTGGAGAGCAGGTAAGTCAGGGTCAGCAGATAGCGTTAAGTGGAAGCACAGGCGATGTGACAAGTCCACGTCTGCATTTTGAAATATGGATTGATGGCACAAGGGTTAATCCTCTTAATTATGTTAATAAGAACTAGAATAAAACGTACAAAGGGTGTGGATATTTTCCATGCCCTTTTTAAATCATAATAAAATGCGGATAAGACAGATTGACATAATGATATGGTGTGATATAATCATAAGGATATTGAAATATTTGAACATATGCCTTAATATATTTAAGGATAACGATAGAGTAATACCATAATTGTAACGGTATAGAATATGAGATTCTGGTTAAGATATTTAGAGATTAGTAACTTTTTATGAATTAGTAAGTAGTGACAGAGGTGCGAATTATGGAACAGTATGTTGTCAAGGGAGGAGTGCCACTTCGTGGAGAGGTGTCCATAGGTGGAGCAAAGAATGCCGCACTTGGTATTCTGGCAGCAGCAATTATGACGGATGAGACCGTAACAATAGAGAATGTGCCTAATGTAAGAGACACAAGAGTGCTATTACAGGCAATAGAGGGCATAGGTGCAAAGGTTAAATATATATATAACAACACAGTTCAGATTAACGGGGGTTCAATAAGCGATCTTAATGTTGAATACGAATATATCAGAAAGATAAGAGCTTCTTATTATTTACTTGGGGCACTTCTTGGAAAGTATAAGGAGTCCAATGTGGCACTTCCGGGTGGCTGTAATATAGGAAGCAGACCAATAGACCAGCATTTAAAGGGCTTTAAGGCTCTTGGAGCAAAGGTAAATATTGACCACGGAGTTGTAAGTGCGAAGGCAGAAAATCTGGTTGGAGGTCATATTTATTTTGATGTTGTAACAGTTGGAGCAACAATTAATCTTATGATGGCATCGTGTATGGCTGAGGGAGAGACAATTCTGGAGAATGCGGCAAAAGAGCCACATATTGTAGATGTAGCGAACTTTCTTAATGCTATGGGTGCTAATATTAAAGGTGCAGGAACAGATGTTATAAGAATTAAGGGTGTGAACAGGCTTCACGGTTGCACATATTCAATAATACCTGACCAGATTGAAGCTGGTACATTTATGATGGCAGCAGCAGCCACAAGAGGAGATATTGTTATTAAAGATGTAATTCCAAAGCATCTTGAGTCAATAACAGCAAAGCTTCTTGAGATGGGCTGTAAGCTTGTTGAGGGTGATGACTGGATAAGAGTTATAGCTGAGGGTGAAGTGGGAAGCACTAATGTAAAGACGCTTCCGTATCCTGGTTTTCCTACAGATATGCAGCCTCAGATAGCGGTAGCACTTGCGCTTGCCAAGGGTTCTAGTATGGTTACGGAAAGCATATTTGAGAACAGATTCAAGTATGTTGATGAACTTAACAGAATGGGTGCTAAGATAAAGGTTGAAGGTAATACAGCATATATAGAAGGTGTGGAGAAGTTCACATCGGCTCAGTTATCTGCACCTGATTTAAGAGCCGGAGCGGCTCTTGTTATTGCTGCACTTGCGGCTGACGGAATTTCACAGATAGATGATATTGAATATATTCAGAGAGGTTATGAGGATTTTGAAGGTAAGCTCTCAGCACTTGGTGCAATTATTGCTAAAGTGGATTCAGAAAGAGAACTTCAGAAGTTCAAATTAAAGATTGGCTGATAATAATGGACTGCGGATATTTTTATGATATCTGTAGTTCATTTTATTTTTATATTTTTAATACTTTGTTATAATAATAGTGTGCTAATTTGTGGTATTATTATAAAGTGATTAATATATTTATATAATGATGTCCGATTTATAATAATAATGTTAAGATGTTATAACATTTGGATATTTAATATATAATATTTAGAGAGAATACATATTTATAGCAAGAGGAATATATGAAATTAAGAGATAAGTTAAAGATTTCATTCTGCGTAATGATAATACTTCCGGTTATTATGCTGTGTGTGTTTGTCGTAGGAATTTTCAAAATGCAGTCAGACAGCATATGCAAGACATATAATGTTGAAGGTGATACGGTGTTATTATATTTTTATTCGCCTATGACGTTGTTTGGAAGCATAACCGATGATGTGTATGAGCAGGTAAGAGAACAGGCAGAGACCGAACCAGAGAAGTTTAATAACAGAATATATCTAGAGGAGCTTAATGATACATTAAAAGAAAAGTTATC
>ERZ1673700.3489-NODE-3489-length-10560-cov-3.610662_pt1 | contig 10560 bp, 10 predicted proteins | sample MGYA00580230_ERZ1673700 | MGnify/ENA primary metagenome ERZ1673700 (study PRJEB41218, sample SAMN15661782) | gut metagenome | host: Homo sapiens | place: Canada: London | collected 2015-08-20/2019-03-30 | study: EMG produced TPA metagenomics assembly of...
ATGATGGGAACCACCGCAGACCACATCATTATCTTTGGAAATGCAAGTCTTACCATTATGTATGATTCGATTTCCCGCTCCTACACTCACGGAGTTCTGGGCAGCACACCATGGTGCAAATTAGACAAGGTCAAATTTCTTTGCCCGGTTCCCGGATATGACAGACATTTCGCTATCACCGAGCGTTTCGGTATCGAAATGATCAATGTTCCAATGACGCAGGATGGTCCGGACATGGACATGGTTGAAGAACTTGTTGCAAATGATGACAGTATCAAAGGAATCTGGTGTGTTCCAAAATATTCCAACCCACAGGGATACTGCTACAGTGATGAGACAGTTCGCCGCTTTGCCAATCTGAAACCGGCAGCAAAAGATTTCCGTATTTACTGGGACAATGCATATGTCATTCATCATTTGTATGAAGACAATCAGGTTGAGATTCCGGATATCATCAGCGAATGTGAAAAAGCCGGCAATCCAAACCTTGTTTATGAATTTGCTTCTACTTCAAAAGTAAGTTTTCCTGGTTCCGGTATCGCCGCCATGGCAGCTTCTGCGGAAAATCTTGCTGATGTCAAGAAACAAATGACCATTCAGACAATCGGTTATGACAAATTGAATCAGCTTCGCCATGTGGCTTATTTCAAAAACATTGACGGTTTAAAAGCGCATATGAAAAAACACGCGGATGCGATGCGTCCAAAATTCGAGGCTGTTTTGAAAGTGCTTGACGAAGAACTTACCGGTGCTGAGATTGGAAGCTGGGTAAAACCTCTCGGCGGTTATTTCATTTCGTTTGACGCGATGGAAGGATGTGCCAAAAAGATTGTTGCCAAATGTAAAGAAGCCGGTGTTACATTGACAAATGCCGGTGCCACATTCCCATATGGCAAAGATCCGAAAGACAGCAATATCCGTATCGCCCCATCGTTCCCTACTCCGGAGGAAATGGCCGTTGCTACTGATCTGTTTGTACTTTGTGTAAAACTTGTCAGTGTGGAAAAATTGTTGGAGAATAAATAGAAAAATGATAAGGCAGGTATTCTATTGTAAATATCTGCCTTTTTTGTATTGAAATCAAAATTATTTTATTATATACTATAGTTATATTTAAAATTTTACCTTTGTTAGCATGTCAGGCTGTTATTTACAGCACTTATTAACGGAGGTTATGACTATGAACAAAAATCAACAAAAAATGAAAGCAACACTTGAAGCATTGAACATTATGATTCAACATGCTTCCGAAGGACCATCTGGCTTTTGGACAGAAGATCATGAAGGTTGTGGCAATCCTAAAATTTTTCCTGAATTTGAGGTTGGCCTAACCAAAGGTAATTTAGTACAAAAAGAACATCTGATCTGTCCCTGGAACACAAATATTTTATATGGAAATCCTAAGGGCACTATTCAGACGGGATGCTACTATTCTTGTTCTATAGAAAAAGCTAGATATCTTTCAGAAAAATGTTGCGGGATGTGCTCTTGCGTTTTCGAAAGCGCTTGGTAGATGGTGATTACGATGGGAAAGATACCATCTTCCCTTTGTTGACACCTGGGGAAATCAATTACATTGAAAAACAACAGGTAAACGCTCAAAAAAGGCAAGAACGGAAAGAAGCCGAAAAAAGAATGGCGCGTTTAAAAAAAGCTTTTTCTCTCATTCAGAAATATCCTGAATATGAAGACCTTTTTTCTGTATATTATGGTGAAAATGTAGTAAGCATGGACTACGACGGATTTATAGATTTTAATCCTAATTACCAAGACATTGAGGGTGCCGGCAATCTCTCTTACAATGAATACATTGAAGCCCAGATAAAAACATTTCGCAATATAAAACCTACTAACAAAATAAAGGGATTATTTGCCCAATGTTACTACAATATTCCTATAACTTTCAAAGCACATATTGAAAAAATCAATAAGGAAAAGGGGCATATCTGTCTCAATCGTATTATAGTAGATGGAATGTTTCCTGACGGGGAATGTTTTACCGGTACAGAAGAACATGTTTGGATGAATCTAAACAACTTTAAAAATTTCGATGTTGGAGACTGTGTTTCCTTTACTGCAGAAATATATCGCTATGTTAAAAAAAGCAATGGAAAACAAATTGATTTCGGACTGAGAAATCCTATTGAAATCACTCAAATTCCTCCTTATAACGTACCTTCTGATAAGGAATTACTGAAACAATCTCTTTCTGATATAAAATGCGAAAGTTGCCATTTAAGCGAATATTGTAATCATACTACATGTATGTTTTAGAAAACCAATACCCCCAGCCACATGTGGCTGGGGGTATTTAATCAAACAATCTTCTATTCCTAATCCTCAAACGGCCGGATCCGATATCTCACGCCCAAAGAATCACAGATTTTCTGGCATTCCTGCTCTTCTTCCTTCGTAATCGTCGTTTCCACCGTCGTCATGACAACTTCCGGGACATACTTTGTCGCTTCTTTTGCAAAATCAAGCATTGCCTGAAAGGATTCAATCCCAAATTTGTTGCGGGTCAATTTGTAATATTCTTCCGCATTTGGCGTGTTCAGACTGATTGATACCGTATCAATTTTGCCCTGCAAAAGCGGTGTGATATCTTTTCCGTGAATCAGGCTGCCAAGTCCGTTCGTATTGATGCGGATTTTCTTACCGAATTTCTTTTTGGCAAATTCTGCCACTTTAAGCAAGTCATCCAAACGCTCTGTGGGCTCGCCGAAACCGCAAAATACAATATCTTTGTATGTGTCCGGTGGAAATTTATCAAATTCTTTTTCCACTTCTTCCACCGTCGGCTCGCGGTCCAGCCACAGACTTCCGGATTGCTCAATCTCTTCGTGCGTCTGGCGCAGACAAAAGGTGCACGCACATGGACATTTATTCGTAAGATTAACATACAAATTTCCGTATGCCGGATATAAAATCGTCATCATAATAATTGCCTCTTTTCTCCTACATAGATTTCATCAAATTTACCATCTCAATGGCTGTAGTAGCTGCATCGTAGCCTTTATTTCCGGCTTTTGTGCCGGCACGCTCTACCGCCTGCTCGATATTGTCTGTGGTAAGGACACCAAAGATCGTAGGTACGCCTGTATTTAAGCCAACCGTTGCGATTCCTTTGCTGACTTCCGCACAAACATAATCATAATGAGAGGTCGAACCCTTGATTACGGCACCAAGACAGATAATCGCATCGTATTTTCCGGATTCTGCCATTTTCTGTGCTGTCATCGGGATTTCAAATGCACCCGGTACCCAGGCAAGATCCACATTGTTCTCCGTATCTACTTCGTGACGGCGAAGGGCATCTTCTGCTCCTCCGACAAGTTTCGACACGATAAATTCATTGAATCGCGCTGCCACGATACCAATTTTCATTCCTGTTCCTACTACATTTCCTTCTAATACTCTCATGATTTTTCCTCCATTTCTTGCCTTACTCCGGCTTTTTATAATTTGTCATATGCTGCATTTTTTCCTGCTTTGTAAGCAAATATTTGAAATCTTCCCGTTTGGGAGCGATCTGAATCGGGACACGCTCAACGATATGAATGCCATAGCCGTTCAGCCCCGCGATTTTTGTTGGATTATTGGTCAGCAGGCGAAGTTCCCGTACACCGAGGTCGTACAAAATCTGCGCCCCGGTTCCATACTCACGAAGATCCGGTGCAAAACCAAGTTTTACATTGGCCTCGACAGTATCGTACCCCTGCTCCTGCAATTCATACGCTTTTAATTTATTGATCAAACCGATGCCACGGCCTTCCTGACGCATGTAAAGAAGCACACCGCGTCCCTCTTTCGCGATCATCTTCAATGCATTTTCCAGCTGCTCCCCGCAGTCACAACGGTTCGATCCAAAGACATCGCCGGTCAGACATTCCGAATGAACACGGCAAAGTACCGGTTTTCCGTCCGTGATGTCGCCCATCGTAAGTGCGACATGGTGCTCACCATTTAATTTATTGACATAGCCGTGAATGCGAAATTCTCCATATTTTGTCGGCAGTTTTGCATTGGCTTTTTCCTCTACCAAAAGTTCGTGCTCCAGACGGCGTTTGATAATTTCTTCCACCGTAATCACGGTATAGCCGTGTTCTTTGGCAAACTCCAGCAATTCCGTCGTTCGCATCATGGTGCCATCTTCGCGCATGATCTCACAGCAAAGTCCACATTCTTTCAAGCCGGCAAGTTTCATAAGATCTACCGTCGCCTCCGTGTGTCCCGCGCGTTTCAACACACCACCTTCGCGTGCCTGCAATGGGAACATATGGCCCGGTCTGCGGAAATCTTCCGGTTTCACGCCATCTTCCACGGTTTTCATCGCCGTAAGAGATCTCTCAAATGCGGAAATTCCGGTTGTGGTATCGACATGGTCGATGGACACCGTAAATGCGGTCGTGTGGTTATCCGTATTTACTTCCACCATTTGCTCCAAGCCCAATTTTTTACAATATTCTGCACTCATCGGCATACAGATCAGTCCTTTGGCAAGGCTCGCCATCGCATTGACATTTTCCGGCGTCGCATGCTCTGCTGCACAGATCAGATCTCCTTCGTTTTCACGGTCTGGATCATCAATGACCAAGATCAGTTTACCCTGTTTCAAATCTTCAAGCGCCTGATCTAATTTTCCAAATTGTTCTGACATAATTGTCTCCTTTCCGGATCAAAATCCGTTTTCCAATAAAAATTCTCTCGTCATGGTACTTTTTTTAAATTCTTCCTTTTTAGCACCACAGAGGCGTTCTACATATTTTCCAATAATATCGCATTCCAGATTTACGACATCCGAGACTTTTCTTTCGGAAAGAGTCGTCTCTCCCTGCGTGTGAGGGATAATGGACACCGAAAAATCTTTCCCGCTGACTCTGGCTACCGTCAAACTGATTCCATCGATGGCAATTGAGCCCTTTTCCACGATATAACGAAGAAGCTCCTCGCCCGCCGAAATCCGGTACCAGACTGCGGTCTCGTCTTTGGTAATTTCTTCCACAATCCCGGTCCCGTCGATGTGTCCTGCTACGATATGTCCACCAAAACGTCCATCCGCCGGCATCGCCCGCTCCAGATTTACATGGCTTCCTTTTTTCAATCCTGCCAGCGAACTCCGCTCCAGCGTCTCCGCCATCACATCCGCTGTATATCCATTGGCATGCATGCTCGTCACCGTCAGACACACGCCATTGACGGCGATGCTGTCACCGATTTTCGTTCCCTCCAGCACTTTCTTACACTGAATTGACAGGACAGCGGACTGCACACCTTTTTGTATCTGCTCGATACTGCCAATTTCTTCAATAATTCCGGTAAACACAACTTTCACCTCATTTCACCACATCTCCACGGATACAATAATCCGCGCCAAGATGGAGTATTTCCTGATTTTGTAATACGACGGCATCTTTCATTTTTTCAATGCCGTCTCCGCCAACCGGCGGCAAAGCATTCTTTCCGCCGATCAATTTCGGAGCGATATAGGCATACACACGATTCACAAGTCCTGTTTGCAATAAGGAACCGTGGATGTTTCCTCCGCCTTCCACTAAAATGCTGTCTATCTTTTTTTCGCCCAATGTACGAATCAATTTTTCCAAGTCCACATGACCGTTCTTTTCGGAAATCTGCAATAATTCTACTCCTGTAGATTTCAGTTTTTTCTTGGTTCCTTCCTCTGCGTCCGTGTACGCAGCGATGGTTCTTATCTTTCCCGCCGTTTTCACAATCTGACTATCCATCGGCAGACGCAGATGCGAATCGCAGATCACGCGGATTGGATCCACGCCTTCTTCCGTCCGGCAGTTAAGCAATGGATCATCTGCCAAAACAGTATCAATGCCGGCTAAGATCGCCGAATATTTTTTTCGCAAAAAATGTACATGCTCTCTTGCTTTTTCGCCGGTAACCCACTTCGAATCCCCATTCGCACTGGCAATTTTTCCATCCAATGTCATCGCGTACTTCATCGCCACATACGGAAGCCCTGTTGTAATATAATGAAAGAATATTTCATTTAATGCCAGACATTCTTGTTCCAATATACCGGTAATGACTTCGATTCCGTGTTCCCGCAGAATCTTTATTCCACCGCCGTCCACTTTAGGATTCGGATCCAGCGCTCCGACAAATACGCGCCCAATCTTTCTTTCTATAATGATGTCAGTGCAGGGAGGCGTTTTCCCCTGATGGCAGCACGGCTCCAGCGTAACATAGAGGTCCGCACCTGTCAGATCTTCTTTGCATCGTGTAAGAGCATTTCTTTCTGCATGAAATTCCCCGTATCTTTCATGGCAGCCACTCGCCACTAATTTCCCATTTTTTACCACCACGCAGCCAACCATTGGATTGGGAGACGTATGACCCATAGCTGTTTTTGCCAGGTCCAGCGCCTGCTGCATATATTGTTCTGCTTCTGTCATCCGGATTCTCCTTTCTGCCGGCACGGCGACGGGATTGCCCAAACAACGCGACACGCACTCTTCGCGCCTTCGGCGCTCATCGTCGTGACAGTCGTCACATATTCGATAAAATTTTCGCGATGTTTCGTGCAAGCACGACATCTCAAAATTTTACCGAATGCGTGCCTCGTTGTTTGCACGCAAAAGGACCCCTGTCGGGGTCCTGAAATTTACATATCACTATTGAGATATCTTCTTTCATCCAGACTATACTGTCGGCTTTGGAATTGCACCAAATCAGCGATGGCTCTGCCATCGGTCGCGGGCTGTTACCGCCGGTGAGGAATTACACCTCGCCCCGAAGATCGTTTTTCGTGATTCATTATAGCACAATGCCGTTTGTCTTGTCAAACAAAATTCATTCTCTTTTCCTCATAACCTGTTTTTCTATTACTGAAAAAACACACTTATCAATGAGCATTCCTATCAAAATAATAACTATCATAACAAGCATAACTTGATTAATGTCAGCAAGATCTCTTCCCATGATCAGCGTCTGCCCTAAACCAAGCGACGTCGTCATAACCTCTCCTGCCATTAATGCACGCCAGGCAAATGACCACCCTTGCTTCAAACCGGAAATCAACTCCGGCAAACATGCCGGAAAAATCACATAGCGATACATCTGCTGCTTTTGCGCTCCCATTGTAAGCGCCGCTTTTTTATAAATAGACGGAACATTTCTTATCGCATTATCAACGGAAATGGCTATACTAAATGCAGCCCCCATTACAACCACAAAAAGAATGGCCTCTGTAGATAATCCAAACCATAAAATGGAAAACGGAACCCAACAGACACTGGGAAGTGTTTGTATCCCAAGCACAACCGGTTTTAAATTCTTTTGCAAATACATAAAATGATTCATCAATAAGCCAAGTAAAGTTCCAATAAGTACTGCTGCCACATATCCGGCAATTCCGCGAAGCAATGAATATCCCGCCGCCTGTAACAAACTTCCGTCTGATACCAATCGGATAAAACATTCCCCCACTCCCATAGGCGAAGGTACGGAATATGACTTAAAGACAGCAAAAACTTCCACACCAAACCAATACACCCCCTGCCACAATGCAATCAGTAAAACAATAAAAAGAAACATTCCCATTCGCTTCACATCCTTTCTTGCACCGCTGACTGTTGCACTGCATCCAATAATGCATGACGCAATTCAACAAACTGCGGGTCATATACATAGCGGGGACGGGGAAGATCAACCGGAATAATGTCTGTTATATTTCCCTGATCTGCTGATAACACAACCACTCTTTCCGATAGATAAACTGCCTCTTCAACACTGTGTGTTACAAACAAAATGGTTTTTTTCGTTTCCATCCAGATACGCTGTAATTCTTCACGCAAAGAATTAGATGTTTGCTTATCCAAAGCAGAAAACGGCTCATCCATCAAAAGAATATCGGAATCCATGACAAGAGCTCTCGCAAGCGCAGTACGTTGCCGCATTCCCCCTGATATTTCGTGTATGTAGTAATCCTTGTATTGCTGCAAGTGAACCATATTTAGATAATATTCTGCCTTTTCACGCCGTTGTGCCAGCGGAATTTTAGCAAGTTTCATACCAAATTCTACATTTTCCTGTACCGTCAGCCATGGAAACAGTCCATGCTCCTGAAACATGACCGTGCGGTCTGCCCCGGGTTTGGTAACCTCCCTGTCATCCAGACTTATTCTTCCTGAAGACGGTTGTTCCAATCCGGCTGCCAGATTTAAAAGTGTACTCTTTCCACATCCGGATTTTCCGACAATACACACAAATTCCCCCTTCCCTATTTTAAGATTTATATCCTTTAATGTAGCTGTTTTGTTATTTGAATATGTTTTGCTAATGTTTGAAAATACCAAAGACATTGCTATTTTTCTTCCCCCTTCTCGATTTTGGCATACATAAAATCCTGTTCCGGAATTTCCCGAATAAATCCATGCTCTTTACTCAATTGCGCAAAAGCTTCTATCGCATCCGGATTGTAATCTGTCTGAAAAATAATTCGTCCAAATGCTTCCTTCATTATTTTTTCACTTAAAGCTTTTCCTGTAGCATTGTTCAGTTCCTCATTTACTTTCGTCTGCGCATTTTCCGGATCTTCATTGATCTGACCGGTTATCCGGTTATGTTCTTCTAAAAACTTTGCAACAAGTTCCGGATTGCTTTCCATGAATTCTTTACGCACAACAACAACAGCCACATCGTATTGCCCCTCCAAATAAATCTGCTGATAATCGAGCACCATCTCCGCACCTTGTTCTAAAAGAGTTGCACCCCATGGTTCCGGCACAAGTGCCGCATCGATATCTCCTCGCTGCATAATATTGGCTACATCCGCATTGGCAACAGCATTAACCGTCACATTTCCCCCTTCTGTCACCGGTTTCAGATTGTTATCCTTCAACAATTTCAGCAAACTCAAATGCTGTGTATTCCCAATTTGTGGTATAGCAACAGATTTTCCTGCCAGATTCTCGACTGACCGTATACCGGCCCCTTTTCGCTGAATCAAAACAGCACCACCCTTTGTCGCACCGGCTAATATCTGTACATCCCCTTGAGATTTTACATTTGCGCTCAGCGCCGGAACCGGACCAATATATCCAATATCGATATCACCGGCAAACAGCGCTTCCACCTCGGCGGGTCCGGCATTAAATGCAGTCCATTTTACGTTCACTCCGTCACCAACACTCTTTTCCAGACTTTTCTCGGATTTCATCAACAGTGCCTGTGCGTGCGTGACATTATTAAAATACCCTACACTAATTTGCTCTGACTTCTTGTTTTCCTTTCCGCAAGCAGACGCTGCCACAATAACAACAGCCAGAATCCCCCCTAAAATAAAACGTATTTTTCGTTTCATGGTTAAATATCCCCCTTGGTTTTTTTATCATTGTACGGTATCTTTCATACAATGATAATATATAATTTTGAAATCGTTTTCTATTGATTTTTTCCCTGTTTTATAGTAATATACAAATATTAGAAATTACTTTTTTGGTTTTTTTTGTATGGTTTGAAAACGTTTTCACATAAAAAGCACTATTTTTCTTTCCATACATTTAGAAAGGTGGATTATATGTCGATTAAAAAAATTGCTGAACTTGCAGGTACCTCTCCCGCAACCGTCTCAAGAGTGTTGTCCACTCCAGACCACCGTTGCCAAACTCCCGGTCTTTCCGAATCCATATGGCGTATTGCAAAAGAATTGCATTATCTTCCCAACACAGCTGCTCAGGAACTCCGAAAAGGAAGCACTACCTGTCCCGCTCCTTTTTCAGTAGATATTTTTCTCACACGATTTGACTCGCTTGATAAAGATCCTTTTTTCCGCGAATTGTATGTTTATATTCAGGATGAACTTCAAAAAAATGGATGTCTGTTGGGAGAAATGCTCAGCACCGTGGATATTCTTCACACAAATGCCGATTCTTCTTCACACATAATTCCGTACAAAACACCGCAATTAGTTGAAAACGAAAAAAACTCCCATACCCCGGCTTATATTTCCCGCAAATCAAACACAGGACTTATTATTTTGGGGAAGTGTCCACCGGAATTAATCGCCTTTGCAAAAAAACGCTATTCTTATATCACCGGCATAGACCGCAACCCGACAAACTATGAATATGATGAAGTAATCTGCAGCGGAGAATCTGCTGCTAAAACCGCCGTCGAATACTTAATCTCGCTTGGGCATAAAAAAATCGCCTATATTGGCGACTGTACCTATGAATCCCGCTACATCGGCTATTATCAGGCGTTACTGAATCACCGGATTCCACTGGATTATAACTTTGTATATCCAAGTACGCAAACCGAATCCGAGGGGTTCCAGATAATGAATCGAATTTTAACTTCAAACAACCGTCCCACCGCGGTTTTCTGCGCCAATGACTGCACTGCGATCGGTGTATTAAAATCTATAAAGATGTCAAAAAAACGAGGATATCACCCTTCTGTCATATCCATTGATAATATCCGGGAATCCGAACACACATCACCCCTGCTGACGACCATCAATATTCCCAAGAAGCAGATGGCACACCTCGCCTTAATGTTGTTATTGGACCAGAGAAAAGGAGA
>ERZ1673700.3495-NODE-3495-length-10555-cov-4.247619_pt1 | contig 10555 bp, 8 predicted proteins | sample MGYA00580230_ERZ1673700 | MGnify/ENA primary metagenome ERZ1673700 (study PRJEB41218, sample SAMN15661782) | gut metagenome | host: Homo sapiens | place: Canada: London | collected 2015-08-20/2019-03-30 | study: EMG produced TPA metagenomics assembly of...
TAGTTGATATAATAAAATGCGTGGCATAGTTAATATCTATGTCACGCATTTCATATATTGTATACTTTACTATGTAATTATATTTATCTTAGAATTATGATTATATAATTTCCGAGGTGTAACATACTTTTCTGAAACACCATAAGACGCTTTGGATTGTAAATATTATCTCTTTGAGAGCGTTTATGTATCCTGAAAAGCCCCGAAATAGGGAATCTGTGTATGACAGTATTGCATATGTGTTGTATGCGGTTGACTGCCCACGCATTCCCCGAACTACTAATTACATTTGCAAAGAAAGGACTATAACTATGAAAATACATTTTGCTTACTATAACCAGTACAAGAACGGAATTGATATTGCTTTTGATTGTGAGTTACAGGCTTGGACTGATGCTATATAATATTCACAATTCTTCCCAATATATAATTCGCCTATTAGGAAAATTATAACTATCATTTTTATCATCTATATACTCTCTTTCAATATAACTTTTTATTCTATCAAATTTATTCCCAAGTAAAATTTTCTGTATGCTTTTGTGATATTTTTTTAATTTTTTTACAAGTAATTTATCAGATTCAATCATTGTGGATAATTTATCTATAAATATATAAACATCCTCTTCTTGTTTTTTCCCTTGATATCCACAAATCACATACTTTCCATTTTCATCTTTAAAAATTATATCAACATTATTTCCATTATAAAGCACTCTTTCAATACAATACTTCTTTTCAAATTCTATCCCTGCTTCATACTTTTTCCTTTTTATAAAATCACAATGTGCATTTGTAACTCTTGCTTTAATTTTGTCTGCTCCCAAAAGCATTGCCGTTAATGTTCTATGATTGCCATCATTACATAAATAGTACACATCATCATCAACATAATAAACCATTTGTACTGGATAATATAATTCTTGATAAGATTCTTTCAATTCATCCAAAGACATTTTATTTAAGTAACCAAAGCAATTTTCAAACCTTATAGGGTCTCTATCTCCTATATACATCTTTTTAACATTATCAAATACACTCCATCCTACTGTTCCTCTACTTGTTCCAATAACTTTATCCAATGGAACTAAACTAATATAATCTCTTTCAGATAAACCTGTTTTAGAAAAGTCTTGATAACAGTCCCTATTAGTCTGTAATTTTTTGTCCTGCATTTTTGTTATATGATCTTGACTAACACCTAAATTAATTAAAAATCTCTCAAAATTCCCATCAAATACATACATATCTTTCTTTTTATCAAATATATACATAATAACTCCACATTTATTTTCTTATAATTAATCTTAATCTTATCATTTAATCTATCTAAAATAGACTTATAGTGATATTAACTTCCGAACATTATTGTTAAAATCTACAACTCCCCTACTTATTCTTTCTAGCCTGCCTCATCGATTCGTATATTAAGCTTTGTAATAACTCTGTAAAATATTCAGTATTTATAATTGTTTCAAACATACACCTCAGTTCATCCATTGATGCAATATCATATACATACTGTTTTTTCCCATTATATGCTTCAGCTATATCTTCATTTAATACAACTTGAACCGGATAAGCAATTGCTCTATAATTCAAAAACATAATTCGATATTTATAATAATCTAATCCTTGAACTGATAAAAATACTTCATATTTATTTTCAACATTACTCTGTTCGCCCAAAAAATCTTGAATATCAACTTTTTTCCCCGTGTTTACAGCCATTGTCATTTCTAATAAACCATTTGTTTTAACATATGATGTTGTTTTTCCATCATATGCCAAAACATTACATATTACCATATTATTTGTACATTCTTCGATTTCCTTTGCACATTCTGCAATTACCTCTTCTGGTGATTCTGTATCTTTTAATTCAAAATTAAATACTTCTTTTTTCATAGTTGGTCTCCTTTATTAAACATTAAATTCACACACTATAGGAAAATGGTCACTTATATTAGAATTAGGGTATCCATTTTTTGTATATAATGGCTTATTTTTACATTTTACTATTATTTTCAATTCTTCCTTAATCATAAATGGAATCATAGATTGACTTATAATTACCTGATCCAACATATACCAGCAAGGATTATACATTTTTGAATCAGATCTATAATATGTTCCTGGCGGATACTCAAAATCTCCAAACAAATTCCACATTGGATTATACATCTTTTCATATTCTTTTTCATAAATAATCCTAGAATTATTGTCTGATATCTTTAAGGCAGGTAAAGCATGAAACCCTTTTGCACTTAAGCAAGCTTTTTCATATGGAGACTCATTCATATCACCTATAATAATAACATCATTAGAATTTAATTTTTCTCTAGCATTTTTTATTGCATATCGTATTTCCTCTGCGAGTGATGTTCTCTCATCAAATCGTTCTCCATTAAGATCTGAATACATATGAACCCCACATATAATATATTTATCATTTACAATTTGTATTGAAAAATATTTGTTTTGTTCTCCCGGTTCAACATCTACATAATTGCCCCATATTTGTATTCTATTACAACCACTTGAATTCCACTTACACAATCTTTTTTTACTCTGCATTAAGTATTTGCTTAGTTCTTCAAGATTTCCTGCATATTCCGATAATATTAATATATCTATTTCATTCTGTTCCACTAATTCTAAAATGAACGAATTAATATTGCTATTCCTATGCGTATTCCAAAATAACATTTTCATAATTGTATACCTAATTTATTTATACCAATAACTTTACACTTATATTTTTGCATACACAAATCAATATTTTAATATTGCTTCATAAAATATATTCCATATCATATCTCCTGTCCATTATACCTACCAGTTTCTTTCACAATACTATTCTCATACCATTCTTTAGGTGCTCCATCACTCCTATAAGCCATATCCAACATTTTATATATCTGTGGATATCTAACATCAAACTTTATCAAAGTCTTAAGTTCTGTTGTCTGCATAGGTAATATCTTCATTCCCGTAATATACTCTGTTCCATCATTATTATAATAAACTGCATCTTTTCTTTGTCTAAAATCTGATATTACATTATTGTTTAAAAATGTTGTGATAAACACACAATATGCTTCGTCTTCAGGATGTTCCAGACAATAATCTCCCAAATGTCTTGATACTGGCTCCATTTCCATTCTTCGCTGATTCTTTTTATCCGAAAGCGTAGCTTCTATTAACAATGTATGCTTAGGATATTCATATGTCATTTCATACTTCCAGACTATATCAGCTTCTCCGCCTCCAGCATGAGTCTTCGGTAATAAATCCGCTTCTAATGATAAATTCATATATTCAAGAACATCACCTTTTCGTTCGCTGATTATATACCATGCTATACCAAGCACATATTCAAATATTGTAGGAATATCCGCATTGTCTGTAACTATGCTTCTTATTTCATCGTCATTTCTGCTTTCAAAATCATCAAGCAGTCTAATAATAGTATTTTTGTCAAACTTGTCATCTATAAGCTTATTAAATCTTATATAACGCTCATCTTTTATAACCTTCTGAGCCATCTCTTTATTGGCTACGCTAGTACCTAGAGCACATCCTAATTTTTGATATAAAATATTTATATCTATATCAAAGAATGAACCTATATCTTTAAGCATTGAATTTTGTGGTAATAACTCTGTCTGTTCAAAAGCTATATTTAACAGATTTCCCGCTATAATCTCAATATAACATTGTGGAAGTACATCCAGTTTTACTTTATTATCCTCAAACAAAACGATATCCGTTATTTTGAAATATCTTCTATTCAAATCAAAGTAATCTGATAATGTTGCTTTAGCCTTAAAAATATGCACCACCTTAAAAAATTCTTCATTAAACTGTTCTTCTGTTGTTACCTGTAATATCGGAACAGCATTAAGTACAGATATCCCCTCTCTTGAGATTACACTTCGCGCACTACTGTTGAAGAAATATTTTCTCCAAGCTCCTCCAACCTTACTATTGGTTAATTTCTTTGTAGCTTCATAAAATTCTAATGCAAGATTATCTTTTGAAAATACAATCTTTTTCAATAAGGAATATAATGTATAATACGGCTTATCATATTTTGCACTTTTTCTATTGATTCCAATGTTACATATCAATTCTTCTGAGATAGGCTCTGTTTTCAATAAATTCAACGCCTGTTTATAATTATCTTTTTCCATCAAAACGGATAAGATAATATCATCAAAATTCTTCTCTCCAGTCCCTCGATAGCTCTTTATACTCTTAACTATATTTTTTGTAGTATGCTCATCCACACATAATGGTAATAGATATGTAAACTCATCATTTGTGAGATAACCTAACTCATTTACAGCATACAAAAATACAACAAATGGTCTTACGATTTTTCCCTCTACAACATTTGCTGTTTTTAACATCTGTTTGAAATATAAAAAGCTGTCTTTCGGAATTTCCAAAAAATTATCTGCTGAAAAATTAGCTGAATCAGCGATTCTTAACAATTCTAATCCTGCTTCTGTTATATTACGCTCATCATCTAGAAGTCCTATATCTCTTAATCCTGACGTTTTTTCTCTTGCATCTTTATCTGGAAGAGCAGCATCTCCTTTTACAAAGTTGTTTTCTTTCAAAAAATTGTAATATTCTGCTTGAAACTTTTTATTATTTCCCCACTTCTTGTTTTTATTTTCTTCTATCTCTCTGAACTGCCTCAGTAAATGCAATTGCTTTTCTATACTCAGATTAAAATTGTCAGTACGATAACTTGTTGTACCAATAGCCCAACAATAACTTTTAAATCCAATCTTTTTTGCCATAAAATATCTCCTCTAATCAATAGTTTACTACTAACACTTCCTTAGTTATTCCATCCTTTCTTGTATGATAATTTGAATTAGTATAATTATAATTCAATGGAATAACTTTAAATTTCTTATTTTGATTAATCCATTCCAAAAGTATTACATTTTTCTTACCTTTACTTTCCAATACATTAGATAAGGCAAATCTAATCCCTTTTTTATCAAGTGCTTCAAGATAATTCAGCAAATCTTTTTCATCATTTTCTGTCCATCCGGCTTGTTCATTATAAGTTGCACATGTTATCAAATAAGGTGGATCAGCATAGAAAAAACTTTTATCTGTATATCCTTCCATATTTACATTCCTAAAGTCATCTGTTGTGAACCTATAATCCCCACTCTTAACTCTATCAATAAATGCTTCCAACTTTCCCTGCATCTTAGAATTAAAGTCCCTTTTTCCAACAGGTAAATTAAATTCTCCTTTCCTGTTGAATCGTAATTGATTATTAAATGAATATACAATTAATAAATATAACATTAAATAATACTCATTATCTTTGCTGGCTTTTTTATTAAAATCATCTCTAAGTTTATTGTAACCGGCTTTATTATATTCACCTAATCCCTTTGAGCTTTCACAATTATAAAAATCATATCCATTCTTACTTACTAATGATAATCCGTATTTATCTATACTTTTATATATCCAATCAAATATCTCTTCTTTTGTTAATCGTCTAAATGTATCTAATAACCCCATAAGATATTCATTACTATCATTAAACAAAACTTTGTTACAATCTACATTTATTCCAACATTACAACCACCACAAAACAAATCTACAACCTGATCTGCATCTTTCGGAAACAGTGGAAGAATTTGCGAAAGCAATTTATACTTTCCACCTGTATAATTCAATGCGGATGGAATAACTTCTTTTCTTTCATTATTACATATGCACAAAAATAATCTTTCCTGATTTGCCTGTATGTCTGACTTTCCAGTAGAAAATGCTTTGTAATCTTCTGAGAAAACTTTTACTTTTCCCTTTTTACTTAAAATTCTCATAATATCATTATCACTTATTTTGGCATTAGATCTGTCATTCCCTTTATTTGCCATATTATTATATGAAAGTAAAATATACTTTGCATGAATTGAATCAATAAGATTTTCAAATGCTACTGTCGCCTTTTGGGTACAATAATCGCTTTTCAAAGCTGTTCTATCCATTTTTCTAGCAACGCCGAATACCTCTGGCTTTTCCCATCTGGCTACATTTTCCAATAGATGATACGCATCACAATACTGTCTTGAATTATATGGTGGATCAATATAGATTAAATCCGCTTCTATTTCTGGTGCCAATTCGTTTGTATCCATATTATAACAAACATTATTCTCATTAACATCAGGTTCTGGTTGTGGAACATACAATTCCAAATGTTTTTCAAACTCCACTCCCTGCCTGTAGGCATCATAATGTCCACATGTATTAGCAATCTTATCCATTGCATATAACAATGATGTTATTAGTAAAGCTCTCTCCCTTGCGTTAATATACCCCAAATTAAATTTATCTTCTATATCCTGCCTAATAAATCCTATTTTTCTACAATCATCCAAAGAAAAATAAGTATTTGAAAAATTGTCACTCATATAATTATCTTCAGTAATTTTCAAATTGTTATATTGTGTAATAATTTTTATAACTTTCTCTTCTGAATAATGTTCACTACTAAACCATGCAACATGACATATGTAATTACTATACATAATGTCATTCGTAATAATCTTCTTATCAATAAAAGCAGAGGCAACAGCACCTGTTCCTGCAAAAATATCTGCTACTGTATTTATATTTTTACATTCATTTTCAACTACTCTTGTAATAAACGGAAGTAACTTATATTTATTACCCAAATATCTGCGATTATTTATTTTAGTAGTTTTATATTCTTTTGGTGCATCTTTAAGCTCATCTGAACTATCCCCTTTGTTTTTCTTTATATATTCACTAAGTTTTCGGTATGCTTCTTCATTCCATATAACTCTGCCATTATCATTTATCTCAACTTCAACTACGCCATTATCTTTAAGATAATATAAATATGATCTAGAAATGTCTAATTTTTTTGCTAATTGTGTTGCTGAATAACTCATAATTTCATCTCCATTTTATGCAACATATTTTATCCCTTATTGGACACTTTTTTTATTAATTATATCATTATCTCTCTATTTTTCAATATATATATTAGACAATAGTCTAAAAAATGGATGCTAATTTTACATTTAATCTATGTAAAATTAGCATCCATTTATACTTCAAATAAACACCAAATGTCTGTAATTGGACAAAAAAATCTCTGCAAGTCAATGTTGACAAGGATTTCAAGTGTTCTAATTATATTTATCTTAATAACCATGTAGTGGAATACAAATATTATTATGAAGATATTTAAATTCTGCTGGTGTTGATTATTAGAAATTTGATTTTATTTTTTGGTGTGGCTACTGTGTGTCTACAATGTGGCTACTATTCAAAAAAATGCTTATTTTTTAATTTTGGGCATAAAGAAAGCCCCGAAAAATCGGGGCTTTCTTAAACTCAATTTTCTTCTTATTATCTCTTTGAGAACTGAGGAGCACGACGAGCTGCCTTTAAACCGTACTTCTTTCTTTCCTTCATTCTTGGATCTCTTGTTAAGAAACCAGCCTTCTTAAGTGATGGACGGTATTCTTCTGAATCAACCTGAAGAAGAGCTCTTGAGATACCGTGTCTGATAGCACCAGCCTGACCTGTGTATCCGCCACCGTGTACGTTAACGATTACATCATACTTGTCAGCTGTCTCTGTAAGAACTAATGGCTGTTTAACTACAACCTTAAGTGTTTCAAGACCGAAATATTCATCAAGTGATCTCTTATTTATTGTAATATTACCATTACCTGGTACTAAATATACTCTAGCAATACTGCTTTTTCTTCTACCTGTTCCGTAGAACTTTCCGTTTGCTTTCTTAGCCACTGTTAATTCCTCCTTATGATATGTCCTTTAATTAAAACTTTAAAACTTCTGGCTTCTGAGCTGCCTGTTCATGATCTGGACCTGCATATACATGAAGCTTTGTGTACATCTGTCTTCCTAAAGGTCCCTTTGGAAGCATACCCTTAACAGCAAGTTCAATAACTCTTTCTGGATGCTTTTCCATCATCTCCTTAAGAGTTGTTTCTTTCATACCACCTACATAATCTGAGTGATTGTAGTAAATCTTCTGATCTAACTTCTTACCTGTAACCTTAATCTTTTCAGCGTTGATTACGATAACGTTGTCACCACAGTCAAGGAATGGTGTATAAGTAGGCTTATTCTTACCTCTTAATACAGCAGCAACCTGTGATGCTAAACGACCTAATGTATAATCTGCAGCATCTACAACATACCATTTTCTTTCGATGTTAGATGCACTAGCCATATAAGTACTCATTAGTTTTCCTCCTAAATATTGCTTAAATGCATAATTAATTGTTCTAATTAAATAAATGTTAATATATATTAAATGCTTCTCCGGGGCATATGGTGAAACACCTAATTCTGATTAACTTATGTCAAGGCGCACTTATCACGCCACATTAAAGAATTATATAACACACAGCCTTGTGTGTCAATCAGAAAATGTATTTTTACCATATAATTTTGAGGAAATTATCCACAAAGATTTTATTCTGCAATATATTTATCAACAGCCTGAGTTAAAAATATAAACTATGTATTAGATTATCACAATTACAAATATCAAGAATTACAGATACTCTATTCTCATAAGCGTAAGTCCCTGCGGTGGTGCTGTCTGACCTGCCTGTGTCCTGTCCTTTGCATCAAGCATTTCCTTTACATACTCTGGATTAAATTTCCCTTTTCCTACCTGTATAAGCGTTCCTGCTATTATTCTTACCATATTATATAAGAATCCATTACCTGTAACTGTTATTAATATTTCATCACCTTTTCTATCTACATCAAGCGAATATATTGTCCTTACGGTTGTTTCTGTCTGTGTACGCACACAACAGAAGCTTTTAAAATCGTGTTCTCCTACAAGATACTCTGCCGCCTCCTGCATTTTAGAAATATCAATATTCCCTGGTACATTCCATGTATAGTTACGTTTCTTAGGAAGTCCGAACTCCGTATTTAGTATCCTGTAGCAGTATGTCTTTCTTGTATCACAGTGTCTTGGATGAAAATCAGATTCTACCTCATCTGACTGCTGTATTATTATATCTTCAGGAAGGTACCTGTTAAGTGCATATGTGAACTTGTCTGCCGGTATGTTTGAAGCTGTATCAAATACAGCGACATTTCCTAATGCGTGAACTCCTGCATCGGTTCTGCTTGCACCTGTTACATGGACATTTTCACCTGTAAGCGCGTATATAGCTTCATCGAGCTTTTTCTCAATTGTCGGTGCGTTAGGCTGTATCTGCCAACCCGAATAATTCGTACCATCATATGCAACCCTTAATCTTATTCTTTTCATTCACTCCTCCTTAATTTTTTTCACACTTATTATTAATCGATACATACACTTCCTATTAATATCTTCATATACTCGTCATTAATCTTTCCGCGTACTTCTCTCTAATCTCTTTGCATACTTGTCATTAATCTTTCTGCACACTTCTCTCTAATTCCTCGCTTCTTAACATAAAAGGGACTGCCGCCTCAGACATAATCTATATAATACGCAGGTTAATACAACATTTCCTGACTTCCTACTATATAAATAATGCTTCGTGCTACAGCCCCTTTTAGCGACTTACTATGCAGCTATAATCTTGACAATGATAATAACTCCAAGGTACAGAACCATACTGATATAGGCAATTCTGTCTCTCTTTTCATATTTTAAAGGCTTCATCTTTGTCCTGCCCTCTGAACCGTGATAACATCTTGCTTCCATAGCCATTGCAAGCTCATTGGCTCTTCTGAAGGCTGACACAAATAACGGAACAAGTATTGGAACCATTGCTTTGGCTCTCTTTATAAGACTTCCATTCTCAAAATCCGCACCTCTTGCCATCTGTGCTTTCATAATCTTATCAGTTTCTTCTATAAGTATTGGTATGAATCTTAATGCTATCGACATCATCATCGCTATCTCGTGAACTGGTACCTTGATAACTTTAAGAAATCCAAGCCCCTTCTCAAGACCGTCTGTTAAGTTATTAGGCGTTGTAGTAAGTGTCATCAATGATGTGCCTACAATAAGATATATAAGCCTTACAACCATAAATATAGCCATTTTAAGACCCTGATAAGTTATTGTCAGCTTCCATATCTGTATAAGCACGTCTCCCGGTGTCAGAAACAGGTTAAACACCGCACTTATAATAATCAGTATTACTATTGATTTAAGTCCTCTAACCATAAATTTGAGAGGAATTCTGGACATTTTAATAACTACCGCCAATGCTACCGTGACAACAGCATATATCCATATATTCATTCCCATAAACAACGAAATTATAAAGATAAGAGTACCCATAAGCTTAACTCTTGGGTCTAATCTGTGAATGACAGAATCAGCTTTATAATATTGTCCAATTGTTATATCTCTAATCATACAATCTCCATTCCTGCCTGTTAATATTACCGCTACGCCTTTGCATTACGCTTAAAATGTGACAGAATACTTTCTTTTGCTTCCGCAATTGTTATTGCATCTGGATTTACATTTATTCCAGC
>ERZ1673700.3526-NODE-3526-length-10464-cov-4.870208_pt1 | contig 10464 bp, 11 predicted proteins | sample MGYA00580230_ERZ1673700 | MGnify/ENA primary metagenome ERZ1673700 (study PRJEB41218, sample SAMN15661782) | gut metagenome | host: Homo sapiens | place: Canada: London | collected 2015-08-20/2019-03-30 | study: EMG produced TPA metagenomics assembly of...
CCGAAACACTTTTTTCAAATTGGTGTCTGATTCAAGAGGAATTAGATATTGTTCACAATACGGCTTTATATTGCCTTTCCAGAGTTGAAATGCCTGTGGACATGAAATGTGCTTTCCTAATTGAAGCCTTTATTGGTGTGGGCGAGATTATTCAGAGCAAAAAGAGCGAATTTGTTTTGCCAAAAAGGAAGAGTCGTGAGGAGTCCCAATTAGGTTTGGATCTTAAATATATAATAAGCCATTATGGGCAAGAAATTTTTCGGGGTGAGTACCAAAAAGACTTGGAAGGTTTTGTGCAAATATTAGTAAATAGTAGGAATCGAATTGCTCACATTAAAAGTAAGCAGAATAGAAAATTCTTGAATGGTGATGAGAGTGTGCTTTACCTACACAAGCTTTCACTCATGTATAGAATTATTTTATTAGATTTGCTCGATATTCCGCTAAACCGATACAAGGAGAGATTGTCTAATCGTATTGAAACTATAAATTGCTGGTGGGCAGATAGATGCGACCAATGATTTTCTCTGCAAATTGAGGTTTGGACCGATATCTATAGTGTTTCGCTATTACATAAGTCCACCGTAATTTTGATAGAATTACGGTGGACTTTTTCTATGCCCGAAAACCGCTTGAAATAGGACTTTTCGGCTGTTCAGGCATATAACAAACCCCGTCACAGAGCGTTTCTGCGGCGGGGTTTCGTGCGTTTTAGGAGGATTGTAGCTTTCTGTGGCGTTGTAATCATTAAAAAGCCGAGTATTCGTTGAACTGCTGAGGGTAATCGTTGAATTATAGGTGCAATCGTTAAATGATTGTTTTTCAATCTTAGAGATTTAACGATTGTAGGTTGAATTTAGTATTATCAATATAATGCTTATAATACGCAGGATACCATCTTCGGCGGTTTCGCACCAAACAGCAGCTCGGCCGAAACGCTGTCCAAGGCGCTCGGCTCTCGCACAGTCATGAGCGGCTCGGTCAGCCGTTCCAAAAACGATCCGTCACAATCACTTCAAATGATAGAGCGACCGCTGCTGACACCGGACGAACTCAAGTCCTTGCCCAAGGGCGACTTTATCGTGATGAAAACGGGTGTGCATCCGATGCGGTTACACCTCAAGCTGTTCTTCAAATGGGGCATTGAGTTTGACGATGAACACCCTTACACCGTACCCGACCAAGGCAACCGTGAGGTCAAGTATGCCGACAAAAAGGAAATTCAGGACGGCATCCTCGAAAAATATCCGCCGGAGTGGAAAGAGGAAACGCCTGCACCGAGCGACGCTGACGGCGGCGGTCAGGCGCAGCAGGCCAGCCCCAAGAACGAGCCGCAGAGAACGCAGCCAAAGGATAAAAACAGAGGCGGCAACCCCATCCGTACCTCACCGCCAAAAAAAGAAACTGCTCCCGACATGACGGAAGCAGAAATCATAAAAGACTTAACCGAAACGGAGGTGCAAAGCAATGAGCCGGCTTGATTTTCTTTACCGCACCAAGCTGCCGCACAGGGCCGTTGCGGTATATATCTATCTTGCCGACAGGACAAATGAGAACAACGAGTGTTGGCCTGCCATCCCGACATAGCCTCAGGCCTCAAGCTCTCGCCCTCCACCGTCCGCTGCGGGATCCGAGATCTCAAAAAAGCGGGACTACTCGCAACCGAGCAGCGATATCGCAAGAAGGGCGGCAAGAGCAGTCTGCTGTTTCGGCTGAAAGCGGAGTGAAAAAGCAAAACGCTCCGCCAAGGGGCAACTGCGTTCTCGGGGTCCCCCAAAAAGCTATACAGCTTTTTGGGGAGAGGAGGAGCAACGGAGCAGATGAGCTTTTGCCGTTCTACGGCAAAACGAATAGTGCGGAGTTTGCGACGACGAAGTGACAGGTGCCACCTGTCATGGTGATAGGAGAAAGTGAACTTACCCAGCTGAAGAATAACTACAGCAGAAAGAAAAACAAGAGGATATATGCGGTTTGTAAAAGTCTGTTATCCGGCAGATATTCGGCAAGGAAAATCGAACCTAAACCGACTGCGCTTTTTCTTTCTGCTGTAGTGAAAGCGTGAAAAACCGCAAATTATAAATTTATCGCTTTATAACCCGTTGTGTTTTTCACAGAAATATGCTATTATATTCTTGACAGTCACTTCTGCTGTTTTCGGATTTTGTTCGGAGGAAGCAAGCCCTAATTGAATCGAGGCTGACGATATAAATATTAGCTATGAAAAGCTCTGGAAATTGCTGATTGACAGGGATATGAAAAAGAAGGACCTGGAAAAGGCTGCGGGCATCAGCAACTATGTCATTTCCAAAATGACACGGAATGAAAATATCACGGTTGAAACCGTGGGAAAGATCTGCAAAGCACTGAATTGTACGCCGAATGACATGTTGGAATTCGTGTCTGACAGTGAGTAAGAGGTTTGATTATGAACAGCATTTTAAAAAAAATCAGGCAAAGCGATGCCTTTAATGAGGAAAATCGAATCCCCTATACAAAGGCGATCGTGTTGATGAGCTTATTTACTTTTGTGTTTCTGGGCGCGGAATTTCTGTTTGTCAATATGATCTCCCGCACGGTTTCGGGGAATCAATCGGTAAATGCCCAAAACTATGCGCTTGGTATCAGCGTCATCGGTTTTGTTCTGTATCCTGTTTTCTCTCGATTTTGTAAAGGAAAATGGCAAACCGCACTTGCAATGTGCGCAGCGATTTTGTCGGTTATTTGTCTTTTTGTGATATGCCGCCATGCCTCTTATGCACTTACACTCGGCATGGGACTCTTGCTGTTTCTGATTCTCGGCGCGTTTGGAAGTGCTGTATTCTACAAAACACTATGTCTGATAGAGGACAACACCTATATTGCGCGACTGACAGGCGTTTCCTATATGCTTGGAATCTTGCTTCAAATCGCAAACAACAATTTGGTTCATATAGATTACATAGAAGCCGGCATACTTTCTGCATTTATACTATTGCTGGCATTTATGCTGATAAAAGCAGAAAAAAACAGCGTTGTCCCTGCCTTCTCCAAAAGCAAAACCGAAGAGGAAAACGACGAAAGCGGAAAGGATAGCCTGAAAATCATTTTGCTCCTCGTCCTTTTCGTCGCACTGATGACCTGTATTTTCGGCACCATGGACAATGCGGTCACCGTATACCACGCAAACGGAACGGTGAATATTGGTCAGTGGCCGAGAATACTTCTCGCACTCAGCGGTCTTATGGCAGGTTTTTTATTTGATATTGCAGGCAGAAAATATATGAGTGTGATCATGTACTGCGTAATGCTTCTGTCTACGACCTGCCTTGTCATTATTCAGTTTGCCGGGCCGTTCACGGTGGGTCTGGTCATATTCTATCTGTCCGCCGGCTTCTTTGCTGTTTTCTTTACCTCTTCCTTTATGGAGATCGCCCGATACACGGATACCCCCGAGTTGTGGTCAGGGTTTGGCAGATCCGTCAATAATCTTGTTGCCGCTGCAATCTCGGGAGGCTCCCTTGCACTTTTGCATTCCGAAAACAATATTGTCATGATCACCATAGAGCTGATTTTATTCGTGGCCACCAGCATTGTCGCGCTCTTCTATACCAACAAAAGAAAAGCGTTTTTTGACAGGCTTGCCGAAGCGGACAGCAGCGAACGAAGCGACAGTGAAAAACTGCAAAGGCTGGCAGAGCAGTTTTCGCTGACGCAGAGAGAAGCCGAGGTTTTCGGACTGCTTGTCAATACCGAAGACGGATTGCAGACGATAGCCGATGGTTTGTATGTCTCCAGACGAACCTTAGAGAGATATGTCTCCGCCATATATGAAAAAACAGGTGCAAAATCACGGATCGGGCTTGTTACCCTTTATAACAACGCATAATAAAACATAACAAAAAGCATTTTATCCTCCCACCGATGTGGGAGGATTTTTTTGCGGTTTTTTCAGGAAAAACCGATATTTTTTGCCTCGATTTTAAGAATGGCGGAGTTCCGCCACCCCATTTTCGGCAGATTGGCGGACTTCCCTTATATCAAAATCGGCACTCTGTAAGTATAATTATATGCAAAGACGGTCGGGAGGAATACGAAGTGCGACACAAACTCTTATATTTGATCGAAAGGTATAATACGAAGTATTTGCCCAAAATTTTAACTGTCCTTTTGCTTGCAAGTTTGGCTCTGAGTGCCTGTGGCAAAAAGCCTTCGGAAACATACAGTTCTACATCAATCCCAGAGCCTTCACAAAACACATCTACGCAGGCGGAGCCGGTAACGCTGGAACAGGCACTTCTCAAGGAACGCGGCAAGCCGTATGACCAATCGGACTACAAGACATTTGTCGGCGGCGAGGGCATTATAAACGAATACGCCGAATTCGACTGTAATCTGGATCACGGCTACAGTAAAACCGTCAACGATCTCGTGGTGGCTGACGGAAAGCTGTATCAGGCAAATTTCAACTCCGTTTTGGCAAACGGCAAGAACATACAGGAGGTCGGCACCCTGCCCGGAAAAAATATCCGATATTGGCGCCTGACCCATGACGGTGAAATGGGAGAGACCTACTTAAATGACGGCTCCGGCTATAAGGTCAGCAGCCCGCCGTTTACGGCCTCGCCGATGGATAAGGCGCAGCATCCGCTGTTCCGAAAGGTTTACCGCTATGCTTCCGACGGAAAGACGCTGGAGGATCATACGGCAGAATACTTAAATGCCGATAAGGTCTACTCCGGCGATCCGATGATCACCGTTGCCGGCGGTAAAGTCAGCCTGCTTTTTTCGGGCAAATATCTTGATAAGGGTACGACCGGCTGGAATTGGTATCGAGACATGGATCGGCGGGAGTACATTGCCTTTGAATTGGAGCTGTCCGAGCTTGCCGGCGAAACACCGATCCGGCTGTTTAATCGGAACATTCTGATGACCAATTGTGCCTTTTATGAGATCGTGTATGCCTCGGAGCCTTTGGACGACAGCGACACAAAAGCGCAGTCTGCGCCGGACGGTTCGGTGTCTCCCTACTATCCTGCAGCACAGCATCTCAATTGCGATCTGAAATTAAGAAAGATTGATCTGCTCACCGCTTTTTACGGTGATGTCCGCAACATCAGCACAAGCCATGTGATCACCGTGGACTATACGATGCTCCCCATTGCCGAGGTGCTTACAGACGGATACGGTGCGTATCAAAAATACGATCCCTGCCGTTTCTATTGGGACTATGATCAGAAATAAGGAAAAGGAGAGAAACACGATGAATGCAAAACGAATCACGGCACTTGCGTTGGCTTTGGTCATGACCTTGCTTCTTGCCGCCTGCGGCAGCAAAACCGTTGTGAACGATGACGGCACAAAAACCGAACAAACGGAAAGAGGCGTGAAGGTCACGCAGACGGTCGCAAAAGCCGTGCAGACCGAAAAATACGAAACCGCCGATTTCAGCATGACCATCCCGAAGGGCTGGACGGTAACGACCGGCGGAACAAATATCTACCACAGTATTCGGGTAAGCGACCCGAACGAACCGCTCAATCAGATGTTTGTGCTGCTCAAAGCCGATGTGTTGCTGCACAGTCAGGCAGGTAAAGATGCATGGCAGCAGAACTACAATATGGGCGATACACAGGCGGCGCTTTTTGCTAAGGCCGCTGTGCTTGATAACCCGTCTACAGAGGGCTTTTTCAAAATATTCTCACAGTATACTGCATTTGCATCGGAGGTGGAGCCTGCTTATTCGGGATATGCCTTCCCCCGGTTTGATAATTTTACGGTAACCGACCGCTATCCCTCTGCCAGCCCGATGAAGTCCTCCGCTCTCGGCGACGAGCAGCTTCGCGCGACATTCACGGATAACGGCAAAGAGGGCGAGGGCCTATTTGCCGCCAGTGTGGTGGACTTTGGCAGCTTTGCCATCTCCAACGGCAATGTGGTAGGCTATCAGCTCCAGGCGGTGGACGGCGGCTACTATATGGCTTACAACATCGTTGCTGTTACCGCCGCAAAGGACACCTTTATCGAGTGGGAAGGTGTGCTGACCGATTGCTTCAAAACCCTGCAGTATTCCGACAGCTTTGTCAGTACCACCAATCAGGCAAGCAATGAAAAGGTTGCCCTTGCTCAGCAGATCAGCCAGAACTTTAATGCGACCATGGACGGCTTTATGTCCTCCTGGGAAAGCCGCAACAGAAGTCAGGACATTATGAGCCAGAAGCAGAGCGACGCCACCCTCGGCTACGAGCGCGTTTACGATACCGAGACCGGCGAAATTTACAAGGCTACGAACGGTTTTACCGATGTGTACGACGGCAAGCGGTACAAGGCAGTGACCGACGACAATATGTATGCCGAACCTATCAGCGGGTATATTGAAAAGCAATAACACCATAACAAAAACGGTTTACCGTAGAATCGTGATGAAAAGGAGGTGTCGGACGATGAACAAGCAGCTTTCCGCTTTGCCGGACAGTAAAACTATAAGGATATTGTTGCCGTATAATCGGCAATATGTGATCTTCGCCGTTTATGAAGTGCTGGACAAAAACGGAGCCGAATATGAAAAAACAGACGCATCCACCATTTTAGCAGAGATGTCGGTATACGGTAATTTAAGCCGGTTTTCCGTTTCCGTAAATGAACAGGAAACGGGAACGGAACTGACCATAACAATGATACATCCTTGCGAGGGACTGTCCGATACCGGTATCCGAAGGGCAACGACCGCCATAGCCGACAGTATATCGCAGCATTTGGAAAATGAGCTTGAGATAAACAAGGTATCCCCAAAAAGGCAACCTGTTTGAAGTTTTAAAACGGAGGCAATCAAATGAACGAATCAAGAGTATTTATGTTGAACGGCACTGAGGTGTCAGGGATCGTTACCCGGTTGGAAAATTTCTTTCGCACCGAGAAAGGCATGGAGGTGCAGAGTTCACAGACAACGGACGGCTATGTTATGCAGGCAAGCCAGCCGAAGGACGGCTGGAAAACCCTTACCGGAATGCGGCTGGCGATCGCCGTGCAAATGGCAGTGATGGGCGACAAGCTGAATGTCAGCATCAGCGAAGGTCAGTGGTCAGATAAAATAGGAGCAGGTGCCATCGGTTTGTTTGTGGCATGGCCGCTGGCAATCACCGCCGGAATGGGTGCATTTAAACAGAAAAAGTTACCAGGCGAGGTGTTTCAGGTCATCGAAACTACCATTATGATCAGCGGCCAGCCTGTGGTTGTGACCGGCGCGGGTCAGACGGTAGTTGTGGGAATGATCGTGTGTCCGAGCTGCAAAGCGCAGCTCACCGCCGGCTCTAAGTTCTGCAATCATTGCGGAACAAAGCTCAACACAAAATGCCCGAATTGCGGTGCAGATATTACACAGGGAAGCGCATTCTGCTCCGAATGCGGACAAAAACTTTAAGATAGGATTTTTAAATTATGAAAGAACGCACACTTAAAACAAAATTGCTGACAGTTCTGCTGACTTTGTGCTTGGCACTGTCCATCGTGCCGATTACGGTGTTTGCGGATTCTGGATCGTATGCTGTTAAATTTTACCCTGGAGATTATGGAACTATGACTAAAAACGACCAGATTCCGTTTGTGTATTATGGCATTGACGATGATGTTAACAAGTCCTACTACTACAAGCTGAATGTAACCGAGACAGAGACTTTCGGCTTTGCTGGTAGCATCATGGATACTTTACTTCCAAATTCGGGATATGAGTTCGCCTACTGGACAGCCGATGCTACCGTATACCAAGCCGGCAGTGGTACTGCCATTCCGGCTGGCACCGCTCTTTCTTCTGATCAAATACAGAACAGCGTTAATGTGCGGAGTGATAATGTGACTTTCACGGCTCAGTTTAAGCAGATTTCTGAATATCCTGAGGATTCAGTAATCACCTCTGCCGCTGTCCAGAATGTAAAATTCGACTATCAGTTGGGTGATGCACCGCAGGCCACAGCATGGGTAGCCATTGACGATATGGATAAATATGAGATCGACTATGAATGTTGGCAGCAGTTCAAAGGCAACGAACCCGTTGCCGCCTGGTATTCCGACAACGGTGCACACGGTTCCCTTCCGACCATCACGGAATTTGAAAGCGGGGAAAAATATGTATATTTCCTTATGCTGAAGCCGAAGGATGGACATTCCTTCAGTAATGAAGCTGCCGTGACCGTGAATGGGGAAAGCGTAACGTCAAGTTTGCTTGGAGATTTCCTCTATCTTCCCGCCGTTAAAACGATCACGATGCCGACCTTGACCGTCATTGATGTGGTGGAGATCAACGGTGCCACCGTCAGCTTCCAGGACGGCGATAGGCCCGTGTTCACCGGTGATGTGCCCGATGATGTATACTACGTACTCCGGGCTGCGTGGTGGGAGCTGAACAGCACGACCGGTCTGATTTCTACAGAACCAGAGTTTGGAAGCGGAATTTATGAAAATAAAATCACCACTTTTGAAGCCGGAAAGACCTATCATTACGGTGTGTATGTGGTGGCCTATGGCGATGTCGGAAATGTCCGCTATGTATTCGGCCCCGACACCAAGCTGAAAATCAACGGTGAATTTGTGAACTATAAGCGCTATGAAGGCGATATGAGCGACGGCTCCGACGGAACCATGTGGGTTCTCACTGATCTGACCATGACCCCCGAGGCAGGCGGCACGGCTCCTTCCGAGAAGTACACCGTTACTTACACCGACGGCGTGGACGGCGAAGAGATCTTCAAGGAGCAGACCTATACCGTGGAAGCCGGCAAGGCTACTCCTGCATTCAATGGCACACCTACCCGCAAGGGCTATACCTTTGTAGGCTGGAAGCCTGCGGTTGCAGCCACAGTGACAGGCAACGCCACCTATGAGGCAACTTGGAAGTCCAATACCACAACGACAACGCCGAGCGACAACAAGCCGAACACAGGCGAAACGACAAGCCCGAAGACCGGCGACACCAGCAATATGCTTCTGTGGTTTGCCTTGCTGTTTGTCAGCGGCGGTACATTGGCCGGTACTCTGGTAATTGATAAGAAGAAAAAGACCATGAAATAAGCGACCTTTTGAAGGGCGGTTCGCCGACTGCATGACAGGCGGTGAGCCGCCTTTTGTAGCCACATATCTTTCAAAATTTTACACAATCCCTGTAAAAATGTGTTGCTGGATGGTCAGAACCAGATTATAATTATTACGGTTTGTTGTACATTGGTATGACAAGGTAAACGCGATTCCCACCAAGCAGTCAGAACTGGAAAAGCAACTGCAGGGGGAAAGCAAAACGGACGAAGAAAAGTAACAGTGACTTTCAAATATTTTCTGCTTTACCTCTTGACAAGTCATTATGTCTTGCGTATAATAGTGTTAGTAAAGATGCTAACAAGCGTACAAGCATCCGTGCTAATTCGATTCACCGTTGTGATGAGAAGTTGCCCGTAATTTATGATAAGAGTGCCGAGAAGAAAAACAAATAGGCGAAAATGAATCAATAACAGGGCTTATAATGTTAAGTAGAAAAGGTGAACGACATGAACACACAGTACCAGAATTTTGGAGAGTTCCTGCAAAGAAAGCGCACTGAGAAACAAATCACGCTCCGCAAGATGGCGGAAATGATTGGGATTACTGCGCCCTATCTGACTGACATTGAAAAGGATCGCCGTAACCCTCCTGAAATGGAGAAGCTGGAGCTGATCTCTCGAATTCTCATGCTGAACGACGAGGATAAAACTACGATGTATGATCTGGCTGGCAAAAAGAGAAACTCTGTTGCCCCGGACCTGCCTGACTATATCATGGAACACGACTATGTGTCCGCTGCGCTCCGCACGGCACGTGATCTGGATGCAAGTGAGGCCGACTGGTTGAAGTTCGTCGAGGAGCTCAAGCAGCGAAAGAGGTAATTTATAAAGATGTACACTCCCTCCCTTCGAGTGAAGAGAAACGGCGTCCCGATTTTGAAAAAGACCGAAATCGATGTCATCGGAGAGCGGTTCGTAAAGGATTTTCAGCCGGATGTCCTTACAAATCCCTCTCCCGTGGACATTGAAGGCTTTATCGAATTCTATCTCGGAATGACGCCGGATTTTCAATATCTGTCCCACAACGGTGTGTACCTTGGGATGACAGTATTCAACGACACCAATAAGGTGCCGGTATATGACCCTGCCACAAATCGGGCGGAGTATATCAGCGCCAAAGCTCGTACCGTCACCATCGACAACCGCCTGTTGGACGAGAACCAACGGCATCGCTTCCGCTTTACTCTCGGTCACGAGGGTGGGCATGACATCTTCCACTCCGGCTATTTCTCGTATAACCCCGACCAGGTATCCATTTTTGACGATGAGCTCATCGCCCCCATGATACAGTGCCGGGTCGACAATGGCATGACAAATAAATCGGACACTCGCAAATGGGACGACCATGACTGGATGGAATGGCAGGCCAACCATCTGTCCGCTGCCGTTTTGATGCCGAAGT
>ERZ1673700.3538-NODE-3538-length-10437-cov-4.845117_pt1 | contig 10437 bp, 8 predicted proteins | sample MGYA00580230_ERZ1673700 | MGnify/ENA primary metagenome ERZ1673700 (study PRJEB41218, sample SAMN15661782) | gut metagenome | host: Homo sapiens | place: Canada: London | collected 2015-08-20/2019-03-30 | study: EMG produced TPA metagenomics assembly of...
CACGCAGTCGGCCATCTGCGCCGTGATGCTCTACGACGCCAAGCTGTCGCAGGATTTCGCTGCGCGTTTGCAGGAGGAGGGCGTATTCGTCACGGGGTTCTACTACCCTGTCGTGCCGAAGGGGCAGGCGCGCATCCGCGTGCAGGTCTCGGCGGGACATACCGTCGAACAGCTCGACCGCTGCATCGCCGCCTTCGTCAAGGTGGGCAGGGAACTGAATGTGTTACAATAAGAATAAGGAGGAATTATGTCACAGGTTGTTATCGACGCGATCGATCGGAAAATTCTCAAATATCTGATTACCAATGCGCGTATGCCCTTTCTGGAAATCGCCCGCAAATGCGGCATTTCGGGAGCGGCCATCCACCAGCGCATCAAGAAGCTCGACGAGTCGGGGGTGATCCTCGGCAGCCGGCTGGTGGTCGATCCCAAGATGCTCGGTTTCGACGTCTGCGCCTACATCGGCATCCGCTTGCAGGACGTGTCGATCCTCATGCAGACGGTCGACCGGCTCAAACAGATTCCCGAAATCGTGGAGTGCCATTTCATCACGGGGACGTACAACCTTTTCGTGAAATTGTACTGCGTCGACAACGAGCACCTGATGACGACGCTCTGCGACCGGATTCTGGCCATTCCGGGCATTTCGACCACACAGACCTACATCTCGCTGAACGAAGCGTTCCAGCGTCAGATTTACGTCGATTGCCTCCACGATTGACCGCAGCAAGACGGACGGAAGTTCGGAGCGGACGTTTCGGCGTCCGTTCGGTGTGAAAACACGATCCGACGGGCCGAAATGAAGCGTCATTCCGGCCCGCTTCGTGAAAAAGGATAAACGTATGACGAAGATAAGACTTACCAAGGAGTTCTCGTTCGAGGCGGCGCACCTGCTCGAAGGTTACGACGGTGCGTGCCGCGAAATACACGGCCATTCGTACCGGTTGTTCGTGACCGTGCGAGGCGTTCCGGTCTGCGACGGACGGAATCCCAAGCTGGGCATGGTCATGGATTTCGGGCAGCTCAAACGGATCGTCTGCGAAGAGGTGGTGCAGCGGCTCGACCACGCCTTCGTCATGCGCCGCACGCCTGCCGGCGAGGCGTTTGCGGAAGCGCTCGGCACGCGGTTCGAACGGATTGTGTGCGTCGATTACCAGCCGACGTGCGAGAACATGCTCGCCGACTTCGCCGCCCGCATCGCGCCGCGGCTGCCCGAAGGAGTGGAACTTTATGCGCTCCGACTCCACGAGACGGCCACCTCCTACGCCGAGTGGGTCGCCGACGACAACAACTAACGGTGCCGGCAGCCGGCCGCGCAACCTGTGCCCGACCGGACTGCGGCGCCACAAATCGGATAGTGATGAAAAAACTGTTTCTGGTCGATGCCTACGCACTGATCTATAAATACTATTATGCGTTTCTGACGCGGCCGATGCGCAACCGTACGGGGATGAATACGTCGGTCGTTTTCGGTTTCGTGAAGTTCCTGCGCGACATCCTCAAACGCGAAAATCCCGACCTGCTGGGTGTGGCGTTCGATCCAAAGGGCGGAAGTTTCCGCCGCGAACTCTACCCCGAATACAAGGCCAACCGTCCCGCCACGCCGGAGGACATCGCTCTGTCGATCCCCTATATCAAGCGGATTCTGGATGCGATGTGCGTGCCGGTGCTCGAAGTCGAGGGGTTCGAGGCCGACGACGTGATCGGTACCCTGTCGCAGAAGGCTGCCGCCGAAGGGTACGAGGTCTTCATGGTGACGCCCGACAAGGATTACGGGCAGCTCGTGCGCCCCTGCTGCAAGCTCTACAAGCAGAAGGGCGACGGCATCGAGATCGTCGACTGCGACGCCATCCGCGCGCATTACGGATTCGACGATCCGACGCTCGTGCGCGACGTGCTGGCGTTGTGGGGCGATGCCTCGGACAATATTCCCGGCGTGCCGGGCATCGGCGAGAAGGGTGCCTGCAAGCTGGTGCAGACATGGGGAACGGTCGAGAACATTCTCTCCAACGTGGAGCGGATCAAGGGCAGGCAGGGCGAGAGCATCGCCGCGTGGGGCGACAAATTGCTGCTTGCCAAGAGGCTCACGACGATCCGGCTGGACGTGCCGATCGAATTCCGCCCCGAGGAGTTGACGATGTGTCCGCCCAATCTGGACGAACTGCGTGCGCTTTTCGCCGAACTGGATTTCACGATGTTCCTGCGCGATCTGCAAAATGTGGCGCCGCTCGAAGAGAGCGACGGGCCGCGGCAGGACCCGCAGCGTCAGCTGGCCGAGATGGCGCGGGCCAAATCGGCTGCCGCCAAGAAGGCGGCGCTGGTCGGGCAGGGCGATCTCTTCGCACCGGCCGATCCGGCGCCTGCGGCGGCAGCGCCCGTGGCGGACGATGAGGAGGTCGACGAAACGGATGCGCTGCCTGCCGAACCCGAGATGGAGAGTGCGCAGACGACGCCCCACGACTACCGGATCGTCCGCACGGCCGACGAACTGCGCGCGATGATCGCCGAGATACGCCGTTATCCGGAGTTCTGTTTCGATACGGAGACGACCGGTTTCGACCTCTTCAACGACCGCATCGTGGGCATGTCGTTCGCCGTCGTGCCGCACGAGGCCTGGTATGTGCCCTGCGACGAACGTTCGTCGCCGGAGTATGCCGGGCTGCTGCGTCCGTTGTTCGAGGACGAAACGATCGCCAAGATCGGCCAGAACATCAAGTTCGATCTGATGGTGCTGCGGCGTATCGGTCTGGCGGTGAGGGGCCCGAAGTACGATACGATGATCCTCCATTACCTGCTCGATCCCGAGTCGCGCCATAACATGAATGCGCTGGCGGCCAAGTACCTCAACTATAAGCCGATCGAGATCGAAACGCTCATCGGGCGCGGGCCGCGTCAGCTGACGATGGATCTGGTGGGCGTGGAGCGCGTGGCCGAGTATGCGGCCGAGTATGCGGCCGAGGACGCCGACGTGACGCTGCGGCTCAAACGGGCGCTGCTTCCCCAGATCGAGGAGGCGGGGCTGCATGATCTCTATTTCGACATCGAGGAGCCGATGATCGAGGTGCTGGCCGACGTCGAGATGGCCGGCGTGCGCATCGACTGCGACGCGCTGGCGCATTACGCCGTGGAACTGAACCGCCGCATGGCGCAGCTCGAAGCCGATATCCGCAGCGAAGCGGGCGAGGCGTCGCTCAACATCAACTCCACGCGGCAGTTGGGCGAGGTGCTTTTCGCCAAAATGCGCATCGCCGAGAAGCCCAAGATGACGCGCACGAAGCAGTTCAGCACCGACGAAGAGTATCTGCAAACATTCGCGCACAAACACCGGATCATCGACCTGATCCTCGAATACCGCGGCGTGAAGAAGCTCCTGTCGACCTACGTCGAGGCACTGCCGCAGCTGGTCAACCGCCGCACGGGGAAGATCCATACCTCGTTCAACCAGGCCGTGACGGCTACCGGACGGTTGTCGTCGACCAATCCCAACTTGCAGAACATTCCGATCCGCGACGAACTGGGCAAGCCCATTCGCCGCGCCTTCATCCCGTCGGACGATGACCATGTGCTGCTGTCGGCCGATTACAGTCAGGTCGAGTTGCGCCTGATGGCGCATCTGAGCGGCGACGAGGCGCTGATCGCGGCATTCGAGCACGGCGAGGACATCCATGCCGCGACGGCCGCGCGGCTCTTCGGCAAACCGATCGATACGGTGACGGGCGACGAGCGGCGCAAGGCCAAGACGGCCAATTTCGGCATCATCTACGGCATCTCGGCCTTCGGGTTGAGCCAACGGCTCGACATTCCGCGCAAGGAGGCCAAAGAGATCATAGAGGGCTATTTCGCCTCCTACCCCAAGGTGAAGGAGTATATGGAGCATGTGGTCGAGCGGGCGCGCGAGGTGGGTTACGTGACGACGATCTTCGGGCGGCGGCGTTACCTGAACGACATCGCGTCGCGCAATGCCGTGGCGCGCGGGCTGGCCGAACGCAATGCCGTCAACGCCCCTATTCAGGGCAGTGCGGCCGACATCATGAAGATCGCGATGGTGCATATCGCCGAAGCGTTCCGCCGCGAAGGAATCCGCTCGCAGATGATTTTGCAGGTGCACGACGAAGTGGTGATCGACACGCTGCGCAACGAGTTGAACCGCGTGCGCGAAATCGTCACCGAGGCGATGGAGCAGGCGGCGCATCTCAAAGTGAAACTGATCGCCGAATGCGGTGTGGGCGAGAACTGGCTCGATGCACACTGATCCGGCGGCGTACGTCCGGCATCCCCTTCTCCGATAGAAAGCCTCCTGCCGCAGCATTGCGGCAGGAGGCTTTCGTTCGGCTGCGGCGCTCCGTCAGCGGACGACGTGCGCCGTCCGTTTGAGCGGTGCGGCCGGTGTTACGGCACGCAGCATGACCGGTGTACTTTGCGTTCCGGCGTCGGCGGTCACGAATCCGAGGTCGCTGATCGGGGAAACGCCGCTGAGAGAGGGCGTGATGCTCTTGCGGAAGACGGGGCCGTAGTGGCCTTCGGGATCCTGCGCCACGGCGAGGATATAGGCCTTCGCGTTCCATGTGAGGCCGTAGCGGCGCTCTTCTCCGTCGGGGGTTCCCTGTGTGACGAGGTATTGGATCAGCAGGTCGTCGGTGTAGAGTTCCGTGTCGCCCACGTCGGTGCCCGTGTAGAGCGTGTACCATTTGACGGCGTCGGCCGAATGGAGGACCTTGGCGGGGAGGTAGGCTTTGTTGTTGTAATTCTTATAGGTCACGTCGTCGATTGCGTAAAGTTCGCTGCCGTTGTAGTATTTCTCGAATTCGACGGTGGCGGTAGCAGTCGATACGACGGCGGCTTCGGTGGTGAAAGCGGGGCTTACTGCCGGTGTGGCCGTGGCATTGCCTGCGGCGTCGACGCAGGCCGCCCACACGTAGTAGGTCGTGGCGGGTTTGAGCTGCTCATAGTCGAACCACTGGTCGCCGCGCACGCCGATGACCGAAACGACCTCCTCCGGCGTGGTGAAGAAGTCGTCGATCTGGCCTTTGATGTAGTCGGCCAGATAGCTCCGGATGCCCTCGGCGTTGCCGCCGTATTTCTTATATTCGGCGTCGGTGACGATGTCCCAGATGTAGCGGACGCTCTTGTCGGAGGGTTCGACCTGAATCGAAGCGCTGCGCGCCGTGACGCCGGAAATGTCGAAGGCGAAGGTGTTGGCCGTGGGATCGCCCTCCGGATCGGTAGTGAACTTGTGTTTGGTCAGTTCGGTCGCAGCCGCTCCGTCGGCATAGCCGAATGCCAGCACATAGTAGTCGGTGCCGGGTACGAGCGTGCCGAAGTCGCCGCTCGACGTAATGGTCGTAGGGCCCGTGTAGGTGAACCATTCGGCCATGGAGCCGTAGAGATTGAGTATCTCGGAGATAATCGCGTCGTCGGTCATCGCATCGCAGACGGCAGCCTCCTTCACCTCGGCGAAGTAGGGGACTTCGGCCGCCAGCGGCGTGATGTCGATGACCGTGTTGTCGAAGCTCTTCTCCTTGACCTCGAAGGTGAAGGCCGCAGGCCCTGCGGGCGGTTCGACGGCGAAGGCCTCGCTCAGGGCGATGTCGCCCGTAAACTCCTTGCCGTCGTATCCCGCCACGACGATTTTGTAGGAGGTGACGGGCGTGAGCGTTTCGGCGATAGTGAACTCCTCGGTGCCGGTGTGGAGCCGTTCGTCGAGGTCGTCGAGCGACGCGATCTGCCTGAGCAGCGTGGCGGTGGGGATTCCCAGCAGCGACGCCTCGCTGTGGATGCCGCAGTAGTAGGTCGCCGTTTCGTCGGAGGGCGTGACCTTCACCGCAGCTCCTTGTTCGGAGGTTTCTCCGAGGGTAATAGTGTAAGTTACAGGCTCTTTTACGGGCGGATCACCCCCCCCTCGGGGTCGGGGTCATTGGTTTCGGAACAGCCGCCCGAAGCGGATAACAGGATTGCGGCCGTGAGAAGCCGGAGCAGAGAAAGCGATTTTTTCATATTGAACATTGAATAAAGGGTGAGAAATGTTCCATAAAGGTAAGAAAAAATATCGGAACGAAAAGAGAGAAATCCCGGAATCGGGCGACTCGGGGATTTCTTGGTTAGGTTAGTTAGGTTAATGAGATGCGGAGATTTCCGCTTTGTGTAAGACAAAAATAAAGAGGATTTTTCAATAATCCAAATATTTCGTAATGAACTTATCGATAAATCCGTTCTTTTCCGATAAATCGTATCGAAATTTTTTAAATACGGATTAAATTATAATTTTTTAAAATCTGTTTCGGCAGCGTGCCGGCGACCTTCGCCGAGCGTGGGAAGACGGCACGCTCCGGATACGCGCAACGGCCGGGAATCATCGTTCCCGGCCGTTGCGCTCGATTTCGTGTGTTTCAGGCTTTCGCCGCTGCGATTTCGGGAGTAGGCTTCAATTCGGCATTGTGCCGGCTGCGATAGGTCGCCGGCGTCATCCCGTATTCCTTCTTGAAGAGCTTGATGAAATGCGACGTGTTGGGAAACGCGCACTCGCTGCCGATCTGCGAAATGGACTTCGAGGTCGAGATCAGCAACATGCGCGCGTGCATGAGCCGCTGGCGGATGAACCACTGGTGCGGCGGCATCAGGAACACCCGTTTGAACTCCTTCTTGAACGAAGTGAGCGACCGGTTGCAGAGCGCGGCCAGTTCGTCGATCGAAATATCGTCGAAAATGTGGTCGTACATCAGTTGTTCGAAATTCTCCTTCGCCGTGTCGATGTTGCCGAGGATCTTGCTGCGCAGACAGCATTCGTCGTGCGAGACGATCAGGTAGACCAGTTCGGTCATCTTGATGTTTTCCGCCGTTTCGTCGTGGAGGAACCCTTCGCCGCGGAGGTAGTTGGCCGTATTGCTGAAAAATCCTTTCAACAGTTGCCATGCCGGCGTCGAAACGGCGTTGGCGCCCTGGCATTCGGGACATGCGTGGTTGTAGGAGATGTTCAATCCGTAGGTGAGGTTGAGGTACATCAGGATCTTGTGCAGATCCGCCGGTTGGTAGTAGAAGAGAATCTGTTCGAAGGTATTGCTTTCGTCGGGCACCTCTTCGGTGTAGTGCGTGCCGATTCCGAGGAAGAATACGTCCCCTTTCGAGATAGTCTGCCGTTTGTCTCCGTTATAAATGTGCTTCTCTCCGCGGACGATATATCCGATCGCATAACGCGACAGCGTGTGCGACTGGACTCCGTTGTGGAAATGCTCGACGAATTTCACGATCATCGGTAAACCGGAGCTGTGGCGTTCGTAATTTGCCATAAGATTTAATTTTAATTACAACTACTTAAAAGAGGCTCTCCATATGCTTGCAAGACAAATGTATAATAAAACATTGTATTATACAATGCGTAATTGTACAAATGTATCGCCAAACGATACAAAAATCCATATTTGCTACTATTGAGACTTTTCGTGTCTCTATATCAGGCCGAGAACGAGGCTCAGTAAAATAAGAACCGTATAGAACATCGATGCGGCCGCACTGTTGAATTTGGTCAGCACGACGGGGATGAGCGTAGCTGCGGCCGGTGCCGCAAGGGTCAGTGTAACCGGTGAAGAATACGGTACAAAATAGATGCCGGCCACGACGCACAAGACGTATAAATTGTAAAAAAGGATATTACGCGGTTTGGTTTTCAGCGTACGGATATCCAGCAGGACGCCGGCGGCAGAACAGATCAGCAAAAAGAAAATCACTCCCCATGCGATGAGCGAAAAGAGCGTATTCCCGTCGAAAAATCGGTATCCCGAATCGCTCGTTATCGCCGCTGCGACCTGCCGTACGGGGCCGTCGAATCTCCCGCCTGCCGCCCAATGGATGAAACCGGCGAAAAAGAGCGGCAGGATCGCGCCTGACAGCGCGACGACCGCTTCGCGCAGCGTGCGCCGGAAAAGCAGGACGACGAGCGGGATGAGCAGCAGCAGCCCCGCGCCCGGCGCATAGAGCAGCGGGATCAGCCCCACGTAGAGCGATCCCCGAAACATCCGGTCGAAACAGTAGTGGCGGTGAAAACTGTTGTAGTAGTTGCGCGATGCGAGTGCCAGCAGCAGCAGCGTGAGGCTTTGCGTCAGGAAATCGCTGCTCAGCAGAACGCCGCAGCTCACGACGCCGAAGAGCGGCATGGCCAGGAAGCAGCGGGTCGCGTAGAGTTCGGCGCGGACGCTGCTGCGGCCGATGAGGAATCCGGCCACGAAGAGCATGACGATGCTCGCTGCCGCCGACAGCAGCGGCCATGACAGGCGGAACGCTGCGGTATAGTATCCCAGCGGGGCGCTGACGGCCGGAATTTCGCCGGCGAAACGTTGTGTGACCCATGCGCGCACGAATGCGATGATCACGATCACGAGGAACGTGAAGGTCGCTACGGGAAGCGGTTGCCGGATGATGTCGCCGAATTTCATACGCAGACAAAAGTAGCGAAAAATGACGAATGGTCGTAAATAATTCGTAACTTTGTTCCTCCTCGGATCCATCTGCGGGGCGATCGGAAGATGTTGGAAACCTGTTATCAGTACGAACGGATCGAAGCCGGCTGCGACGAAGCGGGCCGGGGGTGTCTGGCCGGTGCGGTCTTCGCGGCGGCCGTGATTCTGCCGCCCGATTTCCACGATCCGCTGCTCAACGATTCAAAGCAGATGAGCGAGCGCAACCGCGACCGGCTCCGGCCGATCATCGAACGCGAGGCGGTGGCGTGGGCCGTCGCTGCCGTCCCGCCCGAACGCATCGACGAAATCAACATCCTCAACGCCTCGTTCGAGGGGATGTGTCGGGCGGTCGGGGAGCTGCGCACACGCCCCGAATTTCTCGCCATCGACGGCAACCGCTTCCGTTCGTCGCTCGATATTCCCTATCGGTGCATCGTCAAGGGCGACGGCAAGTACGCCGACATCGCGGCGGCGTCGGTGCTGGCCAAGACGCACCGCGACGAGTATATGCGGCGGTTGGCCGAAGAGTTCCCTCAGTACGGCTGGGCGAAGAACAAGGGCTACCCTACGCGCGAACACCGTCTCGCCGTGAGGCGTTACGGGGTGACGCCCTATCACCGGCTGACGTTCAATCACGAATCGGGACAGCTGGAACTTTTCTGATCGGGTCGGCCGGGGATGTGCGGCTACCCTATTTTATCGTATTTCGAGGAATCGGACAGACGGACGATCGACGTGGGAATGCGGACGCTATCGTTTTCGCCCGCTTGTGCTGCGTGGCCGCTTCTGCAAGAGGGGCGGAGCGGGACGGCTGCGGTCGCGGGAGAAGGGACGGGTTCCACCGCCGAAAGGCAAGTCTGTGCGCACGGTCCGAGTTCGGGTGCGGTCGGGCACGGCGTTCCGCCGGCATACGGCCGCTCCGTGTCGCGGAGCAATCCTCGACGGGGTTCGAGCCGCTCCGGTCGGGACCGCGCGAGTTCTTCCGAACGATGGTGCGGATGTGATCGCGGCATATAAAAAACGATCCGATGCAGCTGCATCGGATCGTTTTCGTATAGGATCGGGAATTTAATATCCCATCGACTTCGAAGCGGCGTAAGAGAGCTTCAAGGCGTTTGCCCGGCGAAGTTCCTGCTTCACGTCGGTGATGATACCCATTTTCGTCTGGTCGTCGGCTTTCAGACACACAGTCATCAGCGCTCGGTCCGACTCGTTGAGTTTGTCGCGTTCGGCGGCGATGAAGTCCAGAATATCCTTCTCCGTACGATACGAGTCGTTGAGTTGGATACGGGGCGCCGTACCGAATTTAGCCTGCATGATCGGCGTAGGCTGGCCGATGTGGATGAAGCTGACGAGCGATTTCTTCTCCAATTTCTGCACCTCGGTCGCGGTCGGAAGCTTGTAGCGAACCAACAGCTCCTGATCGCGCATCGTGGTCGAAATCATGAAGAAGAACAGGATCATGAAGATCACGTCCGGAAGCGATGCCGTCGAGATCGGGGGCAGACTTTTGCCGCCCTTCTTTTTCATTACTGCCATTACTTCTTTCCTCCCACGTTACGCGGCTCGGCCTCCGAGATCTTCAGCGGAACCGCCTTGGTTAATATATTTCGCTGATCTTCGTTCAGATCTTCGAATTTCACTCCGAACTTGCGCATGGCCACCTCGTTGCGCACCTCGTTGAAGGCGCGTGTCAACTCGTTCTGCACCATGATGTAGGTTTCGTAACTGGTGCCGCGGTCCGTCTGGAGGGAGATCACGCCCAGGCTGACGGGATAGTTCCACTTGCTGCCGTCGGGAAGTTCGAACTCCTTCACCTCTTTTTCGGGGAGGTTTTCGTCTTCCATCGGGTTGAGGATAAACTCCTTGGCCTTGTCTTTCAGCTGGTGGATGTCCATTTGCTGGCCGCCCGCCATGATGTTGTTACCTTTCGAAACGAATACCAAGAGAAGGTTGCGTTCCTTCACCTTGACATCCTCCTGTTTCT
>ERZ1673700.3541-NODE-3541-length-10419-cov-5.042165_pt1 | contig 10419 bp, 9 predicted proteins | sample MGYA00580230_ERZ1673700 | MGnify/ENA primary metagenome ERZ1673700 (study PRJEB41218, sample SAMN15661782) | gut metagenome | host: Homo sapiens | place: Canada: London | collected 2015-08-20/2019-03-30 | study: EMG produced TPA metagenomics assembly of...
GAAGCATTGAGCGACAAGTATCATCCGTACTGTTACAAGATTGCCTGGAATCTGCTTACAAATAAAGAAGATTCGGAAGAATGCCTGAATGATACCTGGTTTTCGGTCTGGTCGTTGATTCCGCCGAAGAAGCCTTCCGTGTTATCATATTTTTGTGGCAGGATCACAAGGAATTTAAGCATTGACTGTCTGCGTAAAAAATATGCCGACAGGCGCCCGGATTTGCACATGGCAGATGTCCTGGGAGAAATGGATCAGTTAAGTGTTACCTATACCATTGAAGATCAGCTGGCAGAAAAAGAACTGCTGGAAATTATCAATGATTTTCTTGGAAAAATGAATGCAGAGGACAGAGATATTTTCGTGAGAAGATACTGGTTTTTTGATTCTGTTGCGGCGATTGCCAAGAGGCATGCGGTGTCCGTCGGAAGTGTGAAAATGAATCTGTACCGGAGCAGAAAGAAGCTGTTGAAGGTCTTAAAAAAGGAAGGAAAACACTTATGAAAAAATTCGATTTTTCAAAAGAATTTGGCAATATTGATCTGAAATATATCCGCGAAGCAGAGGGAGAATGGAAAGGGAAGAAAAAAGCCTGGGCGCCATCATTTTGGAGTAAACTGGTGGCTGCCTGTGTGATCCTGGCTTTGATTTCAACGGTTTTATCGAATCCGAAAGTACAGGCTGCGATTAAAAATCTTGCTTTATCCATAGGAGAAACTCTGGGATTTCAAAAGGAAATTGAGCCATATACGGAAGCTTTAAACATTTCCCAGACGGATCATGGGATTACTGCAAACATAAAAGAAGTTGTTCTGGATGAGGGTGTTTTGCTGTTCAGGGTGCATGCAGAAATTGATAATACCGAAGAAAATGAGAAGAAGAAAACTGCGAATATTTCATCTTTTAGGAATACGGGGATCACACTTGATATGGGTAAAACTACAATAAACGGACAGAAGCTGGATGAATATATGAATGCGGAGTATTCTCCTTATTCTGTAGATGATTTATTAGATGCAGATGCAGATAGCGATGAAAAGGAATATGACCGTGTACAGGAGTACCGCTTTCATGCACCGACAGATCTCGGAGAAAATCCGGAGATACATCTTGTACTCAATGCGTTTGATTATGATGACTGGGAAAAATCAGTGGCAGAATTTACATTTGATTTTAACATTTCGTGTGAGAAAATCCTGAAGCAGACAACGAATAAAGAACTGGAAAATATTTCTGTCCAGACAGAAGAAGGTACGGTGACACTGAAAGATATTTTCCTGAACAAGTTACAGAGCAGTATCTCAGCAGACGTGCCGGAAAAATTGTTCCAGAAGTATGAAGTTGAGTTGCGTGGAACGGACAGCAAAGGAAATAAAGTGCGGTATGAGCTGAAGGATGATGCAGAAACGGAAGCCATAAGTCGTAACTGGAAATTCAAGACAGATTTCTGGAGAACTTATGGAAGTGCAGGAGATGATGAAAGACCGGAGATTCCCAATCCTGACAGCGAATACCTGGAATTACAACTTTATTTGAAATCCGATGCTATAATAGAAAACAATGTTATTAAAAGGTACGATTTAGATGACGACACCTATGCCGAAGAAGAAAGCAAAGTCTACGATGCAGCAGATGATTCTGAATGGAAAGCTGTTGGAGAGAAGATACGGATCAATATCAGATGAAAGTAAGGAGGAACTGAGAAATGAAGAAAAAATTGATTGCATTAATCGTGGCAGGGGAATTGTTAATATTCAGTGGAGTAGTCCTGGGATATTATCATCCGGTTGCAGGAAGTATCTTTGAAATAATTGGAGGGCTGTTGAACCTTTGCTTCTTTATACTGCTGCTGGTATATGCTAAGAAGAATAAAAAGAAATAAGAACTTTCAACAAGAGGTGACAGCATGAATTTTGATACATACAAAATCAAGGATGAATTGTTAGAAATTTATAGTGGCAGTGAAGAAACTTTCTGTGTCGGTAAAATTCTGTCCAAAAACAGGGATAGTATTCTTTTCAGATCTTATGATGCGCAGGGGAAGAACGATGGGTTACATTTTATAAAAAGCAGTCATATCAGCGAAATAAAATCAAACACACAGTATTTAAGAAAAATGCAGTTATATTTAGCATACTGGAGAGAACAGGAGGATGCACCTTTAACTAACCCATTTAAGAAGCATCCTGCATTGTCTGGGCTATTGGCATATGCGATGGAGAATAAGAAGATAATTACTGTTTTCTGCAGTTCCAAACCGGACGAATTGCTTACCGGTTATGTAGAGACATATGACAATAAAAAAATTAAATTGAACTGTGTGGATATGGAAACTGCCTGCATTTATGAAACTGCAACGCTGCTTAAAGAGGATATTTTTTATCTGGAAGTTGACAGTTTGGACAATGAATTACTGAAATATGCCAATGAGAAAATAGAGAGGTAAACGATTAATCAGGGAAGGAGTGAACAGATGAAAAAGATGATCATATTTGCCTTAATTATGGCTATATACGTAGCAACACCAATCCAGGCAATGGCAGAAAGTGTTACACAGTCTGACGTGGAAATGCAGCCTTCGGAACAGAACATTGAGCAGATCATTGATGAGATTACGTCTGAACCGCATCCAATAAATTCTGATGCGATCCAGAATGTAAAGGAATACATCATCCAATATTGGGGTGATTTGGGATATGACGAGATAGAATGTCAGAAGTTTGAATATAATGATGAAAATAATGAGAATGCAATACGGCGTTCCTCACAGGCAGATGTATTTCTGGCACCAACGGCCGAAAATGCAACTATTGACGGCACTGGTGAAAATATTATTGTGACAAAAAAGTCATCCACTGATATGACGAAAAATCTGATCATAAGTGCCCATTATGACAGTGCAGAAGATTCGGTAGGAGCCAATGATAACGGTTCCGGAGTGGCAGCAGTACTTGAACTGGCAAGAATTTTAAAAGATACAGAGATGCCGTATAATGTAAAATTCATCCTGTTTTCGGGCGAAGAAAAATATATGCTGGGTTCAAGATGGTATGTTGGCAATCTGTCTGAGGACGAGCGGAAGCAGATCATCGGAGTAATAAATATTGATACCATCGCAGAAAAAAGTGATCTGGGTTATATGGCGATGATCGAAGGAAACAAACGACCAGATGATATAGAGTATGACGATGAGGGACTGAAAAAACTGGCCGAGTTAAATAAAAACAGCATGTCAGATTTATTTACATCCAGTGACAGATTCTACCTGACAATGGCAACTAACAGTGACCATTATCCATTTGCTTTGGTGGATATCCCGGCAGTTTCCATTGTCCAGGACTGGCAGGATGGATTGAACGTGAATGACAGTTCTGATGTAAAAGAGAATATGGATATGCAGAGGATTGTGGAAGTGATTGAGAAGGTTACGGAAGTGCTTTCTGAGATACCATCAAATAATTAATAAAGAAGAGAGTAAAGCAGAGCCGGGATTCGAAAGGATCCCGGTTTTTTGCAAGTTTAAATGACAAAAGAAATTCTAATTTTTTTGTTACCACCCGGGATTTTTTACGATATATAGTATGAGCAGGAAAATTTTCTTTCGAAATACAAGACAAGGAGAAACAAAACGATGAAAAAAGGAACAATGATGGTTTTTTCGGCATTATTGATGAGCTGCTTTTTAGCAGTTCCGGCAGAAGCTAAGAGCATCGAGAATGGTACTTACCGCGTATGCAAAAACGATATTTTTATTGACTATGATCAATTAAATTGCAAAAAGATCGTTACGAAAGTAAAAGATGACGGGTCATTCACTGCGATTGATTTGGGAGAGTGGTTAGAAGAACAGGATATTTATGATATTTCGGTAATTGAAGATGATGAAAATACCGGCTATAAAACAATGTTTTATGAAAGAAATCCAGAAAAAGAGGCATCAGATGAATTTTATGATTCAGAAGATACTTCCTATATTGATTTCCAGGGATTGGTGTATGAGGGGGATGTTATCCGCAGTACGGATTCTTTCCAGGAAACGGTAACGGAAGTAAGTTTTGATGGAAGCTTCTATACGGAGACGGAAATGACAGGTCTGTATGTGGATGGAAAGACAACTCGAATTAAATAATTTATGGAGAATAGAAGGGGCTATCGTGATGATATGCTCCTTTTTCATGCTATAATTCAAAAAAATATAAATTTTTTGAGACGATCATCAAAAAAATACGACTTTATAATTGAAAACATTTTTGAGGAGGTGAACGTCATAGACGATATAAAAATCATAGAGCTTTATTTTGAAAGAAATGAGCAGGCGATTAAGGAAACGGATATAAAATATGGGAAGTTCTGTCGTAATATGGCCTATAAAATTCTGAATAATCACCAGGATTCGGAAGAGTGTGTAAATACCACTTATTTAGAAGTGTGGAATAGAATCCCACCGACAAGGCCTGCAAAATTTAAAGCTTATATTTCCAGAATTGTCAGAAGTACTTCTGTAGATAGAGTAAGGCATCTGACAGCTAAAAAGAGGTCGGCTGATATGGTTATGGCATTGGACGAACTTACAGATGTACTGCCGGATGAAAGGTATGCTCCTGGAAGGAACGATGAAGAGATTGGAAAATTGATTAGTATTTTTCTACGTGAACAAAAAGAAGAGGTTCATAGGGTGTTTGTTCTAAAATATTTTTATTTCGAATCTAACAGGGCTATTGCAGAAAAATATGGTTTTACTGAACGCAAAGTAACAAATATGCTGGCCCGCACCAGAAATAAATTGAAAAAATATCTGATTGAGGAGGGAATCTACATATGAATATACCAAGAATTGTAGATGCTATCGGTTATATTGATGATGACCTTATCACGGCAGCACTGGAAGATCCGCCGAGGAAAAGGCATAATCTTATGATTAAATGGATGCCGGTTGCCGCTTGTTTGGCGCTAGTCATGATTGCAGGTATTCTTGTTCCACATTTTTTAAGGAAAGATGCAGCAGCTGAAGAGAAATATAAATATCATGTTTCTGAAATAGAACGGGCGATAGAATGGCCATGGAAATACAAGACTCTTGTTGAAAAGTATCCTGTTGTTAAATTTAATGGAAAACGGTTTAGTGCGAAAAGCCAGAATTCTATTCATATAGAGGGAATGGGGGAGGTAATCGGCTCCTGTGTGGCAGAAGGGCTTGATTCTGATACAAGAAAGACATACACGGAAACATTTGAGGTGCGGAAGATCAAGGGCATATCAGAGGAACTGATGATCGCTGTAGGCAATGAAGATGGATTTTATGTTTATGCGGCTGATGAAGAGGCGGCTCCAGATACGTTAGATAAGTTAATGGAACTTTATGAGCTTTCTCAAAACATAGAGTTAAATTATGTGACGAAATGTGAAGGTTATGAAGAGAAAGAGGAGCTCTTGCTGGATAATGATGAAAAGATATGGCAGCTCCTTTCTGGTTGTGGCGATGCAAAGCTTGATGATACAAGTGACTTCTTTGAAAGAGAGAACCGAAGATATCTGGCTTTTACGGCAACTTCTGAAGCATTGGGTGTCTATAACCGGGTAATCTACATTTCTGAAGATGGTTACTTTGCTACTAATATTTTGGATTATGAATACCGTTATTTCATTGGAAAAGAGGCAGCAGGACAGATTATCAGTTATGTACAAAAACATTCCACGGAAACAAAGTCCAGTACCAGTCTGCCAACCATATCCGGAACTGTTACAGAAATTGGAAATGGATATATTATGGTTGATGACACCGTTTTATGCAGGAAATCAAAAGCCGGAAAGAAATATAAGGTATATACAGATGATATAAAAGTAAGGCGATGGATTGAGAGCGGAGAAATCAAAGCAGGGGATCTTGTAGTTGTTGAATATGAAGGTGAAATTTCCAGTAACTATGAAGTAAAGGGAGCGTATTCCATATTTACAGGAACTCTTGAAGAAAATGGTATTTTAAACCAGGAATAACAAAAACAGGAATAACAAAAACAGGAAAGGGAAGGGTACAGATGTGAAGATAAAACGAAATTATTTGATAAAGCTTGCATCAGCTGTTTTATTAGTAGGTGCTGCTTACTGGCTCCTCGATTCTGACTTTTTTACATTTTTGACCTGGTGGGAAATGATATGCCTGCTAGGACTTGTATTTATGCCGGTGACATCCAGGATATTTATGGGCTTTGATGATAATGGCTGGATGTTTTCTAAAGTACTGGCAGTCGCTGTATGCGGATATGTGCAGTGGCTGCTGGCCTGTTTAAAAATCGCTCCATTTACGGGAATGACCTGTGTTATCATCACGGTTATTTGTTGTCTGGGCAGTATTTTGTATGGAATCAAATGTAAGAACAGAATTACGGATTCTCTTCCCTGGGAACAGACAACCCTGGTTTACCGGGAAGAAATTCTGTTTTTTCTGGTATTTCTTTTCTGGACATATCTGGCTGGCTTTCACCCGGCGGCTCATGGAACGGAAAAATATATGGATTTTGGTTTTATGCAGTCTATGATGAGAAGTACAACCTTACCAGCCCAGGATATGTGGTATGCTGGAAAGCCTTTTAATTATTATTATGGCGGACAGTATCTTGCCGTATTCCTTACGAAACTGACTGGAACAAATGTAGAGATCACTTATAATCTGATGAGGACTATGGTTGCTGCTTTTGCCTTTGTTCTTCCCTTTAGTCTGGTACGTCAGATGCTGAAGGATAAATCAGGAAAGGACAAAAAATGGACTTTAGATCTTAGTGGTATTCTGGCAGGGATGGCGGTGTCTATGAGTGGGAATCTCCACTATATTATTTATGGGATCATTCTCAGACTGCTGAAGATAAAAACAGATTACTGGTTTCCAAGCTCTACCCGTTATATTGGTTTCGATCCGGCTGTGACTGGGGATGAGACGATTCATGAGTTTCCGTCCTATTCGTTTGTACTGGGAGATCTTCATGCCCATGTGATTAATGTTTTTCTGGTCCTGACGGTACTTGGAATTTTATATTCCTGGATGAAGACAAATTCGGGAAAAAGCTGGAGACAGAGAGAAATCGGACTTCTTGGAATGTTTCTTGGAATGTTCCTTTTTTCTAATACCTGGGATTTTATGATCTATTACGTTGTGAGTTGCGGAGTATTGCTTTTCGGAAATCTGAAACGTTATTCCTCTGATTCTTTTATAAGTTCAGCATTGAAATGGAGTGTGATACAGTGGGGGGAACTGCTGGCGGTTGCTTTTCTTGCATCACTTCCGTTTCATTTGACTTTTCAAAATGTGATGGTTCAGGGAATCGGAGTAGTAAAAATACATACTGCTTTTTACCAGTTCTGTGTATTATGGGCATTCCCGCTTCTGGTCTGCGTGCCATTTGTTATCGGAATTCTGAAAAAAATACGAACATTCCCAGATAAAAAAATTCGAAGTTTTTTTAGTGATGTAAAGTATCCTGATTTGTATGGGCTGGTTCTTGTACTTTGTGCTATGGGACTGATCTTTATTCCTGAAATTGTTTATGTACGGGACATTTATGAAAAAACAGCTCCAAGAGCCAATACCATGTTCAAGCTGACTTATCAGGCATATATCATATTTGGAATTATGATGGCATATATATTGGTTTCATTTACAGCAACCAGAATAAAAAGATGTAATGGTACTGACAATGCTATAATATGTAAAGGATTACTGAGGTGTCCAAGATGTCAGACCCTGTCAGGGATCATTGCGATCCTGCTTCTGATTTCAACTTGCGGATACCTGGAAAATGCAATCATTCATTGGTTTGGAGGATTCCCGAAAAGAAGTGCATACCAGACACTAAACGCAACGAACTATTTGGAAAATGCGATTCCTGATGATGCCGCTGGAATCCGCTGGCTAAATGATAATGTCAATGGACAACCTGTTGTTCTTGAAGCCAGTGGGGACAGTTATAAGGATTATGATAACCGTGTTTCGGCAATGACAGGACTGCCAACGGTTTTAGGCTGGTATGTGCATGAATGGCTGTGGAGAAATAATCTGGAAGAGGAAAATCAACGAAAAGAAGATGTGCAGACCATATACACTTCAAGCAGCACTGAGCAAATAAAAGCCTTGATAGAAAAGTATAAGATTTCCTATTTATTCATCGGCAGTTGTGAAGCTGAGAAGTATGGAGAGATCAATAGCGAATTATTAACTTCGCTTGGAAAAGTTGTTTTTCGACAGGGTGAGACGATGATAATTGAGGTTTCCGATGGGGAGAGGGCTGATTGATATATAAAATGTGTTACCTTATGCAAAAAAATACGATTAATTATATAGATGGCAAATTTTGGCAAAGGAGGTTATGCATGATTGTTTATCAGCCATATAGAAAATGAAAGGAGCTTAATCATATGAAACATAAGGTAAAGATTACAATACTTAGTGCTTTAGGAGTTTTGCTTGTAGGATCATCGGTGGCTTATGCATACTCACAAAAAGGCACTCTGATCTCACAGAAAACAGAGGAGCTGCCTGACGGAAATATTTATGTTGAAGAATTATATGAAATAGACCAGTAGGATAGAAAAAGAGGGGATGGCGTATTGATACGACATCCCCCTTTACATGGCGAGAGTTGTTAATTTCTTTAGAAATAAGTTAAACAAACTGAAGTGGAATATGCATTATATAAGCAAAAATGTTTTTTTCGAAGAACGAATAATGTTAAACTCAATTCGCCATTCAGTGTCGTCTGATACTGGTTTGAAGTGTAAAGCGGAACAAGCAATATGGAGATTTGCCTGATTGCTGTCGCTATACAGGATTACAGTTGGCTCATCTGCACCACCGATAATGTCAATACAGGCAATATCGTTTTGCATTTCCGGGGTAAAGGAGTCTGTTGCAGGTACAACTTCTAAAGGTTTATCGCTATCTGCACAATCATGAATCGAAATGTCATTGTCTGGTTCAGGAGAAAGTGTATAGCTCATAGTGATAAAATGTGTGGGATACAACCAACGGTCAGAGCCCACGTGGTTTTGAGAAAGCGTCTGCTGTTCCAATTTTTGTACAGTTAATGCATATTCTGTTTCACTGACCGGATGGGAGAAAGTGAACTGGTCACCAGGAGCGTGTATCTTAAAATGCGGCCCAGGTACACGGAATGGTTGTTGCTCCATTGTAAGCGAAAGAGATTTTATTGCAGGACGGCGTTTACCTGACCACAGAAATGCCGCCCTAAAAATCATCCATCCATAGGAGATATCCAATTCGTAGTGTTTCACCGCCCATTTTGCTTCCAGTTCATTGTTTGTTTCGTCCGATAAGCAGGGATTAAAGACCACCGAACAGCTGTGAGAGGCCTGCATTGTTTTTCCATTTAATTTTAAACAAGGAATAATATCAAGGCAAAGAGGGTTGTCTAAATCTATTTGCAGTTGTTGTTCTTGCGTAAAATTTAAACAAGAGTCATTTTCGGGGCTTAAATCCCACTTTTTCATAAATTCGCGAATATCTTCTGCCGGAGTACACATACAAAAATCCAAGACAAGACCCTTGTTGCAAGAATACACCGCAGGAATAATCCAATGATGTCCAGCCCATTCGAATTGCTTATTTAATCGAAGTTCTGTTCCGGCATGGCCTTTTCCTGAAGGCTCCCAGAAGTTTCCGTCAAAATAAACCTTCCATTCAGGGATGGGCACTTCTGCATCCGGATTCATATCAATATCATGTGTATTATCTTCACGGCACTTTGCTCCCACAGAGGAAAGGTCAATTACGCTTTGCAAAAATTTCTGAAATATTCTGTTCATAATGGTCTCCATAATTCTGATTTTCTGAGTTACTTCAATTATGATTAATGATATCATAAAAATGTTTTGCTTTATATTTTTATTTGTTCTCTTCATTTTGTGTTCCGAAAGGAAATTTTCTACTCATACTATATATCGTAAAAAATTCCGGATGGTAACAAAAAAATCCATTTTTTTAAATCAGAAAAAAGTCTACTACTCATTCAAGTAATGGGCTCCTTACTTTGGTTTGTTAAGATATACTAGGTAAAAAGGAGAACAGTGTTTGAAGCATTTTTACTTTATGTGATTACTTGTATATGGGCAAATATAGAATGGTACTTTAGAATGGGCTATGGTAAAATAAGACAAAAGCTTAAAAGGTTTTTGAAGACAAAATAACGTTAAAATATTTTAGACATACAATGTCTGGTTGAAAATTAGTGGATTCTCGTTTTATGTCGTGGTAATTTGGGAGCATGTTGGTAAGCTGTAAGTGAAAGAGAGGTAGGAGCATGGACACGAAAAAGATTGGAGCTTTTTTAAAGCAATGTCGTAAGGAAAAAAATCTGACACAAGAGCAGCTTGCTGAAAAGTTTGGAGTATCTGCAAGAACAGTTTCCAGAT
>ERZ1673700.3545-NODE-3545-length-10408-cov-15.110789_pt1 | contig 10408 bp, 10 predicted proteins | sample MGYA00580230_ERZ1673700 | MGnify/ENA primary metagenome ERZ1673700 (study PRJEB41218, sample SAMN15661782) | gut metagenome | host: Homo sapiens | place: Canada: London | collected 2015-08-20/2019-03-30 | study: EMG produced TPA metagenomics assembly of...
TGCATAGGAAATGATATCTTTGAGATAAATGTGTCAACCAATATTGACAATATCAATTCCTCCTGTGGGTGCAATCAGAGGCAACACAATATGGAAGAAAGTTTGTCTTCTGTTTGCACCATCAATGGTTGCCGCTTCATATACATCTTTCGAAACTCCCTGCAGTCCTGCCAGCCAGTAAATCATATATGTTCCGCAATCCTTCCAAAGCGAAATGATTACCAATGTAGGCAGCGCATACTTTGCGTTTCCCAGAAAATTAATCGGGTTTTTCAGAATATGTAGTGTGACCAAAAGATGATTGACCGGTCCCTGAACTCCCAAAATGAATATCATGATAATTCCCACTACAGAAGCAGTCGTAACTACAGGAACAAAATACATTGTACGGTATAATCCACGTCCTTTCATTTTTTCATCATTTAGCAGATATGCAAGGAACAAAGACACCGCAAGTTCTAACGGAACTATCATTACCATGTACTTAAAACTATTTATAAAAGCATTCCAAAACAATTCATCATGCATCAGCTCTTTATAGTTTTGTAAGCCGATAAACGTTGCATTAGATGTCATTCCCGACCAATCCAACAGTGAATACTGAATACTGCATATAATCGGATACCCTTGGAATAAGATATAAAATCCAACTGCCAGCGACATAAACATCCAACACCATAGATTTAACTTTAATTTTCTTTTAAATCGAATTCTTCTTGTTGCTGCATCGACTGCATATTTTGTCTTTGTCATTGTTCTCCCCCCATTTCATATAGATACTTGCTTCTGACAGCTTCTTTTATAGGTAACCCTGTATCGTAGTCCAACTGACGAGGCTCATATTCCTCATTTTCTCGTTGTCTTGTAAACCCTTCGTTGTCCCAGCTTGGAGTGAAATTTTTATTCCAGGGTCTAAGAGACCATTGATAACCACGATAAAGATCTCGAGTTGCATTCATATGGGTGACAAGTTTTCTATGATATTCCCGAATTATCTCCAAGTATTCCGGATTATCTATTTCATTTACCATTTCATCTGGATCCTTTTTTAAGTCGTAAAACTCATCTTTGTCAAGCAGATTAATTGCCAATTTATAGTTCTCCGAAATGACACCTCTCATAATTTGAAGCCCACCAAATCCATCATGATCTATCTCATATCTGGTAAACTCTGTATAAACTTCACTGTTTATCTTAATTGTCGTATCGTATATCTGTGGAAGCATGCTCTTTCCTTCCAGTAACTTCGGAATACGTAATCCAAAATAGTCCATCACTGTCGGAGTAATATCAATATGAGATGCCGGTGTTGTAATTACTTTTCCCTTTTCACCACCTTTAATGATCAGCGGAATATTAGTCACCTCATCATAGATAGCTGCGTTTTTAGAAAACAGCCTATGTGCCCCCAACATGTCTCCATGATCAGAGGTATAGATAACCATAGCATTGGGCATCTTTTCTTTAATCACATCCAGAACTCTTCCCATTTCATAATCAACAAAGCTGTTACATCCCAGGAATAATGCTAATCCTTCGGAACTTTGGTTGATCTGTTTTTCATCTGCTGTCAGCTTATCCCCGGCCCACAGTTGTTGCATTAAAGGTTTATTTTTCAAGTCATCTGTAAATTTAGCAGAAGGCTCAAATTTAAAACCTCTGTACATGGTATTATAAGGTGCAGGACATAACGACGGTCCATGAGGTTCGTCATATGATACCGTAAGGAAAAAATCTTCTTCTTTGTATTGATCCAAAAATCTGATTGCGCGATCCGAACATCTATGAGCATATGTAAATTCTTCTGAAAAATCCGGTTGAAATGACTCATTTGGTTGCCTCGAACATACACGTTCATTTTCACTCAGCTCATTCAGATAGCATTTCATATCATACCAGTAATCTGCATCCCAGCCTTCGGGACAACAACCTAATCCAAAATAATCCCCACCATCCAAATGCCATTTTCCTATATATCCACATTTAATGCCATTGTCCGTCAGTCTTTGTCCAATAGTCTTTACATTTGCCCCCAATGGAACTCCGTTCGTTACCATTCCATTTGAATGAGGAAACGTGCCTGTAAAAATTGCACTTCTTGCCGGACCACAAACCGGTTGACAAGTGTATGCATTCTCATACCGAATTCCCTCTTGCGCCAGTGCATCTAAATTTGGCGTAAACATTTTTTTATTACCATAACATCCCACCATGTCTTTTCTTGTGGTATCTGTCATTAATAGAATTATCTGTTTTTTCAAAAGGTCACTCTCCTTTTCTGGATTTGCGCTGTTTTATATAGATATATTAGCATATATTTATTTACATACTATTAACATAAATGCTTTTAATATGGATTTTTCTGCATTTGTATGTTATGATTACGTTGTTTATAAAGGATGGAGTTGATGTAGTCATATGATAAATATTAGCGGTCATTTAAGAGAAGAAAGAAAAATTACAGGTTATTGCAATCAAGATGTTCCTCTGATAGTGAATTGTTGTGGGAAGCAGGTCTTTCAGACACAGGATTACTTCTGCAATCGTAAAAATGGCAGACTGGATTACCAAATAATATACATTCACCGCGGAAGTGGGCATTTTTATTTGAATAATGAATGGATTACCTTATCGGCAGGAAATATTGTTTTATATCGTCCAGGCATACCACAGTATTATTCCTATTATGCAAAGGAAAAACCTGAGATCTACTGGATACATTTTACTGGTAATGAATGTGAAAATATATTAAAACAATACGATATAAAGAATTGTTATATTGGTGAAAGGCTATATTTGAAATTACTCTTTCAGGATATTATCACCGAACTACAACTAAAAAAAATATCTTATGAAGACATTGTATTGCATAATTTTTATATTCTCCTATGCTTTATTCATCGTTCCTTTCATAGTATCTCCAGACCTTTGGATAATGATTTTTCCTTTGACAGGCTACTACTTGAATTAAACTCTAAATATGCAAACAAATGGTCTGTGGCTTCCATGGCTGATTACTGCAAACTAAGTCAAAGTAGTTTTTCACATATGTTTAAGGATCGTATGGGGATGTCCCCCATGCATTATCTAAATTACCAGCGCATTGAGAAAGCCAAAGATTTTCTTTTGTCTAATTCCATGACCATTTCCAATATTTCGCGTTTGGTAGGTTTTGATGATCCGCTTTACTTCAGCCGTGTATTCAAAAAATATACTGGTGCATCGCCACAAGCTTATTATCAAAATTTGGGAAATACTAATACACCTGACTGGTTTCTAAACAACACAACACCACAATGATTTTTATTATTTATACAAATATTACATCCGACGAAGTACTATGTTTGAGAAACTCACTATTTCTATCTGTATAGTTCACCTAAAGCAAAGGAGGTTACAATGATACTACATTATTCAACGGAGGGCTCTATTCATGTATCAGATAATCTTGAAGACGTACTATCTCAAATTGGTATGAATGCAAATGACATTGCATTGGCAAAAAGTAAAGTATTACGTCCTGCATACCCAAATGATCTCTATACTCCTTTACCTGACCGCCAAACCACTTTTACATGCATCCCAACCTGATAAAATAATAGGTACCACTCGTTCTACTCCTGGTCAAAGTGTTTTTGATAATGTATGCTTTGTACCTGACTCAAAACGTCATAGCGATAAATTTAAACGATATTTTGAAGATTGTTTCTGGACAAGAAAAAACCCCAGAAACAAGAAGTTTCTGAGGCCCTTCAGGAGAGGCGCAGACCGGATTTGAACCGGTGGATACTGGTGTTGCAGACCATTGCCTTTTGTAGCAGAAAAGCGCCTATACTGTGCTTTCTGAGACTCAGCTTAAAAATAAACCATCCTATTACCACCCTATTTTGCCATCTGAACAGTAAATGTCAATAAAATATCTATACCACCTTATCTATATAAATCTCTTATCCACCTCAAAATATGAGGAGGAATCAAAATGGATTACCAAATTGAAATTAAACAAATCGTGGATTATCCACGCTGTCGTATTTACAGAAATTTTTTAAGAGATCTTATGGAAGGAATATCCGAACAAACGGAAGTTCTGTAATCAACGTTTCAGATTCGCACATTCGTGCAGTCATCAAAAAATCAAGTTTACCTTAATCTTTATAAAGGCTTTATTCTAAATGTAAACTTAAAAAATACTGAAAGGTGGTAAATTATATGGATTCAAGAGTATTACAAACACAAGAATGGCTAAACAAAACCTATGGAGAAGTATCTGGTTTTCCTACGGTAGTTGAGGATGGAATAACTGGTAATGCAACATTCAGAGCATTAATTTATGCTCTGCAACTCGAAATTGGCATCAGCAAGCCTGATGGAGTATTTGGCAACGACACTCTCAACAATTGTCCTACCCTACGAGAAAGTCTCATACCAGATTCCGAAATCCCTCGAAATATTATTTATATATTACAAGGGTCATTGTGGTGTAAAGGAATTTCTCCAAAGGGATTTACCGGTATTTTTGGTCCTTTTACTGCTAATGCTGTTTATGAATTCCAAGTAGCCGCTGGTATCACAGCCGATAAAGTTGTATATCCTTATGTGCTTCAGGGCATTATGAATACAGACGGCTATACATTTCAGAGTACAGATGATATATATGATACATATCGACACGAAATCCAGATAGGGCTTAATAAGAATTACGGTGCAACTATTGGATTAATTGCTCCCAATGGGAGATGGGAACGTAAATCACACAAAAACTTGATCAAAGCAATACAAATAGAATGGGGAACAACTGTTGACGGTTTATTTGGCAGTGGTACACTAGGCAAAGCACCAACTCTTTCAAAGAATACTAGCGGTTACATAAATTCAAAGCGACTATTGCAATGGTGTTTAACACTTAACGGATTTTATCCGGGATCTTTTAATGGAATATTTGATACAGATACATATAACAGCTTATATGCTTTTCAAGAATTTGTTGGCTTAAAAGCAGATGGTGTCTGTGGCAAACAATCATGGGCTTCTCTAATTACAAGTTGTGGTTCCTCTGATCGAAAAGCTACCGCTTTAGACACATCAAAAAAAATTACACTTGAAAACGCTGCTGCTATTAAGCAGGCAGGATACACAGATGTGGGAAGATATTTGACAAACACTCCAAATGGGACGCTTGACAAAGCTATGACATTTGATGAACTGGAAATACTACTAGCCGCAGGCTTAAATGTTTTTCCTATTTTCCAAACACAAGGTAATAAAGCATCCTACTTTACAGCAAAACAAGGAACTGAAGATGCACTGACTGCCAAAGAAGCAGCACAGAACCTTGGTTTTCCATCCTCTGCTACAATATATTTCTGCGTAGATTATGATGTTTTAATGGCAGATGTTGAAAGTAAAATTCTTCCTTACTTTAGAAGTGTCAAGACAGCTCTAGGTAATGCCTATAAGATTGGAGCATATGGTCCCCGTTACATATGTACAAAGTTGGCTGAAATGGATCTTTGCACCAGCAGTTTTGTATGCGATATGTCCTCCGGATTCACATGCAATATAGGTCAGAAAATGCCTGAAAACTGGGCGTATGATCAATTTGCTGAAATTAGTGTGGCAAACTCCACATTTAGCGGAATGGACTACGACAAATGTATTGCATCTCCACGCAAAACTGCTACTGCTCCTGAAAACTATATTCCCATCCCTGGCTACGATAACTCACGGTATACATATGATCAGGTTCTTTCTGGAATGGGATATTATCAGTTTGATAGTCAACTACGATACAGTGCTGGTGTTGAAACAATGCAAACAAAACTTAACAAAATAGGATATAATTGCGGAACACCTGATGGTAAATTTAGTAGTGGAACAGATATCACTGTAAGAACTTTCCAGAAAGAAAACAACCTTACTATTGATGGCAAAGCAGATAAAAAAACTCTTATCGCACTAGATGCTGCCATTTATAACGTCAACTTTGACGATATCAATAAACGTTTCGACCCCAATCAGCAAGTCGTATATGAGTGCTTACTCAATGCCGGTTTTGGAAAAATTGCTATTGCAGGAATAATGGGAAATATTCATGCAGAGAGTTCTTTTAATACTAAATGGAGCGGTGATCAAGGTTCCGTTGGTATTTGCCAGTGGTTACCGCCTAGAAGTGATAATCTTGAAGCATATGCAAATTCTGTATCCGGTTCTAAAACAGATATCGCTATACAGGCAGCATTTATTTTAGAAGAGGGAACTAGTAGTGGCACCTATGAAGATAGTCAGGCGGTAACTTGTTTTAATTTCTTGAAGGATACAGACACTATTAACAGTGTAAAAAAAGCAGCAGACTATTTTACAGCACTATATGAACGATGTTATAATCAAGATACTTGGGAGGACGTTAAATCAGCTTGTGCCAACTCTAGTTGGCTAACATTAGATCGGTTTTCTCAGGAGCCAAATATTTGTAACAGCAAATACTATCTTGATACACCTAGCAGAAGAGGTTATGCTGAATCATATTATTCCTGCCTATTAAAGATTTAAACAATTTCAAAGTAGTTAAAATAAGGATTATCTGTGAAACAATTATCATCTCCTGACTATATTATCAGGGGTGATAATTGTTCTCTCTAAAAGTAAACAGTTCATATCACTACTATATTACCACTGCAATACGCTGAAATCCAAATCATCTATTACCATCTCTTCATCTTCTATCTTTAAAGTACCCTTGTTTTCAAATCCTATTTTAATACGTGGAATGCTACCAACATTTTCCCAAAGTTTAATACGTGGAAGACTATTATCACTTTCCCGAAATTCAGTTAAATTAAATTGCTTCCTAAATTCTTCTCCTTTAACTTTTTTTTCATTGATGGTTGCCACCTCCGGGTTATAGTCATCATAAATTCCTGTTAAGTACTTTCCCTTATCATAGGTGAAGCCTACATATCCGCATCCATCAGAACCAGCATTTACAAGAAGCAGCTTATTGTCTTTATAACATAGCCCATTTATCCCTCCCCAATTCACAGGCTCATATAAATCGGCAACCTTTTTACTCGTACCATTTGTATAAGTAAATATGGCCACAGATACGCTGTCTCCTATTATTAATTCAGGCTCTCCGCTATTATCAAAATCATGTATTGCGATATAATAGTACTCATTTGAATCTGTTCTTAAACTATAGGGATCTACTAAATTATCATCTATATTACTTATAATATCTCTATATGTATCTTCCCATTGTTCCTGCATAATGGGTTCTTTTTCTATCAAAAAATTATATATATTTGCAATAGTCCTATCCTGTTCTATAATATTCGCTTCAACATCTGTTATCATATCCTCTGCAAGATAAAATTCATTTTCTCCTGCTAAATATATTGTAACACCGGGACGTGGAACCATACCCGTTGGTCCTGCTCCTGAGTGATAATATGTTATTATTATAATGTCCTCTTTTTCATCATCATTTATATCGCGAAAACCAACTGCACCAACACTATAAAATGTTCCTATATACCCCCTTGAACTATTATTTTCAAACCGATAGGGAAATTTATATAATATCTCATCATCTCTGATTAAATAAAATGAAGCAACTTTCCAATCAATAAGCTCATTAGGCGATGGCCTGCAAGATACAAATGTAACCTCGCCCCAGTCATCTAAGTAAACATCAAATGATTGTTCCGGTATCTTATATTTTTCTATTTTTTCTATGGAATCACTTTCATCCAAATTTTCTTCTTCCTCATTTATTTGTATAATTTCTTCATATTTTGATTCATTTGCATATGCTTCCTGCAACGCTGTTCCTTCTGTTTCACCTTCACTATTTGTTTCTGTCGTTGCACCTATTTCATTTTCTGTTTCACAACATCCTGTCAAGCAAAGAACACATAACCATACTGGTAATATTTTAATATACTTCATTTCGCTATACCCTCCGTTTTCTTTATCTTCGCATACACAATGCTACAATCAAATCTGTATTATTCACACCAAAAAATTCATAGTTGCAAATAATAGAATAATCACTTTCCGATCCATGCACTATATTTTCTTCTGTACCCACATTCTCACCACACCCCAATATGAATCATCCTTTTTCTGTATCACAGTAATATTTAAATAGTAAGGGTATATATCCCAAGTCCCAAAACACTTTCATATTCGGTATCATACTGAATAGAATATCATAAAGTTCCATAACGAGTACCTTGACAACCATAGGCCGCTTTTGCGGCCTGCAGTAAATTTACTTTTGGATGTTCTCCGACAGCTTTGGTGACCAGGGAAGCAGATTCTCCAGAAAACTGCGATCTGTGTCTTCCATGTGTTCTGGGATCACTGTCAACAAATATTCAAAGTATTCGATTTGTAACCTAATATAACAAAACTTAGGAAAAAATATGCTCAACCTTCCCACGGTGCTAGTAATTCTTCTCTCTTATCGTAATAATTATCAATCAACCTAATATCTTCTATATACCATCCATCTTTCCGATAAGATACCTCTGTACATTTTACCGTGTTTTCGTCATCGACTTCATATTGTAATGAGATAAAACGAACCATCGTTTTTCCGTCTTTTTCAAACAAGGTTGCCCCGATATACGATTCTATATCCCACCAGTACTCAACATCACCGAATTTATCCGGCTGTTCTAAATCAATATTTGGATTATGTATAAAGTTATATGGATATTCCACCCAACCGCTATCCTCTAAATGCAGAATATAAATTTCAGTAGCGCCATAATTACTTCCAAAGATATATCTTTTCAATAATACATCCGCCTTACCGTCTCCTGATAGATCACCGGTAGTAATCCTCGAACTATAAACATATCCTTCATAATCCTTTATTGCCGTATCTACGCCATTCACATTCGCTATGAGCCGTGTACCATCTTTTGCTAAGTCATCGCTATCGCCGTTATCTTCAACGCGCACTTTATCCTCTTTCCCATCTCCATCTAAATCTACACTTATTTCGGTTCCAGATTCGATAGGAATGGTACTCGCCTGATAAACCGCTTCACTTTCATCGGTATTATCCGCACATCCCATAAAAAAAATACCACTCATCATTAATAGTAGTATTTTTCTAGGTGCAAATTTTGTATCTAATAATTTCTTCATATAACTTTCCTACCTCTCCTTGTTCATTATACATTATGGCAAATATTCGTCCAACTCTAAGGGCTCTAAGGGCAAAACGGTCTTTTATAAAATATTACATGTAATTTTTACACTAATACAACACATAATCTTGATAATTAATCGTATCATACTTTTTTGGTGCTATCAATGCTCCTTCTGTTTCTTGTATAATAAAAATACCTTTAGGTAATTTGTACTTGAAAAAACAGTTGCGGCGGTACTTTAACAGATCAAGTTTTTCTCTCCGTAGTCCTTCACATAACATCTCAACCGACTTACCTTTATATTACATTGCATCACATATTTCAATCAATATTTTTAAAATAAACTGTATTTTGATTGCCTGTTCAGTTTCCAATTGATTCAATATATAATATATTTTTTCACCATTTCTTAAACTATGTTCTTCACCATACATAATATAATCACAACTTACAGTAAGTGTTCTTGCTATTTTGCACAAAACGTCTGATGAAAATCCTTTTTTCCCAGATTCTATTTCATACAAAAACTTGGGCGATATTTCTACCATCTCAGCCATTCCTTCTCGGGTATAGTTATGCATTTCTCGTAATTCTCTTATCCTATTTCCTACTTTTTTCCTTTCCATTTATCTTTGCTCCCATCATATTTTATCTTTCGTAATAGCTATTTATTATACATTATTCTATCAAACACTATGCATTTTTAACTTGATTGCAGTTTTTCTTCATCTAAATCTTATTTTTCATCTCAAGAATCAAGTTTTACTATGCTTAAGCAAAATATATCTCATTTAGGTCAAATATACGTAAATATTCATCAGAGTTGATATTCTAATTACATATACGATAGGAGAACAGCTATATGAATAATTTCAAAGCAAATATAAAGCAGAAATATAATATAAGTAATTACCAGGCAGAACAAATTATCTTCGTAATTAAAAGTCTTGGATCGGAATTAAGCAAAATGCTTATAATGGGAATATTATTTCGAAATGAAATATTATTATTTCTTTTTCAGTTAATCTTTATGTGCTTTTTAAGAAGTTTTTCAGGAGGTTTCCATTTCTATTCTTATTGGAGTTGCCTACTTGCTTCTGTATTATATATGAGCAGTCTTGTTTTTATTTTTCCTAATATTACATTACCGCTTTACATGCAGATTTTTCTTTTATCCATAAGTTTCTGCATGGGTGATGGAAATATTGATGGAGGCGGTGGATCTTTTGGTACAGGATCCGAAC
>ERZ1673700.3556-NODE-3556-length-10390-cov-2.984325_pt1 | contig 10390 bp, 9 predicted proteins | sample MGYA00580230_ERZ1673700 | MGnify/ENA primary metagenome ERZ1673700 (study PRJEB41218, sample SAMN15661782) | gut metagenome | host: Homo sapiens | place: Canada: London | collected 2015-08-20/2019-03-30 | study: EMG produced TPA metagenomics assembly of...
AGTGCAGCCGTGGCAGATAGCGTCGGCGCCTTCCTTCTTCGCGATCTCCACGATGCGCTTGGCGATCAGCGGACGCGCGAAGCTGGTGCCCAGCAGATACTGCTCATAAGCGGCGCCGGCCTGCATCGTCGGAATGATGTAGTCATTGACGAACTCTTCGGTCAGATCCTCGATGTACAGCTTGGACGCCCCGGTCTTGAGCGCCTTTTCCTCCAGGCCTTCCAGTTCGGTGCCCTGTCCGACATTGCCGCTGACTGCGATGACCTCACAGCCATAGTTTTCTTTCAGCCACGGAATGAGCACGGAGGTATCCAGACCTCCGGAATACGCAAGCACGATCTTGTTGTACGTTTTTTTCATTTTCTGTTCCTCCTCAATAAAAAAATGCCGTCCTATGAAAGGACGACATTGCGCGGTACCACCTTCCTTCCATCCACCCGTATGATGGATGACACCTCGTTCGTAACGCGAACCACGTTGACTGCCTCATTTGCATTTCGACATCAAAGCTCCAAGACACGTTCCGGATGGTCCTCCTCAGGCTTTCACCAACCGCCTTCTCTCTGCAGAAGAACGCTCTCCGTACTACTCCTCTTCATTGCTTTGGAAGCATTATAGACCGCATTGCATATTTTTTCAATACCATTTACACAATTTTCACACTTTTTCATGAAAACGTGCATTCAGCGTTCCGCGCCTGATCAGAACTCGGCGATCAGCGTGAAGACGAAGGCATCTCCGTCCTCGATCATCACATCGTCTGCGGCCGGACAATAGCCGGCAGCCTGACAGGATGCGTTGTTCTCGGAACTGTAGGTCAGCCATGGCCCGTTGTCCATATCCTGCTTCAGCCCGGCGATCGATTCCAGCAAAGAGCCGTAATCGCTCTGAGAAAGCTCAGCGTCGAGCCCTTCTGTCTCTTCCAGGAATTCGCTCAGCGTCTTTGCATCTGTGCGGAACGTTTCATTCAGCACTTCTTTTTCCGGGTCCTGGGTCTGGTCGATCACGGTCACCGTGACCTCCTTTGCCCCCTGGGTGCCGGAAGGGCGCAGCAGCATGGCGCCGATCGCAACTGCGGCGATCACCGCAACGGCCGCGGCCGCAAGGATCAGTTTTTTCTTCATCATCATTTTCCTTTCTTGTCATCTCATCATCCGTCTTTCGATCTGAAGCAGCACCTTCTTGATCGGCTCAAACAAAAACAGCAGCGTCAAAAAGGTCAGGCAGCCCTGGATCAGCGATGTCTTGAGTCCCATGATCATATACAGCACCGTCACCGTGTCGCTCAGCAGCAAAAAGGGCAGATCCACCAGCTGGCCGGTAAGAAACGAAAAGAAGGCGCCGTAAAACGGAATGCAGCCCGGATGGCGGCTGAGGAAGCCGCGGCAGGACGAAAACAGCAGTCCGTAAGCCGGAAATATGATCAGGTAGGCGATATTCCAGAACATGATCCCATGCAGAAGCAGGTGAACGGCCGCAAACAACAGACAGGAAAGCACCGTCTCCCGCCGTGTGAACACCTGCGAGAATGCCAGGATCGTAAACGTGATCATCTCCAGATAGAGGATGTCCGAGAATGCCTGGAACACCACATAGAGGATGGTGCCCATCAGCGCGATGCGCGTAAGCTCTCTCGTCTTCATCGCCGCCGCTTCACATCATGCGGCTTTTTCCAGGGAATCAGACATTTCGGCCCATTGCCGATCAGATCCTCCCGATGCGCCTTGCGCAGTGCGCGCAGCACGATATCATGGTTCTTCGGATAGCTGTACTGCATCAGCGCGCGCTGTTCCAGCTTCTCTTCATACGTCTTGGCGACGTATACCGGCTTCATCGTGCGCGGATCCAGCCCCGTATAATACATACAGGTGGCTAACGTGCCCGGTGTCGGATAGAAATCCTGCACCTGCTGAGGCGTATGGCGGATCTTCTTCAGATAACAGGCCAGCTCGATCGCGTCATTGAGCGTACAGCCCGGATGTGAGCTCATCAAATAGGGGACCAGGTACTGCTTCTTCCCGAATTCCCGGTTTTTCTCATGATACTTCTCCACGAACTTCAGATACAGCTCCTTGCGCGGTTTGCCCATCTTATCCAATACGGCGGCGCTGATGTGCTCCGGCGCCACCTTCAGCTGTCCGCTGATGTGATATTGCACCAGACGGTCAAAGAATGTCTCATCCTGATCATACATCAGATAATCATAACGGATGCCGGAGCGGATGAACACTTTCTTTACCCCAGGCAAGGCCCGCACGGCGTCGAGCATCTCCACATAATGCGAATGATCGACCTTCAGATTCGTGCAAGGCTTGGGCCATAGGCACTGCCGTTTCGCACAGGCGCCGTGTTCCGCCTGTTTGTCACAGGCCGGGCGGGAGAAATTCGCGCTCGGTCCGCCGACATCATGGATATACCCCTTGAACGCGGGCATCGCGGTGATCTTCTTCGCCTCTTCCACCACGCTGTCCACGCTGCGGGAAGAGATCACGCGCCCCTGATGCGAAGTGATGGCGCAAAAGGCACAGGCGCCGAAGCAGCCGCGGTTGCTCGTGATCGAGAACTGCACCTCTTCGATGGCTGGCACATAATGATATTTCGGATGATACGTCCGCTCATAAGGCAGCGAGTAAGTAAAGTCCATCTGTTCCTGCGTCAGCGGCAGCGGCGGCTGATTGCACACGACATACCAGCCGTCATATGGTTCGATCAGGATGCGGGAATTGATGGCATCCTGGTTTTCATACTGGATCATGAAGCTATTCGCATAGGCGCGCTTATCGCTCTTGACCTGTTCATAGGAAGGCAGCACGATGTAGTCGTCGACGATCCAGTCGATGCGCTTGGTCTTCCACACCGTGCCGCGGATGTAACAGATATCCGCGATGTTCATGCCGCTGTTGAGGGCGTCGGCCACTTCGATGATGGTGTTTTCCCCCATGCCGAACATCAGCAGATCGGCCTGAGAATCCATCAGGATCGAACGGCGGACACGATCGTCCCAGTAGTCATAATGCGCAAGACGGCGCAGGCTGGCTTCGATGCCGCCGATCAAGATCGGCACATGCGGGAACAGCCGCTTAAGGATCTGCGTGTAAACGATGGTCGGCCTGTCCGGCCTTTTCCCCATGACCCCGTCATCCGAATACGCGTCCTTGTCTCTTCGGCGTTTGTTGACTGAATAATGATTGACCATGGAGTCGATATTGCCCGCAGACACCAAAAACCCCAAACGCGGCTCTCCAAACTGCAGAAACTCCTCATCCCGGTGCCAGTCCGGCTGAGCGAGGATGGCGCAGCTGTAGCCGAACGCCTGCAGCGTACGGGTGATGATGGCACAGCCAAACGAGGGGTGATCCACATAAGCATCTCCCAGCACATAGACAAAATCGACCTGTTCGAATCCCTGTTCAAGCATCTCTTCCCTGCTCGTCGGTAAAAAAGCCATTCGATCCCCTTCTTTCTTTACATCGTCATGATTTTAACATGTTCCCCCAGGATTGAAAAGTGTTGTCAGATCCGGATCACGGGCGCTTTTCCTTCAGATGCCGGGATGCCTCCCGGATGCTCAGCGCATGCATCGCTTCTCCATGACGCGCCAGGAACGCACGCACCCAGTCCGGATCGTATTTGGAATAATCACGCAGGCTCCAGTCGATGGCCTTGTTGATGAAAAATTCATCGCTGCCCAGATTTTGCACGATGATCTCCTCCAGCAGGGCGGTATCTGTCTTCTCTTTGTGCCCGAGCTGATGATCGATGGCGATCCGGCGCAGCCACATGTCATCCGCGCACGCCCATTCGCGCATCACCGCCTTCACCCGCTCATCGCGCAAGGCGAGGCTGCCGATGACCTGGTCGAAGAAATCGATGGTGTCCCACCACGGCTTCGTCAGCGCTTGTTTCCTGATCCGCGGGATATCCTCCAAGCGGACTTCATCCTTCAGCGCGAGCAGATAATCATAGGCCAGATACTGAAACTCCCGGCATGTCTCATCCATGCACAGATCCAGAAATATCCAGTCGATCTGCTTCCCCTTTTTCTCCTCCTTCAGAAACGGCCGGTACAGCTTCCTGCGCTGCGGCGCGGGAATGCCGTAAAAGAGAAACTGATCCCGCATATAGCGGGACATGGATGCCGCCTGCTCTGCGTCCTGATGCGCTTCAAACAGCGTTTTGACCGCCGCGATCTTTTCCTGACTGCTCTGTCTGCTCATCCTGTGCGCTCCTTTCTCATCTGCCTCTTCTTCATCCCCGCCGTTTATGCTATAATAGCGGCATGCTGAAATTTCGAAACCGATTCCTGATCTATCTGACTGCGATATCCGCAGGCGCGCTGCTGATCTCCAATCTGGCAGCGGTAAAGCTATGGAACCTTTTTGGCATCGCCGTGGACGGGGGTGTGATCGTTTTTCCACTTACCTATATTATAGGGGATCTGACAGTGGAATTCTATGGAAAGAAGATTGCCAAAAATGTCGTGCTGGCCGGACTGCTGGTCAACATCATCGCCGTGCTTGTCTTTACCATCGTCATCGCCTTGCCAGCTTACAGCGGCTGGGGCATGCAGAGCGCATTTTCGATGGTGCTGGGCTTTGCGCCGAGGGTCATCGCAGGTTCGCTGGCCGGTTATGTCTGTGCCAACCTGTTCAACAACTTCATCTTCACCAGGATGAAAAACAGCCATGGCTTCTTTTCCCGAAGCTTCATCGCCCGGGCGCTCGGCTCATCGGCCTTCGCGCATATGCTCGACTCTGCCATCTTCGAGACCGTCGCGTTCCTCGGCGTGCTTTCCTTACCTGAATTCCTGAGCCAGGCGGTCTTCGCGTATGTGCTGGGCATCGGGCTGGAGCTTTTGCTCTCCCCGCTGGAAGTGTGGATCGCGCGCCGGCTCAGCGGCAGGCTGTGCGAATATCAAAACGACAACCGCTTCAGCTTTGAGGTGGTCAAGCGGATCCCGGGCAAGCTGGGACGCGCCGGCATCATCCATACGCCGCATGGCGACATCAAGACCCCGGCCTTCATGTCTGTGGGCACAAAGGGCGAGGTGCGCTTCGTCTCCATGGAAGATCTGAAGGACATCAACGCGCAGGCCATGCTCAGCAACGGCTATCACCTGCGCAACATTTCCGAAGAGATTGCCGAAGAAGGCGGGCTGGCCAGCTGGTCCGGATGGAACGGGCCGACCCTCACCGATTCCGGCGGATTCCAGATCATGTCGCTGGGCTCCGGCATCGGCAAGGTCGTCAGTATGGACCGCGAACAGGAAGTGACCAACGCGGATCCGAAAGAGCGCTTGACCCGCGTCACCGAAGACGGCGTCCATTTCCGTGACCCGTTCACCGACCAGATGGACTTCATCGGTCCGGAAGAGTCGATGCAGATCCAGTGCCGGATCGGCGCAGACATCCACATGGCCTTTGATGAGCTGACCTCGCTGGCCGATTCCTATGAATACAACGTCGAGGCGCTGGCCCGCACCGAGCGATGGGCCAAGCGCAGCCTGCGCGAACATCGCCGCCATTGCGACGACCTCGGCTACCATCAGGCGCTGTATGGCGTGCTGCAAGGCGGGCGCTGGGAAGACCTGCGCCGCTCCACCGCCAGAAAATTCGCCAAGATGGACTTTGACGGCTATGGCCTGGGCGGCGCCTTCCTCAAGGAAAATCTCGGCGAGATCCTGCGCTGGTGCTGCGAAGAGCTGCCGGAAGACAAACCGCGCCATTTGCTCGGCCTTTCCCGCCCCGACGACATCCTGATCGGCGCGGAGATGGGCGCGGATACCTTTGACTGCGTAGCGCCGACCCGCGAAGCCAGACATGGCCGTCTGTACACGAAACACGGTCACATCAACCTGTCCAAATTCCGCGACAGCGATATGCCGATCGATGAAGGCTGCGACTGCCCGACCTGCCGTGCTGGCTGGACGAGAGGACAGCTGCGCGAATTGCTGAAATCACAGGATCCTGAAGAGCGATGCAAATACTTCAATCTTGCATCCATGCACAATCTGCGCTTTATCATCCGCCTGACGGAAGAAGCGCGTGCTGCGATCCTGGATGGGACATTTGCAGAATACAAAGAGACGTTCCTGCGAAATTATTATCCGGAGCGTTACCAGGAGTGATGCATTCACTCCTTTTTTATCGGCCAAACAGCCTGGATGTGTATTCTCATTCATCCAACTGTTCTGCCTGTGCCTTCCAGCATGCCTGCAAGAAAGCAAGCAGTGCCTGTGCATCCGCATATTCGCTCTTTCGATGATATTCCTTCATCTCGCTGTAGACGCCGGCATCGCTGACGATGCCCAGCAGCCATGTGGAAAACATGCTCTTCTTATAGCGGAAGATATGGCAGCGGACGCCATCCTCCTGCTCGAACACCCGGGTATGCTCCACGCTGTACGGCTTTTTCCCCAGTTCCCGCGGATCGCTCAGCCACTCGCTCAGCCGCTGCACCGCCTGCTCGATCTCATATGGCCGGATGAACCACATGAGCTCCTCGTTCAGCGTGAGGATGACATGACGCGCGTCAAACTTTTCCCGATGCACACGGTTCATCATATCGCGAAAGAGATCAAAGGGAATGGAGACCAGTTCGCGATAAGTCTCCTGCTGTTTCGTGATGATGGAGACATTCCAGCTCAAGATCCGCTCCTGCAGATCCTGATCATAGCCAAAGGGCAGATAAGGATCTGTCGGAAAGATGGTGGGGACCCCTTCCGTCAGCGCATAACGCGCATGGAACGCACCCTCTGCATCGCGGTATACCCGCACTCGGGCATAATAGCAGTCTTTCTTCTGCAGATGATCCATGTAACGCTCAAAGACGAGATCCGCCTGATCTTTCCCGGCCTGCTCGATCAGCGAAAACAAGGTCTCATCAAGCGTGATCGGATAGATGCAGCCAAATACGCACAGATCCGCCTTTAGCGCCTCATGCACGAGAGAGCGGTTCGATCTGATGATCTCTTCCCGCAGACGGTCGATCTCTTCAAGCGCGCAGACCTCTTCCTCCTGGAGGAAGGAAGCGGCGCCCAGCGTCAGACAGCAGCGGGAAATCAGACGGTAAAAGCAAGCGATGTCGGTCGGCCCGGATGGCAGATTGAGGATGAATTCCAGATCGTCCTGAGCATCGATCTTCATCTGCACGCCCCGGCAATAGATCCTCTGGCTGAACAGCACCAGCCACACGTCATGCACCTCTTCTTCCTCGAACGTCTCCAGACAGAAGATATCGTTCATGATGCCGAAATACAGCCCCTCTTCAGCAGCAAGACCGTGAACGAACGCAAGATCTAAGCGGCGGCGGTGATCGGGCTCCTGTGTGATGCGGACATTGACTGACATGATCTTTCTCCTTTCCGGCAATGCCTTTTCTTCATTGTATCACATCCCAAAGTGCTCATCGCATGATCATCCCCTGCCGCAGGGACAAAAGCGGACACGATGAAGTCAAACGCAGTTTCATCAGCCAGACAAAAGATGTTCCTGGACGATCAGACAGCCGTGCTGAGAAAAGCAGGCTCATAACCTCGTCTGAAATCAGCCATACTGACTGCAGAGAGGTGATCATGATGCCGTCATCACAAAGCAAGGCCATTTCCTTCGGTCTGGTCCACATTCCGATACGGCTTTACCGCACGACGAGGGATACCAGCATCTCCTTCAATCAGCTCTGCAAAGAGACCCATCAGCGGGTCCGCTATCGAAAGTTTTGCCCCGGATGCAGCCGGGAACTGAAAGCGGATGAGATCGTCAAAGGATATCAGGTGGAAAAGGACAAATATGTCGTATTGAGCGATGATGAGCTGGAAGCGCTCAAAAGCGACAGCGATCAACAGATCCATATCCTGCATTTCGTCAGTCCGGATGAGATCGATGAGCTCTATACGGAAAAGTATTTTTACAGCGTGCCTGAGCCGCATACGGAAAAAGCGTATGAGCTGCTCAGGAAGAGCATGCAGAAGCTGAATGCAGCGGCTGTCGCCAAGACCGTGATGGGCACCAAAGAGACGCTGCTGGCGCTTTATCCGCGTGAAGAAGATATCCTGCTGTGCACATTGTTTTTCCAGGATGAGCTCGTACAGCCGCCTCAGACGTTTGCCCATCCGCGCCTTTCCAAGGCCGAAAACGAGATGGCGCAGCAGCTGATCCGCTCCATGACGAAGCCGTTTGCGCCGGAACGATATCATGATGAGTACCAGGCGCGGCTGCGCGATGCCATCGAGCAGAAGATCCGCGGCCAGCAGATCACACAGGTAAAGCGAAGTTCTGCACACACCTCCTCGCTCGACCTGATGGAAGCGCTGCAGCGTTCCGTCACTGCCGCGCAAACCAGCGTCAAGAAACGGAGGGTAAGGCATTGACCGGGTGGATCGCGCCGATGCTGATCGGCGCTCAGCAGCCGGCATTCGATGATCCGGACTTTATCTATGAGCTGAAGCTGGACGGCATCCGCTGCATCGCCAGCATGTGCGATGGAAAGCTGCAGCTGTATAACAAACGCGGGCAGCGCCTGCTGCAGCGGTTCCCGGAACTCGATGACGCCGGCGCGCAGATCAAAACGGACTGCATCCTGGACGGAGAGCTGTATGTATTCAAGGACGGCGTCACCGACTTCACAGAGATCCAGAAACGCATGATGCTCAGCGACCCCTTCCGGATCAAGCTGGCTGCCGGAAAGCATCCTGCCGTGTTTACCGCCTTTGATATCCTGTGCGTGGAAGATGAGCAGCTGATGCGGCGGCCATTGATGGAGCGAAAACAGATCCTGAGCGAGATGATCATGGAGAATACGCGCATCAATGTCTCTCGTTTCGTAGAGGGATATGGCATCTCTTTGTTTTCGCTGACGGAAGAGACCAAGCTGGAAGGGATCGTCGCCAAACGGCGGACGAGCCTGTATCATCCGGGGCGTCGGACCAAAGAGTGGATCAAGTGCAAGAACCTGCTCGACGATGATTTTGTCATCACCGGCATGATTCCCAAAGACAATGGCGCATGCAGCCTGATCCTCGCGCAGTATGATCAGGGAGCGCTGATCTATCGGGGACATGTCACGCTGGGCGTGTCTTCGGCAATGCTGAGCGGACAAACAAGCACCCGCGGACGATGTCCGTTTCATCCTCTGCCTGCCGGAAATGAGCATGCCCTCTGGTTCGATCCCTTTCTCGTCGGTACGGTGCGGTTCATGCACTTCATGACGGGAGGCGGGCTGCGTCAGCCTGTATTCAAGGGGTTCCGCGAGGATAAGCAACCTGAGGAGTGCGTCGTCAAGGGAAGGGAATGAGCGGAAGGATGCCAATCCGCCTGCCTTGATCCGGGACATGTCTTCCCGATGTTTCAGATCAAAGGCAGGTGCGCATTCTTCTTTCTGCTGTTAAAAAGTAAGCTTAATTCCCGAAATGAAAACAAGCTTGACATTTTTAAAATAACTTTGCCAAATATAAATTTCGAAGCATTTAACCATCAGGATAAAGTAGATGGCGGAGTAAATGGCAGAATAAATGGCAGAGCAAATGGCGGCGTAAATATTGGATTAAGATGACTTGATCATGAAATTGTTATTAAACTTGCTGATTCAAGAGATGCAGATATTATTCAGGCTATTGGAAAGGATCCTAGTATTAAAAGGAAAGAATTAGTGAATATATTAACACCAGAGCATCCTAAAATGAACAGCAATATCATTTCCAAGAGAATCCAGATACACAGCCATTTAATTGAGTCCAAGGGCGCACCAAAAGCAGGAGGATACCATCTAAAAAACAAGATCAATCACACTCATCATATTCATATGCATCTTATCAAAGGTGTCATAGCAAGCGAAACAGTAAATAATCATGCTATTTCTTGAAAAGATATTAGCATATACATTAAAGAGATAACATTTTAAAGCAATTTGAGCAGATTCTATAATGGGTCTGCTTTTCTTGTTCAAAATCACCCATAAAGGATGATCTCTGTTTTCCCTTGACGATAGTCATTAACATTTTGAGAACTCCGAAATCTTATAAAACGAGGGATCTAAAGTCTTTTTGCCGCTTACTTGCTTCATTGCCAACACAACCCGAAGCAATATGTGTTTGTTATCAAAACAATCACACTATCTTCTATATAAAAGAATGTGAAAAACTCTGTTCAAAAACAAAGTTTATCACATCAATGTTATAAACTTTTAATTTCAGTATAATATGATTCCACTTTACTTTCGCAATCATAAACTATATAACTAATACTTATTTTTTATTAGCCATTTTGCAAATAAATGAAAATTATAATCTTTTTCCTCACTATGTGGAAATGCAAACAAAAAAAGTATTCATACTTTAATCTACAACTTTATTTCAGTTTTGAAAACGACTCACAATAAAAAAGATCACCCAAAT
>ERZ1673700.3572-NODE-3572-length-10330-cov-46.650316_pt1 | contig 10330 bp, 7 predicted proteins | sample MGYA00580230_ERZ1673700 | MGnify/ENA primary metagenome ERZ1673700 (study PRJEB41218, sample SAMN15661782) | gut metagenome | host: Homo sapiens | place: Canada: London | collected 2015-08-20/2019-03-30 | study: EMG produced TPA metagenomics assembly of...
GGGTGCGCACCCAGACCTTATCCACGTTCAGCGCCATGCTGCGGGCAAGGTCATCCAAGCTCTTTTTCCGCGTCCACTCCTCCAGCAGGCTGCCCACCGTCAGCAGGAACATCACCGAGCCTGCGGTGCTGTAATCGCCCCGCAGGAGGGAGGCGGTGATGCTGAGCGCATCCAGCACCTCTACTTCCAGCTTGCGGTGCAGCAGGCAGCGGACGCCCTTCCAGACAAAGGCGATGGAGCGCCACACCGTATACGCCGCCGCGATGGGCGCAGGCAGGAACACCTTGCGGAACATCCGGCCCGCCACAAGGCTGACCATCTTTTCCTGATATTCCTGATTGATCTTCCGGCTGTCGTGGGAGGTGACCAGCACCTCTAATTCTTCGTTGTCAAAGCGGTAGGCTGCCAGCAGGGCGGTAGCGTCCTTCCGGCTGCCCCGGTAGGTCAGCACCACATCTCCGGTGCGCTCGTAGACGGTGGCTTTCTGGATGTTATCCTGCCCGTTCAGGTAGGCTTCCAGCACATCTGCCCGGTGCAGCGTCATGCGCACGGCGCAGACGTGCACCCGCATCCGTCCCCTGCCTTCATGTAAGATCGTACATTTCATTGTTCTTCTTACCCCTCTGTGTAAAAAAGAGCCGCCCAAGGGCGGCTCCGCTGCGCTATATCACTGTGCAGTCTGCTCTGCGGGCTGCTCTTCTTCAGCCGTATCCTCGATGACCTCCTGTGCAGCCTCGGCGGCGCGGCTCTCGTTGATGGCCTTTGCATCGGCAAGGATGTCACCGGCCTCCTCCTGCACCTTATTCACGGTCTGCATGGTGCAGTCCTTCATCCGCAGCACCGCAGCGGTGGTCTGGGTGTAGACCTTTTTGGCATCCTTGCTGGACAGCACCTTGAAACCGGCAGAGCCGAACACCACACCGCCCAAAAACAGTGCAAGCTTTTTTGTATCAAACATATTTACCCCTCGTTTCTGTATTTCCCATCTGTGTACCCGCGCCCGGAGCGGGGCGGGCTCTTTATCTTTATATTTTAGCACGCTTTCGGGCGTTTTCAATATTTTCCGACGATGTTAGGTAGTATTAACATTGTTAGCAAAAGTTTGCGCAGCAAAAAAAACAGGGCACTCCCCCGGAAGGAGTGCCCTGTTTGATGCATCTGTTATGCAAGGTGGAACAGATCGATCAGCACGACCATGGCAAGGCCATAGTAGACCACGACCGCCACCAGATCGTTGATCGTGGTGATCAGCGGGCCGGAAGCAACGGCCGGGTCGATATGGATCTTGTGGAACAGCATCGGGATCAGCGTGCCCACCAGGCTGGAAATGACCATGGACACGATCAGCGACAGCCCGACGCAGCCGGACAGCAAAAAGGCCGAGGTCCAGACATAGCCCTTGAAAAAGTGGATGTAGCAGCCCAGAAAGCCCAAGGCCATCACGGCCAGAATGGCACCGTTCAAAAGACCCACGCGGGTCTCCTTCCAGAGCAGCTGCAGCTTTTTGGAAAGGGTCAGGTTTTCGTCCACCAGCACACGGATGGTCACCGCCAGCGACTGGGTACCGACGTTACCGGCCATATCCAGCACCATGGACTGGAAGCAGATGACCACCGGCAGCACCGCTACCACCGATTCAAACGCGCCGACGACCGAGGAGACCAGCATCCCGAGGAACAGCAGCGCGATCAGCCACGGGAGACGCTTTTTCACGCTTTCAAATACGTTTTCGTTCAGATCCTCCTCGCCGGTCAGACCGCCCAGCTTTGCGTAATCATCGCCCATCTCATCGTCGACCAGCTCGACCACATCGGACGAGGTGATGATGCCCACCAGCTTACCGGCATCGTTCAGCACCGGCAAGCTGCGCTCCGCGTAGTCCACGATGCGGTCGATACAGTCGCTGACCTGCTCCCGGTCTGTGACATAGGGATAGGAGCGGACGATCAGGCTTTCCAGACTTTCCTCTGCCCGGGCAATGATGAGGTCTTTCAGGTCGATGGCGCCGTAGAAGTGCTCGTTTTCATCCACCACATACAGGGTGGAGATGTTGTCGTTTTCTCCGGCCTGTTTTACCAGCTCGCTCATCGCCTGCCGGATGGTCATATCGTTTTTGATGGAGATGTAGTTGGTGGTCATCCTGCTGCCGATCTCATCCTCGTCATAGGAGAGCAGCATCTTCACATCTTCCACCGAGTCCTTGTCCAGCTTGTTGACGATCTCGTTTTTATCGGTATCGTCAAGATCCTCCAGTGCGTCCACCGCATCGTCCGAGTCCATGTTGGAAATGACCTTTGCGGCCTCGTGGCTAGGCAGCTCCTTCAGATACGGCTCGGCATCGTCCAGATAGGTAAAGATCTCGGCAACGGTATCCACACCCAGAATGGAATAGAGCGACTGGCGTTCAGCGGGAGTCAGCGCCTCCAACGCATCCGCCAGATCTTTTTCATGGTAATCAGACAGTTTTTCAGCCAGTTCCGCCTTGGGCAGACCGCTGTGAATGATGCTCAGAATTTCCTGTACATAATTCTTCTGCATGGGTAGTTCCTCCTGATTCCGCGAGCTTGACAAATCAAAATCCATCGCTCCGCTTCAAATTTTGCACTTCATCATAGCACATCCGGTATGCAGCGGCAACCCTGCCCGCGTGAATTTTTTGTAAAAATCTCCGCCAAAGCAAAAGGCTCCTTATCCGCAGAGCATAACTTTGGCTGAGAAAATGCCGTTCTGATAGGTAAACGTGCTTGCCCCGCCGGTCTTTTCTGCAATATGGCGGACAGACTGGATGCCGATCCCGTTTTCCCTTCGCTTGGAAGAGCGGAACACCCCGCTTTTTTCGTGAACTGCGCCGTCAAATGCGTTTTCCACTTCGACCAGAAGAAGCCGCTCGGCATGGACATACGCGGTGATCTCGATCTTCCGCCGGGCGGGTGCGGTGCGCAGGCTGGCTTCGAATGCGTTTTCCAGAAGATTAGACAGCACCAGACACAGATCGATCTCGTCCACAGGAAGCACCTGTGGTAAGTCGAGTTTGGCACAAAAGGGAACACCCTCACGCTTTGCAAGGGCACAATAATAGCCGACAACACTGTCCGCTGCACGGTTTTCGCAGAAATTCATATCCAGATCCGGGATCCGGGAGACCGTTTTTGCAAGGTAAGCCTTCAGGTTATCCAGATCTCCTGCCTCGGCCAGTGCGGAGATCTGATTCAGCTGGTGGCGCATATCGTGCCGCGCCTGCCGGGCTTCTTCAATGGCGGCTTTCAGGCTTTCATAGCGCTGCTGCTGCATGGAAAGAAACTGGTTTTCCTGCTGCAATCTTGCATTCCGGTTAAGGCTGTTTGCCATCAGCAGAAAGATTGCATTGAACATGAACATCAAAAACAAAAGCGCGATGCTCATAACGATGTAGACCTGCAAGACCCGCCCTGTCCGGAGCGTTATCTGGTAGCGCGGGGTTATAAAAAGGTTCAGCAGGATGAACACCAGCGGCAGTACCCAGAACACATACCACGTCTGCGCAAAATTGTCATCCTCCACCATTGCGCGCACTGCGTGGGTGGCGGGATAATAGGCTGCAGCAGTGATCAGCCAGCAGACCGCATTATAAAAGATGCAGGCGCTAAAACAGAACCACGGCTTGTCCGGCGGCAGCTGCAGCCGGATCGTGATCGCCGTACCAACGGCGCGGGACAAGCTATTCAGGCACGCAAATACCGCGCAGACCGCCAGCGCGATGGTCCCGGATTTCCAGAGAGAGAGCCGCAGCGTTTTGAGATACAGGAAAATTGTCACAATCGTTATGAGCAGCAAGGGGAACGCGGTCGAGAGACCGAAATGATAGCAAAACAGCCCGCCGCCAAGGCAAAGCCCGAACAGCAGCGGCACCTCCCATACCGCAAGCTTTGCGGAAGACTGCTTCAGATAGGAGCGCACCGGAAAATACGCGAGCAGCAGGCCGGGAAACACAACGGTAAGCTCCAGGATCGGGCGCAGAACATCCTTCAACCCACACGCCCCCTTTGCAGCAGAAATTCCATAAACGCCTGTCGGGCGGCTTTCAAAAGCTCCTGACTGACATAGACCTGGCTGCCGTCCGTCATACAGAAGGCGGCATCCTGAAAATCGGCAGCATTCTCCATATTGATGATCGTACCGCGGCCACAAACAAAAAAGCGCGGGTCCTTTTTGAGCGGCTCTGTGAACGCCTTGAAACTCTGGCGCATGGCAAGCGTTTTGCCGGCAGTGGTGCGGATATTGATGATGTGGGCGAAATGCTCGGCGGATATGATATCACGATAGCGCAAATGGATGTCGCTGCCATCCACCTTCACCGTCAAAACCGGCTCCGGGCGGGGGAGTTTTGCGAGCATTTCATCCAACAGACCGGACTGCTCGGCTTCAGAAAAGGGCTTGACCAGATAATGAAATGCCCGCACCTGAAAGCCCTCGAGTGCGTGGTCTGTCGAGGTGGTGGTAAAAACCAGAAGGCAGTCTGCATCGGTTTTCCGAAGTTCCTTTGCCGCATCCATGCCGCTTAAACCATTCATGTAAATATCCAGAAATGCAGCGGTAAAGCGCTGCTCTTTTTCTGCCGCCAGAAAGGCTTCCCCGCTGTCAAACTCTAAAAGCTCTGCATCTGCGCCGCGCTGACTCAGCTGCCGCACCAAGCGCTCCTTCAGCAGTGTGCGCTCGGTATCAAGGTCATCGACGATTGCGATCCTCATGCTGTATCAGGAAGCCGTTTTACAGCTTCCAACCTCCTTTATAAACTCTTTCATCCTGATTATAGCACAGTTGCCCGGTTCTGTCGCAGCCGAAAATGGGATTTCGTGACGGAAAAGGGGCTTTCGTGCCAAACAGCTTGAAACAGCCGTATCCGCCCGTATACTAGAGACAGAGAACCTCAACAACGGCAGAAGGAAGGAGGGTCGCTGTGTATCGAATCGCCGTGCTGACAAACAGCAGGGCGCAGGAAGCTTTTTGGGCAGAGCAGATCTTGCAGTTCTGCGCCGAGCATTGTTTATTTCCCCAAATGGACTGTTACCACGATCAGGAAAGCTTTTTTGAAGCCGCGCGCTGCGAGCCGCTGACAAATGCCGTGATCGCCCTGCCGGGGGTGGATGGATTGAATGCAGTAGAGCATCTGCGCGCGCTTTGTCCCCAAACACGCGTTATCTGGTGCAGCGATCTGAATTTTTCGCTCCATGCCTTCCGGCTGCGTGCAGACTACTTTCTGCTGGAGCCAGTGACCGAAGCCGCTTTGCGGCAGGGTTTTTGCATCTGGCTGGATCAAAAAAATCCGGCAGAGTAGCGCCGACCTGACCGCAACGAACACAACAAGGAGAACGACTTATGAAAAAGAGAAAGATCATCCACTCTGCGTTGAGCTTGTCGCTGACCGCAGCATTGTGCCTTTCCATGGCCGCCTGCGGCGGTACGCAGACGCCCGCAGACAGTGTCGCCGCTTCTCAGCCCTCTGCACCGTCCGCCGTGGTGCAGCCCTCTGCTGCGGAGACGACCTCTGCGGCACTGCCTGTGAAGGCCTTGAACCCCAAGCAGGTGGAGGAAAACCCCTACATGGCTAAGAGCGATGCAAACATTCATCACGACGGCTACAACACAGATTCAACGGATGAGATCCTGCCGCTTGCAATCTATCCCGAGATCAACGTTTCCTATGAGACAACGAATGCAAATGCTTCTCCCGCTATCTATTTTGACAGCTACGGCCATGCCGTTGTGCCGCTGCTGGGCGGCATCGCCATCCGCGACCTGAACGCCGAAGAAACAAAAACGCTCGGCTATTTCTCGCCAAAGAAGCATGACGGCGGCGGTTACGTTATCCAGAGCTCCTATACCTTCCTTGACGAATCCAACCGCATCGTCTGCCCCACGAGCAACAACCATGTGCTGATGCTCCGCGCAACGGATGAAAACGGCAATGTTCTGCCGGAATTTGAAAAGGTGCTGGACATTGATATCAAAGCTGCCGCCGAGGCTGCGCTTGGAAAAGAACTGACGCAGAATCTTCTGTCCGTGGTCTTTGACTATGACGGAAACCTCTGGTTTGCAACGGGCGGCTTCCGCATTTATCCGCAGCGCCAGCAGCAGGGCGTCATCGGCTATATTGCCCGTTCTGCCATTGATGCGATCCTGAATGGCGAGCAGACAGACCTTTCAAAGGCTGTCTTTGTCTACGAGCTGACCCCCGGCGAGGGTGCCGAGAACGGCATCGCCGCCTCCAAGGACGGTGCGGTGGTCCTGACCAACCAGAACTGCTATCTTCTGCGTGCAGAAGAAGGCGTAGACGTTGTGTGGTGCACGCCCTATGAGAGCGCGGGTGCAAAGGTGAGCGGCGAAGGCGATAAGACCACCGGCGGCGGTCTTGCATGGGGCGGCGGCTGCTCTCCCACACTGACACCGAACCTTGTGCTGTTCACCGACAATCAGGATATCGTAAACCTTCTTGCGCTCGATATGAAGACCGGCGAGGTCGTGGCAAGCGCCCCGGTGCTGGATGACCTGCCCGAGGGCTATCAGGTAGCCGTTGAGAACTCTGCCATCGTCTATGACGACGGCGAGGGCACCGTCAGCACCATCGTCTGCAACTGGTTCGGTGCGGGCAATGCAGGTCTGGCTGATCCCAACAACGACTCCTCCATCCAGAGCTACGCCAATATTTACGACCAGAACTGGCTCATGAAGGGCAACGTTATGATCGCCCCCGGCATCGAGCGCGTGGACACCGTAAAGACCGCAAACGGCTACGAGATGAAGAGCATCTGGAGCCGGAACGACCTGAGCGACACTTCCATCCTGAAGCTTTCCACCGCAACGGGCTATATCTACGGCTATGTGCAGGATGTGACCACCGGGATGTGGCAGTACATCATTCTGGATTTTGAAACTGGCGAGACTGTTTTCACGATGGATGTTTCCAACAAGTACGGCTATAACAACATGGCCATTGGAATGTATGCCGGCAACAGCGGCAATGCGCTCTACTGCCCGACAGGCTATCTGGAACTGCTTCGTTTGCAGGACCGTTTCGTTTATCTGCCCGAAATGCCCTACCGCAAGGTCGATCTTGATCAGGCAGCAAGAAATGTCCTCTCGCAGGAACAGTTTGCGCAGGACGGCGGCGAAGGCACCGTTGCAAGCTGGCGCAACACTGTGACCGTCCGCAACGTACATCCCAACACCACGGTAGCTTTCCGCATGAATAACCTGTCCGGCAGCACCTCCGGTCTGACCCTCTACGCCTATGGCGTGGACGGCAAGCTGGCAAAGGTCGATCCTGCACTGTGGTCGATCACAGACGAGGACGGCAAGGCTGTAACGGAACTTACCGCCGGTACGCTCTATGAGCTGCGCGTGACCGTCGCCGATGGCGGCGCTCTTGACCTGAGCGAGACGGAAAAGGAGATCGGACTTTCCGTTGTACTTGGAAAGTAAATCCGTTCCGGACTGTTGCAAAATAGCTCTCTGAAAAATATACATTTCGGAGCCTTTATGGCTCGAAAAATTAAAAGCCTTGCCTGAGCCGTAAATTCCGGCACGATCCAAGAACCAATAAACCAAAAAATCCGAACCCTTCTCCTATCGAGAAAAGGTTCGGATTTTCTATTTCAGTGGCAGTCCTCCTGGTAGACATTCCTACACGTTGCCCCGCCTGCGGCGTTGCAGTGCTGTTCAAGTCCTGTTATCCGCCGTTGCAGCCAAAGGGAAATAGTCATGTAAAACAAAAAAGACAGCTTTTGATAGCTGTCTTTTTTGTGGTGCAGGAATGCAATCCAAATCTGAACCACTTCCCTCGGATGCAACTTCTGACGCTTCTCCAAAGGTGACGGTCTGTGTTCCCTCTTTATAATTGAAGGTTATCAAAACCTTATCGTCATACAGGTAAATCGCATTGATGAAGGTATCCACCAGTGCCTGCCGCTGGTCTTTCAGGCTCATGTCCAGCTTGCGGAACCGCAGCAGCCAGAACCAGATGAACTCCTCTGTGACCTTGGGCTTTGCCAGCTTCTCTTCCGCAATGCGGGCTTCAAGCTCACGCTTGGTTTCTTCGAGCTGCTCCAACCGCTCCTTGGTGGAACTGGTCAGGATGCCCGCCTGAATCGCATTGAGCATATTCTGGATACCCGATTCCGCATCCCGGAGCTGCTTTTCATAAAGAGGAATGTTGGTATTCTCCTTGTTTTGCAGTTCCATCACCTTGGCGATGATGGATTCCATGGCGGAATCGTCCTTGACAAGCTGCATGGTCTGGTTGACCGCCAGATCTTCCAGCCACTGTTTACGGACAGTCTTTTTCTTGCAGCCCTTGTGCTTTTTGGCAGTAGCGCATTTATAGTAGCGGTGGACTTCGCCCGTCCGGCTCGTACCGCTTTCGCCAAACATCAGTGCACCACAGTAGCCGCAGAACAGCTTGGTGGTGAGCAGGGAGTCATCCTCTGCCTTTCTACGGGCAGGGGCTTTCTTGTTTTTCAACATCTTTTCCTGTACATCGTTGAAAAGCTCTGCGGACACAATGGAGGGAATCACATCGGGAATCAAAACATCACGATATTTCAGCTCCCCGATGTAGCGGCGATTGTTCAGCATATGCTGAATGGTGTTGAAGGTCATCAGCCCGCCACGCTGGTTCTTGACGCCCTTTTCGTTCAGCCAATCCCGAATTTCCCGCATGGTCTGGCCATCGTTGTACCGCTGGAAGGTTTTTGCCACAAAGGGAGCAGTCAACGGGTCGATTTCAAAGCGGTGGTCTGCGTTGATGATGTAGCCAAAGGGAATGGCACCGCCAGTGAACTTTCCCTTCAGTGCGTTTTCGGTCATGCCACGAATGACCTTTTCAGACAGGTCAGCGGAATAATACTCAGCATAACCTTCCAGCACCGATTCCAGAATGATGCCTTCCGGCCCCTCGGAGATGATCTCGGTGGCAGACATGAGCTTGACACCATTCTTCTTCAGCTGGGTCTTGTACCGGGCACTGTCATAACGATTCCGGGCAAAGCGGTCGAGCTTCCAGACCAGCACAATGTCAAACAGCTTTTTGTCGCTGTCTTTTATCATCTGCTGAAACTCCGGGCGGTTGTCTGTCTTGGCAGAGATGGCACGGTCAATGTAGTGCTTGACGATGGTAATGCCATTCTTTTCCGCATAGGCCGTGCACTCCCGGATCTGGCCTTCGATAGATTCTTCACGCTGGTTGTCGAGGGCCTCTGCCGCCTGCAAAATGACCTGCCGTGCACTGGTGGCCTCGGCCTGTGCAAGGATGCTCTGTGCACACAGCGCCAGCATCTCGTGGAGTGCCAGCCCCATGGTCACCATACTGTCTACGGTGCTACGCTCCATCTGCGCTAAAAGCGTTTCAAAATATTCCTGCATCTTGACCCCGGTGAGCTGCACCGGGGTCAGTTTTTTGCCAGGAAGCAGCAGCGGCTCCATGGCAGCCACCCCTGCGCCGTCCAGATGCACCCAATAATGATGCCAGCAGCTTTGCCCCGGGGCGGTGCAGTAGCTCTGCGGGGTGCGGCAGTTCAGCAGCAGCGCCTGCCCGGTGCTGAGCACCACATGGCTTTCCCCCTGCTCAATGAGCCCTGCACCCCGGAGGGTATAAAACAGGATGTAACTTTCCTTATCTGTCCGGGCGGTGGAAAAATGCTGCTGGGCGTAGAACACCCCCGCCTCGGTGCAGTAGTAGGGCTGTGCCAGCTCTGCTTCGCTGGGGGTAGTGCGTTTCCAGACGCTTTCCGGGGTCACATCCATGTTGTAGGTCAGCATTTTCTGTTTCCTCTCTTTCCGAGGTGTATCTGAAAACAAAGAAAATGACGAATATTTCGCAAGCACAAGCGGGATTTAAGGCAAATAGCCGCAGGAATCCTTTGTGGATTTCAAGGCTGATTCACGCAAAAGCCAGCTGTGCTTGTAGAAACAGACTAAATTTTCGACTTTTCAGATACACCATAGGTTCAGTATAGCGCACCAGCCTTTGCAGTGCAAGAGTAGACTTTTCACAAAGAATGCGTCACCTTTGCGGATGGAATTGCGAGCATCATACCGCTATACTGGTAGCAGACAAGGCCACACAGGAGGCGCATTATGCAGAAAAATTATCTTGCCATCGACATTGGTGCGTCCAGCGGGCGGCACATTGTGGGATGGATGGAGAACGGCATTCTCCGTACCGAGGAAGTGTACCGTTTTCCCAATAGCGTCCGGCGGGTGGACGGTCATCTGGAATGGGACATCGACAGCCTGTTTACCAACGTGAAGCAGGGCATCCGGGAAGCCTTTGCAAAATATCCGAATATCGAGAGCC
>ERZ1673700.3578-NODE-3578-length-10313-cov-5.062390_pt1 | contig 10313 bp, 10 predicted proteins | sample MGYA00580230_ERZ1673700 | MGnify/ENA primary metagenome ERZ1673700 (study PRJEB41218, sample SAMN15661782) | gut metagenome | host: Homo sapiens | place: Canada: London | collected 2015-08-20/2019-03-30 | study: EMG produced TPA metagenomics assembly of...
TTGAAAAACACCTGAAACCAGAAAAACCGGAAACGAAAGGGTTTTCATTGACAACACGGTGACAAATTTTATTTCGTATAAATATAATAAATTTCTGAGAGAGAAACTATATCCGTGTTAAAGTGTTGCATTTGCATATTGCGGACGGGGCCTGTACATGTTATAGTGAGTGTACAAATCAGAAAGGAGGCGCGCCATGAAGGTTCGGCTCAACGAGGACCGGCAGGTGGTGGACGCCATCCGGGAGGGGTTGAAGCGCACCGGCGGGTACTGCCCGTGCCGCCTGGCCCGGACGGAGGAAAACCGCTGCATGTGCAAGGAATTCAAGGATCAGATCGCGGATCCCAACTTTGAGGGCTACTGCCACTGTCGTTTATATTACAAAGAGAAGTAAAAAAATCCCGGTTCACGAGAAAAGTGAACCGGGAATTTTTTCAGATATTCAGATACCCCTTCAGCACCTTCAGGGTGTTCCACACGCCGTCTATATGGCTGCGCTCATAGCCGTGGCTGGCGTAGACCCCGGCGCCGATGAGCCCATGGCGCAGGTCATTCCCGGCAGACAGCGTAGCCTCCACATCGGAGCCGTAGTGGGGATATACATCCACGGCGTAGTCGGCCTTTTCCCGCTGGGCAGCATCGATGAGCTTCCCCACCACCTCATAGCTGTACGGCCCGCCGGAATCCTTGGCGCAGATGGACACCTGGCGCTCGGTGCAGCGCAGGCCGTCGCCTACGCAGCCCATATCCACACTGATGGCCTCGGTAACGCCCTGGGGCACGTTGGCCGCACCGCCGTGGCCTACCTCCTCATACACCGTCACATGGGCATATACCCGGCGGCGGGGCGTGAGCCCCCGGTCCTTCATATACTTGCCCAGGCCCAGCAGAATACCCACGGACAGCTTATCATCCAGGAACCGGCTCTTGATATAGCCGGAGGACGTAATGCGGGTGCGGGGCTCAAAGCAGACGACGTCGCCTGTCTCCACACCCAGGGCCCGGGTGTCGTCGGCGGACTTCACATCCTCGTCCAGTACCACCTCGCAGGTATCGTAGCTGCGCTTGGTCCCGGCATAGTCGTCATTGACATGGACGGAGGCGTTGCACAGCTGGAAGGTGCCCTCAATGACCCGGCCGCTGCGGGTATAGACCCGAACGTTCTCTGCCTCGCCGTTTTCCGGGCGCATACCGCCCAGAGCGGTCAGCCGCAGGCGGCCGGTACCCTTGATCTCCGCTACCATACCGCCCAGGGTGTCGGCATGGGCCTCCAGCAGCAGGCCGTCTGCCTCGTCGCTGCCGCCCAGGTCGATGAGCACGCCGCCCTTGACGGTGCGTCGGGCGTCATAGCCCAGAGTCTGAAATGCATTCTGCACCCATACCGCCGCCTGCTCCGTGAAGCCGGTGGGGCTGTCGATGGCCAGCAGCTCCGCTGCCTGATGGGCGGCATATTCCGCATAAGCACGTTCCATAAAAGAATCCTCCTGTTATTTGATCTTTTCCCAATAGCCGGAGCGCAGGGAACCGGCCACCACCGGGCAGTCCAGCTTTTCCGCCAGCTGCCGGGCCAAGGGCCACTCATCCTCCCGGTCCACCTGGTTCACGAACACCTGGTCATGAAATCCTTCCCAGGCCGCCACACGGGCGGCAATGGCCGGGGTCACCGGCCGGTTCTCCGGTACACCGGCCAGCCGGGCATACAGCGCCGGACGGTGCGCCGCCACGCTGATGGGCCTCCCAAAGCCGTCCGCTCCCAGCACCAGCACCGTGGTATTGCGCCGGGGCGGCAGCACAGGCTCATATTTCTCGTGGCCCTTGAAGGGCTTTCCGGCGGAGCCGTCCGCCTCCACCAGGGTATAGTCCGCCAGGGCATCCCAGCCCTCGAAGGCAGGGGACACCAGCTTTCCCTGGGCCGAGGGCACACCCAGGCATACCAGACCCTCCCGGTCCAGGATCTCCCGGGCGGCGTCCGGCTCCCGTGCCACGGCGATGCCCGTGGGGGGCCAGATCCTGGTGGTCGTGGTCACCGCCACAGTGCCGCACTGCCGCAGCTCCCGGGCCAGGTGGTACATCAGGGTCGTCTTACCGCCGCCTCCGATGAGGGCGGTGATGCCGGGCCGGATGCCCAGCAGGTCACACAGCTTTTCCATTTCCTCTATTCTCCCCCTTGACCGCATTTGCGGTGTTGGGGCCATTGTACCATATGGCGGTGGAAAAATCCACCCATATTTGTGCTTATTGACGCCGGGCAGTGCGATATTCATCGCCGGGCCGCCAATAGGGGCAGTCACCTCGCCCGGACAGAAATCGGACCATTTCGTCCTCGTCCAGGTCCACGTCGCAGATGTATTCGTCGTACTCCTCGTCGTAATTGTAAAAGCAGCAGGTTTCGCATTGGGTCATGGGCCTCGCCCCCTTTCTGTCAGGCTGATTATACGTCGCGATGGGCAAGGCGTCAAGATGCCTTGTCAAAACAGAGGTTTGCAATTGTTCAATTTCTATACTTGACGAATTTAGGAAAATCAAATATAATCAAAGACGGAGAGGGTCTTTAGCCTCCCGTGCCAGTGAAATGAGCGTGCATCCGGGTAAAGAGGACGGATGCACGCTCATTTCCATTGATTATCAGAGAAGAACAGACGCTTCAGATACGCCGAAGGCACTCGGTTACTTGGTGCCGAAGATACGGTCGCCGGCATCGCCCAGACCGGGAACGATGTAGCCGTGCTCGTTCAGATGGTCGTCCACCGCACCGGCGTAGATGTCCACGTCGGGATGGACCTTCTGCAGGTGCTCGATGCCCTCAGGGGCAGCCACCAGCACCATGAGCTTGATGTTGTGGCAGCCGCGCTTCTTCATCTCGGTGATGGCAGCATCGGCGGAGCCGCCGGTGGCCAGCATGGGATCCACGATGATGATGTCGCGGTCAGCCACGTCCTTGGGCATCTTGCAGAAGTAGACGTGGGGCTCCAGCGTTTCCTCGTCCCGGAACATGCCGATATGTCCCACGCGGGCGGAGGGCACCATGCGCAGCACACCGTCCACCAGACCCAGACCTGCCCGAAGGATAGGCACCACGGCGAACTTCTTACCGGCCAGAGTGGGCAGCTCCGCCTTGCACAGGGGAGTTTCCACCACCTTGGTGGTCAGCGGCAGGTCACGGGTGGCCTCATAGGTGATGAGCATGCCGATCTCGGACACCAGCTCCCGGAAATCCTTGACGCTGGTGTTCTTGTCCCGGAGGATGGTGAGCTTGTGGGCCACCAGGGGATGGTTCATGACGTGGACTTTTTCGCTAAACATGGTGCTTCTCCTTTATATATAAAATTATTGATCCAATGTGATCTTCAGGCCACGGGCCAGGCGTTCCCGCTCGGCCTGGCTCAGCCGCAGATATACGGGCACCAGGTCCCGGGCGGTGGTGGTCTGGCCGTTGGCAGACATTTCCTCCGCGGCCAGGGCCACGCCCACGGCGTTCTGCATTACCAGCTGGGGCGGGGCCATCCGGCAGGGGATATCCTGCTCCAACAAATAAGTATAGCACAGCTTGGCCCCGTCGCCAACTATAAATTTTGGCTCCGGGCGATTTTTCAGCTCCTCCGACAGCTCTGCAAGGCTGATGGCCCGGTCCGGGCACTGGCGGGTCAGGATCCCGTCATGGGCCAGGAACAGGGCGTTATATACCTGATCGCGCCGGGCGTCCATGGCGCAGACGATGAGCCCCTCCATATGAGCAAGATTCCGGGCCATGGCGGCCAGTGTGGACACGCCGCAGCAGGGCTTTTCCAGGGCCCAAGCCAGCCCCTTCAGGGCCGATACGCCAATGCGCAGCCCGGTGAAGCTGCCCGGGCCGTTGGCCACGGCCAGCAGGTCCATGTCCTCCGCTTTCAGCCCGGCGGCAGACAGCATGCCATCCAGCAGGGGCATCAGAGTGCGGCTGTGGGTCAGGCCCCGGTTCTGATAGGCACTGGCCAGGGGAACGCCGCCCTCCACCACGGCGGCGGACACGCTTTTGGCGGAGGTTTCGATGGCTAAGATCTTCACAGTGCTTCCCCTCCTTTAATGGTGATGGTCCGCCAGCCGTCATTTTCCGGACAGCGGGCAATGGTGACGGTGACGGCGTCCGGCGGCAGAGCGTCCCGGACGTTTTCACTCCACTCCACGGCGCACACGCCGCCCCGGTCCAGATAATCCTCCCAGCCGATGTCAAACAGAGCATCGGCGTCTGGCAGGCGGTACATGTCGAAGTGGAACAGGGGAGTGGGGCCGTCATACTCGTTGACAATGGTAAAGGTAGGACTGGTGACCCGGCCCCGGCAGCCCAGCCCCTGGGCAAGCCCCCGGGTAAAGGCGGTCTTGCCCATGCCCAGGCCGCCGAAATACGCCACCACTGTGCCGGGCCGCAGGGTCCGCCCCAGGCGGCAGCCCAGTTCCTCGGTCTCGGCCGGACTGTGGGTGATATATTCCATAAGGGACCTCCCTTCCTTAAATCAACTGATTATATCATAGGAATTCACACTTGAAAAGAGTAAATTCGGTTTACGGAAAAAGATTCTTATGCCGCGCCCCAATGACAGTGCATTTCCTATCGCGGGGCTCACCGAGCCTATGTCCCCTTGAGGGGATGGCTTGACAGGGGGCACAGGCGCTGCTTATAATGCGGGTGGAACATATACCGGCGCGGGGGCGTATGACCCGGCGGCGCGTCGGTGAAAATAGATAGGAGCAAATAACAACAAGGAACGGATGTGATCCTATGAAAATTGGCTGCATTGTCATGGCGGCGGGAAATGCCCGCCGCTTCGGCAGCAACAAGCTGGACGCCCGGGTGGAGGGAAAGACCCTGCTGCGCCGTGCCCTGGAGGCTGTGCCCGCGTCGTGCTTTACCCGGGTGGCGGTGGTGACCCAGTACCCCCAAGGCATGGAGCTGGCCCGGGAGATGGGCTTTCTGCCGGTGGAGAATTCCCGGCCCGACCTGGGACTCAGCCATACCATCGCTCTGGGTATGGCGCATATGCAGGACATGGATGCGGTGCTGTTTCAGGTGTCGGATCAACCGCTGCTGCGGCGGGACAGTGTGGAGCAGTTGGTAGAGGTCTACCGCAGCCATCCGGACCGACTGGTGGCCCTGGGCCACGACGGCGTCCGGGGGAACCCCTGCCTGTTCCCGGCCAGCCTGTTTCCGGAGCTGCTGGCTCTGGAGGGGGACCACGGCGGCAGCGCTGTGATCCGGCGGCATGAGGACCGGCTGCTGCTGGTGGAGGCTTCCCCCCGGGAGCTGACGGACGTGGACACACCCCAGGCCCTGGAGGTACTCACCGGGGAGAAAACCGTATAATTTCTGCCCCGTCCGGCTTGGGCGGGGCAGAAATCGTATATTTTGTGAACAAACATTACATACTTTGTGAACATTAGCACTCTCCTATTGACAGTGCTAAAAATCGTGCTATGATATAGTTGTTCCTTGAGAGAGGACCGTGAGAGGTCCTCCGGGGAGACACAAAGAACGTTGTATGTACGGTAACAAAAGTTCGGCGGTGCGGCCCGTAGGCCGCCCGGAAATTGAATGGAGGTATGACTTATGTTGCCTAGCATTTTTGGTGAGAACCTGTTTGATGATTTCTTTACGGATCCCTTCGGTATGATGGTAATGCCCCAGCGTCACGACCCGCTGTACGGCAAGCACAGCAAGAACCTGATGAAGACCGATGTGCGGGAGACCGCGGACAGCTACGAGCTGGATATCGACCTGCCCGGCTTCAAGAAGGATGAGGTCAATGTGGAGCTGAAGAACGGCTATCTGACCATCCAGGCATCCAAGGGCCTGGACAAGGACGAGAGCGACAAGAAGGGCAAGTATATCCGCCAGGAGCGCTATGCCGGTGCTTGCAGCCGCAGCTTCTATGTAGGCGAGGACGTGGAGGCCAGCGAGGTGGCCGCCAAGTTTGAAAACGGCATTCTGCAGCTGTCCATCCCCAAGAAGGAGCACAAGCAGCTGCCCCAGAACTCCACCATCCAGATTCAGTGACCCTCTGCCGCCCGGTAACGTGCCGGGCGGGCATATAGACGAAAGGGACCCGCAGCAGAGCAATCTGCTGCGGGTCCCTTTTTCGGACCTGCCGATAATAAATTTTCAGTGTGCGAGAAAAATTTGCCTCACACCTATTGTCTTTTTTTTCACTTTTTATTATAATAAGTCCGAGAAAAGACCGTTGCCTGTATGTCAATGGCTCTTAACGGATTTTTAACGAGGATAAAGGGAACAAAAGACATGAGAAATTTACAGTGCACCATCACCGACATGCGCAAGAAGGTGTTCGCCGAGGTGGCGAAGCTGGCATACGAGGGCGGGGACTATTATACCCGGCTGGAGAAGCTGCCCTATGAGCTGATGCCCGGCGAGGTAGGCACCGTCCGCGAGTCCATCTTTCTGGAGCGGGCCATTGTTGGCGAGCGCATTCGTCTGGCCATGGGACTTCCTCTGCGGGATGTGTCCGAACACACGCTGCTGTCTGACGGTGTGGAGGAGAGCGCCATTGCCGAGAAGTATTACGATCCCCCACTGATCAATATCATCAAGTATGCCTGCCACGCCTGTCCCGACACTCATTACGAGGTCACCAACGCCTGCCAGGGGTGCTTGGCCCGTCACTGCTCCCACGCCTGTCCCAAGGGGGCCATCTATTTTGAGCACGGCCAGGCCCACATCGACCAGACCAAGTGCATCAAGTGCGGTAAGTGCAAGGCGGCCTGCTCCTATCAGGCCATCATCAAATTCTTCCGCCCCTGCCAGGAGGCCTGCGGCATGGACGCCATCGGCAAGGATGAGCACGGCCGGGCCCAGATCAACTATGGCAAGTGCGTCAACTGCGGTATGTGCCTGGTGAACTGCCCCTTCGGCGCCATTGTGGACAAGGGGCAGCTGTTCCAGCTGATCCACGCCATCCGCGGCGGCGACAAGGTCATTGCCATCATTGCCCCGGCCTTCTGGGGCCAGTTCGGCGAGAAGGTCACCCCCGGCCAGATCAAGGCTGCCATGAAGCAGCTGGGCTTCGCCGGCCTGGAGGAGGTGGCTGTGGGTGCGGACCTGTGCGCCATTGAGGAGGCCGAGGAGTTCCTGCGGGTGGTGCCGGAAAAGCAGCCCTTTATGGCCACATCCTGCTGCCCGGCCTGGTCTGTTATGGCAAAGAAGGAATTTCCGGGCTTTGCGCCGTATATCTCCATGACCATGACCCCCATGGTGCTGACGGCCCGGCTCCAGAAGCGCCGCAATCCCGGCTGCAAGATCGCCTTCATCGGCCCCTGCGCCGCAAAGAAGCTGGAGGCCAGCCGCCGCAGCGTCCGCAGCGATGTGGATTTTGTGCTGACCTTTGAAGAGCTGCGGGGCATGTTCGAGGCCAAGAGCATCGACTTTTCCCAGATCCCCGACCAGGAGGCCCAGTATGCCGCCTCCGCTCCCGGCGTGGGCTTTGCCGCCAGCGGCGGCGTGGCCAAGGCAGTGGAGGAGGTCATTGAAAAGCTGGAGCCCGGCCGCCAGGTAAAGACCGTGTATGCCGAGGGCCTGCGGGAGTGCCGCCAGATGCTGCGCATGGCCCGCACCGGGAAGTACAACGGCTATCTGCTGGAGGGTATGGCCTGCCCCGGCGGCTGCATCGCCGGCGCCGGCACCGTCCAGCCGCCGGAGAAATCCCGCCGTTTGCTGGAGCAGTACAAGGCAAAGGCGCCCAAGAGCAACCCTGCCGATTCCGACTATACCGAGTATCTGGATATAATCCGTGAGGATGAGCAGAGCTGGGACCCTGTGGCCCGGCATTGATTGAAATTCCCCACCTGCCAGGCAGTACGACGTACTGTCAGACAGGTGGGGAATTTTCTATTTGCTTACTTTTTACGGGCGTAAGGGGTGTTCTCCAGCGGCAGGGTCAGCCGGCGCTGGCCATCCAGTCGGTAATAGGCGTCGGCAATGGCGGGAGCCGTAGGGATGGAGGTGATCTCGCCGATGCCGATGGCGCCGCCTGCTACATTGAGGCCGGGCTTTTCCACCACGATGGCCTGGATCTCCGGCGGGATCTGATTGGCCCGGAACAGGCCCAGGGTGCCATATCTGGCAGTGGGCTTGCATGTGTCGTCAATGGGATACTGCTCTGTCAGCGCATAGCCCATGCTCATGACCACGCCGCCCTCGATCTGCCCCTCGCAGCTGAGAGGGTTCACGGCCTTGCCCACATCGTGAGCGGCCACCAGCTTCTTGATGCGGCCGGTCTCCCGGTCCAGGATACACATCTGGGTGGCGTAGCCGTAGGCCACATGGCTGACGGGGTTGGGAACATCGGCCCCCAGGGGGTCTGTCTTGGCCAGATACTCACCGTAAAACTCCTGTCCGGCCAGGTCTCGGAGGGCCTTGCCCTCCAGCGCGGCGCAGAGCTTTTCGCAGGCCCGGCGGGTGGCCTCGCCGGTGACCAGGGTCTGGCGGGAGCCGGAGGTGTCGCCGGAATCCGGGGCGATCCAGGTGTTGCTGCGCTCATAGACGATGTCGTCCCGGTGGAGGCCGGTGTTGGTGACCACCACCTGCACCAGCACGGTGCCCAGTCCCTGGCCGATGCAGGACGCGCCGGAGTAAATATGCACCTTGCCATCGTCCTCGACGATGAGCTTGCAGCGGCCCCAATCGGGGATGCCCACGCCCACACCGGCGTTTTTCATGGCGCAGGCGATACCCACGGGGTCGCCGCTGCGAACGGCCTCGTCATAGGCGGGCTTGATGGCCTCCAGCGTCTCCACCAGGCCCGTGGACTCATCCACGATCTGGCCGTTGGGCAAAACGCCGCCGGGGCGGATGGCGTTGCGATAACGGATTTCCCAGGGGCTGATGCCCACCAGATCCGCCATCTCGTTGAGCAGCGTCTCCGTGCAGAAGCAGGTCTGGGTCACGCCAAAGCCCCGGAAGGCCCCGGCGGGAGGATTGTTGGTGTAATACGCGCGGCCCTCGATCTCGAAGTTTTCATAGGCATAGGGCCCCGCCGCATGGGTGCAGGCCCGCTCCAGCACCGGCCCGCCCAAAGAGGCAAAGGCACCGGTGTCGGACACCACGCTGGCCTTGACCCCCTGGATGATGCCGTTTTCGTCGCAGCCCATGGTGAAGTCCATGTCGAAGCTGTGGCGCTTGGGGTGGACCAGGATGGACTCCTGGCGGGAGAGCTTTACCTTCACCGGCACACGGGCCACATACGCCAGCAGGGCGGCATGGTGCTGAACGGACATATCCTCCTTGCCGCCGAAGCCGCCGCCCACCAGCATGTTCTGGACCTGGCAGTGGTCATAGTCCACCCCCAGCATGGCGGCGCACTCGTGCATGGTGGTATGGGAGCTCTGGTCCGAGGTCAGCAGGCGGACGCCGCCATTGGACAGGGGCAGGGCCACGCAGCACTCCGGCTCCAGAAAGGCGTGCTCTGTCCAGGGGGTATGGAAGTGCCGGGTCAGCACAAATTTGGAATGCCGGATGGCGCCCTCTGCGTCTCCCCGGGAAACGTGCTTGTATGCCTGAACGTTGTTCTCGTCCTCCTCAAACACCAGGGGTGCGTCCGGTGCAGCGGCCTCCGCCGGGTTGTGGACGGCGGGGAGCACCTCATACTCTACCTTCACCAGCTTTTTGGCGGCCTCCAGCGTCTCCTGGTCCCGGGCGCACACCAGAGCCACGGCGTCACCCAGATAGTGTGTGATCTCGCCCACGCCGATCATGGTGGGCTGGTCCTTCTTCAGATGGCCCACGTTGATCTTGCCAGGGATATCCTTCTGGGTCAGAACGCACACCACGCCGGGCAGGGCCTCCGCCTGGCGGGTGTCGATGGACAGGACCCGGGCCCGGGCGTACTGGCTGCGCACTGCGCCGCCGTAGCACATCCCGTCCACATACACATCATCCGGATACTGGCCATAGCCCAGGACCTTTTCCTCCACGTCCAGCCGGTGGACGCGGCTGCCCATTTTCCAGTCGTCGGCAGAGGCCGCCGGCAGCTTCCCCTCCCGGAGGATCTTACCGGCCAGCAGGATGCCGTCAATGATCTTCACATAGCCGGTGCAGCGGCAGATGTTGTTGCGGATGGCGAAGGCGGCCTCCTCCCGGGTGGGATCGGGATTTCCGTCCAGCAGGGCCTTGGCGGAGATGACCATGCCGGGGATGCAGAAGCCGCATTGGACGGCGCCCGCCTCGCCGAAGGCGAAGGTATATACCTGCTTTTCCCAGTCGGAAAGGCCCTCCACCGTGAGGATGGTCTTGCCCTCCAGCTTGTCCGTCTGGGGGATGCAGGCCTTGG
>ERZ1673700.3595-NODE-3595-length-10276-cov-4.304863_pt1 | contig 10276 bp, 11 predicted proteins | sample MGYA00580230_ERZ1673700 | MGnify/ENA primary metagenome ERZ1673700 (study PRJEB41218, sample SAMN15661782) | gut metagenome | host: Homo sapiens | place: Canada: London | collected 2015-08-20/2019-03-30 | study: EMG produced TPA metagenomics assembly of...
TCAAAATTATACCAACACATTTATGCCTCTGGATATTTTTCAAAAATATATGCTCGAAGCATCGAAGGTTCCTGATATCGTAGAAATTGCGATTTCCACACGTCCGGACTGCATCCGTGAAGATTATCTTGATGTTTTAAATAGGATTCGCGAAACAACGGGAATTCAGATTACAATAGAACTTGGACTTCAGACAGTAAATTATCATACTCTGAAAAGAATATCGCGCGGTCATACTCTTGCAGAATATATTGACGCCGTTCTTCGTATCAGCAGATATGGTTATGATATCTGTACTCATGTGATTTTAAATCTGCCAGGAGATGAGATGGATGATTCGATTGAAACCGCCAAGATATTATCGGCTCTTCCCGTTCAGATTGTAAAAGCACATTCTCTCTATATAGCCAAAGACACACGGTTGTGCGATGACTATGAAAATGGTACAATATCTCTATGTAAAAAAGAAGAATATCTGAACAGACTGATTGCTTTTCTTGAACATCTAAATCCGGATATTGCCGTAGAGCGTCTGTTTAGCCGTATTCCTGAAAAAGATGCCGTATTCTGCAACTGGAACACAAGTTGGTGGAAATTACGTGATGAACTTCTTTTAAGAATGGAAGAGCAGAATAGTTTTCAAGGAAAAAAACTGAACTATCTGGATGGAGCGGCATTGCGTTTATTGGACAACAAAGAATAGGAGGCCCGTATTTTGGCTGCAAATATTACTTCTTCAAATATAAAAGTTTATCAAAAGAAAAAACATTTAAATATCGGAATCGTCATTTTTGGGGTTATATTTATTTATCTTCTTGTGACGGTTCTGATGTATCTGACCGCAAAGCACATTTCTGTTTATGAAGTACGTGAGGGTTCGATCGTAAAAGATACTTCTTACACCGGTCTAGCCATTCGTAACGAAACGGTCGTACATTCCAAAGGGAAGGGTTATGTTAATTACTTTATTTCAGAAGGAAACAAAGTCGGTGCCAAAACACAGGTTTATTCCCTGTCTGACCAGAAACTTCAATTTGAAACAAATACAAACAACACACAAAAATTAACCTCCAGTGAACAGTCGGCAATCAGTCAGAAGACACAGACTTTCTGCGAAAATTATACCGACGGAACCTTTGGGGATGTATATACTTTAAAGAACAATATTTCCGGAGTTCTTGAAGGCAAGTCTAATCAGAATCGTCAGACGCAGATCGCGGCTTTGACGGAATCAGATCTTGATGGTTTGAAAGTATATACCGCTGAGTCCGACGGAATTATCAGCTATTCTGTAGATGGTTTTGAAAATACAAAAGCAGATGATATAACCCCTGATATGCTTAACAAAGAAAACTACAATAAAAAAGAGCAGAAGAATAATACGAAAATCAAATCCGGTGATTCCGTATATAAATTGATCAAAGATGATGACTGGACACTTGTGATTGCTCTAAGTAAACAATCAGTAAAAGATTTAACTGATGCTTCCAGCGTTCAGGTCCGTTTTCCGAAAGATAACGAAACTATGACAGCAGCTTTTTCCATGAAAAAAGTAAAAGGCACCTGGCTTGGATATCTGGCATTTGATAATTCTATGGTTCGTTATGCCCAGGATCGTTTTGTAGATGTAGAGCTTATTATGGCAGATCATACCGGACTTAAAATACCAAAATCTGCAGTCACCAAAAAGAATTTTTATGTGATCTCAGAAGACTATCTTACACAGGGTGGTAACAGCAACAGCACAGGAGTATTGATCGATACCGGGAAGGAAAATGCACAGTTCCAATCAGTCGATATCTATTACCGAGATACATCAACCGGTTCTGTTTATATAGATTCTGATGATTTTGAAGAAAATACAACACTTAGAAAGCCTGATTCATCGGATACCTGCCAGTTAAACAAAACCCGGAAGTTAAAAGGTGTATATAATATTAACCGTGGTTATGCCGTATTCCGACAGGTACAGATTCTGTGCGAAAGCGATGAATATTATATTGTTCAAAGTGGTGATGACTACGGACTTTCCAATTATGATCACATTGCTCTGACGGGTAAAGACGTACATGAGGGCGATGTAATATCCTGACACACAATAACAGATTATAAAAGGAGTGGACAATTATGTTAAAAGAAAATCTGGAAAAAGTAGAAGAAAATATACAGGCTGCATGTGACCGTGCCGGACGTAAAAGAGATGAAGTTACTCTGATCGCCGTAAGCAAAACAAAACCTGTAGAAATGCTGCAGGAGGCCTATGACCTTGGAGTCCGTATAAACGGAGAAAACAAAGCACAGGAACTGGCTTCTAAATATGAAGTCCTTCCAAAGGATATTCACTGGCATATGATTGGGCATATGCAGCGTAATAAAGTAAAATACATTATCGATAAAGTTGATCTGATTCATTCTGTAGATTCTGTCCGACTCGCAGAAACAATTGATAAAGAAGCAGAAAAGCACGGTGTTATTGCCAATATATTGATTGAAGTAAATGTCGCAAAAGAAGAAAGTAAATTTGGTCTCATGCCGGAAGAGGTTCCTGAATTTGTAGAAAAGATTGCCGGATTTCCTCATATCCGCGTAAAGGGATTAATGACAATTGCTCCATTTGTAGAAAATCCAGAAGAAAACAGACCGATTTTTGCACATTTAAGAAAATTATCTGTTGACATCGCAAAGAAAAACATTGATAATATTACTATGAGTATTCTTTCTATGGGTATGACAAATGACTATCAGGTGGCCATAGAAGAAGGAGCTACCATGGTCCGTGTGGGAACCGGAATTTTTGGAGCACGTGATTATACTCATCAAGTATAAACGGAAGATAGGAGATTTATTAAAAATGGGAGTATTAGATAAGTTCTTAAGTATCATGAAGTTAGACGACGGAGATGATGAATACGATGAGGATGAATTCTTCGACGATGACGAATATGATGATGATTATGAAGAAAAGCCCAAGAGAAGCCTCTTTCATAAAAACACCAAAGACAATGATAAAGATTTCGATGAAGACGATGAAGACGATTACACAGCACCTGTGAAGTCCAAATCTGCATTCTCTAATAATAAAGTAACTCCGATGCGTCAGCCTTCAAGAAGAAGCAGTGTAAATATGGAGGTTTGCGTGATCAAGCCAACTTCTGTAGAAGATTCAAGAGAGATTACAGAGACTTTATTAAGTGGACGTACCGTTATTTTGAATCTTGAGGGACTGGATCTTGAGATTGCTCAGCGTATTATTGATTTTACTTCAGGAGCTACATTTGCAATCAGTGGTAACCTGCAGAAAATTTCTAATTACATATTCCTGGTAACACCTACAAATGTTGATATATCTGGAGATCTTCAGGATTTGCTTAACACTTCTCTGGATTCTTCATCTATGAGGTCAAGATTTTAATTATGAATAAAGAAGAAAGTATGTTACAGAAACGTCTGGTGGAACTCTCCAGACTGGCATATAACAGAGGGATTGTTATATTTTCCGACTTTCTTAATTTGAATGAATTAAATATTCTTCATACCACACCAAAAGACATGTTTTTATCTCAGTATAAAACTTATGGTGGATATGACTTATCAGAGCGTCAGATGGCTGTTTTTCTACCTGATGCTCTTTATTATGATTATGAATATCCCATTCAGATTATAGAAGTCACTCCGTCAAGCAAAAGATTTGCCGAAGATCTTACACACAGGGATTATCTTGGAGCACTTATGAATCTTGGCATCGAGCGCTCCAAAGTTGGAGATATTATTGTTGAAGATCAGAAAGGATTGATTTTTGTCAAAGAAGAACTCGCTGAATATATTGCAGATAATCTGACTGTGGTTCGTCATACGAACGTAAATACATCCATAGGAAAAGGAGTTAAAGTAGATTATGAACCAAGATTTGAGGAGCTGAAAGGAACCGTATCTTCCATTCGTCTGGACAGTGTACTTGCTCTTGCCTATCCACTTTCCAGAAGTAAGATTACTGCACAGATTGAAGCCGGAAAAGTCTTTGTAAATGGAAAACTTATCACGAGTAACGGTTATCGTTTAAAAGACAATGATATTATCTCTGTAAGGAAAATGGGACGTATTGCATATGATGGTATTCTCTCAGAAACAAAAAAAGGACGCTACCTGATCTCTGTACGCAAATACATTTAGGACAATAATTTAAATAATTTATACAGTTAATTTATAGAAGGAGTATCATGAAGACAAATACAAAACGAATCACACATTATATAATGGCATTGGTAAGTATCGTTGTACTGGTATTATTGGATCAGATTACAAAACATCTGGTTGTATTACATCTTAAGGATCGGTCTGCCTATGTACTGATTAAAGATGTATTTCAATTAGAATATCTGGAAAACAGAGGTGCAGCCTTCGGTGTGCTGCAAAATCAACGTATATTCTTTTATATCAGTGTACTTTTGATTACAATTGCTGTTATCTGGTTTTACCACAAAGTACCTATAGAACATAAATATCTGCCGCTTCGTATCTGTGCAGTGTTAATTCTTTCCGGTGCTTTCGGCAATTGTATAGACCGGATCCGTCTGAATTATGTAGTCGATTTTTTATACTTCCCGATTTTTAACGTTGCTGATATCTATGTAACCGTTGCAGCATTTCTGCTGGTTATATTAATACTCATTTACTATAAGGAGGACGACCTTGAAAGAATTTTCCATTGATCGCAATACAGAAGGCCAGCGGATAGACCGCTATCTTTCAGATAAATTAGAAGACAGATCAAGATCTTATATACAGAAAATTATGAAAGAAGGATATGTAAAAGTCAACCAGAAGCCTGTAAAATCCAATTACAGGCTTTCTTTTGGCGACAGCGTGGAAGTTACCCTTCCGGAGGCAAAAGAGCCTGATATCGTACCAGAGAACATTCCTTTGGATATCCTTTATGAAGACCAGGATATCATCATGATCAACAAACCAAAACAAATGGTCGTACATCCGGCTCCCGGACATTATAGCGGGACACTGGTAAATGCTTTGATGTATCATTGCGGTGATGAGCTGTCCGGTATTAACGGCTGTATGAGGCCTGGAATTGTCCACAGGATTGATATGGATACGACAGGATCATTAGTTGTATGTAAGAACGATAAAGCTCATCAAAGCCTTTCGGAACAGTTAAAAGTACACTCTATACGGCGTATCTATGTTGCTATCGTACATGGAAATATCAAAGAAGATTCCGGTACGGTCAATGCTCCGATCGGACGCCATCCAACAGACCGAAAGAAAATGAGCACCCATTGTAAAAACGGACGGGATGCAGTCACACATTATAAAGTTCTGGAGCGATTCGGCGATTACACATATATTCAGTGCGAACTTGAAACCGGGCGTACACATCAGATTCGCGTCCATATGGCAAGTATCGGACATCCTCTGGTTGGTGATGAGGTCTATGGTCCGAAAAAATGCCCATTCAAAGGATTACAGGGGCAGACCCTGCACGCACGCACACTTGGAATTATTCATCCAACCACAGGAAAATATCTGGAAGTAAATGCACCTCTCCCAGAATATTTCATTGAACTATTAGACAGACTAAGGAATATTTATAACTGAATTATGAGAAAATTCTATACATTTGTCTAAGTTTGCTGTATAATATGTTTATATTAATTCTTGTTTAGGAGCGTGATTTATATGGCAAAGACAAATACAATCATTACAATCGGTCGTGAATATGGTAGTGCCGGACGCCAGATCGGATATAAAGTTGCGGAAGATCTTGGAATCAAATTATACGACAGAGAAATGCTGGAACGCGCAGCAAAAGAAAGTGGTATCTGTGAAGAACTTTTTGAGACACATGATGAGAAACCTACCAACAGTTTTCTGTATTCTTTGGTTATGGATTCTTATTCTTTCGGGTATCCTTCATCCAGTTACACAGATATGCCAATTAATCATAAGATTTTTCTTGCCCAGTTCGATACAATCCGTAAGATAGCGTCTGAGGGACCATGTATTCTGGTCGGACGTTGTGCTGATTATGCATTGGAAGAATTCGATAATGTTTTAAGCGTATTCATTCATGCCGATATGGATGCCAGAATCCGCAGAATTGCACGTATCTATGATCTGACAGATGCAAAGGCGAAAGACTTGATCAAAAAAACGGACAAGAGACGTTCCAGCTATTATAATTATTACAGCAATAAAAAATGGGGAGCTGCCGAAAGCTATAATATCTGCCTTGACAGTTCACTTCTGGGAATTGATGGTACTGCAAAGGCCATTGAGCAGCTGGTTGAATTAAAAGAGAACATTACAGATAAAAAATTATAATCTAATTAAGCTAATAAATAAAAGGATCTCCGACATATATTATTTACTATATGTTGCCGGAGATTCTTTTTTCATTTAAATTAAAAATAGATGAACACACCTGTCACTGTGACAAAAAAGTTCCATTACATTTTATATTTCTCGTAATTTGACCGCAGAAGCAGCTTTACGGCGTCGGTTATCATCAATCGCTGCATAATGCTTTTTTGTCGTGTTAACATCTTTATGTCCCAGGACATCCGCTACCAGATAAATATCCCCAGTCTCTTTATAGAGAGAAGTACCATATGTACTGCGCAGTTTATGCGGCGTGATTTTTTTGTTCGGTGTTACCTGCCTGGCATATTTTTTCACCATATTTTCAACAGCCTGGACACCCATGCGTTTTCTCTGTGTTGACAAAAACAATGCCTGTTCATGGCCGGGGAGGGGAGTAGCGGCCTCACGGTCACCTGCCATATAATTCTTAAGCGCCTCCGCAACCTCATCACCGAAATAGACAACCATCTGATTTCCACCTTTTCTTGTAACCATAATTCCATTGTTCTTAAAATCTACATCCTTTATATCCAGTCCGACACATTCGGATACACGGATTCCGGTTCCTAATAATAATGTGAGAATAGCAATGTCACGGTCACGCGTTTTCTTATAATAATTCAGTGCCTGCCCGGTCAGATGTTCGCCTGCAGATTCCACAAAATCCAATAACAGCGCAACTTCATCAGTATCCAGACGTATGATTGCCTTATCATGTAATTTAGGCATATCTACCAGAAGTGTCGGATTTTTCTGAATGATCCGGTGCTTGAAGTAATATCCATAAAAACTTCTAAGGGCAGACATTTTTCGTGCCAGACCTTTTTCCCCATTGGTGATCAGTTCGCCGTCCTCATCACGTTTGTATACTTTCAGATATTCCAGGTATTCCTCAATATCTACAGGCTCAAGATTCTCAAGATCCTGAGGCGTAAATCTGTCAATTGTATAATTCTTGTATACAGGATTGTTTTCCATAAGAAAGTGGAAAAACACACGGATATCGTAAGCATAGTTAATACGGGTACGTGCCGATGATTTCGGTTCCATAGCACGGAAATAGTCCTTAACAAAAGGCGGTAAAGTCTTCAAAACTTCACGGAGCCGTAACGTCTGGTCGATCTGGCTCTGTTCATGATAATTATGCGGTTTGTTTGACGATGTATTGGCCAGATTTGTAGATGAATCAATCATGTAAGAAAAAACCTCCTTAAAATAATAAATATAAAAAGCATAAGTGTATGATAGTATGTATATATACATATTTTTACAAAACATTACAAAACATATTGTAAAGAAAACATATCGTAAATACCTTACAAAACAGTATAATTATAACAGAATGAGTCCTTTTCGTCCACATCTTTTGGAAAAATCGGTATTTGTCGTATAGATATGAGCTACTTAAAAAAACTATTCTCTACCATTTTTTCAAAGTTTTATTTATCTCATCCATCATATCAGCTATCATTCCATAATAATAAAAATGGCAATGAACTACTATTTTTCATTCATTGCCGTGGGTGAGTATATTATATATAAGCCTTTTCAGCATATATATCAAATTTGTCCTGTTTTGAAGAATACCAAACTATTTATTATAACTATAATATGGAACCATCAGATACTGACTGTCCTGAATCTGATCAGAAGAAAGTTTGTTAATCTTTTTCACTTCTGTAATATAATCATTAACCGACTCATAATCATCTGACATATTTTCTTCGGCGATATTCCACAAGGTGTCTCCACAATGAATCTGAATGCTTTTATAATATTTATATCTGATTGAATTATCCTTTGCATTGTCATGTGCACTCACAAGACCACTTCCGTAAAACGCGCTAAGGCCCAGAATCATGATAATAGAAAAGAAACCAGCAAATAACTTCTTCACATACAAGCTTCTCTTTCTCCGGATGCTTACTCTGTTATAACCGGAATAATTGTTTCCCGCATAAATCTTTTTATCCGCATTTTCGTCAGTTTCCTTCAATCCTTCCAAGTATATTCTTCTTGTGCTCATCCTGTACCCCTCCATCATTTCTTCAAAACAGTTGTCTGCGAACATGTGTTCCTTGCACTGTTTATTATATATCTCGAACACATGTTTGTCAATAGATTCAATGCTATATTTCGAACATATTTTCTAAACATCTGTTTGCGTTTTCCTATATACTGTGTTATCATTAAATATATAAAAATTAACGGAAAGAAAGCCCACTTAAGGAGGACATACATATGGCACAAGGTAAGATAAGTGCAAAGCAGGAAGAAATATTGGAATATATAAAATCCCAGATACTGGAGCGTGGATTTCCACCATCGGTCAGAGATATCTGTGAGGCAGTACATCTGAAGTCTACTTCTTCTGTCCACTCTCATCTGGAAACTTTAGAGAAGAATGGATACATTCACAGGGATCCAACTAAGCCTCGTGCAATCGAGATTTTGGATGATTCTTTTAATTTTAATCGCAGAGAGATGGTAAACGTACCTGTGATCGGGCATGTTGCTGCAGGAGAACCTCTTCTTGCCGAACAGAATATAGAAAACTACTTTCCTATCCCGATGGAATACATGCCGAATAAGCAGACTTTTATGCTTAAGGTACACGGAGAAAGCATGATCAATGCCGGAATCCTTGACGGTGACCTCGTATTAGTTGAACAATCTTCTGTTGCCGATAACGGTGATATTGTAGTTGCATTACTCGATGACAGCGCTACTGTCAAAAGATTTTACAAAGAAGAAGGCATCTTCCGCCTCCAGCCGGAAAACGATGCACTGGAACCAATTATCGTCCGTGATCTTCAGATCATGGGAAAAGTAATCGGAGTCTTCCGTTTCTTCGCTTAAACACAAACAATTCCAAGCATTCAAGCGTTCATTCAATATTTATTTGTTGTTGCAAAATCAATAACGTTCAAAAGCCCCGTGCAATATATAAAATATAAAACAGATAACTTCGAACGAAGTGAGCGGAATCAGTTTTATATTTTATATGCACGGGGCTTTTATAAAATCTTTTACAACAATAAACTTTTATTAAAATTCATTTACATCATCAATTTTCTTTCCATCATTCCAGATCCGTTCCAGATTATAGAACTGACGGTTTTCTCTATCAAAAATATGCACGATTACATCACCGAAGTCAATCAATACCCATGCTCCGCTTCTGTGTCCTTCTGTCTCTTTTGCAGCATAGCCTGCTTTGTGCATCTTTTCCTCTACATTCTCAACAAGTGCACGTACCTGGCTGTCGCTGTTACCATTTGCAATTACAAAATAGTCTGCAAGTACAGATACCGCTGAAATATCAATCGCACATACATCTTCACCTTTTTTATCCTCTAACGCTTCAAAAGCAATTTTTGCCATTTCTTTTGCCTGATCCATATTAATCCTCCTTTCCCATTTCTTTTTTATAATAATCATAAGTTCTTTGTGTCATAGGGTCCACTGTAATATTCTTACTATCCAGATATACCAGTGAATCTTTTAAAATCCGGTAAAGACATTCATCAATGTCCCTAAAAGCAAGCTGTCTTACATCTGCCATATTCGGCAGTTCTCTTCTACCCGGCTCGATATAATCCGCAATGTAGACGATCTTCTCCAACATGCTCATACCCGGACGTCCGGTTGTATGGCTTTCAATCGCATAAATGATTTCTTCATCCTTCACACCATATTTTTCATGAGCCAGATACGCACCGAGTCTGGCATGTAACAGACTTGGATTTTCCTTTTCTACAGATGACACCGGAAGGCCGTATTTCTCGCACAGACGGATTTTCTTATCGCTAGGGATACATTTTGCACAATCATGCAGTAATCCCGCGTAAAGTGCCTTCTGTACGTCTACATCGTAACGCATGGCCATTGAAGCAGACGT
>ERZ1673700.3605-NODE-3605-length-10247-cov-7.738717_pt1 | contig 10247 bp, 10 predicted proteins | sample MGYA00580230_ERZ1673700 | MGnify/ENA primary metagenome ERZ1673700 (study PRJEB41218, sample SAMN15661782) | gut metagenome | host: Homo sapiens | place: Canada: London | collected 2015-08-20/2019-03-30 | study: EMG produced TPA metagenomics assembly of...
TGTTCCCCATGCACTGCTCCGCCAACATCGGCAAGAACGGCGACAGCGCCGTGTTCTTCGGCCTGTCCGGCACCGGCAAGACCACGCTGTCCGCCGATCCCAACCGTATGCTCATCGGCGATGACGAGCACGGTTGGGCGGACGACTCCGTCTTCAACTTCGAGGGCGGCTGCTACGCCAAGTGCATCAACCTGAGCCCCGAGGGTGAGCCGGAGATCTACAATGCCATCAAGTTCGGCGCGCTGGTAGAGAACGTGGTCATGGATCCCGACACCCGTGAGTTCGACTTCGACGACGACTCCCTGGCCGTCAACTCCCGCGTGGGCTATCCCGTGGAGTATATCCCCAACGCCGAGCTGTCCGGCATGAGCCCCAGCGTTCCCAAGACGGTCATCTTCCTGACCGCCGATGCCTACGGTGTGTTGCCCCCCATCAGCAAGTTGGATAAGAACCAGGCCATGTACTACTTCGTCTCCGGCTTCACCTCCAAGGTAGCCGGCACGGAGATCGGCGTCACCGAGCCTGTGCCTACCTTCTCCACCTGCTTCGGCGAGCCCTTCCTGCCCCTGGATCCCTCTGTCTATGCCGCCATGCTGGCCGACAAGGTGGAGAAGGCCGGCGCGAAGGTTTATCTGGTCAACACCGGCTGGAACGGTACCGGCAAGCGCATGAAGCTCAGCTACACCCGCGCTATGGTCACCGCCGCCCTTACCGGCGAGATCGAGAAGAGTGTGTTCGTCACCGATCCTACCTTCGGCGTGCAGGTGCCTACCAGCATCGAGGGCGTGCCCAGTGAGCTGCTGATCCCCGAGAACACCTGGGAGGACAAGGCGGCCTATCAGGCGAGCTGCAAGAAGCTGGCCGCCAGCTTTGTGGAGAACTTTAAGAAGTACACCCACATGAGCGACGAGGTCGTGGCCGCCGGCCCCAAGGCGTAAGTACGCGATCGACAAAGGCACCCTGCGAGGGTGCCTTTGCTTTGCTAAAAAAATTCCCCGACATCGTCGGGGAATTTTTTTAAGTAACTTTAAGGTGCATTTCAGCTACCTGCGCTATGCTTATCTCACAGCAGAGGAACGCTTACTTCTTCAGCGCGTTCACAGCCGCCCGCAGGGCGTCCACGTGCTCCTGCTTTGTGGTCCAGCTGGCGCAGAAGCGCACGCCGGAGTGCGTCTCGTCCACACGCTCCCAGTACTCATAGCCGAAGCTTTTGCCCAGAATGGCCAGCTCGTCATCCGACATGATGGGATACTGCTGGTTGGTGGGGGAGTCGAACAGCAGGGGATAGCCCGCGGAGACGAAAATGTCCCGGATCTGATGAGCCATCTCGATGGCGTGGCGGGAGATCTTGAAATACAGGTCGTCGGTGAACAGCGTGTCGAACTGAACGCCCAGCAGCCGGCCCTTGGCCATGCGGCCGCCCCGCTGCTTCATAATAAAGCGGAAATCCTTTTTCAGATTTTCGTTCATGATGACAACGGCTTCGCCGAACAGGGCGCCCACCTTGGTGCCGCCGATGTAGAACACATCGCACAGCCGCGCGATCTCTGGCAGCGTCATGTCGCTCTCCTCGGCCATCAGGCCATAGCCCAGCCGTGCGCCGTCAATGAACAGCGGCAGGCCGTACCGGCGGCAGATGTCATACAGCGCCGTCAGCTCCGCCTTGGTATACAGCGTGCCGCCCTCAGTGGGCTGGGAGATGTACACCATACCGGGCTGGACGATGTGCTCCGTGGACTCATCGTTTCTGTGCCACTCCACATAGTCCTGCACCTGCTGCGCAGTGATCTTGCCGTTGGTGGTGGGCAGGGTGATGACCTTATGGCCCGTGGACTCGATGGCACCGGCCTCATGGCAGTTGATGTGACCGCTGACGGCGGAAATCACGCCCTGCCAGGGCCGCAGGATGGCGGCGATGACGGTGGTGTTGGTCTGGGTGCCGCCCACCAGAAAATGCACGTCGGCCTCCGGGGCCTGGCAGGCGGTCTTGATCTTCTCACGCGCCGCCTCACAGTATTCGTCCTCGCCGTAGCCCACGGTCTGTACCATGTTCGTCTCGGCCAGCCTGACCATGATAGAGGGGTGCGCGCCCTCCAGATAATCACTGTTGAAATAGATCATTGTGGTTCTCCTTTATCTTTTTGATGGAACGGAGCCGGCGGCTCCGCCGTCTATACGGCAGCCAACATTTCCATTGTAATCCCTGGTTTCTCAGAAGTAAAGAGAAACTGTTACAATTTCATTACATCTTGTCTATATCCCTTGCACTGAACGAAAAAACCTGTTACAATACCCAACGATAAGGAGGCGTGTACCCATGAACGATGCACCCAAGAGAAGATCCCGTGTGCAGCAGGAGCAGCCGGCCGAGCGTACCGGCAGTCGTCACCGCAGCAGAAGGAGCCGCGGCGGCAGAAAGAACGGAAAAGCCCTGTATTACGCCGTTTTGGTGATCCTGGTGGGCGTGCTGGTGTTCTCGTCCGTCAAGATCATTTCGTATCTGAAGGAACAGAAGGACACCGAGAGGATCAACGACAATATCAATCAGGACTTCATCAGTCCGGACGATACCGCCGGCGATGGCACCGACGGCGACAGCCAGGAGACGCAGAAGCCTGTCAAGAAGGATGAAGAGAGCATCAAGGTGGACTTCACCGCCATGCAGGCCAAGTACCCCGACGTGGTGGGCTATGTGTACAGCGCCAATACGACGCTGCAGCTGCCCATCGTGCAGTCCGCGGACGAGGGCGGCGAGTACTATCTGTACCGCGATATCGACGGCAAGGACAACAAGAACGGCACCGTCTTCCTGGATATCCGCTGCAACTCTGACTTCACCTCTCAGAACAACCTCATCTACGGCCACAATATGAAGACCGGCATGATGTTCGCGTCCCTGATGAACTACAAGAGCCAGAGCTATTACGAGGCGCATCCCTACTTCTATCTGTACACCCCCAACCAGACCTACAAGGTCAACCTGTTTGCCGGTTGTATTGTGGATCATGACGCCGATGTGTATGCCACCTCTCTCAGCGACAGCTATCTCCAGCAGTGTATCAACGAGTCCACCTTCAAGTCCGGCTCCGGTGTGCCCACGGGCAGCATCCTGACCCTGAGCACCTGCGACTACGATTTTGATAATGCCCGCTACGTCCTCATGGGCGAACTGATCCCCGTTAAAAATCCTGCCGACACCAGCAGCGAGGGTTAAAAAATGTCGTTATACGAAAAAGACCGCCGAAAGGCGGTCTTTTTTGTTCGCTACAGATAATGCTCTACTCCGTCAGCTCCAACACCACCGGACAGTGGTCGCTGCCGGTGATTTCCGGCCAGATATCCGCATTCTTCACTCGGGGCATCAGCCGTGCTGACACGATAAAGTAGTCAATACGCCACCCCGCGTTGTTCTCCCGTGCGTGAAAGCGGTAGCTCCACCAGGAGTACGCCCCGGTCCGCTTTGGATACAGCGCCCGGAACGTGTCCACGAACCCGCTGCTCAGCAGCTGCGTCATTTTGTCCCGTTCCTCGTCGGAGAAGCCTGGGTTCATCCGGTTGGACTGGGGATTTTTCAGGTCGATCTCCTGATGGGCCACGTTCAGGTCCCCGCAGTACACCACCGGCTTTTTGGCGTCCAGTTCCAAGAGGTATTCCCGCAGGTCGTCCTCCCACGCCATCCGGTAGTCCAGCCGTGCCAGCTGGTCCTTGGAATTGGGCGTGTAGCAGCACACCAGAAAGAAATCCTCGTACTCCGCCGTGATGACCCGTCCTTCATGCCGGTGGATATCCTCGCCAAAGTCGTATGTCACCGCCAGCGGCTCCCGTCGGGTGAAAACAGCCGTGCCGGAATATCCGGCCTTGTCGGCGCTGTTCCAGAATCGGTGATAGCCCTCCAACTCAAACTGCGCCTGCTCCGGCCGCATCTTCGTCTCCTGCAGACAGATGACATCCGCGTCCGCAAGGGCGCAGAAGGCCAGGAAACCTTTATTCAGACAGGCCCGCAGCCCGTTCACATTCCATGAGATCAGACGCATAGGTGTGTTCCTCCGCTGTTTTTCATCAGCATACCACAACTTTTGTCGTGGTACAACCAAAACCTCCGGCGAAGCCGGAGGTTTTGGCGTATTTGTAGTTTTGGCCACCTTTGGGGTCGTATCATTCCCACTCCACCGTTGCCGGCGGCTTGGAGGTGATGTCATAGCAAATTCTGTTGATGTGCTTCACCTCACCCACGATCCGACCGGAGACCTTGTCCAGCAGCTCATAGGGCAGGCGGGACCAGGTGGCTGTCATAAAGTCCTGGCTCTGCACGGCCCGCAGCGCCAGCGTGTAGTCGTAGGTGCGCTCGTCGCCCATGACGCCCACGCTCCGCAGATCGGTCAGCACTGCGAAGAACTGGCTGGTGGTGCGGTCCAGACCGGCCAGCTTCATCTCCTCCCGGAAGATGGCGTCCGCCTCCCGCAGAATGGTCAGCTTTTCCTCGGTGATATCGCCGATAACGCGGATGGCCAGACCGGGACCAGGGAAGGGCTGCCGCCACACCAGCTCGTCCGGCAGACCCAGCTCGGTGCCCAGCTTCCGCACCTCATCCTTGAACAGCCGCCGCAGCGGCTCCACGATCTCCTTGAAATCCACGCAGTCCGGCAGGCCGCCCACGTTATGGTGGCTCTTGATGACCACGCTCTCTCCGCCCAGGCCGGACTCCACCACATCGGGATAGATGGTACCCTGAGCCAAGAAGTCCACCGCGCCGATTTTCTTGGCCTCTTCCTCAAAGACCCGGATGAACTCCTCGCCGATGATCTTCCGCTTGTGCTCCGGCTCGGTAACGCCAGCCAGCTTGCTCAAGAAGCGCGGTCCCGCGTTGACACGGCGTACATCCACATGGAACTGGTGTTTCATCACCTGCTCCACCTGGTCTCCCTCGTCTTTTCGCAGCAGTCCGTGGTCCACGAAAATGCACGTCAGCTGATCGCCCACCGCCCGCTGCAAAAGCGCTGCCGCCACCGAACTGTCCACGCCGCCGGACAGCGCCAGAAGCACGCGGCCGTCGCCGATCTGCCGCCGGCACTCCGCCACGGCTTCGTCCAGATAGGACGCCATGCTCCACTCGGCGCTGAAGCCGCATACCTTGTACAGGAAGTTTTCCAGCACCTGCATACCGTACTCCGTGTGCTGCACCTCCGGGTGGAACTGCACGCCATACAGCTTCCGATCCGCGTTTTCCACAGCGGCGAAGCCGCAGCCGTCGGTGGTCGCGATGACCTTAAAGCCCGGGGCGATACGCTCTACCTCCACGCCGTGGCTCATCCAGCACACGGACGTCTCCGGCACACCGGCAAACAGGGGGGAGGCCGTGTGGGTCAGCTGGATCTTGCCGTACTCCCGCGTCTCCGCCTTGCGGCACTGACCGCCCAGCAGCTGCATCATCAGCTGCTGTCCGTAGCAGATGCCCAGCACGGGGATGCCCATTTCAAACAGCGCTCTGTCCACCATGGGGGCGTTGGGCTCGAACACGGTGGCGGGGCCGCCGGTGAGGATCAGCGCATCTGGCCCAAAGGCGCGGATATCCGCCATGCTCAGCCGATAGGACTTGATCTCGCAGTATACGCCGCACTCACGGACACGCCGTGCCACCAGCAGGTTATACTGCCCGCCGAAATCCAGAACCAGCACCTTTTTCATGTCAGTCGTCCTCCCGGAAGCGGATCACGCCGTTCTCGGCGCTGTCGATAACGGCCAGGGATTTGATGGGATAGCCCTCCCGGCGCAGGCTGTCGCCGCCGTCCTGAAAGCCCTTCTCCACCGCCACGCCGATGCCCGCCAGCTGCGCGCCGGCCTTGTTCACGATGTCGATCAGGCCGCGCATGGCGTAGCCCTTGGCCATGAAGTCGTCAATGATGAGAACCTTGTCGTCCTTGGTGATCCAGTCCTGGCTCACCAGCAGTGTGACCTTTTTCTTGTAGGTGTAAGAAAAAATATCACTCTGGTACAGACCGCCCTCGATGTTGTCGCTCTTGGCCTTCTTGGCAAAGACCATGGGTACACCATACCGTTCGGCGCAGATCGTCGCCAGCGCAATACCGCTGGCCTCTGCCGTAAGCACCATCGTGATATTTTTTACGTCAAAATACTTGGCAAACTCGTCCGCCAGATCCCGCATCAGCGCCGTGTCGACGCGATGGTTCAAAAAACCGTCCACCTTGATGATGTTACCGGGCAGGACGCGGCCCTCCCGCAGGATACGCTCCTTCAGCTGCTGCATGACCACCACTTCCTCTCGTGAGATATAGTACACCTACTATACCTGATTTCGCAGGGAAAAGCGACAGGGAAAAACGGAGAACTATTTAGGCGTGTTTTGCTGTTTTTTGTGGGTTTTACCGGAGCGAAAAGCCCTGCTCATAGCTTGGATAAGCTGTCCTTGACAAAGTCCGTGAACCGCTCCGCGGCAGCGGACTGGGGCACATCGCTCAGCAGGCACATATCCACACTGCGGGCCGGTATCTCAAAGGAGGTCTTCAGCTTTTTCAACCGTCCGCTGTCCAGCTCCTTCCGGACGAACTCCTCCGTCACGCCGGCCACACCGAAGCCGATGGCCGCCAGATCCACCAGCAGGCTCCGGGCGCCCAGCTCGATCTCCGGGTTCAGCTTCAGCCCGTTCTGCAAAAAGAACCGTTCCAGATACAGCCTGCTGGAGGCCTTGCGCTCCAGCAGGATCAGCGGGAACGCCGCGATCTCCTCCAGCGTGTATACGTGCCGGAAGTCGCAGGGATACTCCGCCCCCGCCACAAAGATGGCGTGGGTATCGAAGCAGGGATATATCCGCAGTCCGGCATCGTCCGCCGGCGTGCTGGCGAAGGCGATGTCCACCTTGCCGGAGCGCAGCAGCCCCAGTACCTTGTGGCTTCGCCCGGACACGATCTGGATGTGGATGGCCGGGTGCCGCTTGTGGAACGTGTCCAGATACGGCAGCAGGAACTGGCTGGTCACGGTGTCGCTGGCGCCGATGGTCAGCTGTCCCATCTGCAATTCCCGGGTCTGGCTCAGCTTTTCCTCGCCCGTCTCCAGCAGGCCCATGGCGCTGCGGACGTACTCATACAGCATCTGCCCCTCGGCGGTCAGCGTCACGCCACGGCTGTTCCGCGCGAATAGACGGGTCTGCAGGTCGCGCTCCAGCTGCTTGATGGACTGGCTCACCGCCGACTGGGAGATATACAGTGCCTGTGCCGCGGCCGTGATGTTGCCCACCTCGGCGACCTCCTTAAAAACCCGGTACAGCTCCAGCTTTACGGACATAAAAACCGCCTCCTATTAGTTCCGGTGATAGCACCGCAAAAAATCGTTGTTTTGATTATAGCAGATTTTTTGCCGAATACAAGAGGAAATTGTACCGCGCATGGTGATTTCCCTTGCATACGCTGCCGCGGTGTGGTAAGATGAGTGCTGTTGAGAAAAGGAGGGCGCTTATGAACCGACTGAAAGATATCTGGGGCGGACAGGATGACATGAACCGTGTGCTGCTCCTCATTGCCGTCGCCGTCTTTGCCTGGAGCCTGATCGAGGGCCACGGTATGTACGGTGCCCTGCTGGCCGTCGTGGTCCTGTTCCTGATGGTCAGTCGTCACGGTCAGCGCATCAAGCGCTTCGGCCGCTTGTACGGCACGCTCTATTTCCCCATGCCGGACGGAGAACTCGTCCCCCGCACCTTTGAGCAGGTGAAGACCGAGTACCTCCACGGCGCCCAGGGCCGCTATGCCGGCCGCGCGGTGGAGCTGCGTTTCCCCTGGTGGTATCTGAACAGCGCCGGGGAGATCGACACCGGCTTTGGCCTCACCGTCCGTCTTTCGGGCAGCGCAGAGCTGCTGGACGAGGCGAAGCGCCTGCGCCGGGGCGACTGTGTCCGCCTGACCGGCACTCTGGTGGCCGAGAGCAAAAACTACTTCTGCGTCGGCGAAGTGGAGACGCTGGAACGCATCTCCGAAAAAGATCTGTACCCACTCAAAAAGAAATAAACGCAAAAACCACACAAAGGAGAGTATCACTATGAGCTTTATGATCGAGACGTCCGCACGTCACATCCACCTGACCCAGGAGACTGTGGAAAAGCTGTTCGGCGCAGGCTATCAGCTGACCATCCGCAAGCCCCTGTCCTATCCCGGCCAGTACGCCTGCAACGAGCGCCTGACCATCGTCGGCCCCAAGAAGGAGATGGCCAACGTGTCCATCCTGGGCCCCACCCGTAAGGCGGACCAGGTGGAGGTTTCCGCCACGGACGCCCGCACCCTGGGCATCGACGCCCCCATCCGCGAAAGCGGCGACGTGAAGGGCTCCGGCGCCTGTAAGCTGATCGGGCCTGCCGGCGAGGTGGAGCTGTCCGAGGGCGTCATCGTGGCGAAGCGCCATCTGCACGTCACCGAGGAGGATGCCGCCGCCATGGGCATCAAGAACGGCGAGATCATCAAGGTCGCCTGCGGCGGCGAAGGCCGCAAGCTGATCTTCGACGATGTAGTTGTCCGCGTCAATGTGGGCGGTGCTACCACTATGCACATCGACACCGACGAGTCCCAGGCTGCCAATGGCCCCACCGTGGGCGAGCTGGTCCGCTGACAAGCGCAAAAAATGACCGCCCGTAAGGGCGGTCATTTTTTGCGCGCTTTTACCGCACCGTCAGCAGCTCCACGTTTCCACTGACCGTCTGGAATTCCCACGCGGCGTCCTCCACCGTAGTGAAGGTCACGTCGCTGCTGAGCTTGCCGCTGGTGGTCTTAAATTCTACCGGCAGGGGAGAGGGCAGCGTGCTGAGATCGCACAGCTGCATGACGATTCTCCCACTGGTGGTCTCCGCTTCCAGCTCTGTCGGCATGATGTCCAGCGCCAGGTCAATGCTGCCGCTGACGCTGTCCGCCTCCAGCTTTTGGGTGCGGACGCTTCCGCTGATGCTTCCGCTGGTGGTGGACAGGGATATCTCCCCGGCGTTGGCCGCATAGACACTGATCGCGCCGCTGACCGAGGTCACATCCAACTCACTCAGTGAAAGCGTGTCCTCGTCCGTCAGATCCACGGACACACCTGCGCTGACGGCGTCAATGTCCAGTCCATACAGCACCATGCTCCGGGGCAGCTTCACGGTCAGGATCTTTTCCTCTGTGGAGCTCATAAGCTGCGGCTGTGAACGGATCTCCAGTTCGCTGTCGTCCTCGTCCACCCGCCATTCCATCTGCAGCGTCACGTCACTGCCATCGGCAAGTGTCTCCGACAACTGTATGCCCTCACCGTCGTACAGCTCCACATTCACCTGTCCGCTGACCCATTCAATGTCGATGGCGCGAAAACCGTTCAGCTGCACCACATCCGTGTTGCCCAGCGTATAGCCTGCGTCCGGCGTATAGGTCGCGCTGTCTGTTCCGCCGTTGTCCGTGCGGTGCTGTTCGCCGCATCCCGCCAGCGTAAGGACCATCACCAGCGCCAGCGCCGACCAAAGTGTTTTCCGCATAGGATACCTCCTTGTTATCGTCTCAGCTTGTCCCAAATGCAGATCGTTCCCGTCTCCCTTGTTCGGTTCATATCGATGACCCGCTGGTTCCGGCTGCCCCGGAACTGCAGCGAGATATCCTTCAGTTCCTTCATAAACCGTCCGTCCACCAGCACGTCGATGCACGCGAGCATCTCATCCGTTGCCTCGCACCGGGGATAGCTGCCGTCTGCCAGCAGCTCATCGTCCAGCCGGAACCCGGTAAAGCACCATATGGTCTTGCCCGGATACTTCGCCCTGACCTCCCGCAGCAGCGGCAGCAGCTCCCGCTGGTTCCGCGGCTCGAAGGGCTCGCCGCCCAGCACCGTCAGTCCGTTTACAAAGGGCTTGTCCAGCTCCGCGAATATCTCCGCCTTGGTGTCCTCCGTGAATTCCTTTCCAAAGTCAAAATCCCACGTCTGGGGCTGAAAGCAGTCCGGGCAGTGGTTGGTGCAGCCGGATACGAACAGCGTCACCCGCACGCCGATACCGTTGGCAATATCACATTTCTTCAATTCTCCGTAATGCATGGAACGACCTCCTGACCCTGAGTATAGACCACAAAGGTTAAAATAATATTAAAATAGAGATGAGAAATAAAAGGGGAAAAAGCAAGGTGAAAAACAGGGGCGGGCATAAGCCCGCCCCGCGTTTGAAGAGAATTACAGGTGCAGTACGCGGTCCTTGATCTCCTGGGTCCGGCCCTGATTCCAGAACTGGGTCCCGATATAGC
>ERZ1673700.3609-NODE-3609-length-10230-cov-4.279214_pt1 | contig 10230 bp, 7 predicted proteins | sample MGYA00580230_ERZ1673700 | MGnify/ENA primary metagenome ERZ1673700 (study PRJEB41218, sample SAMN15661782) | gut metagenome | host: Homo sapiens | place: Canada: London | collected 2015-08-20/2019-03-30 | study: EMG produced TPA metagenomics assembly of...
GTGATGTATCCTTGTGCCATAAAGTCTCTATGCATTCTCCAGAGAGAACTTCTAAATGATGCTACAGTACACTCATCTTGATTAGTTATAAAGTTCTGCATCAAAGTTGTAAGATCAGTAAGCTGTGTGCTCAGAGTATTTTGATTTGTTCTCAGATCATCTCTGATATTAATGGACTGGTCATGATAATTATGTTGAGACTGCTCAAAATCAGCAATTTTCTGTTCCATATCAGACAACTTCTTCTCTAAAGCTTTCTTCTGTAGAGATGCTTTTGTTTCGAGACCAAGAGCATCAAGAAGTTTCTCCCATCCAGCTCTTAAAGCTATAACAAGCATTGCACAAAGAAGTATAGATATGATCACATTGATCTCACCAAACTCATGGATTTTCTGTATCTGTTCAATACCCATGACGTACCTCCTTATGCCTTAGTAATATATTTGGCTGATACATAGCCAACATATTCATTTTTAGTAATTGATACTTTGTACCATCTGTTACCTTTAGTATCTTTTGTAACTCCGAGGACATTAACAAGATTGTCTTTATTTAACATCGGATACTCTGGAAGTAATGGATGTTCAGTACCGGGTTTTTTGCGAACATTCAATTTACTTGCAGTTACTTTTCCTACAAATGGATATTTTTTTGTAGTTGTTGCAGCAGGAGTATTAGGATTTTTAATGTTAGATTTTTCTACATACCCTATATATTTTGCAGCGATACGAACCTGATATCTTGTATCAGATTCACCGATGATATCCACAAGATTACCTGCATTAAGTTTAGGATATGTACTTAGCTTAGAAGCTCCTGTAGCGTCTGAGAATACATCTGTTCCATTAGCTGTACAAGAACCTACCCATGCAGTATAAGATGGCTGTACAGGTGCAGTAGATGTTAAAATAGATGTGACAATAGAATAGTCTGGACGACAGAATTTAGTGCCTGGAAGATTAGAATTGTAATAAGATTTAGCAAAAACTCCTCCACCATTTGGAACAACAGTAGAGCCAGCTGAAGTATTCCCTTCAATAGTATAAAACTTATCACCTTCAACTTTTGTGACAATTCCTGTATGTGCAAAAGTACCGTTACGATAGAAGATCACAATGTCTCCTCGCTGTGGATTTGCATACTTTGTAAAGAGATTTCCAAGAGTAGGACAGTATACATAAGGCCAATGTTTAAGGAGTTTTTTAGCTACATCAAGACCGAATGTTTTCATCATGCACCAACTCACAAACGCTGCACACCAAGCCTGTGCCTGATACTGAGGATATACGTCTCTCCAGTATTTAGTGTAGTTATTGTAACCTGCATTTGCAGTTTTATCATCAAGCTGAGAATTAGATTTCTTCTCTAAATATCCAACCTCATTTTCAGCGCAAGCAATAAGAGCATCAATAGCTTTATCTTTATTCATAGTATCACTTCCTTGTGTAGTTGTTGGTTTGAGAGAGTTTGTAGAAGTAGTAGAAGATTTAGAATAGTCTTTATAGAATACACTTCGATCGGTTTTTGTTGGAATACCAGGAATGGTTGCCTTACTAGAATATTGCCATCCAATAACACCAGTAGAAGCAGGAACTCTTAATCTTTCCTGTAATTCACCGGTATCATTATTAGGATATCGGGCAACCCAACAATCATACTTTTTAGCACCTTCTGGTAGTTGATACTGATACCAAGCATAACCACAGTAAATACCAAATTTATATCCAGCTTTGACAATAATAGCTCTAAATGCTTCAATCATTTTCATCATTAAACTGTCAGATAAATTCTCCTGACATTTATCCTCTATATCAAGAAACACAGGATAATCCAGTTTTCTTTTATTCAATGTTTTAATAACTACATTTGCTTCATTTTTAATCTGAGCAATAGTAGTAGCATAGCTGTATTTATAGACTCCAACAGGAATTTTATTCTCAATACAGCCTTTATAATTAGGTTCGAATGTGCTATCAATAATATTTCCTTTTTCTGTGATTCGTAGGATAGCGAAGCCCATTCCATAATTAGCAACGGTTTTCCAGTCGATGTTTCCATTCCATCTGGAAACATCAATTCCTTTAATTTCTGCCATAATATCAAGCCTCCTTTTAGTCAATAAAAAAGAGAGGCTTTTAATCCTCTCTTTCAAGTTCTTTCAACATATTAAGTTCTGATTCAGAAATAATCTCAAGCGCCCATTCATCTGGCACATAGTTTTTCATTCGCTTACTCATATTATTTTTTCTATAATATTTATTCCAGAAATACAGATTCCCAAGAGCACGAGCTTTATGCATAACACATATATAAGTAGCTTTTGAGTCAGGAGTACCATTCACTTGATAATCATAACCAGAACAATTAGAACATCCTGCAGCTATAGGACAATAGAAACATTCATCTGTACTCTGTGTCCTTCTATCTATTTTTGCCATACAATTAATTCTGCATTTATAACATTCTGTGCATCCTATACCATTATCTACATCACCAATAGAGTACGGTTCTTGCTCTCCATTAAGAGAAGATTCCATATATCTGATACATGGAAATATGCGACCTTGAGGATCGCAAGCAATCATTGAATTACCAACGCCTCCACACCAACTTTGTAAATCATCAGGATCTTTAGGCTGAAAGAAGTCTTCATTATAAAGGGAACAGAAGAAATCACGTTCAAAATCAAAATTCTGTTCCAAGAAATAATCAGATATACGTTTCATTTGATCATAAAGAACAGTTGCATGTACAGGTGTCCAACCCTTTTCATATACACAATTGGCATTGATTTCATCATATCCAAGATCGACCATATGCTTAATAGCATCGTATAGAAAGCTGATATTGCCCGGAGCAATTGTGATCTTGCTTCCCATATGATTTCCACGTTTCATCCAATCTGACGCAGCATCGACAGCTATGTCATAACTTGGACCACCATCTGGAAAAACTCGACAGGAATCATGTAATTCTTTATTCCCATCAATAGTAACTGAGAAAGATAATCTATTGGCCCACTTACGAAGAAATGCTTGTACTTTTTCGTCTCTGTATAAAACACCATTTGAACAAATAGAGAACATAGTTTTCATGGCCCAAGGATGATCCAACTCTATGAGTTTATCCATAATATAAGTACAGATTTGATCTATAAGCTCTATCTCAAGAAAGGGTTCTCCTCCAATGAAATCTACAACCAATCCAGGAGATTTCTCTGGATTGATATAAGATTTAAAACCTTTTTCACCTGATACAACTAAATCAAAGAATTTCTTAGCTGTTTCAAACGACATTCGATTTTTTCCTTTGTGTCCTTGGTAACAATATAGACACGCAAGGTTGCAATCATCAGTTACTTGAAAAGTGATACTCTGTGTTAATATTCTTTGTCCGTCATCGGTTTTTACCTTCTTAGATGGATAAAGTCTAGCTATCTGGTCCGAATATTGTTCTGTCCTTTTCATGCTATTCCCTCTAATTCTGGAATCTCACAATTACATTTAATAGTAATAGTCATTTCGTCAGAATTATTTGGAATAATCCAACTATACTGATGACCTTCGAGGTATTCTGGGATGTATTCCTTTGCCATCTCATTTGCAAGAGCAGCATACTTTCTCTGTAATTCTGCACCACGTTTATTGTAAGACATAAGAGTATCTCCATTGATGAGTTCTAAATCGCTTGGATGTGATTCAATAACTCTCTGTACAATGTCTTTTACGAAGTTTAATTCAAAATTAACTCTTTCAAGCTCTGTAGCTTTTTCTTTATCAACCTTTACGATTATTTTTCTCATATCCTTATATTCCTTTCATTCTTAATTATTTATCAGAAGCTGTTTCCGTTTTTTCTTTAGTTTCTTCTTTAGTTTTTTCTGTTGTTGTTTCAGTGGTCTCAGTAGGAGCTATGGTTTTATCTGTAGCTAATGAGATATTAATAACACTTCTTTCATTGGAGATTTCTTCTGAAATACTTTCAATTTTCATTCCAGTATAATCTTTCTGGGTATTCCCATAAATAATTTTAAAACCTGTTCTATTTTCATCAGTAATCATATCCTTAATAGTGTTTAAAGATTTATCAGAATTGAAGATAGAAATAGTAGCCACGATATTTCTATTCATATCATTTCCCAACCCATCTTTATATCCTTCATATGAATATGTATCGTTAGCACGAGTAATAATTAGTTCTTGTCCATCTTTTAAAATAAGTTTCATAACAATTCCTCCTGTAATTTAAACATGGACCAAAGCATTACACTTTGATCCATGATCCGTTTTGTTTTACAAATATTTTTCCTGATTTACGGGTGATTCGACAGAAACCATTTCCGGTATGGCCTGTTTCATTTGTTCCATCAGGTGATTTAAATGATTGATTTCCTGCTATAGTTTGCGCATTGGTAAGGTAGTAAGAAGAATTTACATAATTACCACTTGGATAATTAGCAGCAGTAGCTGAAGTGTAAACATATCCTGAACCTCCGCCATTATAGCCTTGGTAGTTAGTGCTATCACTATAATCAGAACATGCACCACCGCCATACCATCCACCTCCGCCACCGCCGGAACCATAATTATAATTAGTTCCAGAAGTTGTTGCAGAACCACCTTGACCAAACGAACCATTTGTACCTGCAGCAGTTTGTGTAGCTCCATATCCAGAAGCAGAAGAACCACCAGTAGTTCCACCGCCATATTTTGTTGTAAGCGAATTTTCTGATGATGAACCTCCACCGCCACCAGCGACAATAACTCTAGCATAAAGATCATTTTTTTCTATACGAACATCGGTTGCACCGCCGCCGCCTTGTCCATAACTACTATAATTATAAGTTCTTGAACAACCTTTTCCTCCTCCGTTAAATCCACCAGGTGTTTCACCTGTTGAAGTTGTAGCTTCTGGTTGTCCACCAACATAAATATATAAATCCGTAGAATTTTTAGTTAGAGTTATGGTTCCGACAGAATATCCTCCAGCACCACCATAATAACTACTATATGAACCTCCTTGAGCACCCCAGCATTCTATTGTATATTTTCCTCTTGGAAGTGATATAGCTTGAGCTGTTCCTGTATAAGCAAAATCCATTACGGCATTAGCGCCAGCATCATAAATTTTATTGTTCATCTTCATAAATACTGGAGCTGCTTTTTTAATTTCATTGTTCATTTTACAATGTAGAGTTTTCTTTTTGATATAACAGGTAATCCTACAATAGCCATTATCAGAATGACCAGTTTCTGTAGTGCCAGAAGGAGATTTAAAAGATTCATTGCCAGATAAATTAGAAGCATCAGAAAGATAGTAAGATGAATTTAGAAGACAGCCTTGAGGATAGTTAGAAGCAGAAGAGGAAGTATAAACGTAACCAGAACCACCTCCGCCACCGCCATCATCATCTCCAGAACCATCAGGATAAGTACCTTGTCCACCGTACCATCCTCCGCCACCGGCTCCACCATAACCTGAAGCGTAATAACATCCAAAACCACCGAAACCAAAACCAGCAGCACAATTAGAAGAAGAGTTTGTAGTACCTTGTGAATTAATAGCACTTAAAGATGAATATGAAGCAGTTTGAGATCCACCATACCCATATGAACCACATCCAAAATTTCCCCTAGTACCAGATACACCACCTGCATACCCGCCACTATAATTAGGACTACCATCAGAACCACCGCCACCTGCAACGATAACACGGGCGTATAAAGAAGCACTTCCAATACGAATATCAGTAGCGCCACCACCACCTTTATAATTGTATCTATATCCACCACCATTGAAACCTCCGGGATAGATTGAATTTGATGCTGATGTAACAGAATTTCCAGATCCACCAACATATATGTATATAGTAGTTTTTTGAGTCAATGTTAAAGTTCCTGTAGAATAGCCACCTTTTCCACCATAACTAGAATTAGAACGATAACCTCCCTGTGCTCCCCAACATTCAAGAACATATTTTCCGGGTTCGAGGGTTACAGATTGAGCTTTACCTGTATAAGCAAAATTCAATACACTTTTTTCCGAGTTTCCACCGTACACAGAAGATACAGAACAAACAGCAGTACAATTGTTATCACATGAAGCTTCACAAGAAAAGCCGCATGAGTTATCACAAGAACCACCACATCCACCTGTACAGGTTCCTTTGCATCCGCCAGTGCAGTCATTGGCGCAAGTGGTAGTGCAAGTAGTATTACAAGTGCCAGAACAACCACCAGAACAGGTAGAATCACAACCATAACAACCAGTATAACAACCGGAATCACAATTTCCTGAGCAATTACTTGAGCAAGATCCACCACAACTGGTGCAATCGTTGGCACAAGAAGCAGTGCAAGTATGCTCGCAATCATAAGCACAAGTAGCAGTACATGCAGCATTGCAATCATTAGAGCACCTTTGAGCACAGGCGCTTGTACAGTCTCCATCACAGTTGTTCCCACAGCCAGTGCATCCGGTTACACAAGCATTTGTACAAGCTCCAGTACAGTCATTAGCACATTTGGCAGTACAGTCAGAACAAGTACTTCCTGAACCTCCCTTACAAGTTCCTTCACAATATCCAGAACATCCACCAGTACAGTTAGTAGAGCAAGAACCACCACAAGAACCACCACATCCACCAGATGATGAATGAGTGCAGTTGGTAGCACAAGAAGTTCCACATCCATTACTACAAGCCATAAGCCTCACCTTCCTTTCAGTCTTTTATTCATAAGTAATCCAAATATCTCCATTCTTTCCGTCACTAGCTGCAGGTTCCGTTGTTGAAAGATGAATACCTATTTCAGCTAACGACCAACTTACGTTTCCAGATCCATTTACAGATTTACTTGTATTTCCTACAGTAACGGTTCTTGTTGTTCCCCAATTAGCAGTAGTAATATTAGCTGTACCATCAAAATTCGTACCATTAATAGTTCGTGCGGTTTTTAGTTTTTTAGCAGAGCCGCCACTACCTGTTCCGTGAAATATAATCGGCATAGTTAAGCCCTCCTTTTATAAATCTATGTGTTTCCAACCAGAGTTCGTTTTTACGTATAATCCATATTGTGTTGGGTTCAAATTTGTAATTCTGCAGAATCCATTGCCTGTGTGACCAGTTTCTGCTGATCCTGTAGGAGAAGTAAAAGAAGTGTCTCCTGCGATAGTCTGAGCATTTGTGAGATAATGAGTAGAATTTAGTAGACATCCGTTAGGGTAATTTTTAGCTGTAGAAGAGGTATAAACATATCCTGAGCCTCCTCCACCCCAACGTCCATCAGAGTCAGAATCACTGTCATAGGCTCCGCCGCCACCGTACCAGCCACCGCCTCCACCACCACAAGAGTAGCCGGAAGCATTTCCGCCTTGACCAAAAGTAGCCTGAGTGCCTGTACTCCAAGTTATACCACCTGCAGTTTGTGAGGCACTACCGCCAGATCTATTTTGACCAGTAGTATAAGAACCGGTAGTGTTATTATAATAGCCATCTCCACCATATTCTCCACCGCCACAACCACAAGGATTAGCATTGGCGCTTGTTACACCAGCTCCGCCGCCACCTCCGGCTACGATAACTCTTGAATATAGAGAATTTTGACCTATGCGAACATCAGTAGCTCCTCCACCACCTCTACCAGAAGAAATACCAGTTCCTCCACCATTGAATCCTGCAGTAGTAGAAGAGGAAGATCCAGCTCCACCAACAGATACATAAACAGTAGTCGTTTTAGCAAGAGTAATTGTGCCTTTGGAATAGCCACCATATCCGCCTATGTAACTACTATAAGTTCCTCCTTGGCCTCCCCAGCATTCTATTGTATACGTACCTGGTTTTAGAGTTTTAGATTGTACTGAACCTGTATAATTAAAATCCATTATGTCATTATTAGCATGAGTAAGATATATTATATTTGTTAATTTAGTGATTCTTACATAGCCATTACCTGAATGGCCTGTTTCTGTACCACCTGTTGGTGAAGGGAATGATTGGTTGCCAGCAATGGTTTGAGCATTAGAAAGATAATAAGTAGAATTTAATAGACATCCAGAAGGATAATTTGAAGCAGTGGTAGAAGTGTAGACATAACCTGATCCACCAGCGCCAGCAGTTCCATAAGATCCAGCGCCACCTCCGTACCAGCCGCCGCCTCCTCCGCCACCAGACTCACCGCCTCCGCCTTGATAAGTACCACCTTTTCCAAAACTTCCACCAGTTAAACCTGTATAAGTAGTAGAGCTTATACCTGCGGTTGTTTGTGTCCCCCCTGAGACGGTATCATGTGCGCTATTGGATATAGAAACTCCACCGCCAACTTCTCCGCCGCCATATGCACCATTATATCCAGAGCCACTAGCACCTGCGCCACCGCCGCCACCACCAGCAACAATTAAACGACTATAAAAGTGGTTTGTGCTATCCCAAGAATCTTTTTTCAACGAAATATCAGTAGCTCCGCCGCCGGAGCCTGAATTGTAATTGGAACTAGCTTCAGCTAGACCTCCTCCGTTAAAAACAACAGTTTCTACTTTAGAATATCCTTTTGACCCTATATACATATACAAAGTTAAATTTTGAGTTACTAATAATTCACCTTTAGAATATCCTCCTAAACCTCCAGTGCCTCCATTGCCGATTCCGCCTTCTGCTCCCCAACACTCAAGTTTATATCTACCAGGAGTCAATGTAGTAGTCTGGACTGATCCAGTATAATCAAAATTCATAACTGCACCATTAGAATTAGCAGAACCAATACCGTACATTTTGTTATTATTTAATTTGAAATAAAATGCAGTAGCCTTTTTCATTGAATTGTTTATTCTGGTATATAGTGCCGTATTCTTGCATTCAATAACAGTAATTCGACAATAGCCGTTACCAGAGTGCCCTGTCTCAGATGAACCTGTGGGAGAAGCAAAAGAATTATTGCCTGCGATTGTTTGTGCGTTAGAAAGATAATAAGAAGAGTTTAATAAACAACCTGATGGATAGTTTTTAGCTGTGGATGATGTGTAAACATAGCCTGATCCACCCCCACCACCTTCAGAATCAGATCCAGTAGAATATGATGAAACGGAGTATCTACTCGCTCCACCGTACCAGCCGCCACCACCAGCTCCACCATTATAGGTATTTCCACCAAGTCCAAATCCAAATGAATTAGTTCCACCAGAAGTTTGAGAAGCTTGTGTTAATGAAGTGTTCCCAGATCCTGCGCCACCGGTTTCACCACCACCGTATCCGCCAGTTTCGTCATCTTCACCTGAACCACCTCCGCCGCCTGCAACAATTACTCTTGCATATAATGAGTCTTGAGCAATTCTTACATCAGTAGCTCCGCCACCACCATTTCCAGGTTCACCTGTACTCTCGTGAGAAGCAAAACCACCGCCATTGAAACCTCCTTCAACTTTCACATTACCTGTAGAACTAGACATTCCACCTTGCCCACCGACATAAATATAACAAGTAGTTAATTGTGTTAAAGTTAGTGTTCCAATAGAATAACCACCAAGTCCAGAACCTGTAACTGTAGCAGAAGCACTATCTTGGCTTCGATTTCCACCCTGAGCACCCCAGCACTCCAATTTATATGTTCCTTTAGGCAATGTTATACTCTGAACAGCACCAGTATAATTAAAATTTAAAATATCACCAGTTTTAATATTACTCATCGCCATACACCACCCACATATCACCAGGTTTACCATCAGTTGTCTTAGGTTCTTCAGTAGAGAACGTCACATTCCTTAACTGAGATTTCATAATATCTGACTGATAAGCAGTTACAGCCCCATTAACGACCGGTTTATTCTGTAATCCATTATAATCAGTTGTACCCGGATCACCTTTATCTCCATAAACACCTATAACTGTTGGAGTAGTGTACAAATGATTATTGTTTGTCAAAACAAATTCATGATAACACCACAAATATTTGTTTGTAGATGTCATAACCTGAGCAGAAGTCGCCCATCCAGTAGTTGATCTGGTCACTCCTTGCGATTTAGGATTTGCAAGATAATGAGGGATAACGCTTGAAATTCCAACTCCCTGATCACCTTTAGGTAATGTAAAATTCAATATAGCATCTGTATCGGTGCCAGAATTAGTTACTGCAGCTGAAGAACCAGTTTCGGCAGTACCAATTTTAATAGTTGCATTCTTACCAACTCCGGCAAGACATTGTTCACCTTTATAAATTGCCATGTTATCGCCTCCTTTTA
>ERZ1673700.3617-NODE-3617-length-10217-cov-5.832021_pt1 | contig 10217 bp, 8 predicted proteins | sample MGYA00580230_ERZ1673700 | MGnify/ENA primary metagenome ERZ1673700 (study PRJEB41218, sample SAMN15661782) | gut metagenome | host: Homo sapiens | place: Canada: London | collected 2015-08-20/2019-03-30 | study: EMG produced TPA metagenomics assembly of...
CTTTCTGCTGTACTTCCCGCGCCGCGTCCGGCGCGGACCCTTTGGGCGAGTGATAAGATAACACGAAAAAATGCATTTGTAAAATCGGTTCTTTTCCCTTATAATATAGAGAAGAATCTATAATTTTCAGGAGGCTCCCGCCATGACGGATATGGAGATCGAGACCTTTCTGACGGTGCTGCGCTGCGGGTCCATGACGGCCGCGGCCCAGGCGCTGTACATCACCCAGCCCACCCTGTCCGCCCGGCTCCAGACCCTGGAGGACGAGGTGGGAACGCCGCTGTTTGTCCGGGGCAAGGGCCTGAGACGGCTGGAGCTGACGGACGCGGGCAGCCGGTTTCTGCCCCTGGCCCAGCGGTGGCGGAAGCTCACCGACGAAATGCGCGGCATTGCCGCCGCCGAGGCCCGGTCCCATTTCCGCATCGGCGCGGTGTATACCGCCAATCAATATGTGCTGCCGCCGGTATACAAGCGGTTTCTGGAGCGGGATCTGCCGGTGGCGCTGCGGGTGGAGACCCTGTCCAGCCAGCAGGCCCAGGAGGCTGTCACCCGCCGGGAGCTGGATATGGCCATCGTGGAGGACGACGTGGGCTTCAACCCGGAGCTTCAGGTGACGCCCCTGTTCCGGGAGTCCTTCTACATGATCTGCTCCGAGGGCAGCGACTATCCGGAGCTGGTGGACCCCCGGGATCTGGACATGTCTCAGGAGATCAACGTGTCCCAGCGGCGGGAGGTGCAGGTGTGGAACGACTATTGGTTCGGCCCCGCCGCCCGGCCCCTGCTGAACACGGACACCGTGCAGCTGGCAGAGGCGTGGCCCCCTACCCGCCGGGTATGGGCGGCGGCCCCCTCCATTGCCGCCGAGCACATGCGCCGGGCGGGCCGGGCCAAGATCTGCCGCTTTACCGCGCCGCCTCCGGACCGCATCAGCTATCTCATCGCCCCGCGGGCGGTGCAGCTGCCGGAGGAGGCCGCCCTGTTTCTGGAGGATCTGCGGTGGGAGCTGCAGCAGCACCCGGACGTGGTCATCTATTTTTGACGCGGCGGGGAAATTCCGAAAAAACGGTAGTCAGGGAAGAAAATCCGTGGTATAATTCCTACATTATCTATTGGAATCGAGGTCCCCGCGTATGAACCGGCAGTTCCCCCGTCTGGAGGTCAGCCGCAGCCGTCTGCGGCACAATATGGAGGAGGTCATCTCCCGCTGCACCGCCCAGGGCATCCAGGTGTGCGGCGTTATCAAGGGATGCAGCGGCCTGCCGGAGGTCGGGCAGCTGTTCCGGGACTGCGGGGCCACCCAGCTGGCCAGCAGCCGGCTGGAGCAGATCATCCGCTGCCGCCAGGCAGGAGTGCCGGGGCCGTATATGCTGCTGCGGATCCCCATGCTGTGCGAGCTGAACGATGTGGCCCGGTGGTGTGACTATTCTCTGGAGAGCGAGCGGGCCACGCTGGACGCCCTGGAGAAGGCCTGCGCCCGGCAGGGAGCTGTCCACAAGGCTGTGATCATGGCGGATCTGGGCGACCTGCGGGAGGGCTTCTGGGACCAGGACGAGATGCTGGACGTGTGCGTCCATGTGGAGCGGGACCTGCCCCATGTGGAGCTGGCAGGCGTGGGCGTGAACCTGGGGTGCTACGGCTCCATCCAGCCCACGCCGGAGAATCTGGGCCAGTTGGTACATATCGCCCGGCGGGTGGAGGATGCCATCGGCCGGAAGCTGGAGATCGTGTCCGGCGGGGCCACCAGCTCCTTCACTCTGGTCCACTGGGGCACCATGCCGGAGGGCATCAACCATCTGCGCATCGGCGAGGGCATCCTGGTATCCAAGGATTTACAGGTGGACTGGGGCATCCACGACATGGACTATCTGCGGATGGACTGCATGACCCTGCGGGCCCAGATCGTGGAGGTGAAGGACAAGCCCACCCACCCGGTGGGGCCCATCGTGGTGGACTGCTTCTGCAACCGGCCCACCTATGAGGACCGGGGCATCCGCCGCCGGGCCATTGCAGGCATCGGCCGGGCCGACGTGGGAGATGTGATGATGCTGCGGCCCCGGACGCCGGGCATGACGGTGGTAGGCGGCTCGTCGGACCACTGCATCCTGGACGTGGAGGACTGCCACCCCTGCCCCCGGGTAGGCGATGTGGTGGATTTCGACGTGATCTACCTGACCATGCTGTATGCCAGCGCCCGGGAGGACGTGCCCGTTGTATTCGTAGACTAATTAAAATCAGGAGGATAGATTTTTGAACAACGAAGGATTGATGATTTTCATTATTCAGGCCATTCTCGCGCTGTTTGCGTTTTTTGTGGTGGCCCCCTGCGTGCTGAACGCCGTGAGCCTGTTCACGGTGCAGAAGCGCTTCGCCCGGACCATGATCGACCTGGGCGTGGTGAAGGAGGACGTGGTGAAAAAGCTCCACCCCAAGAAGGAGATCGCCGGTGTGTTTATCTCGCTGCTGGTGGTGGCAGCCTTTGGCTTCGGCGTGTGGAAGCAGGCCCCCATCAGCTATCTGTCCGGCGGCCTGCCGCTGATCGTGGGCTTTTTGAAGTACCGCCAGGTCGTCCAGTTCAACAGTCTGACGGTGAAGCGATTCCAGAATACCTACCGCGACCAGATGGACGTGAAAAAGTACAACGACTACGTCAACAAGACCTTTTGATGGCCTTAACGGACAAAGGCGGGGCTGCGGCCCCGCCTTTTGAGTTTGTCAAAAAAAGGCGTTGCCCCTTTTTTGACAAAAGAGATTTCGCTCCGACCCGCGCGTTTTCACGCATAAAATGCGCGAAAACACACTCTCTCCGCGCAAAGTATTTTTCGCGACGTACACGCCCAACGGAAGTCCCCTTGGGGGGCGCCGCCGCGAAAAATGGATCAAACCTTATTCGCGGCCTGCGGGCCGCGAACTCTGCGAGGCTTTTTGACAGGCTGCAAAGGCGGGGCCGCATTGTTCACAATTTTCTGTTGATTTTCAGGAAAAGACATGCTATCATATCTCAAAATTTCCGGGGCCCGGCTCCGGGCGACGCAGGAGGATGCGCTATGAAAGAAGTAAAACCCCCGAGGAAACCGCTATTTTACTACTATGGCATCGCCCTGGTGGTGCTGCTGCTGATCAACTTTCTGTTGGTGCCCCTGGTGGCCCGCCACGCGGTGCAGGAGGTGGACTACGGCACCTTCATGACCATGACCGAAAACAAGGAGATCGGCAAGGTGGAGGTGGAGGACAACCAGATCATCTTCACCAACAAGGACGGCAACAAGATCTATAAGACCGGCCCCATGAACGATCCGGACCTGACCCAGCGGCTGTACGACGCCGGGGCGGAGTTTACCCGGGACATTGTGGAGCAGACCTCGCCCCTGCTGAGCGTCGTGCTGACGTGGGTGCTGCCCATCGTCCTGTTCATCGCCGTCGGCCAGCTGATGGCCAAGAAGCTGACGGACCGGGCCGGAGGCCCCGGGTCCATGATGTTCGGCGCAGGGAAGTCCAATGCCAAGATCTATGTCCAGTCCTCCCAGGGCATCCGCTTTGCCGACGTGGCCGGCGAGGATGAGGCCAAGGAGAACCTGCAGGAGATCGTCAACTATCTCCACGACCCCAGTAAGTATCAGGAGATCGGCGCCTCCATGCCCAAGGGCATCCTGCTGGTGGGCCCTCCGGGCACCGGCAAGACCATGCTGGCCAAGGCTGTGGCCGGTGAATCCCAGGTGCCCTTCTTCTCCATCTCCGGCTCGGAATTTGTGGAGATGTTCGTGGGCATGGGCGCGTCCAAGGTCCGCGATCTGTTCAGCCAGGCCAAGGAAAAGGCCCCCTGCATCGTGTTCATCGACGAGATCGACGCCATCGGCCAGAAGCGCAGCGGCGGCCAGTACGGCGGCAACGATGAGCGGGAGCAGACTCTGAACCAGCTGCTGACGGAAATGGACGGCTTCGACGACAACTCCGGCGTGATCATCCTGGCGGCCACCAACCGGCCGGAGTCTCTGGACCCGGCCCTGACCCGGCCCGGCCGCTTCGACCGCCGGGTGCCGGTGGAGCTGCCGGATCTGAAGGGCCGGGAGGAGATCCTGAAGGTCCACGCCAAGAAGATCAAGCTGGCGGAGAATGTGGACTTCGGCACCGTGGCCCGGATGGCCTCCGGCGCCTCCGGCGCGGAGCTGGCCAACATCGTCAATGAGGCCGCCCTGCGGGCGGTGCGGGACGGGCGGAGGCTGGTGACCCAGGCCGACCTGGAGGAGAGCATCGAGACCGTCATCGCCGGATATCAGAAGAAGAACGCCATTCTCACCGACAAGGAGAAGTGGATCGTATCCTATCACGAGATCGGCCACGCCCTGGTGGCGGCCCGCCAGACCCATTCCGCCCCGGTGCAGAAGATCACCATCATTCCCCGGACCTCCGGTGCGCTGGGCTATACCATGCAGGTGGAGGAGGGCAACCACTATCTGATGAGCCGGGAGGAGATTGAAAACAAGATCGCCACGTTTACCGGCGGCCGTGCCGCCGAGGAGGTGGTGTTCGGCTCCGTCACCACCGGCGCGTCCAACGACATCGAACAGGCTACCAAGCTGGCCCGGGCCATGCTGACCCGGTACGGCATGAGCGACGAATTCGGCATGGTGGCACTGGAGACCGTTACCAACCAGTATCTGGGCGGGGATACGTCCCTGGCCTGCTCGCCGGAGACCCAGGCCAAGATCGATCAGCTGGTGGTGGACCTGGTGGAGCGGCAGCACCAGAAGGCTTTGAAAATTTTGCAGGACGACCGCCAGAAGCTGGATGAGCTGGCCAAGGTCCTTCACGAACCGGAAACCATCACCGGCCAGGAGTTTATGCAGATCCTCAACGGGTAAAAGAAACTGCGCTCTCCCCCCCAAAGGGGAGAGCGCTTTTCCTCTTTTTGCTCCAGAACATTTGTTTGAAAAAATAGGTTTACAGATAAAAATAAAGGTGATACAATAGAATACTACACGACTGCACGGAACAGGAGGCGCTTATGGGACAGTTCAAGGTGGTATCGGATTATACCCCCAGCGGGGATCAGCCCCAGGCCATCGACACACTGGCCAGCGGCATTGAAAACGGCCTGCGGGATCAGGTGCTGCTGGGCGTTACCGGCAGCGGCAAGACCTATACCATGGCCAAGGTCATCGAGCGGGTCCAGCGGCCCACCCTGGTGCTGGCCCACAACAAAACCCTGGCAGCCCAGCTGTGTGAGGAGTTCCGGGCCTTCTTCCCGGAAAACGCCGTGGAATACTTCGTGTCGTACTACGACTATTACCAGCCGGAGGCGTACATCCCCCACACGGATACCTTCATCGAGAAGGACGCCGCCATCAACGACGAGATCGAGCGCCTGCGCCACAGCGCCACCGCCGCCCTGTTTGAGCGGCGGGACGTGATCGTGGTGTCATCGGTGTCGTGCATCTATGGATTGGGGGACCCCATCGACTACGCCAACATGGTGATCTCCCTGCGTCAGGGAAAGGAATATCCCCGGGACCAGCTGCTGCGCAAGCTGGTGGAGATCCGGTATGAACGCAACGACATCGCCTTCGACCGGAACATGTTCCGGGTCCGGGGGGACACGGTGGAGATCTATCCGGTGTACGCCAACGGATATGCCATCCGGGTGGAGTTCTTCGGCGACGAGATCGACCGCATTTCCGAGATCAACCCCGTCACCGGTCAGGCCCAGCGAGTGCTCCAGCATGTGGCCATCTACCCCGCCAGCCACTATGTCACCACCAAGGACAAGATGGAGCGGGCGGCGGCGGAGATCGAACGGGAGCTGGCGGAGCGGAAAAAGTGGTTTGAGGACCACGGCAAGCTCATTGAGGCCCAGCGCATTGACCAGCGCACCCGGTATGACCTGGAGATGATGCGGGAGCTGGGCTACTGCACCGGTATCGAGAACTATTCCCGGGTCATCTCCGGCCGGGTGCCGGGCTCGCCCCCCACCACCCTGCTGGACTATTTCCCGGAGGATTTCCTGCTGTTCGTGGACGAGAGTCATGTGACGCTGCCCCAGGTGCGGGCCATGTACAACGGGGACCGGGCCCGGAAGGAGAGCCTGGTGGAGTACGGCTTCCGTCTGCCCTGTGCCTTCGACAACCGGCCCCTGAAATTCCCGGAGTTTGAGGAGCGGTATCATCAGGCGGTGTTTGTCTCCGCCACGCCGGGAGATTATGAGCGGGAGCACGCCGACCAGGTGGCCGAGCAGGTGATCCGGCCCACGGGTCTGCTGGACCCCCGGGTGGAGGTGCGGCCGGTGGAGGGCCAGATCGACGACCTGGTGGACGAGATCCGCCTGCGGATCGAGAGAAACGAGCGGACGCTGGTGACCACGCTGACCAAGCGCATGGCGGAGGACCTGACGGACCACATGAAGGGTCTGGGCCTGCGGGTGCGGTATATGCACTCGGACGTGGCCGCCATCGAACGGATGGAGATCATCCGGGATCTGCGGCTGGGCGAATTCGACGTGCTGGTGGGCATCAACCTGCTGCGGGAGGGCCTGGACCTGCCGGAGGTGAGCCTGGTGGCCATTCTGGACGCCGACAAGGAGGGCTTTCTCCGCAGCGAGACCAGCCTCATCCAGACCATCGGCCGGGCCGCCCGGAACGCCCAGGGTCTGGTGATCCTGTACGCCGACACCATCACGCCCTCCATGCGGGCGGCCATGGACGAAACAGAGCGCCGCCGGGAGAAGCAGGACGCCTATAACAAGGCCCACGGCATCGTTCCCCAGACCATCCGCAAGGACGTGCGTAAGGTGCTGGAGATCTCCAAGGACGCCCAGCAGGAGCAGCAGGCCGCCCGCCGCAAGCTCACCGACGCTGAGCGGGAGGCCACCATCCGCCGTCTGGAGAAGGAAATGAAGGAAGCCAGCAAAATGCTGGAGTTTGAATACGCCGCCCTGCTGCGCGATCAGATCATCGCCCTGCGGGGGGAGAAATGAGGAAGCGCCATGCCCCATGTTCCCACCGTGGATATCCGCCGCCTGGGAGATATCCGCTTCGACACCCAGCTGGAGCGCGCCCTGCGCCCCAGCCCGGATTATGACGTGTCCCAATGGCTGTTCGTGCCCAACCAATACACGGAGTACCGGTATATCCTGGGCACCCGGGGGCAGAAGCCCCTGATCTGCATCGGCATCAACCCCTCCACCGCCCGGCCCGGGGACCTGGACCCCACCCTGAAAAGCGTGGAGCGGGTGGCCAAGGCCAACGGCTTTGACTCATTCATCATGTTCAACGTCTATGCCCAGCGGGCCACGTCGCCGGACGACATGGAGAGGACCTGCAACCCGGAGCTGCACCGGGAGAACATGCGGGCCTTTGCCTATGCCCTGTCCCTGAATCCCCGGCCGGTGGTGTGGGCCGCCTGGGGCACCATCATCGAAAAGCGGGACTATCTGTGGCCCTGCCTGGAGGATATGATCGCCCTGGGCCGGGAATACGGCGCCCGGTGGGTCACCTGCGGCAGACGGTCCAAGGCGGGGCACCCCCACCACCCCCTGTATCTGCGGGCAGACGCCCAGGCGGAGCCCTTCGACGTGGAGGAATACGTCCGGGCCCAGCAGGCCCGGGCGGCCGCCGCCGTGTCCGGCCGCCCCAGGCGGGTATGAGGAGAGGCCATGGGAAAAAGCCGGCTTGACCTCAGCGCCCTGGACCTGAAGCTCCTGGCCATGGCCGCCATGCTGGTGGACCACATGGGCTATCTCCTGTTTCCCACGGCCATGTGGATGCGGTATGTGGGGCGGCTGGCCTTCCCGATTTTCGCCTTCCAGATCGCCGAAGGGTGGTACAGGACCCACGACCGGGAAAAATACACCCTGCGGCTGCTGATCTGCGCCGTGGTGTCGGAGGTGCCCTTTGACCTGGCCTTCAGCGGAACGCCGGTGGACGCCGGGTATCAGAATGTCCTGTGGACGTTCTTCATCGCCGCGGCGGCACTGTGGGCCGCGGATGCCCTGCAGGAGCGGCTGCGCCTTCCCCTGCCCCTGGCGGCGCTGCCGGCCGCAGGGGCGGGCTATCTGCTGGGCGAATGGATGCAGGCGGACTATTTCGGCCCCGGCGTGCTGCTGGTGCTGGCCTTCGCCCTGTGCCGGGGCCGCAGCGGCGGCCGGATCGGGGAGCTGGCGGCCATGGTGATCGTCAACGGCCGGCTGCTGCCCAGCGCGTCCATGACCATATGGGGCATGGAGCTGCCCGTGCAGCTGCTGGCGGCGGCAGCCTTGCCGCTGATCTGGCTGTACCGGGGCCGGCAGGGGCCCCATAGCCCCGTCCTGCAAGGAATCTGGTATGCATTTTATCCGGCACACCTGCTGCTTCTGTGGTGGCTGGCCCGGAGCATTGGAATATAAGGAGGCACATCATGGCCAAGAATAAGGAAGAAAAAACCAACGTCATGCGGACGCTGGAGCAGAAAAAGATCCCCTATACCCCCCACACCTATGACCCCAACGGCCCCATTGACGGGGTGTCCGTGGCCCAGGCTCTGGGCCAGGACCCGGCCTGCGTCTTTAAGACTCTGGTGACCCGGGGAGCCAGCGGGGGCTACTATGTGTTCGACATCCCGGTGGCGGAGAATCTGGACCTGAAAAAGGCCGCAAGGGCCGTGGGGGAAAAGTCCGTGGCCATGCTGCCTCAGAAGGAGCTGCTGCCGCTGACGGGCTACGTCCACGGCGGATGCAGCCCTGTGGGCATGAAAAAGCAGTTCCCCACGGTGTTCCATGCCACGGCGGCAGACCTTCCCGCCATTATGGTGTCGGCGGGGAGGATCGGCCACCAGGTCCAGTGTGACCCCCAGGCCCTGCTGTCCCTGCTGCGGGCCAAAACGGCGGATATTATTGTGGACTAAGGACGAACGACCATGCAAGATCATATTTTCATCAAGGGCGCCCGGGAGAACAACCTGAAAAACATCGACGTCACCATCCCCCGGGACAAGCTGGTAGTGCTGACGGGGCTGTCCGGGTCCGGGAAATCCTCCCTGGCCTTCGACACCATCTATGCCGAGGGCCAGCGCCGGTATGTGGAGAGTCTGTCCAGCTATGCCCGGATGTTCCTGGGTCAGATGGACAAGCCCGACGTGGACTATATCGACGGCCTGTCCCCCGCCATCTCCATCGACCAGAAGACCACCAGCAAAAACCCCCGCTCCACCGTGGGCACGGTGACGGAGATCTATGACTATCTGCGGCTGCTGTGGGCCCGGGTGGGCACGCCCCACTGCCCCAAATGCGGCAAGGAAATCCGGCAGCAGACCATCGACCAGATCATCGACCAGATCATGGCCCTGCCGGAGGGCACCCGCATCCAGGTGCTGGCCCCGGTGGTCCGGGGCCGCAAGGGCGAGCACGCCAAGGTGTTCGAGGACGCCCGGCGTTCCGGCTATGTCCGGGTCCGGGCCGACGGAAACCTCTATGACCTGTCCGAGGACATCCCCCTGGACAAGAACAAAAAGCACAGTATCGAGATCGTGGTGGACCGGCTCATCGTCCGGCCCGACGGGGCCCAGCGGCTGACGGACTCCGTGGAGACGGCGTCGCATCTGTCCGGCGGCATCGTGCTGGTGAACCTGGTGCGGGAGGGGCAGGACCTGACCTTCTCCCAGAATTACGCCTGCGACGACTGCGGCATCAGCATCGAGGAGCTGACGCCCCGGATGTTCTCCTTCAACAACCCCTACGGCGCCGGCCCCACCTGCACGGGGCTGGGGATGCAGCTGAAGGCGGACCCCGCCCTCATCATCCCCGACGACAGCCTCTCCATTCTGGACGGAGCCATCACTGCCAGCGGCTGGAACTCCATCCGCTCCGACGGCATCAGCCGGATGTACTTCGAGGCCTTGTCCAAGAAATATCAGTTCTCCCTCCGAACCCCGGTGCGGGAGCTGCCGGAGTCCGTGCGGCAGATCATCCTCTACGGCACCGGCGGCGAGAAGCTGGAGCTGCACTATGACCAGCCCCGTGGCAAGGGCGTATTATATCAGCCCTTCGAGGGGGTGGCCAACAATCTGGAACGTCGGTATCAGGAGACTCAGTCCGACGCCAGCAAGCGGGAGATCGAGGAGTTCATGTCCCAATGCCCCTGCCCGGCCTGCCGGGGCCGCCGTCTGAAGCCGGAGGCACTGGCGGTGACGGTGGGCGGCCTGTCCATCTGGCAGGCCACGGAGCTGCCGGTGGATGAGGAGCTGGCCTTCTT
>ERZ1673700.3631-NODE-3631-length-10180-cov-13.641679_pt1 | contig 10180 bp, 10 predicted proteins | sample MGYA00580230_ERZ1673700 | MGnify/ENA primary metagenome ERZ1673700 (study PRJEB41218, sample SAMN15661782) | gut metagenome | host: Homo sapiens | place: Canada: London | collected 2015-08-20/2019-03-30 | study: EMG produced TPA metagenomics assembly of...
GAACGAAAGTCAGTATCAAACTTCCGGTTCTGACGTCGGAAATTGAGTAATGAAACTCAAACTTCGCACATAAATTTTAGCTATGTACCTTGAAAATTCAATACCTAGCAGTTATTCAGTTGTCAATGTTCAGACTTTATGCAGCTTGCAGTTGTGTTTTCAACATGACCGGAAGTGTATTCATAAATGTATCCACCAATCCGGCGATTTTTTCATCTGAAAGTTCAGTGTTATCTGAAAGCATTGTTCTGAACATTTGAAGCAACATTTGAAAAGCCTGTATCCATGTGATATCAGACATTTCATCTGAAAAGTATAGAAAGAGCTCGCCCAATGACCGATTATCGTTGGATTCCCGACTTTCTAGTGACAGCATCATGTATCGTGTAAAAACCACCGCTGTATGTGCGGTCATTGCATCATAGGAAAGAGAGTTGCATTCTTTGCTGAGGTTAAGGTAACTTTTGCACACCTTGAAGAACACCTCTATGTCCCAACGTTTTCCATAGATCCGGATGATTTCGTTCTCATCCAGATTTACATCAGTGGAAATAAGGCAGAGATATTCCTCGCGTTTGTTGCGATTGCGAACATAAACTACTTTGGCTGGGATGATTTCACCATCCTTTACAACATCAACCATAACAGAGAGCAGATATCTTGATCTTCCGCGTCTCTTTTTGTTTTTGTTGTAGATGGAAGTTAGAGACATATCTTCGCCATTGTAACGAAAAAACATCTTTGGTGTTTTCTTAACCATACCGATTACATCGTAGCCCTTATTTTTTACAGCATGAAGAGTACTCGGTGATGAAAACCAACTATCAAAAAGAACATATTTCGCAGGAATTGCAGCTTTCCTGGCTGCATCCAGAAGCGTAAGCATAGCTTGTGTTCCTTTTTCCATTGATAGCTTTCTGCGTCTGTAGCCAACGGTTCGTTTGTCTACTTCTGTTGCTTCATTGATACGGTTTTTTCTGTTTTCTGTGGAAAGAAGAACGCCGTTGACCGGCAGGAAGGTACTTCCATCGGACCAGCCTAACGTAAGCATTCGAAATCCAAAGCGATATTTATGTTTTGCATGGTTATAGACTTTGGCAAGGAGTTCAACCTTTTTTGAGCGGTTACGCTCAAACATGGAATCGTCAATGATAAGAACATTTGCACGATCCTCAGAATCTAAAGGCAGAATGGCATCCCTGATGATCCGGGCTGAAAGTGTTGTTGTGAAACGGATCCAGTTGATCTGAATCATTTTCATAAAACGATATACAGTATCCTTCGCAAAATCAGGAGTGTTCCGTCCTGTGATCAGGTTCATGTACATGCTTCTGTTAGAAAAAATCAGCAGAAACAGATACTGGAAAATTTCCATTACTGGAACGCCTTTCTTTTTGTAGGCATTGGACGCTTTCAAAGCTGAAGAAACATGAAATCTCGTAAAAAATCTTTTGATAGATTTTGAAATCTGCTTATCATTTTGAGTTGCTTGTGTTATACTTTTATTCATAGCATGAGCCTCCGGAAGTATGATTGTTTCTAGACAACTCAATTATACCAAAACCAGACGGTTTCATGCTATTTTTATGCCAGTTATTATTGAATTTTCAAGGTGTATAGGCGCTTATTTAAGTGCGAAGTTTGAGTTAATAAAACCAATATTTTTTCATTGCAATTCATCTATGATTTTTTACTTGCCTATGTAATTAATATTTGGGTTGGATTCATACTTCCGGAAATACCGTTTGCGAGAATAATTACGAATAAGATAAGTGATGAGAATGTGGTCAAGAATGACGTGTTAATACCAGGAATTATAGCAATAATAAATGTGAGTATTATTTTGACAGGTGTTTTGCTAGCTAAATTTATTTTTTCTGAAATGTGTTTTAAAGTGTGGCTGTCGTTATATCCCACACTGATTGTTGTGGGAGTAATCGCAACATGCATTTTATTTAAAGTCACAAATAAATTAGTAGACATAATATTAAAATAAAACAGGAGACCAGCTATGAAATATGAAAAGGAATTGGAAGGCTTAAAGCGATTATATGAGGCAGGGGCTTTTAAACCTGATTTTTATAATAAAAAAATACCATCAATACAGTCTTTTGATAATTATGAGAAATTTATAAAAATCCCATTCACATTTAAGAAGGAACTACGGGATACATCTGTGGAAGAACGTTCGACTACGACACCGGAAAATATTTATGGAGTCTTTTCAAGTAGCGGAACAACAGGACAGAAAACTTTTTATATATACAATAAGGAAGATAAAAAAGTACACGAGAAGTTTGTAAGAAGTTTCTATGAAGAACTTGGTGTTGAAGCTTCAGATATAGGTGGCGTTATGGCACCGGTAGATACAGGTGTGATGGCGCATACTATGATGTGGCAGTTCACTACAATGGGAGCGGGGTACGTTAATTGCCCGATTCCCAGTCCTGAAAATATTGTGGATACAATTAGCAAGGTACCAGTTACTATCGTTGCAACTCGTCCTAGCATTGCTACAAATATTGTTTATAATCCGGTAATAAAAAAAATTGCTCATGAGTCAAAGGTAAATAAACTTCTAATGGGTGGAGGTTTCCTGTCTTCAGAAAGAAGAAAAATTCTTGAAGATGCTTGGGGAGCAGAATGCTACAACATGTTTGGAATGAGCGAGATGTTTGGTCCAATGGCAGGAGAGTGTAAACAAAAAAATGGATTACACTATCTAGATGAATATTTGATGATAGAAATTATTGATCCTAAAACGCATATGCCAGTATCTGATGGAGAAATCGGAGTTGCTGTGTACACAACACTGTGGGACAAAGGTTTCCCATTGTTAAGATATTGGACGGATGATTTGATGTATATTACACATGAAAAATGCGAATGTGGAAGAGATTTACCAAGGTTATTCTATTTGGGAAGATTAAATGATTCATTTGAAATTGGTAATTCATATGTGTTCCCAGAAAATGTAGAGAATATTCTTTTCAAATATGGAAACATTGGTGAGTATATCGTTGAAAAAGAGTCAAATAGATATTTAGTGAAGACAGAAAGCAGTGTGTCAAACGTAAATGCGGAAATGCTCAAAGAGTTAGAAACACTGTTTTCATCTGAGGTAAAAGTTGAAATAGTTACGCCTGGATGCTTGAACTATGATTGGCATGGAAAGAGGTTTTTCAATGAATAATGATATGGATCAGATTATACTCGTTGATTTAAGTGACAACGAAATAGGCTCTGCAAATAAGATGGATGCACATTTTCAGAGCCGTCTGCATAGAGCATTTTCTATTTTTATTGTAAATAATGGAAAAATGTTGGTTCAGAAAAGAAACAAAAATAAATACCATTCTGGTGGCTTGATTACAAATGCATGCTGTTCACATCCTAGAAAAGGTGAATTATTAGAAGAGGCTATACATAGGCGATTATTAGAGGAAATGGGCATGGATTGTCCATTAGAAGAGATTTCGGCTTTTGTTTATCGCAATGTATTCGAAAATGGAATTACTGAATATGAATTTGATCATGTATTTATTGGAATGTATGACGGTGAGTTCAATGCAGATCCTGAAGAAGCAGAATGTGCGGAATGGGTAAATATTGAAAAATTATCAAAAGATGTTCTTGATAATCCACAAAAATATACTGTTTGGTTTATTTCTGCTATGCCTAAAGTATTGGAGTTTCTAAGAAGAACGAGTAAAAAAAATGATTAGTGAAAAACTCAGATTTCTTGCAAACTCAGATAAGTTAGCAATCGGTATACAATTAGAAGGAGTTTGTTAGATGAAAAAAGTAATTGCGTATTTAAGAATGGAAGAGTGGCTCAGCTCTAAAGTTACAATGATGCTAGGAATATTAATGTATTTTTTATATCTGTCAAACTCTTCTGCAAAAAAAAGTTTAATAGATGTCTTGACATATTTCTTGTTTTTGGGGATGTTTTTGGCAATAAGCTATGTTGCTAATGATTTTTCGGATTTAGAGATAGATAAAAAAGTTGGAAAAAGAAAAGTTATTGCGACAATGAGAAAATGGCAGATATGGATGTTATTCATTGTAATGTTTTTGGTGGGAAATGTTCCAATCTTCTTTGTTTGTAAAGATAAGTGTCTGGCGACAATACTTATTATTGTGGTGTACATACTTGGAGTTTCGTATTCAGCACCAGGAATAAGATTCAAGGAAAGAGGACTAATAGGCTTAGTGGAATGCTCATTCGCTCAGAGATGTATGCCTCTTTGTATTATATGTCTGTTGGTGGATATGAACCCAAGGATGTGTATGTTACTGGGAATATGGGGAATCGTTTCTCTTTTGGATGGATTTCGTTATATATTGATTCATCAGATTATAGATATGGAAAATGATTTGAAAGCAGGAGTGAATACATTCATAACGAATCGTCAAAAGAATTATCGTAGCGTGGTTGTTGTTTTTTGGGTAACAGAAATTATTTTGTGTCTCATAGCTTTAATACCGCTCTTTTTGAAAAATAGTGTTTTAGTTATCGTCTCTGTACTGTTGAATTTTGTTTTAGAACGATGGATTTATATTGTTTTATGCAAATATGCTCAAAAAGATTGGTTCACGTGTTTTGATTCAGTACCGTTGGAAGCATTTTTGAATATTTTTCTGCCTGTCATGGCAGGGATTGCGCTTACAATTCAGCATATTGAATTGGCAATTTTACCTTTAGGAATACTGGTAATCTGTGCAAAGTCTATAAAGGTTAAGTTAGATATTGCAAACGTGTATTTAAAATCATTGAAAGATAAGTAGAGGTGACTTTATATGTCAGAATATGAAATTCTTGCACCTGTGGGGTCGTTTAATGAACTGAATATAATATTAGGAGAAAAACCAGATGCGATATATGTTGGTATGAAAGGTGTGACTTCAAGACCTTCGCGCACTGACTTCAGTGAGGAGGAAATTATAGAAGCAACAAAGATATGTCATGAAAAAAATATCAAATTATATGTAGCAATAAACTCGACAATCCACCAGCATGAAATGACGGATCTGTTAAAATCTATTGAACGATTAGACAACGTGGGCGTAGATTCTTTTATCATTGCGGATTTCGGTGTTATTGCGGAGGTATCTAAAACATTAAAAAATGCTGAAATACATGCAAGTACCTTGTTGGGGGTATACAACAAAAGAACCGTTCAGTTATTGAAAAATATGGGTGTGGTAAGAATCATCTTTTATGCAAATCTGTATATTGATGAGATGGTAGAAATAATTAATGCTTTTCCAGACTTAGATTATGAATTAGTCGCAGAAGGCGGAACTTGTTTTAATGATATTAGACAGTGTAGGTTGCCTCATATTATATCGGACACGGAACATACATTGACCTGCAGATCTGGATGTATCCTATATGATGATATATCTGGAAAACCGTATAAAGGAAAATTACTTGCAGAACATCCATGCAGAGTAGCTGAAGTGCTTGGCATATACATGGCGATTGGTATTAAATCTTTTAAAATAGAAGGAAGAACAGTACCGGCTGCAGAAAGAGTACAAGTGATTCGTGACCTAAAGACAAATCGAGTAAGGTTTGAAAATGGGTCACCGTTAAAATCATACCTCCATTATATAAACAGGCAAAGAAGGGAAATATTATGATGTTATATGCGGCATTAGAACAGTATGATTCAGATTCAATAATCGAAATCAAAAATTCACCTGAAATAGATGGTGTTGTATTAGGTGATTTTGTATGTCAAAAGAGAATGTTTAAATATGCAGGCTATGAATTGTTAGAATTGGCATCAGCATTACAAAGTGCTGGAAAAAAAATAATTATTCAGACACCTATGTACTTAACAGATAAGGTATTTGATACGGTAATGACTCAGTTGGACTATCTTCTTTCAAAGGTACAGGTTGAGGGAATTATTGTTCAGGATATTGGTGCAGCAGATTATCTCAAATCAAATTATAAAGACATTCCATTGATTTGGAGTGTTATGGGATATGCTAGAACACCAGTGTTAAATATTTCTACAATAGATTGGTATAAGAAAGTGGGCATCGATGTGTTTATGTGCAGAAATATGTCCGAACTTCAGGAACTGCAGAAAATAGGAGTAAGGACTATTGGGGTTGAAGGCTGCCCAATGTATTTGACTGTTAATCGAGAGTGCTACTGTAAATACGAAAAAAATATTTACAATTCGGATTGTCAGCGAGTTTGTCTGAAAAAAGAAAAAATTACTATTCCAGCATCTAAAAAAATGGATTCAACACTAGATGGGTATTTTCTTGGACTAAGATATCCGAAAGAAAAGCATTTTAGTGGTACAGAAACAAATGTTTACGTAATATATGGAAGCAATTTGGGTCAAGTAGAGGAAATGATAAAGGTAAATTAATATGATAATAAAATTGATATGTTTTGCGGAATCTGCTGATAAGGTCAAACAGTTATGCAAAGAAAGCTATAGAGATACTGAATTTATTGAAATAAAAAACGGAGATGATTTATCTCGAACTGCGGCTGATATATTCATTGTACAGCATGAAATAGTATCCAGATTAAAAGGAATTACAATTCCAACTTCTGAAAAATTGATTATCTATTACAAGAATAAATTAGTAGAAGCAGATGATCCAACAGTATTGGAGCAGTTGTTAGAACAATATGTTTCAAATGGCGAATTAAGAGCAGCAAAGTCTGTTAATGATATTTTGATTGACATTGACTTCCTAAATCATAACGCAGTTGCTTTAGGATCACCAGATTATCTTCAGATTGAAACTACTAACATTTGCAATGCTAAGTGTATTATGTGTTCCCATTATTTTAGTGATAATAAGTGTGGAGCATATTTAGATACAGACGTAGTAAAGAAAACGGAACGTTCACTGAGTTTGTGTCGTACAATTTCATTAAATGGCATGGGAGAGCCTTTTATTAGTCCGCGTGTTTGTGAACAAATAGATTATTATTCTATGCTTGGGAACAAAATGGTGACAAATACTAATTTGTCAAAGTTGTCAGGTAAATTGATCCAGCAAATTAGGGATCATTTTGAATGGATTGAAATCTCATGCGATGGAGCAACTAAAGAAACATATGAATCTATTCGAAAGAATCTGAAGTTTGAAGTTATCATTGAGAATTTAGAAATATTAAAAAGAGAATGTCCAGATGTAAGAAAACATATTGCTACTGTTATTATGCGTCAAAATGTTATGGAAATGCCAAAGATGGTTGAATTAGCTGCAAAATATGGAGCTAGTGTAATTACATTTATGACCTTAAATTCTAATATTATCATAAATAACTCTAAAGATGAGATGAATAACTATCCCCTTGTTTTAGAGTACTATTCTGTTAAGGCGTTGGAAAAAGGAGAGCAATTAGGAATTCCCGTTATTGTACCAAACGCACATATGTTAAACAAGGAAATTAGGTTTGAAGATATTGAGGAACAGCTTGTGGAAATGCAGTCAATTCAAATGTATAAATCTGACTTAGAAGAGAAGGAAATGAAAGAAGTAGCGGATAAGGTAGATTCATATTTGGAAGAAAATGATGAGATTCAGAGGGATACAGTTCCTTCTAATGTAAATTGCAGAGGTATTTGTGACTGGATATTAAAACAAGGTTACATAGATTTAAATGGAAATGTTGCCATGTGCTGCAGGAACCAATCATTTCATATTGGGAACATCGTGGATATGGGTAGTCATACAGCTGTTTGGAATTCTAAGTTCTATGTGAAATTAAGAGAAATGTTCTATTCTGGAAAATTACCAGAAGCGTGTTTGAAATGCGGATTGATTGAGAGTGGAAATCTCAAGTATTTAGATGTAGATATTACTCCTGAATTTTATTGTGATCCTCAATATAAAGTGCGTCAGAAGGAAACATTGAGAAACTTGATTCAAGGGGAATAATTATGAAGGCTTTGATTTTTTACTTCAAAAATATTAAGATGACCGAACAATTGCTGGATAGATGCAATATCGGCAGGAATGAAGCGGATATTTGCGATATTTCTTGTGCGGGTTCAATCAGGAATTGGGCAAATTATGAAAAAATATATATTCCTTGGGATTGCAGGATGAAACTATACTCCGAATATTCTCAAATGGGATTAGATAAAGTCAGGCTTTACAATGCAGATTTAATTTCAGGAATTGTTAATACCGAAAAAATACAAGCTGTACAGAAACAAGCACTGCAAGATAAAAGATGGAAAGTGTGCAAGGACATAAATGAGTTTATGATTTTCTGCAATGCAATAAATAAACAATTATACCTGAACACAGTTCCCTTGAAATTACAAATTGAAACGACAGATATTTGCAATGCAAAATGTATTATGTGCAGTCATTCCTATAATCCGGGAAGTGGAAAAACTATACTTAATTCAAAATTGCTGACAAGATTGGAACCAATTTTTCCTTTTATTAAGGTTATTATTTTGCATGGCAATGGAGAACCGTTCTTGTTGACCAACATTACTGAGTATTTGGACAAAATGAGTTCTTATGGGATTCGTTTTATTACAAATACAAATCTATCTATACTTAGTGATGTTTTGATTGAAAGAATAAGAGATAGTTTTGAAGAACTGAATGTTTCATGTGATGCGGATGAGAAGGAGCTATATGAAAAAATAAGAGTTGGCTTAGATTTTGATCAATTTGTGGAAAATGTATGTAAAGTGAGGAAAACATGCCCACATCTGAGAATGAGAATGACGGTTGTTCTAATGAAGCAGAATGTCCACAGGATGGCACCAATGGTTGAATTTGCCAGCAACTTAGGGTTTGACGAGATTGTATTTAATCAATTATGCATGGATGAAAAGAACCAAAACACGAAGGATGGAGCATATCTTTATCCGGAAAAGTTAATGGTCAATATAAAAGAAGCAAAAAGAGCAGGCGAAATACATGGAATAAATGTTGTTCTTCCAAATGTAGATATAGATGAGGAAGACAAAAAAATAACATCTCCCAAAATAAAAAGTAGAGGTATTTGCGATTGGCTATTAGAGTGTCCATATATAGACCTGAATGGAAATGTAGCTTTCTGCTGTATAAATCAAGGAAAAATAATTGGAAATGTCTTTGATAAAGACTTAATGGAAATATGGAACAATGAACAATATTTATTAACGAGACAGGTTTTCTATCAGGGAGATATTCCCCAATTTTGCTCCGGATGTGACTTCTTAGTTCAAAATAGATTGCACTATATGAGTCAGCAAAATTACAGTCTTGCTGGTTTGAAAAAAGGACTTAGACAATGATGGATACAGATGAAAATATTGCAATAATAAAACAACTAATTAAAGAACCGATTATAGAAATAATAAAAGAAAAACATAAAAATAAATGGTTATATATTTGCGTTTGTGAAAATCAAAAGTTTTTAGTTAAGACAATTAGTGCCAGCAAAAAAGAATACTTTATTCAGAGAAGTATTTTTGAGCATAATGATTTTTTTTGCCAGTTTTACGCACTTAAACAGCGCAACAATAAAATGTGGCTTGTTTGTGAATGGGTTGAAGGTGAAACATTAGATTCAATATCAAATCGAGTAAATCTTGAGATAGTTGCTTTGATTAAAAAATTTGTGACTGAATTAAAAAAACTGCACTCATCTTATGAAATACCATCTGAGGAAATATTGATTACGCCTGAAATGCAAAAGTATTATGGCATTAGTGATGAAAGTATTGCAAAACTAAATAATTGTAATAAAACGGTCATTCATGGTGATCTTCATTTGCAGAATCTAGTAATTACAAAAGACAAAATTGTACCTGTTGATTACGATGATGTAAGGTATGGGTATGCATATGAGGATTTAGTATACTTTGCGGATATACACAAGTCACATGACGAAGATTTAATCAGCTTTTTAATTTTGCAATTTTATTTTGATTTTAATATACCTAATGATTTTTGGAAAATCGTATATTTACTCTCTGTTAGAAAAGTATTTGGAATTGCCAATGCTGAAAGATTTAATAGCACAGAAGGTATTAATTTGGAAACATGGATTAGAGAAATAGATTTCTCACATCATATTATACCTTCGTGGTATTCAGTGATTGAGAGTAAAGTTATTGATAGAATTGGAGACCAGCTATGAAAAGTCAACCATAAATTAGTAAAAAATTTCTTTTTCATA
>ERZ1673700.3635-NODE-3635-length-10170-cov-4.865744_pt1 | contig 10170 bp, 9 predicted proteins | sample MGYA00580230_ERZ1673700 | MGnify/ENA primary metagenome ERZ1673700 (study PRJEB41218, sample SAMN15661782) | gut metagenome | host: Homo sapiens | place: Canada: London | collected 2015-08-20/2019-03-30 | study: EMG produced TPA metagenomics assembly of...
AGGAACTCGAATTATATAATATAGAATCCATAGGAGGAATTTTGACATGAACAAAGCAGAGTTAGTTGCAGCTGTAGCTGAGAAGGCTGAAATCTCAAAGAAGGACGCAGAGGCAGCCGTTAAGGCATTTACAGATGTTATTGCTGAAGAATTAAAGAAGGGTGAGAAGGTACAGTTAGTAGGATTCGGTACATTCGAGGTATCCGAGAGAGCTGCAAGAGTTGGTAGAAACCCACAGACAAAGCAGGAGATTAAGATCCCAGCTTCTAAGGCACCTAAGTTTAAGGCTGGAAAGGCTTTAAAGGATTCTTTAAACTAATTTAGGGCATAAGCAGGTGGAGCCATAATATGGCTCCACTTTTTCTATCAGGAGAAAGAATATGAGATTAGACAAGTTTTTAAAAGTATCCCGATTGATCAAGCGCCGCACGGTAGCAAATGAAGCGTGTGATGCGGGGCGTGTCATGGTAAACGGAAAGCCGGCCAAGGCATCCACCAACGTGAAAGTCGGAGATGAGATAGAAATTCTTTTTGGGCAGAAATCTGTCAAGGTTCGTGTTCTCGACATTCAGGATACTACCAAGAAAGAAGAAGCAAAAGATTTATTTGAATATGTGTCATAAGTAAAGAGGCCTTCTAATATAGTAAAACTATAGGAGGTCTTTTTTATGGAAGAGAAGGCAATTACACATCAGCACAAGATGATTCTGAACAACCGGCATACAGGGAATTTTACAGGAATATTGGATGTATTATCCTTTGATGTGAATGAGATTCTGCTTGAGACAGAGCTTGGAATGCTTCATATCAAAGGCAAAGATCTTCATGTGAACCGCCTGAATCTGGACAAGGGAGAGGTGGATATTGATGGACAGGTAGATGCCCTCAATTATTCCCAGGTACCGGGAATCGGGAAAAAGGGTGGTATGCTTGGAAAGCTGTTTTCCTGATGCAGCCGGTATCCGGACTTGAAGTGGAAGTGATGCTGTTTGTTCAGGCAATACTTGCAGGCGCAGGTTTGTTTTTAGTTTACGATGTGCTGCGGGTCATACGACGTATTTTTGTGCATGGAATTATCTGGGTATCTATTGAAGATGCATTGTATTGGATGATCAGCGGGTTCTGGATTTTTCTACGCATTTGCCGGATGAATGATGGCATTATACGAGGGTATATGCTTGTGGCGGGGCTGGCAGGAGCCGCATTGTACTATGCAGTTTTCAGCAGACCTTTGATGTTCCGCATAACAAAAATCATTCATTCTGCAAAAAAGCAATTGAAAAAAATGAAAAATGTGGCTACAATAAGAAGAGATAAAAGGAAAGCAACGAAATCGGAGAAGAAAAATGAGTGCTAAAAAAAGAAGACGCAAGAACGCCGGTACCGTAAGCATTACAATTATTGTACTCGCATTTCTTGCAGTTATGGCTGTACAAATATGCAAATTAAAACAAAAGGACAGTGATTATCAGGCGAAGGAAGCGGAACTTCAGCAGGAAAAGCAGGATGAAACGCAGAGATCTTCGGAACTGGATGATCTTGAGGAATACATGAAGTCCTCACAGTATATTGAGGATGTAGCGAAGAGTAAGCTTGGGCTTACTTACAAGAACGAAATTATTTTCAAGGAAAAAGAGAAGTAGGGAAAGAATTTGGGCTGACCAGATTCTTTCTTTTTTTATGTTCTTCATCCTACGTAAGCTCCCTCGAATCGGCAGAGGGGAGAGGTTTTGACGAAAACTTTTTCAAAAAGCACCGTAAAAATGACAAGTATTTTCAGACATGTCCCGTATAATCCATCCATGAAAAAATTACCAGTCATTGTGTGGAGGTGTGAAATGAATACAGAAAAAAATTGGATGAATGTTATGGTAAAAGTCTGCTATGGAGGAATGGGTGTGGTGTGTTCCCTGATCTGCATTATGGGATATTATCCGCTCCTGCCAGCTTTCTATGGTGCGTGTTGTCTGGAACAGAGGCGAAATATTTTATTGTACATAGGGATGTTTGCAACGATGGGGTATACGATGTCGCCGGGGGCGATGGTAAAATATCTGTTTATTCTTTTGGTGGCAGGCACCGGAATTCGCTTTTATATGTGGGCGAATCGTAAATGTGCCGGATGGACAGCTGGAATCATTGCCGGAATATGTACGATCATAATGAACTGCTCTGGAATGATATTTGCCAAATTGGAACAGCGGGAAATGATTCTTGGATTGTGTGAGGGTGTGACCGTGTGCGGGATGACGGTGGTGTTTCATTATCTGCTACAAATGTCATCGGAGATGGGGAAAGTGTTTGCCGCTCCTTTTTTGCAGAGGGAGGTTGCTATGATGCAGCCGGCAGGGGGATATGAAAGTGAAAGAATGCAGGCTTTTGCGGAAGCGGTCGATGAACTTTCTGTGGCATTTGCTGCAATTGGGAAGAAAGAAGAATTGTCGAGCCACGAGAGCGTTACGGTTTTGGAAGAAGAGATTACTGCAAAAATGTGCAGCAGCTGTGATGCCTGTGCGATTTGCTGGGGAGCAGCAAAGCATGTGCATACATCAAAAATACGGCGAATGCTCCAGGCAGTGGTTGCACACAATTCGAAAGAGGATATCATAGAGAGCAATTATATGGAAAACTGCCCCTGTTATCGGGGAATGGTGGAGGAGGCTGTGTGGGCTTTTTCAAGAATGGAACTGAACGAAGCATGGTATCAGCGCCTGCAGGAAAACCGTATGGTCATTGCGGGGCAGTTAGATGCCATGGCGGATGTGATGCAGGACTGGACGAAAGGACAGAAGAATCTCGATGGAAAATCGAAGATGCTGTTGGCTCGCATTGGATTTGAGGTGCGGGAGAGAGGTCTTGTGGCAGAACAGATCCATATTTACGAAGACAGGGACAAACGACGTTCCATTACTGCGGAAGTGGCAAGCAAATGGGGAGGCGGGATTCCGTCGAAGAATTATTTGCGTGCTCTTGAGAAAGCTACGGGAATGGCGTTGCGTCTGCAAAAGGATGCCAGAGCGGTTCTGACGCGTGATCCGGTCAGCATTACCGCATATGAGGACACTTGTTTTGATGCCATATCCGGGGTAGCGACAAAGGCGAAAGAGGGTGCGGCCATAAGCGGAGACAATTTCTCACTTTTTCTTTTGGAAAACGGAAGATACAATATCTGTCTGTCGGACGGTATGGGCAGCGGACCAGCAGCGAGTAAAGAGAGCGATATGGTGGTAGATCTGATGGAAAAATTCATGGAGGCGGGATTTCCTACCGATACGGCAATCCGTATGATGAATTCTGCGATGGTGCTCAAAGGAGACGACGAAAGCTATTCCACGATGGATTATGCGACGGTGGATCTGTATACGGGAAATGTGGAACTGATAAAAATCGGCGCGGCGGCCTCCTTTTTGAAACATAAAGAAGAGGTAACTTGTCTGAGCAGTTCGTCGCTTCCGGCAGGGGTGTATATGCAGCAGCTTGCAAAGCCGCAAGAGGCAAAGATGTGCCATGGGGATTTTCTTGTCATGGTAACGGATGGTGTGTTAGAATATTTGCATGTAAAAAATCCGGAAGAAAAGCTTGCGGAGATGATCAGTGAGATAAATACAGATAATGCCGGTGGTATGGCGCGGGCGTTGCTTGAACATGTTCTGCTTTTTACGGGAGGACATGCGATGGATGATATGACCATCATTGTGACCGGTATTTGGGAGAAATAATGATAGAACATATTTGTGAGTTTATGAACAAATGGCATATGGTATCTGCGGGAAACCGTGTGATTGTTGGAGTCTCTGGTGGAGCAGATTCCATCTGTCTATGTCTGATTTTAAAAGAATTGTCCACACGAATGAATTTTTCGCTGGAAGTTATCCACGTGGAACATGGAATCCGTGGGAAAGCGAGTAAAGAAGATGCGCTTTTTGTAAAACAGTTCTGTCAGGAACAAACACTCACATACCGGGAGTTTCCGGTGAATGTTCCGGCATATGCAAACAAACATCACATGGGGGATGAGGAAGCTGCCCGTAAGCTGCGTTATGAAATATTTGCGGAAGTTGCAAAAGAAAAGGAAGGTACGAAAGTTGCACTGGCACATCATATGGAGGATAATGCGGAGACGATGCTTTTTCAGCTGGCGAGAGGCAGCGGGCTTGATGGTTTGTGCGGGATGCGGCCGGTACGTACGGGCGAGGAAGGGGAATGTTATATCCGCCCTTTGTTGGAAATCAGCAGGGAAGAGATTGAACAGTATTTAGGTGCGCGGGGGCAGGATTTTTGCATGGATGCGACAAATGAGGAACTTGTATATAGCAGAAACCGGATACGACATAACATTTTGCCGCAAATGAAAGAAATTAATGCACAGGCGGTTCTCCACATGAATCAGACGGCACACAGACTGTGGGAACTGCGGGAGTATCTCGAAGAAGAAACTGCCCGTGCGCTGGAGGGGTGTCGGATAAAAGAAGGGCAGAAGTACCGGTTATCCGTGCAGGGGTTGCAGAAGCTTCCAAAGGCACTGCGGATGCGAGTGCTGCATGAGACAGTTGCAGAGGCTGCACAGAAGCGCAAGGACATTACCGGAGCGCATTTGGAGGCGGTTGCAGACCTGTTGGAAAAGCAGAGTGGGCGCAGAGCCGATCTGCCTTATGGAGTAGTTGCAAAAAGAGAGTATGACAGTATTGTCCTGTGGAAAGATCATCAGGAATCTGCAGAAAATGACAGACAGGAAATCGTGATTTCAGAGGAAAGGCTCAGATCATGTTTGAAAAAAGGAGAACCCATCGTCATCCCGGCGGGAACGCAGGGAGAAAAATTTATGCTGCATATTTTTCGATTTGATGGAAATATGGGGGAAATTCCACGAAAAATGTATACGAAATGGTTTGATTATGATAAGATTAGAGATGGTTTTTCTATTCGAACCCGTAGAAAACAGGACTATTTTGTATTCGATGGAGAGGGACATCGAAAGAAGCTGGCAGACTATTTTATCAATGAGAAAGTATCCGCAGATATGCGGGATAAAATCTGGCTTGTGGCGCAGAATGCGCAGATACACTGGATCGTTGGTGGCCGTATGGGTGCAGACTGCATGGTAAGTGAAAAGACAAAAATAGTGCTGGAATTAATATATAAAGGAGGAACTAAAGATGATGGATTATAACAAAAAGCATGAGATTTCTGTGTATCTGACAGAGGAGCAGCTGGATAAACGAATTGCGGAAATCGGTGCGGAAATTACCAAACGTTTTGCGGGAGAGTCCGTATACCTTGTTTGCATATTAAAAGGATCAATTTTCTTTACCACAGAGCTTGCAAAAAGAATCGAACTTCCGATGACTATGGATTTTATGTCTGTTTCCAGCTATGGAGCAGAAACCCGTTCATCTGGTGTGGTTAATGTAAAGAAGGACTTAGAGCAGTCCATTGAAGGCGAAAATGTTATTGTCGTTGAAGATATCGTGGACAGCGGCCATACCCTCAGCCGTCTGCTGTCTCTTTTCAAAAGCCGTAATCCAAAGACACTTACGGTATGCACCCTGCTGGATAAGCCGGATCGCCGTGTGGTAAATGATTTTGAAGTAGATTATACAGGATTTGTAATCCCGGACAAATTTGTCGTGGGATATGGTCTTGATTATGATCAGAGATATCGCAATCTTCCGTATATCGGATTTGTGGAAGATGCAGAGTAGAAAAGGAGAACAAAGTGAATACAAATAGTAAGAGAGGCTTTCGAGGATTTGGATTTTACGCGATACTGGTTCTTGTCGTAATCCTCATCTGGTACGGATTGACAGGAAATACATCTACCAGTTCTTATACCAGAGCAGAATTCGAGAAAGCATTGCAGAAGGGAAATGTTACCTACGTCAAGGTGGAACAGAACCGCGAAGTGCCAACAGGTAGTCTGAAAATTAAATTGAAAGATGGTACGCAGCAGTACATGTATAGCTCAGATATCAATGAGATGCAGACGCTGATGGATCAGAATAAGTTTGATAATTATGTGGTGGAGGATGTTCCGGCAGAGAGCTGGATTATGACATTGTTGCCATACCGGCTCATTTTTGGTGCATTTTTCATCTTATTCATGATTATGAATAACAATGCCGCAGCAAATAGTGGTGGCAGCAAAATGATGAATTTTGGAAAAAGCCGTGCAAAGCTTTCGACCGAAGAAGACAACAAGATGTCCTTTGCAAATGTAGCTGGTTTGCGTGAAGAAAAAGAAGATCTCGAAGAATTGGTTGATTTTCTTCGTGATCCTAAGAAATACACAAATCTGGGTGCACGTATTCCGAAAGGTGTGCTTCTTGTAGGACCTCCTGGAACAGGTAAAACATTACTTGCAAAAGCCGTTGCCGGAGAAGCTGCTGTACCGTTTTTCAGTATTTCCGGATCTGATTTCGTAGAGATGTTTGTCGGTGTCGGTGCATCCCGTGTCCGTGATCTCTTTGAAGACGCAAAGAAAAACGCACCATGTATCGTATTTATTGATGAGATTGACGCAGTAGCAAGAAGACGAGGCACCGGTATGGGTGGAGGCCACGACGAGCGAGAACAGACACTCAACCAGATGCTGGTAGAGATGGATGGTTTCGGTGTCAATGAAGGAATTATCGTGATGGCTGCAACCAACCGTGTGGATATTCTTGATCCTGCAATTATGCGTCCGGGACGTTTTGACCGTAAGATTGTTGTTGGTCGTCCGGATGTTGCGGGAAGAGAAGAAATTCTTGCCGTACATGCAAAAAACAAGCCGTTGGGCGATGATGTAGATCTGAAGCAGATTGCACAGACTACAGCAGGATTTACTGGTGCAGATCTTGAGAACCTGCTGAACGAGTCTGCTATCCTTGCAGCAAAAGAAAATCGAGCATTTATCAAGCAGGAAGATATCCAGCGAGCATTTATCAAAGTCGGAATCGGTGCCGAGAAACGAAGCCGCATTATTTCTGAGAAGGAAAAGCGTATTACAGCATACCATGAGTCTGGTCATGCGATTCTGTTTCATGTACTTCCGGATGTGGGACCAGTGCATACGGTATCTATTATCCCTACAGGAGCAGGTGCAGCAGGTTATACGATGCCACTCCCGGAAAAGGATGAGATGTTCAATTCCAAGGGACGGATGTTGCAGGAGATTGTCGTAGATCTTGGTGGACGTGTTGCAGAAGAATTGGTATTTGATGATATTACAACCGGGGCTTCCCAGGATATCAAGCAGGCAACTACCATGGCAAGGGATATGGTGACGCGCTATGGTATGTCGGAGAATATTGGACTGATCTGCTACAAAGATGATGATGACGAAGTATTTATTGGACGTGATCTTGCCCATGCACACAATTACAGCGAAGGTGTTGCTTCTGCTATCGATGCAGAAGTCAAAAGCATTATTGATCATGCTTATGAGGAAGCAAAGCGTATTATCAATGAGAATCGTGATGTATTAGACCGTTGTGCAGCACTTCTTTTGGAAAAAGAGAAGATCACAAGGGAAGAATTTGAAGCATTATTTGACAAAGATTCATTGCTGTAATTGTACAGCAGTGAAAGATGGAAGGTATTTATACAGGAAATTGTGCAGAATTTAATTGGATGTCTGGCAGGTTGAAAAAGGCGTTGTACAATATACACAAAAACACATAGCGACTTTTGTGAAGTTTGTGCACACTTATCTGCCGGACCATGGTATTATAATAACCGTAAAAACCCCCCAATACATTATATATAGTTTTTGCTATACCCCATAGTAAAAATACCTTCTCCTAAAAAGACAGCGATCGTGGCTGTCTTTTTTACTTTGTCAAAAACCTTTGTAAATGGCGGAATTATGGGAATCCGATAGGACAATGGGGAAAATGAGAAACGATGATATGTCAGAAACCTGGAAAAATGAGCAGATTCAAAAAAATATGAGAAAACGATTGCGCATTTGTATATTTTTGAATGCTATGTAGAAAAACAACAATTTTAACACTGTACAATATGTACAGAAAAAATACGAAAAATTTGTGAGGTTTGTGCACACTTATTCCGTGTCCCATGGTATTATAATAACTGTAAAAACCCCCCAATACATTATATAGTTTTTGCTATACCCCATAGTAAAAATACCTTCTCCTAAAAAGACAGCGATCGTGGCTGTCTTTTTTACTTGCCAATATTTGTTTATGGAATGACTAATATAGTAAAATATTGATTGACTTCATTTGGACGTAATGGTATCCTTTAAAAGTACGGCAAACTTATGGAAACATAAGGACGCAAAGTTAGATGCCTTAAGCTGGATAAGTATGGTAGATCAACTGCAACAATTTTTTGTTGCAGTTTTTTATTTTGAGGGATAGTATAGGAATTTTTGGAATAACATTTGTTTGCTTAAGTTATTATATTTTGCATCTGCCACAAAAAAATATAGAATGAGGAGAAAATTATGAAGAAAAAATTACGATTTAAGGGGATGCTGATGTTAATTTGCTTAATGTTGATTATCGGATTTTGGGGGACGGATGTGTACGCTTCATCCAAAAAGGAAACGAAATCAGAACATACAGATGAGTGGTATGGTAAATGGAAAACATATAGTTGTGTTAATAACAAAGGAAAGAGTGTTACAAAATATTACCAGTATCCTAAAATTGCAAAGAAATATGGAATTCCTGAATCTTGCTTCCGTTCCCCTGGGATAAAACATCATAAAGGCGGTTTTGGAAATATATCTTATACCATAATATGTAGCCAAGAATATGAAGAAGAGACGAAAAGAACATATATAGATTGCGAAGGAGCAATCTATATTAATGATTGTTTGACGCCGAAAATAAATTCAAAAGGAGATCATGATGATGGTTATTTGCATACAGACATTTTGTATGTGTCTCCGGGGATGTGGATGCGACCAACTAAAAATAATGCAATAGATTTGCAATTGATGAATAATACTGATTTGATATGTTCGTATAGTAGTCAGTATAAGGTAGAGAAACCATTGAACTTTAAAGGAGATATTGCCTCATTAGTACAAGCAGTTGTAGATGTTGGAACAGGAAATTTAACAGGGTTAGTTACGTCAACTTTAGGATGGGCTGAAACTATATGCAAAGAACCAACTAAATTAGAAAAAGAAGGGTTAAAAAATGTAGGAGCAACGAGATATGGGGGTGATAAAGAAAAAATAAAAAGTATTGGGGTGCGACTAAATGACAGAATTTGTCTTATGAAAAATAATTTTATTCACTTAGATTATACAGAAATATATCCAGAGGATAGTAATTATACGAAAACAAATTTACGAAAGGCTAAGGCGAGGTTTATATTTTCTTTTAATTATGGAGGTCAGAAAAAAGAGGTTGTTGATGAGTACAAGATTGAATATAAGATAAAAGATGATGGAAAAATTAATTTTAAGGAAGCAAAAAATAAAAAGTTACTTACAGTATCTAGTTGGGCAGGAGGTGAATATACGGGAAAGAAACAGACACCAAAAGTAAAGGTTGAATACAGGGGATTAATATTGAAAGAAGGAAAAGATTATGTTGTTAAATATAAAAATAATGTATTACCGGGAAATGCAAAAATAATAGTTAGCGGAAAAGGTATATATACTGGGAGTATAACAAATACATATAACATATATATTTCTAGACCGGAATTAACAACGAGTAATACCAACATTTCAGAAAAGTACAGAATTGTAAAAATTAGTCTTACGGATAAGAGCAAGGTGACTGGTTATGAAATTTATAAAAGAACTGAAAATAGCAATAAATTTAAACTTGTAAAGACAACAAAAGATAAGACATTCACGGATGGAAATATAGAGTTGAATAAGAAATATTATTATAAAGCTCGTGCATATATTGTTATTAAAGGTAAAAAATATTATTCAGCATATTCAAATTGCGTACTAATATAGTAAATAAAAAAATATTAAAGGAGGTAATTCCACTGTCTGTCGTACAGCCAGTGGAATCTTTTAAATATACACGAAATATACATGTAAAAAACGGTTACATTAATTTATCAAAAATAGGCTTGCCAAGCAAAACATGCTATGGTATAATTCTTTATTGTCAGGATAATTTTATATTTTGATTGAGATGGGCAGATTCCCGAGTGGCCAAAGGGGACAGACTGTAAATCTGCTGCAAATTG
>ERZ1673700.3665-NODE-3665-length-10087-cov-4.001296_pt1 | contig 10087 bp, 7 predicted proteins | sample MGYA00580230_ERZ1673700 | MGnify/ENA primary metagenome ERZ1673700 (study PRJEB41218, sample SAMN15661782) | gut metagenome | host: Homo sapiens | place: Canada: London | collected 2015-08-20/2019-03-30 | study: EMG produced TPA metagenomics assembly of...
TCTGCAGGTGGTGAGCAACAAAATTATATCAGTGGCGGGATTCTTGAAAAATTTGTAATTGGACAAAAGGAGGAACAGAAAATGCCGATTAAGATACAGGGAGATTTACCGGTAAAAGAAATTCTTGAAAGAGAAAATATATTTGTCATGGATGAGGGAAGAGCGGTACACCAGGACATTCGCCCACTTCAGATTCTGATCCTGAATCTGATGCCTCTGAAAGAAGAAACAGAACTGCAGCTTCTGCGGTCTCTGTCAAACACACCATTACAGGTGGACGTGACTTTTATGGCAGTTGAGAGCCATCAGGCAAAAAATACGTCTGCCAATCATCTGAATAAATTTTATCAGACTTTTTCGGAACTCAAAGATATGAAGTTTGATGGAATGATCGTGACAGGAGCACCGGTAGAACAGATGGAGTTTGAAGAAGTGGATTACTGGAACGAGCTGACAGAGATCATGGACTGGACAGAAAGTCATGTGACATCTACGATTTTTCTGTGCTGGGCTGCACAGGCAAGTCTGTATCATTTTTACGGACTTCAGAAACGTCAGCTCGATCACAAAATGTTTGGTCTCTTCTGGCACAAAGTTCTGAATCGTAAGATCCCGCTGGTCAGAGGATTTGATGATGCTTTTCTTGCACCACATTCCAGACATACAGAGGTTCCAATCGAAGATATCCGTGCATGTAAAGATATCACGATTCTTGCAGAATCTGAGGAGGCGGGGCTTTTTCTTGCAATGGCGCAGGGGGGACGTAAGATTTTTGTCATGGGACATCCGGAATATGACCGTGTGACACTGGATGGAGAATATAAGAGAGATGTAGGAAAGGGACTTCAAATCGATCTTCCGAAGAATTATTACAAAGATAATGATCCGGAAAACAGACCGCTGCTTCTCTGGAGAGCTCATGCCAATAATCTGTATACAAACTGGCTGAATTATTACGTATACCAGAGTACTCCGTTCGACCTGATGGGAACACCGGATTTTGGCAGTATTTCGTTTGAGTAAAAAGGCCGAGTAGTTTGATGGATTAAAGAATATTATAAAGAAAGTGCGAAACCTGGAGAATATTTCCACCGGGCTTCTCACTTTTTTGGTGTACAGGACAAATATGGTAGTGTATAATAGATTTAAAGCATTGAAAATATAATATGCAGGGGGAAAATGAAATGGATGGTTCGATGTTTATCGGAACATGGTGGTCACTGGTACCGCCATTGCTGGCAATCGTGCTGGCATTAGTAACCAAGGAAGTGTACAGTTCGCTTTTTATCGGGGTGGCAGCAGGGGCACTGCTGTATACCGGCTTTCATCCGTGGAATGCATTTGTGGCATTCTTTGATATCATGAAGAACAGTATGAATCTGAATATTTTGATCTTTGATGTACTGCTTGGAATGATCATCGTCCTGATGTCAAAATCAGGCGGATCGGCAGCTTATGGCAAATGGGCGGGAAGTAAGATCAAGACTAAGAAAAGTGCAATGCTGGCAACGACAGGTCTTGGCGTACTGATCTTTGTGGATGATTATTTTAACTGCCTGACAGTTGGTTCTGTTATGAGACCTGTCACAGACCGTTACAAGGTATCCAGAGCCAAACTGGCATATATTATTGATGCAACAGCTGCACCGGTATGTATTATCGCACCGATTTCCAGCTGGGCGGCAGCTGTCAATTCTTATGTGCCGGATGATGCTGGTATTACAGGATTTCAGCTGTTCCTGTCAACGATTCCGTATAATCTGTATGCGATCCTGACACTTGTGATGGTAGTTTTCATCATCATGACCGGACTGGATTTTGGTCTGATGAAGGTACATGAACGCAATGCGGCCAGAGGAGATCTTTTTACTTCAGGTGGAGAGGAATTTGATCAGGTTAAAGACGAAGAAATCTCAGCAAATGGAAAAGTCATCGATCTTGTGCTGCCGGTACTGGTACTTATCGTATCTGCAATCGGGGCAATGATCTATACAGGATTCCTTGGTGGAGCAACAGATATCGTGACTGCTTTTTCTGGTTGCGATGCAGAGACCAGCTTGATCTTTGCTACGATGATCACGGTATTTTTTATGCTGATTCTTTATCTTCCACGCAAAGTGGTTACCTTTAAGGGATTTATGGACAGCTTTGTAGAGGGATTCAAGATGATGATTCCTGCAATTGCAATTCTGATCTTTGCATGGTCACTGAAAGGCATGGGCGATGCACTGGAAATCAGTACTTTTGTCAAAAATATCGTTGGAAGTAATGCATCTGCAAGTGTGATCCTTCCGGCAATCTTGTTTGTAGTTGCTGTGTTCCTTTCTTTTTCAACAGGAACAAGCTGGGGAACTTTTGCAATCCTGGTTCCGATCGCGATCGCAATGTTCCCGGGTTCTGAAAATCTTCAGATGATGATCATTTCTGTATCAGCAGTTCTGGCAGGAGCAGTCTGTGGTGACCATGTTTCTCCGATTTCTGATACTACAGTTATGTCTTCAGCAGGGGCACAGTCAAATCATATCAATCACGTAACTACGCAGATGCAGTATGCAGCAGTAGTTGCAGTGATCTCCTTTATCGGGTATATCATTGCCGGATTTGTACATATCTGGTGGGTGGTTCTTGGAATCAGCCTGATCCTGCTTCTGCTTACGCTTACAGTGATCAAAAAAATCACATCTTCCAAAGAAGAGGAGACAAAAGCAGGTGCGTAAGATTCAGGTACCATATATTGACCAGAGCATAAAATATCCAACCGGATGCGAGAGCGTTTCGGCAGTTATGTTATTGAAGTATCTTGGCTATGAGATTACGGTAGATGAGTTTATTCAGAACTGTCTTGAGTGCCGGGAGATGGAAATACGGGATGGTGTTCTGTACGGCCCGGATCCGAATAAATTTTTCTGTGGAAGTCCTTATGATGAAGAATCTTATGGGATTTATGCGAGAGGACTTCAGAAAGCGCTTGCAAAAGCCGCAGGGGATCATTATGAATTTCTGGATGAGACGGGAACATCGACAGAGACACTTCTGAAAAAGTATATCGATCAGGATATGCCGGTGGTATTCTGGGCATGTATCAACATGCGTAAGGAAATTCCGGGACCGGAGTGGAAACTTCTGGATACAGGAGAACGATTTGGCTGGACCTCAAACGAACATTGTATGCTGCTGGTGGGATATGATGAAGAAAAGTATTATTTTAATGATCCGTATGATAACAATGGAGTAGTTGGATATCCAAGAACACTGGTTGAAAAAAGACATGCTGCGCAGCACAGTATGGCGCTTGGTGTCTTGAAAAGATGATTTTGTACCAAAAAGTGTCAGGATTTTATAAAAACTTTATTTGAATTAAAAAAGTAAATCTGCTATAGTAGATATGGTTACGGTAAACTGTTTTTTATTAGAGAAAGAAGTGTTTATTGTGCGTAAGAAATCACACATATTATTGGCAAGGTATCTGGCAGATCAGATGCCGGCTAATGAAAGTTTACAGTCACATAGAAAAGCATTTTGTCTTGGCAATATCCTGCCGGACATCCAGCCTTCATTTGTAACCAAGAGACATGAGTATTTCGGTACTTTTGATGAGGTTCAGGGTAAGATACGACGACTGGTTCAGTCAGGGGCCGGGTATAATGACAGGGTATTCTGGCGGAGATCCGGAGAGGTCATGCATTATATAGCAGATTATTTTACTTTTCCACATAATAAGACGTTTGATGGTACATTTTATCAGCACAACACCTATGAAAAGCATCTGAAGAACGAGCTGAAAGCATTTGTTCTGGAAGGTAAGGCTGATGTGTATACGGAGAAGGAAATCCATTTTGAGACGCTGAATCAGCTTCTACAGTACATTAAGGAACATCACAGGAGATATCTGAACTGTAAGAGAAATATAGATGATGATATTCATTATATCCTCACTGTGTGCTATCAGGTATTTCAGGGACTGTTTCAGTTATGCAGGAAGAATGGCATAGCAGATTATGCTTATGCAGTTATGTAAATATGAAAAGAATGTGAATTTTATCCAGAAACCGTCGGGGTATTTATCCCGGCGGTTGATTTTTATGGAAGTTTATGCTAAACTAACCACAGTTATTGTGTAAGTGAGTTAGCAGTGAGAAACATACCTTTATAAGGGGAATAAAGATATGTTCTTGACAGAAGGGAGCAATTTTACCAGAATGAAGAACAAATATCTGACCAGAAGTTTATGTGTAACAATTTTATCTGCAATGGTTTTATCCAGTCCGATGTCAGTCATGGCTGCGGATGAGCATATAGAAACTGCAAGCGATTTGGGCGATGGAAGTGGTGAGGTAATCTCTGATGGAAGTGATACACCGGCACCGGAACCGAACACACCGGCACCGGAACCGAACACACCGGCACCAGAACCGGACACACCGGCACCGGAGCCAGATACGCCGACGCCAGAACCGGATACACCAACACCGGAACCAGATACGCCGACACCGGAGCCGACTGTGACGCCATCGGATCCAACTGCAACACCGGAACCGACTGTGACGCCATCGAATCCAACTGCAACACCGGAGCCGACTGTGACGCCATCGGATCCAACTGCAACACCGAGTCCGGCACCGACAAATGTAACAGAATCTGAAGCTGCAAAGAATCTGGTAGCAAAGATCAATGCACTTGCGAAGGAGACACTTACAGTAAATCATGCGGCAAGGGTAAAAGAACTCAGAGCAGAATATGACAGCCTGCCGGAAGACCAGAAGAAGTTTGTTACAAATTACGATCTTCTTGTTGGTTTTGAAAGCAAGATTGCAGAATTGCAGAAGAATCAGAAGGATGCGGGGAATGCAACAGATATTTCTGATGGAAGTGGAAATGTTACAGGCAAGACAGGAACACCGGTTTATTATGTGTCGAACCTTCATGCAGGCAAAGAATTTTATCTGGACAGTCTGAAAAATAATTATCAGCTTTCTTTTTCTGATGATTTTTCTTCTGTGATGGATGAAATTGAAAAAGAATATAAAGAAAAAAACAAACTGACAGACGTTAGCGACAGCAGGGCTGACGGCCTGACGACTTCAGCAGATTCTCTGCTCGTGCGTAACTGGCAGGATATCCTGGCAATCTATGTTTATGAGCAGAGCCAGGAAGGAAACACGGAGTTCACTCTTGATTCATCAGCGAAGGATGAACTGGCAAAGATCTTTGCTGAGATGAATCCGGTTGTCCGTGATAAAGAAAGCATTACACATGTTTCTTATGGAAACTATCACATTAACCATTATATTAAACAGAATAATATTTCACAGGAAAACAGGACAGTACTTAAGAAATATGTAGAAACAGATTGCAAGCTGCTCTGTGCGATTGTTACAGATGCGAAAGGATTTGTACGTCAGAGTGTCGGGGATGATGTTTCTGAAGAACGTGTAAATGTCATTACTGCAGCATATTCACTGGTAGGTGAAGTTGGATATTTCTGGGGCGGCAAATCAACGCAGATAGGTAAAGACTCCAGTTGGGGTTCTGCCGAAAAAGTATCTGCAGCAGGCAGTGCCAGCAGTGGAACTGTCCGTGCATATGGTCTTGACTGCAGTGGATTTGTTACATGGTCAGTGATCAATGGATATCTGAATCAGGGTATGCAGAGCAGTGTGGGAGACGGTACTTCTGAACAGTGGGAGAATGCCAATGTTGTCAGTGAACAGGATGCACAGCCGGGTGATCTTGTATTCCAGAATGGACCGGAAGCAGGCAGTAATAACCATGTAGGTATTATCTGTGGCAAGACAGATGCAGGCGACTGGATCGCAGTACACTGTTCTTCCAGTAAGAATGGAGTAACAGTTGGAGAAGCTTATGGTGCAAGTTTCCGTTATATCCGTCAGCCTTCCTTCTATCCTACACAGACGGAAGTTGCAGAGATGGAAAACCAGGGTGCAAGTGCAGACAATGCAGAAACAGATCTGATAACGGATAATATAACAACGTCAGCAACACTTGTGGCAGAAACAACAAACTCTCTCAGTGATGGATTGAATGTGAAGGATACAGCAACACATGATACAGCGGAAACAATTACAGCACCTGCTGATGCGGCTGAGGATGTTGAGATAACATTTGAGGATATGAGTGATGAATCCGAAAATCAGACGACTTCCAATTATGCGACGGGTAGTGTGGAAGTGACAGATACGCTGGATGAAATCCTGAATCAGAATGTTTCGGTTTCCGGAAGTTCTGCGGAAATTCTTCCGCAAAAACCGGATAACAGTGATATTCAGGTTACTTTTGAAGATTGATGATAAACAAGGCCGGACGATTCGAAAGAGTCGTTCGGTTTTTTACAGCAAGCTCTTTTATTGATGGCAGAAGTCTGATAATATAAGACTGTACAGAAGATAAGGGAGTGACAGATGAAGAAAAAAAGAAGATTTGGACGCAGAGTTTTCTGCGTTTTGATTGTCCTGTTTATGGGTGTCATCTGGCAGAGTGATCTTCTTTCTCAGGAACCTGCTGAAGTCAGGTCATTAAGAAAACAGGAGATCCTGCAGACCGATGACAATTACAGGGAATATTATTTTGGATTGCTGACAGAAGATGAGAAGAAAATATATCGTGAAATGCTGAGTGGAATACAGGAGAGACAAGATGAGTTTTATCTGACATCTTCGAATGAACAGCTGATCAGCAAAGTTTACCATGCATTGCTGAAGGATCATCCGGAACTTTTCTGGGTGCATAATCGTGAGGAAGTATATACGACTGCGTATAAAGGAACTGATTATTGCAGATTTTCACCTGGATATACGTATACAGATCAGGAAATTCAGGAAATTATGGCATTCATGGAACATGCGCTGGAAGAAGTGAAAGAGCAGATTACACAGGATATGTCTGCTTATGATAAGGTCAAAACAGTTTATACGTATCTGATAGATCATGCAGAGTATGAAGCATCGGGGGATGACCAGAATATTGCAGGCATTTTCTGGAAAAAGAAAGCTGTGTGTGCCGGATATGCGAGGGCGGTACAGTATCTTTTGGAACAGCTTGGAGTTCCGTGTATTTATGTAGAGGGAAATGCGAGGGACAGTGATGAAGGACATGCCTGGAATATCGTAGAAATTAACGGTGAGCAATATTATGTAGATGCTACAAACGGGGATCAGCCGGCATTTCTGGAAGGCGGTGCGGTTTCTCTGGAAGAACATAAGACAACAATTTATGATTATCTGTGTCCTTTTCCACAGGAATATGAGCAATTATATACAGCATCCGATGAATTTCCGGTTCCGGAGTGTACTGCGACGGATCTTAATTTTTATGTGCTGAATCAGGCATGTTTTGATACATATGATGAACAGCAGATTTATGATTTCTGCTGTATGCGTCTTGAGAACGGAGCTGCGGTAGTACGTTTCAAATTTACTTCGCAGGAAGCTTTTGACGAAGCATGTCAGCAGTGGATACAGGAAGGATATGTTCAGAAAGTTGCTGAATACTATCTGAAAATGTATGGGCTCAGTACAGTAGAGTATCATTATGGTATTCTGGATAATCTGAAAACGATATATTTTATGTTTTAGAGGAGATATTTTTATGAATGATATTTTGCAGCAGATTATGAATATGATTGAGAATACGCGGACAGTACCGTCTATATCCAGTTTTTCGATGATCGGTTTTACAGTACTGCTGATTTTTGGAGTGATCAACTGTATTCTGGGATATCGGCTTCTGCGTTTCTGGATGATGCTCTGTGGTTTTGTCATTGGAGCTGGAATTGGATTTGGTGCAGCGTATACCGGTGGTGTGACAGAGAAATATATGTATGCGGTTTTTATGGTTGGAGCGGGTGTACTGTTGGCCGTGATCGCATTTGTGAGCTATAAGATTGGAATTTTTATTCTGGGAGCAGGCATTGGAATTGGACTTGGTATTTATGTTTTTCATCCAACTACTTCGTTGGTATTCTTTTTCTGTCTCCTTCTGGGAGTGGGCCTTGGTGTGCTGGCTATGAAGCAGGCGAGAGAAGTTCTGATTATTGGGACAAGCCTTCTGGGAGGTGCGATGGCAGGCTTTTCTACTGCAAAATTAGGCGGACTGGCGGATATTCCGTATGGTCTGGGACTGAGTGCAGGATTTGCACTTTTTGGAATGCTGATTCAGTTTGCGACAAACAGGCGCAAAGATGATGACGAGGAAGAAGAGTACGAAGAGGATGCGTATAACGATGGACAGGACAGTTCTGATTATGTGGATTTCAGGGATTATATGCCACAGAAATCAGAAAGAAAGGCGCAGAAAGAAGTCAGAAGAACATCGGCACAGAGACAAAATGTGAAGCATACACCGGGAAGAGCGCAGAACAGTTCTCATAAAGCATCACGGAGTGCGCAGCAGGTAGATTTCAGACTTGAAAAAAATAAAGGAAGAAAACATAAAAAGGATGCGGTGGCACCTGAATCAGAAAAAACAATTCCGTACCGACCGAGAAAGAGCAGACAGAAAGAAATTGATCTTCCGCTGGGATCTTTTGATACAGAAGATTCCTATCATCCAATGAATGATGACTATGAAGAACCGGTTGTAATTGATGAGGATGAACTGGATGAGGAAGTGCTGAGAGAAATGATGGACGAAGACGACCGGGAGGGAGAAGAACTCTGGAAAAAGATATCCAGACGTGATGATACACATAAAAAAAGAAAGTAATAGTAAAGATGCCGGGTAGAAGGCAGGAAAGAAGGACAACATGGCAAAAGAAGCTAAGACAAATGCGATGAGAATGCTGGATCGTCAGAAAGTGAAATATGAAGCATTTCCATATGAATGTGATGAGTTTATTGATGGACTTCACAGTGCAGATCTGATTGGGGCACCATATGAACAGTCTTTTAAAACACTGGTTATGGAAGGGAAAAGCGGCGGATACTATGTATTTGTAGTACCGATCGAAAAAGAAGTGGATCGTAAGGCGGCTGCGAAAGCAGTTGGAGAGAAGGCTGTGGATATGATCCATGTTAAAGATATTCTGAAAATTACAGGCTATGTAAGAGGCGGCTGCAGTCCGCTTGGAATGAAAAAACCATATCCGGTCGTGTTTGATGCATCCGCGGGTGGGTTTGAAGAAATATATGTAAGTGGAGGCCGCGTCGGACTGACGCTGAAAGTTCCGCTTGCTGCACTTTTGAAAGTGACAAATGGAAAACTGGCGGATATCACAATGAAATAAAAAATACTGTAAACAGTAAGCTGCAAAAGCTCCCGATCATTAAAAACGGGAGCTTTTGTCATGCAGTAAAACTGCAGTATGAAATTCTAGTTATCGGCAGCATCTTCTTCGTTAACCTGGAAGACGTGACGTTTCTTCGCCATTTCGTCGCTTGCCAGATATTCGTCATAGGTGGTGATCTTGTCAATCAGCTTACCGTCAGGAAGGATTTCCATGATACGGTTGGCGGTTGTCTGCACGAACTGATGGTCATGGGAAGTAAAAAGGATAACTCCCGGGAATTTGATCAGTCCATTGTTCAATGCAGTAATAGATTCCATGTCCAGATGGTTGGTAGGTTCATCAAGAATCAGGATATTAGCACCGGAAATCATCATTTTGGACAACAGGCAGCGGACTTTTTCACCACCGGAAAGAACACGTACTTTTTTTACGCCGTCTTCACCAGGAAAGAGCATTCTGCCAAGGAAACCGCGGACATAAGTAGCATCTTTGATTTCAGAATACTGTGTCAGCCAGTCTGTGATCGTGAGATCATTGTCAAATTCCTGTGTATTGTCTTTTGGAAAATATGCCTGAGAAGTGGTGACACCCCATTTGTAACTTCCTTCGTCTGGCTCCAGTTCACCGACAAGGATACGGAAAAAAGTAGTAATGGCCTGTTCATTGGCACCAACAAATGCAACTTTATCGTCATGACCGAGAGTAAAGCTGATATTGTCCAGAACTTTTACGCCATCAATAGTCTTGGAGAGGTTTTCGACCATAAGCACTTCATTGCCGATCTCGCGGTTTGGACGGAAGTCGATGTATGGATACTTACGACTGGAAGGACGCATATCATCC
>ERZ1673700.3669-NODE-3669-length-10079-cov-4.147147_pt1 | contig 10079 bp, 5 predicted proteins | sample MGYA00580230_ERZ1673700 | MGnify/ENA primary metagenome ERZ1673700 (study PRJEB41218, sample SAMN15661782) | gut metagenome | host: Homo sapiens | place: Canada: London | collected 2015-08-20/2019-03-30 | study: EMG produced TPA metagenomics assembly of...
TGTTTACTCTATCACATGTTCGTTTCTTTGTCAACAATTATTTTTGTTTTTTTCAGAACTTTTCAAATTGTTTATTCAGGAGAAACAATTCCTTGCGACAGCTTAGTTAGAATACCACTATCCAACCGAGCTGTCAACACTTTTTGAAATTTTTTTCATTTTTTCAATTTCGTACACTCTGCGTCCTGCAGCCTCCCAATACAGCAACTGTCACATTCAGTCCCAAAATTGCAATAAATACTTTTGCTCTGATCCGCGCTTTTTCTTCATATGTACCTCCTTTAACACAATCTTTAAATTCCTATCATTTCCCGATACTCTCTCGGCGTAACTCCATAGCGTTTTTTAAATTGACGATTAAAATTTGACAGATTCATAAATCCTGCATCCTGTGAGATTGTCAATATTTTATCATCAGTCTGGCGCAATGCCTCTGCGGCCTCCGCAAGTCTCCGGTCATTTACATAAGAAGTAAAGCTGTCTCCCGTCATCTTTTTGAACCAACGCATGAAGTGGCTGCTGCTCCAGCCACAAAATTTTGCCATGTCTGCTACTGAAAGATTCTCACTGCTTTTAACACTGATTTCCTGCAGTACTTCTTTCAACTGCTCCCTATCCGGAGAAGACACGATTTCTCTGGACGGATACATTCTTATAAGAAGAAATATGATCTGCAAAACTGCAGCTTTCACTCCTAGCTCATAAGCATTTTCTTTTGTTTCACACAATTCTTCCATCTGAATAAGACATCTTTTTAATGAATCATAATGCGCTTCCTCTGGCTTTATCTGTACCGGAGGAAACAACTTACCTGCTGCAAGCGGGACGAGAAATTCTCCTGCACAGAGATCTGCTGCTCCTTCTCCCAGAAAATCCATTTCAAAGATAATATTTTCGTATTCCATAGAATATCCTTTTATCCTATGAATTGCATGAAGGGTTCCAGGTGTTACTACAAAAATATCCCCCGGTTCTCCCTCAAAGCTTTTTGTTTCGATCTGGATCAGCCCTTTTCCCTTTTTTATATAAATCAATTCCATCTCCTTATGCCAGTGCATAGGAACTGCCGGAAAATCCAATGGAATCGTACATGGATAAATATTAAACGGAAACAACCGGCTGCCATGCTGTTTTGTTTCCTGATATTTTGTACCACTTTCTTTTTCTTTCATCTATTTCCGCCTCTATGATAGGATAGTATCATTTCTTGCTCGCTTTTGACAAGAAACGACGGACTATCTGTGATATAACTAAAGCAACTTAAGTTAACGAAACTACAACCATTTTATATATGAAAGGAGCAACTCCCATGAGTGAATCTATGAAAACAACACTAAATGAACTTTGCCAAAAGGATATTGCAACTGCTTCCGACGCAGAACTTTATACAGCCCTTCTGAAACTTGTGCAGGAACAGAGTCAGAAACAGATAAAACCAGTAACTGGCAGAAAACTGTATTATATTTCTGCCGAATTCCTGATTGGAAAATTGCTTTCCAACAACCTGATCAACCTTGGTCTGTATGATGAAGTTCGTGAAACACTTGCCAGTATCGGAAAATCTCTTGCAGATATCGAAGAGCAGGAACCGGAACCAAGTCTTGGAAATGGTGGTCTTGGACGACTTGCCGCATGCTTTCTTGACAGTCTTGCAACTTTGGATCTTCCTGGTGATGGTGTCGGTCTTCGTTATCACTGCGGACTTTTTCATCAGAATTTCAAAAACAACATCCAGAACGAAGCTCCTGATTTCTGGCTGACTGACCAGTGTGCTGCCAAAGCTACCGATACAGTATTTCCGGTTTCGCTTGCAGGAAACACCTATTCTGCAAGACTCTACAAACTTCCTGTTACCGGCTATGAAGGCAGAACCAATATGCTGAATCTGTTTGATCTGGATTCTGTAGATGAATCTGTGATCGGTGACGGAATTTCTTTTGACAAAAAAGATATTGCCAGAAACCTTACATTATTCCTCTATCCAGACGACTCCGATGAAGACGGCCGACTGCTTCGTATCTATCAGCAGTATTTCATGGTTTCTGCCGGTGCTCAGCTTATTCTCAACGAATGTGCTGCACGTGGATGTAACTATCATGACCTTGCCGACTATGCAGCTATCCAAATCAATGATACACACCCAAGTATGGTAATCCCGGAGCTGATCCGCCTCCTTGAGGAACACGGAATCAGCTTTGATGAGGCAGTTCAGATCGTAACAGATACTTGTGCATATACCAATCATACGATTCTTGCAGAAGCTCTGGAAAAATGGCCACGTCATTATCTCGATACCGTTGTTCCTCAGCTTATGCCAATTATTGAAAAGCTGGATGACATTGCAAAAACACGTACAACTGATTCTTCACTTGCTATCATTGATCAGAATCAGGTCGTTCATATGGCACATATGGATATTCATTTTTCTCACTCCACAAACGGTGTTGCCGCACTGCATACACAGATTCTGAAAGAAAGCGAACTGGCAGGATTTTATCAGATGTATCCGAACAAATTTAATAATAAAACAAACGGCATCACCTTCCGCCGCTGGCTTCTGAAATGTAATCCGGCCCTGACTTCTGAAATTGAATCTCTGATCGGATCCGGTTTCAAAAAAGATGCTTCTGAACTGAAAAAGCTTCTGAATTATACAGACGATGCAGAAGTACTGAAAAAACTCAGTTGTATTAAAAAATCCAACAAAGAAGCACTTGCTTCCTGGTTAGAAGACAAACAGGGAATCAAATTGAACACCAATGCAATGTTTTCCATTCAGTCCAAACGACTTCATGAATACAAACGTCAGCAGCTGAACCTGCTTTTCCTGATTCATGAATACCTGGAAATCAAAGCAGGACATACTCCAGTAACTCCATTAGTAAGTATCTTCGGTGCAAAAGCAGCTCCTGCCTATATCATCGCCAAAGATATCATTCACGCTCTTCTTACCCTGTCACAGGTTATCAGTGCGGACTCTGAAGTTTCCAGATATCTGCAACTTGCATTTGTAGAAAACTACAATGTTTCTGCAGCAGAAAAAATGATTCCGGCATGTGATCTTTCTGAACAGATCAGCCTTGCTTCCAAAGAAGCATCCGGAACCGGAAACATGAAATTCATGCTGAACGGTGCACTGACTCTTGGAACCATGGATGGTGCAAATGTAGAAATTGCCGAAGCTGTCGGAAATAACAATATTTACATCTTTGGCCAGAGCAGCAAGCAGGTTATTCACCGCTATGCAGCCGGTGACTACTGTGCAAAAGACTGGTATGAAGCAGACTCGAACCTTCGTCGTGCCATTGATTTCCTTACCAGTGAGGAAATGCTGAAATATGGAGATGAAGAACATCTGAAACGACTGCAGAACGAACTGATAAATAAAGACTGGTTCCAGACTCTTCCGGATTTCAATGCATACGTTGTCCGCAAAGAACAGGCAATGAGTGATTATGCTGTAAATCCGGAAGCATGGAGCCGCAGAACTCTGATCAATATTGCAGAAGCCGGATTCTTCTCCTCAGACAGAACCATCAAAGAGTACGATGACGATATCTGGCATCTCGGAAAATAATCATTCTCCTGGATTAGAGCGGCGAATCTGCTCAGTCAGCTCTTCGCCGCCCTGTTCATACCATTCCTGCACAAAAGTGTCAAAGTAAGTAATTGGTTTTACACCCATGATAATCTGAATGAAAGTGTCTTTTTCAAGCTGCTGAAGAGACTTCGGTATTTCACCGTCTGCATCATCCAGGTATCTTTTGGCTGTTGACCGGTAGTTTCCTTCTATCAACCTTCCAACTGCTGCAAGTCTGGATTCATATGCTGCCCAGTCTTCCGCCGTTTCTGATTTTCCCTGAATAAATTTTTCTGCTGCATCGTAATAAGATTTCTCAATTGCACTTAAACTTTCTTCTTTTCGCATGCCGCTCATTACACTCTGGATATCTTTTGTGATCTGAAACGTCGCCTCGTTATAATCAACATTGATAACCAGCGGTCTGGCTGTCGGTTCTACGTTAAGAGCAAAATAATCATTTACCTCATCCGCATCCTTGGCTTCATATCTGCTATAATCAAACAATACACTGATTATCTTCATTACAATTTCCGGATGCTCATATCCTTTGCGTACAACAACATATTTATTATCCTGAAAAGTATCATATACATTCTGCCAGTCTGTCGATTGTAGATAAAATGGCTGCCAGTTTGCCTCTTTGTCTGTCTCATAAACATCCATCAGTGGATTGTTCGGTGTCCACCACAGGCCAAAAAAAGCTCCACATTTTCCATTTATCACCAGATCTCTGAGGTTATTCTGCGCACGCAATGCAAAGTTCTTATCCAACACGCCACGTTCATAGAGTTCATGAAGATAACTCAGTGCATTTTTTGTTTCTTCTGTTACGGAACCATACACGATCTTACCATTTTGATTTACCCACCTTTGTGGACTGGCTCCAAATTTATCAAAAACAGAATCTACTGAATAATTAGAGCTGGTAGTTCCCACCAGATCTGTATCACAGGCGAGTCCGATCGGGTCTTCTCCATCCTCCGTGCCCATTTTATTCTGGACAAATTTTTCTACTATGTCAAATGCATCTTCCAGTGTTTTCGGATCTTCAAGGCCAAGCTTATCCATCCAGTCCTTACGCAGCCACATCAGACGTGGACCATGATCTGTAACGGTCTCCGGAATTGCCATCAGTTTTCCATTAAATCGCACAGAATCCAGAAGACCACTTCCATAACTCTCAAACATCTCTTTGATTCTCTCTGAAGTGCAATTCTCATATACTTCGCTCAGATCTTCCACAAGATCATTATCAACCAGTTCTTTGAGTGTTTCTCTGTCCGAAACCACCAGTACATCCGGCAGCGTCTGGTCTTTTACAAGAATGTTCACAAATTCATCATATCGATCTTCCCGTTCCATGTAGACACTTTTATTCTGAATATTCAGCATTTTTCTGAGATAACGAGTGTAAGCATTGTCGTCATAGGTATTTCCATCCGGAAGATTTGAATTATTCGCACCACTCATTTGTCCTAAAGTATACGTTACAAGTTCAGGATAAGCACCATAAGGAGTCTGTGCAGCTGTTTCCCAGGTACCGGTACGGACTGTCTCTGTAGATTCCGTATTTTCTTTTGCTGCCGATGATCTTTTCTGATTCAGCTCCTGTAAATCATTGCTGCATCCGCAGACAGCTATAGCTATGATCCCTATCAGAACAACAGGCAGTTTTTTCCATTTACTCTTCATTCTCTCTGCCCTCCTTCGGAAATTTCATAATAACAGTCGTGCCTTCATCCGGTGAACTGAAAATATGAATTCCGTAATTCTCTCCATAAAGAAGCCGGATGCGGTCATTTACATTCTTAAGGCCATATCCTTTTGCCTGATAAGTTACCAGTGTTTCTGCTTTTTCCTGTTCCATACCAAGTCCATTATCACGGACAGTGATCTCTACATCATCCCCCTTGCCTTTAAATGACAGGAAAATTTTTTTATCACCATCCTCTTTTTCATCAAGACCGTGTTCGATCGCATTTTCGACAACCGGCTGAAGAAGAAGCTTCGGCATTTTTTCATTTTTTATTGTCGGATCAATATCCCAGTCTACCGAGAAATTATGATCATGCATCGTAAGCTGGATTTCCAGATATGCTTCCATATTCTGAATACAGTTTTCTACCGTAACCACATCTTCACCTTTGCTTAATGCGGTTCTGTAAAAAGTAGAAAGTGCCAGGGTAACCTTACTGATCTCCATCTGGTTACTTCGAATCGCCATCCAGTTCATCATCGACAGTGTGTTATATAAGAAATGTGGATTGATCTGGGCCTGAAGGGCTTTCAGTTCATATTCTTTCAACGCGATCTTATTGACATATACTTCGTCGATCAGGCGGTTAATCTCATCCATCATATTACGGAAACTGTTAACAAGAATTCCTACTTCATCTCCCGAATCACTGTTGACTGTAACTTCACGGCTTCCATGATTTACCCTGTCCATATTTTTCGTCAGTTCTTCAATTTTTCTTGTAAAAATTCTTGAAAATGCCATAGCCAGAAACAGAATGATCAGACCACAGGCCGCAATCAGTGGAATCTCTTCCAGCAGCAGTCTTCGTACAGAACCTGATATCGCATCCTGACTCTTATAAAGATAAAATACCCAGTCATTTTCTTCACTCTTGGTCTTTGTATATGCACAGGTCTGGCTGATTTTCTGAATCATGGAATCCATTTTTTCAGATTTATCAAATTCCAGATTTGTCAGACCAGTTTTGTTATAAAGAACTGTACCGTTTTTGTCTGCAACAATTCCACCATTTTCCTGCGTGAGAATATTGGTCAGTGGCTGGAAGATTTTATTATAATCCAGAGAAATGCACAGAACTGCATCCAGTTTCTGATCATTATAGATCATACGTACTGCTGCAACTTCTTTACGATCCTGATCAACTTTCCACTGAATACGCACATCATCTTTCAGCCCTTCACTCCACCACTCTTCTTTCATCTTATCAAGCGGAACAAGTGTATACTCATGCTCCACCTGGATACTGTCCGCAAAAAGCTGAATTCTGTTGATCGCATCATGATATGATTTTGGTACAGACAAAAGTGGATCCGCTATTTCTGTATATTTTTCATACGCCGTATAATTATCGATATTTTTTTCCTTAATAATTTCCTCAATATCTGGTGAATAGGTCAGATAATTGAGAAGGCTGGCATAAACCGCCGTCTGGCTGTCAATGCTTTCTCTGGTCTGTTCCATGATCGACTGCATATCTTCCAGTTCGCTGCTGCGGACCATAGTACTCAGCCTGCTGTGACTGTACCAGGCAAGTACTGTCATCGGTACCAGGCTTGTAACTACAAGAAAGATCGTCAGTTTATGACGATACTTCATATTTTTGAATATCTTACGAAGTCTGTTCATCCTCTCCGCTTCCTTTCCTGTATGATTCCGGACTGCTTCCGTAATATTCCCGGAAACTTCTGCAGAAATAAGAAACATTTGCAAAACCAACACGTTCACTGACCTGTGCCACCTTCATATTGGTGCTGCAGAGAAGTTCTTTTGCCTTCTCCATCCGGAACACACGTATATATCGGTTCAAATTCATGCCGGTCTCTTTTTTGAAGATAAAACTGAGGTATCCAGAAGACAGATAGACTTTTTCTGCCAGCATTTCAAGATTCAAATCTTCCTCATAATGCTGATAGATATAATTTTTGACTGCTGCCACTTCATTTCTGGAACTACTCATAGAACGGTCAAGAAATGCCTCGTATTCCTTGATATTATCTTCAGTCACTTCAAGGATTTCCATGATATTTCTACAGTTATACAATCGTTCTATCTCATGCTCAAGACGCCGCTCTCCAGAAAACTGATTTTCCTGAAACAGTTCCTGAATGACATTCGAGAAAACAAACTTGATATACATTGCTGAATACTGTGTATTATCATGATATTTTTCTTTCAGGCATGCGAAATGCTTTCTCAGCTGATCTGTATCCTTCCGTGTGATGTCTTCTGAGATCATCTGCATGATCTGCGAATCCTGCACTTCTCCCACCGACAGTTTCAGTACATCATCTTCATTTGAGAAAACATGTTTTTCCGGATGATAAAATTTCTCTTCCATCTGCTGTTCCAGCTGCTCAAGGACTTCCGGCAGACACTCACAACCTTCAAATTTACGGCTGACTGCCAGATAAAAACTGTCTCTGTATTTTCGTTTCATAAAATTATAAAGATGATTTGCCACCAGCTGATAATCGCAATATACGTCCTGAAAAAGGAGAAGCGACTGTCTTGCATTCAAATTCAGATAAAAGCATACTCTTCTCAACTCTTTCTGAATTTCCTCTTCCAGAGTCTCTTCAGCCGTATCAAAAAAAGAGACATCGGATTCCAGCAAGATTCCACAATGCCAGCCATTCCATTTTTCCAGATCGATCATATCTTTTGCTTTTTCCAGTGTTTCTAGCTTGCCGGAGTAAAGATAATTTTGCAGAAAATACTGTTGCAGAAAATTTTTCTCTTTGATCTCACGACTTTCTTTTTTCTTTCTTTGTTCAATCACTTTCTCTGCCTTCTGAATTACTTTATGAAAATCTTCCGGATTCACCGGTTTCAGGATATACTCTGTCACACCATAGCGAATCGCTTCCTGCGCAAAAGTAAAATCACTGTTTCCACTGAAAATTATGATCTGCAATGCCGGATTTTCTTCCTTGGCACGTCTTGATAATTCCAACCCGTCCATATGAGGCATTTTTATATCAGTCAAAACAAGTTGTATGTCCTCTGACCGAATAATCTGCAGAGCCTGTTTTCCGTTCGAAGCTTCAAAAACATTTCTTTCGCCTTCTTCTCTCGAAAGCAGATATTTCAGACCTTCGCGCTCTATTTTTTCATCATCTACAATAAGAACGTTTGTCATAATTTCCCCCTGTTTTGTTTCCTATAATAATTATGATTATAGCACAAAAAGTCTCTGGAAAAAATATTCTTCCAGAGACTTCCATTCTACATAACCAGAATCAGCCTTTTACGGCACCTGCTACAACGCCTTCAATAATGTACTTCTGACAAACCAGATATACGATGATAATCGGAATGATATCGATCATAATACTTGCCATCATTGGTCCCATCTGTACATGTCCGAAGCTGCCACGGAAATACTGGACTGCCATCGGAATAGTCTTATATTTTTTAATATCAAGAACCAGTGTTGGAAGAAGGTAATCGTTCCATACCCACATCAGTTCCAGGATCGCTGTTGAAATAATTGTTGGTTTTAATATCGGAATCAAAACTTTAAAAAACACCTGTAACGGACTACATCCATCAATCAGAGCTGCTTCCTCAATCTCAAGCGGAATACCTTTTACAAATCCTGTAAACATAAATACCGCCAGTCCTGCACCAAATCCAAGATAAATAATGCAGATATTGTATGGATTATTCAATTTTAAAGTATCTGCAGTTTTTGCCAGTGTAAACATAACCATCTGGAAAGGAACTACCATACTGAACACGCAGAGATAATAAAACATCTTGGACAGTTTTCCATTTACACGAACAATATACCAGGCTGCCATTGAACAGCATAACATGATAAGAACTACAGACATTACAGAAATTACAAGACTGTACCAGAAAGATTTCAGGAAATCCATCTGAGTAACACTCGCTACAAAGTTCGCAACACCATTCCATGTTTCACTGGTTGGAAGGCTAAATACTCCAGATGTAGTGATCGCTACTTCTTTTTTCAGTGAGTTGATTAATATTAAGACGATTGGGTACATCCAAAGGATACAAACAATTGTCAGTAAGACCGTTGCAACGGAATTTCTTTTTTTATTTTCCATTACTGCTGCACCTCCTTAGATGATGTTGCACGAAGCTGGATCAATGCAATTACAACTACCAGAACAAAGAATACAACAGCTTTTGCCTGTCCAATACCCTTCCATTGAGGTCCGCTTCTTGCATAGAATGTATCATAAATATTTAACGCCAGTAACTGAGACTGTTTTCCAGGATCACCACCGGTCAGTGAGAGGTTCTGGTCGAACATCTTGAAACCATTAGTCAGAGTCAGGAATGTACAGATTGTTACAGATGGCATAATCATCGGAATTTTAATCTTAAACAGAATCTGTCTGCTTGTTGCACAATCGATCTGAGCTGCCTCGATCAGGTCAGGTGATACATTGTTCAGACCTGCAATGTAAATGATCATCATATATCCAATCTGCTGCCACATAAGCAGAATGAGCATACCGATAAAACCATTTTTTGCTGAAAGTGAAAGCAGTGGCTGTCCCCACTTGGAAAGCAGACCATTCAGCAATGTCTGCCAGATATAACCAAGTACAATACCACCGATCAGGTTCGGCATAAAGAATACCGTACGGAATGCATTTGTTCCTCTGTATCCTTTGGTCAGTGCCAGTGCGATAAAAAATGCAAGCACGTTGATCAGAATACTGGATACGAATGCAAATACAACTGTCAGCCAGAAAGAAT
>ERZ1673700.3676-NODE-3676-length-10062-cov-5.516538_pt1 | contig 10062 bp, 11 predicted proteins | sample MGYA00580230_ERZ1673700 | MGnify/ENA primary metagenome ERZ1673700 (study PRJEB41218, sample SAMN15661782) | gut metagenome | host: Homo sapiens | place: Canada: London | collected 2015-08-20/2019-03-30 | study: EMG produced TPA metagenomics assembly of...
AAACGAGGTCTGCGAAGCAGGAAGCCCATTGGCTTTAGACAATGGGTAGTTCACCCGGTGTAATCTGCACTACATTGTAGATAAAGGGTATATCCAATTATATTTTTAAAAAGAAAAGAGGGAAAATTTTATGTCTCATCCACTTATACTTATTATTATACCGATTGCATTAGGTACAATAATTCTTGTGTCAGGATTTATTGCTTACAAAGCCCCTATGTCTTTTGAACAAAAAGATACAGTTTGGAAATATCCTATGTATTCAGGGGAAAAAGCACTTGAGTCGAAAGAAACATGGAGTAAGGCTCAAAAAATATATGGCAAATCACTAATTATTATAGGCGTTATAAATCTTTTGATTTCATATCCGCTTTTAAAATTAATGCTATTATTTATAGATGATATATGGAAGTATGAGGATTGTACGATTCCTGCAATTTTGTTTATAGTTTTACCGGATTTCATTGGAATTTTATTGGCGAATGTCATCACACGGCATAAATTGTAAGTAGTCAGAAAGATTTTATACAAATCAATGTTAATAAAAATGATTTGAACAAAAATCAAGCTTGCAAAGATGCGCACCGCACGGAGCGGAAAATTACGCTATGCATCCGCTTGGGCGCGAAAGTGTGCGGCAGGCGCACACTTTATTTAATTTTAACGTGATGCAATCAATTTACAGATCGGATTTCCCATAGAAGAAAATTTCTCTTCATATTCTGTCATAATATTGCCTTCATTCATTTTTGGATCATGGTGCAGGTCTCTGGTAGATGCATCCAGATTCCAAATCGGAGATTCTTCAATTTCCTCTACCGAAAAAGTAAACAAATCCTGATTGTCGGTCTTGAATTCGATATGTCCGTCCGGTGCAAGGAACTGGTCATAACGCTCCAAAAACTGACGGGAGGTCAGACGGCGTTTTGCGTGCCGATCCTTTGGCCATGGGTCCGAAAAATTCAGATAAATGCGGTCAACTTCTGCCTGTGCGAATACTTCCGGCAGTTTTGCGGCATCCTCACAGATGAAGTGGACATTCGGAAGCTGCAGCTCGTCCATTTTCTGTACGGCGCGCAGCAGTACACTGGTGTACCGTTCGATTCCGATATACTGGATATCCGGATTCTGTTCTGCCAGATCCATCAGAAAACGGCCTTTTCCCATGCCGATTTCTACATGAATCGGGGATGCGGACTGCAGAAATGCATGCCATTGTCCACGATGTTCCGATGGATTTTGTATACAATACGGGCTTGAAGCCACCGCTTCGTTTGCGCCCGGAATATTGCGAAGTCTCATAAATATCTCTCCCTTAGCTTAGTGTTTATATTTTATATCATAGCATAATATCCAGGGGGATTCTATGATTTTGTGTGTATTTTGCAGCACATATTTACATTTATATTTGCTGCACAGCGGAAAAAAATGTTGCGATATCAGTTTTTTGCGCTTATAATTTTTAATGAAAGAGTAGAAATTCAGAACCAATTACAAAAAGGAAAGAAAGAGCAGAGGTTATTATAAATGAAGATGAAAAAAACATGGAAGCGGGTTGTCGCTGCGCTTTTTGCAGTGACCATGGTGATCACAGGAATCCCGCAGACCACATATGCCAAGGAATACTGGCCGAAGGGACCGTCCGTAGAAGCAAAGAGCGCTATTGTCATGGAAGTCAATACGGGAACAATTCTATATGAGAAAAAGAGTCATACCAAGCGTTTTCCGGCGAGTATTACGAAAATTATGACAACGCTGCTTGCCATAGAAAATTGTGATATGGATGAAAAGGTAACTTTTTCGGAGGATGCCGTATTTAAAAATGAGGGAAATACATCACATATTTCCAGAAATCTTGGTGAAAAACTGACCGTTGAGCAATGTATTTATGCAGTCATGCTTGAGTCTGCAAACGAATGTGCCTATGCACTCGGGGAGCATATAGGCGAAAAGCTTGGTGGCGATTACCGCACATTCATTGATCTGATGAACAAGCGGGCGAAGGAACTCGGATGTGTCAATACACATTTCAATAACTGTAACGGTCTGCCGGACGAAAACCATTATGTGTGTGCTTATGATATGGCGCTGATTTCTGCGGAGGCATACAAGAATGAGACATTCCGGACGGTATGCGGCAGTACAAGCTACACAATTCCAAAGACGAACAAATGCAAGGAACCCTATTACTGTCATAATCATCACAAGATGATTTATCCATGGCAGGGAGACGATTCCCAGCTATATGATTATTGTACCGGTGGCAAGACCGGGTACACGGATGTGGCACGAAATACCCTGGTTTCTTTTGCGGAAAAGGATGGAATCACACTGGTGTGCGTTGTGATGAAGGATGAAAAACCATATCACTACACAGACACCCGCAAGCTGTTTGAATATTGTTTTGACAATTTTAAGGCGCTGAATATTTTGGAAAATGAATCCAGCCTTACCAGTGATACGAAAAGTACCGGATTACAAAATACAAATTCCTCTTTTGTAAAACTGGACAAGGATGCTTATATCATTATGCCAAAGACTGCGGAATTTTCGGATGCAAAATTCGAAGAGGATAAAGAAATTGCAGGCACAGGCACGGTTGCAAAGCTGAAATATACGTATGCTGACCGTGTGGTTGGAAGTGCTGCAATCGTGACGACCGGAGCAAAAGTCGATAACAGTTATTTCTCACAGGATAAGAAAAGTAATCAAAAAGGCGAGGAGCGTGTGATATGGATCAAACCGGTGCATATCGTGTTGGGAATTTTAGCCCTCGCATTGTTGATCGTGTTGATTTATTTTGCAAAAAGGTTTTATGACAATTTTTACAGAATTCAGCACAGATGGGAGTTGCGCAGAGATGAAAAAGAACGTTTTCGCGAAGTAAAGAAAAAGCGCTACCGCCGCAAAGACCGTATTTTTAAATAAAAAGATACAAGATGGAGTAAACGATGGCTTTGAGCAGTAAGAGAACAAGATTAACAGAGGAAGCTCTGGAAAAAGTTCATAAGTTAATCGATTCCCACGGAGGAATCGTGAAAAAAGAAGAATTCGCAGATATTGATGTGGATTATCGCCGCATTCTGGATTTTGTGGAATCGGGAGAGCTTGTAAGAATAAAAAACGGTTATTATACGGACCGCATGGACCGTTTTTCCGAGGAGGAGCTCATTGCACGGCTGTTTCCGGATGCGTGCCTGTGTATGGAAAGTGCGTTGTATGCGTATGGTTATATCCGTCAGAAACCATATGGATGGCATCTGGCTGTCGATAAAAATACGTCAAAATCCCGCTTTAAGATGGATTATCCGAAGGTGATTCCGTATTATACGGAGCCGGAGGCACTGGCACTTGGTGCAACCAAAATAGAGATCAACGATCTGACATTTGGCATATATGACAAGGAGCGTGTGATCTGTGACTGTCTGAAATACGAAGGAAAACTGGAGCATGAGATTTTCAAGGAAGCGCTTCAGTCATACATAAAGGATGAGGAGAAAGACATCTCCATGCTCATGGAATATGCAAGGGCCCGCAAAGTTGTCAGTAAAGTGCAAAGCCTGATTGGAGTGTGGCTGTAATGAAAGTGGGAAGTGACACGGCTGACACATTAAAGAAGCAGAGTGAGCTGCAGCAGATTCCGTTTGCCAATCTATTGTGGATTTATATGGCGGAGGATATGATGCAGCGCTTTTATCAGTCTTCTTACAAAGAGATTCTGTGGCTGGAGAATGATGAGTTTCTGGAAGAACGGGAAGACCTTACCCGTGCAGAAAGGCAGATCCGCTTTTTGTACAAACAAAGCGAGCGTTCCTGGCCCGAAGAAAAACTGGTTCCGGGACAGAAATTATCCATTCCGATGATGGCGCATCTGATCGAAGAAGTATTTGGAGAAAAGAATGTGCAACAGATTCGCTGGCGATGGGACATAGCGCAAAAAAGCGCGGATTATGAGGTGCATCTGACCGGAAATTACAAGGACATGGAAGTACCGTTTGTACTTGGTTTTCATACGATCACTACGGAGAACATTCATCCGGTTTCCCGGGAGCGAAAGTATCTGGCAATCAAAGGAAAAGGAATTTCATATCTTACATATTCCCTGGAAAGCCAGATCAGCCTGGATCTGTATGAAATCATGGCAAAGCTGGAACTGATTCAGGATATGGGATGTTATTACCGGACATATGAAATTCTGTGCACGCAGTCGCTCAGTGGGCGTTATGTAATCGATGAGCTGCAGCGGCTTACGGAAAAACAGATAAAAGTGCGGAAAGAAACCCGCATTGCGCAGATTGCCGGTTATGCAGAATATGGATACATGCGCAAGCGCTGGGAGCGCTACCTGCGAAGTCAGGGAGCTGCGGCAGTGCCATGGGCAGAAGCGCTTGCGCGCATTCTGACATTTCTTGAACCGCTGTGGCATTGTCTTTGCACCAATGAAATCTTCTTTGATGACTGGATGCCGGAGCTTGGAAGGTTCCTCGGATAATGAAACAGGAGTAAATGATGCTGGAAGAAAAGTTAAGAGAACTGGCACAATCGAATAGATATCCCTTTCATATGCCGGGACACAAACGTATGCTGGATGGCACGAATCCCTATGCGATTGATATTACGGAGATAGAGGATTTTGATAATCTGCATCACGCGGAAGGCATTATCAAGGATGCAGAAGATGCAGCTGCAAAAATGTATGGCGCAAAAAAAGCCTATTATCTTGTGAATGGAAGTACCTGTGGCATACTTGCTGCAATCAGCGCATCGGTGAAACGTGGAGGGAAAATTCTTGTGGCAAGAAATTGCCATAAGTCAGTCTACCATGCAATCTTTCTCCGGCAGTTATCGCCGGAATATGTGTACCCGGAGAATACGCATTATGGCATCCAGGGACAGATATTGGTAAAGGCAATCGAAAAGAAACTTGCGGAGTGCCCGGACATTCAGGCAGTAGTGCTCACATCGCCGACCTATGATGGTCTGGTGTCGGATGTAAAAAGCATTGCAGAAGTTGTACATCGGCGGAATATTACGCTCATCGTTGATGAGGCGCATGGCGCGCATTTTGGCTTTCATGAGGCTTTTCCGGAAAATGCGGTGGCATATGCGGATGCCGTCATTATGAGTGTACATAAGACATTGCCGGCGTTTACCCAGACAGCCGTGTTATGCCTATGTTCGGACCGAATCGATGAGAAAGAAGTGGAAAAGTATCTCGGAATTTATGAGACAAGTTCTCCGTCCTATGTGCTCATGGCAGGCATTGAACGCAGTCTTCGTATGGTTTCGGACGGTGGAAGAGAACTGTTTGCAACATATGTTGAAAAACTTTCCGGTTTTCGTGCAAGTGTCCGCGACCTGAAACATCTGGCTGTACCGGATGCAGGGGATTTTTTCAGGGAAGAAGCATATGCTTTTGATCCGGGGAAAATTCTGATTGTGACAAAGAATGGAATGAGCGGGCAGCAGTTACAGGAAATTCTGCTCCGGGATTATGCGTTACAGATGGAGATGGCAAGTGGAAATTATGTGGTGGCCATGACTTCGTTTATGGATACCGAGGAAGGTTTCCGGCGTTTGTCTCATGCGTTGCACGCGATGGATGCCCGCATGGAAGATACGGGAAAGGCGGCTTTTTCGCCGAAGGACATTTACCGGCAGCCAGAGAAACAGATGGAACCGTATCAGGCAGAAGAAGCAGCACATGGAAGCGTCAGACTGGAAGAAGCGGCTGGAAAGGTTTCCGCAGACTATATTTATCTGTATCCGCCGGGAATTCCGATGATCGTGCCGGGTGAGATTTTCACAGAGCCGATGATACAGATTGTACGACAGTGTCAGGAGGCAGGTCTTGATGTGGAAGGATTGCCGGAGACGGACACTATAAACATTGTGAAAAATGCGAGAATAGATTATAATTAAAAAGAATGAATAGTCACCAAGAGGAGAAAAAATGGGCCGGATTTATTGTGTCATGGGAAAAAGTGCGTCGGGAAAAGACAGCATTTACCATGAAGTTATGAAGCAGGAACCGGAGCTTTTGCCGATTGTTCCTTATACGACACGGCCAATCCGTCAGGGAGAAATCGAGGGAAGAGAATATCATTTCTGCGATGAGACCAGGGTGGAGGAGCTGGAAAAAGCACATAGAATTATAGAACTTCGCGCCTATGATACAGTATACGGAATCTGGAAATACTTTACAGTGGCAGATGAGCATATTGATCTTGCCACGCAGAATTATCTGTATATTGTGACATTGGAAGGTTATGAGAAAATGCGCAGCTATTTTGGTGCGGACAAAGTTGTTCCGATTTACATTGAAGTAGAAGACGGACAACGACTGATGCGTGCCATCGAGAGAGAGCGCAGGCAGGGGACACCGAAATACGAAGAAATGTGTCGGCGTTTTCTTGCGGATGCAGCAGATTTCTCAGAAGAAAAGCTCAAAAAAGCAGGGGTAGAGACCCGTTTTGTGAATGAAGATTTTGACACAACGGTGCAGGAAGTTGCTTCGTATATTCGAAACGACATTGCTGCAGATTGAGAGGTTTCCCTATGGAGATGAAAGTAAACGATATCAGTCAGATCAGTCAGGTACCGGAAGCGGCAAAGACAGTGGAAGGGGATGGATCCTTTAAGTTTACACTGGCGAGCGCCATCACGGATGCGGATCTGCAGGCAAAAGTGGATGCGTTGTTAAACGATATTACCGCGCAGGGCAACCGCATTGCGCAGCATATGGATATCCGTGATATGAAGAAATACCGCGGACTGGTGAAAGATTTTCTCAATGAAGTGGTCTATCGTTCCCACAAATTTTCGCGTGAGAATTTCCTGGATCGCAGGGGAAGACACCGTGTATACGGAATCATCCGGCTGATCGATAAGAATCTCGATGAGCTGGCCAGTGAGCTGGTAGAAGATGAGAAGGATCATATCGCAATTCTTGACCGTATTGGAGAGATCAAGGGATTGCTTCTTGATATTCTGACATAACGGAGGTTATAAAATGGCAGGTTTTCATGATATTTTAGGACATGAGCAGATCATCGCACATCTGCAGAATGCAATTGAAGAAGATAAAGTGTCCCATGCGTATATTTTTAATGGGCCGGAGGCATCAGGAAAAATGATGCTCGCGGAGGCGTTTGCCATGGCACTGCAGTGCGAGGGAGAGGGAAAGCGACCATGTCTGGAATGTCGTTCCTGCAGGCAGGCGGCGGATCACAATCAGCCGGACATTATCTATGTGTCACATGAGAAGCCAAATACCATTGGTGTAGATGACATACGAACACAGATCAACAACGATATTGATATCAAACCATACAGCAGCCGCTACAAAGTTTATATTGTAGATGAGGCACAGAAAATGAATCAGCAGGCGCAGAATGCATTGCTCAAGACAATCGAAGAGCCGCCGGCATATGCAATCATCCTGCTTTTGACAACGAATGCAGACAGTTTTCTGCAGACCATTCTTTCCCGCTGCATTACTTTAAATTTAAAGGCGGTGAAGGAAGATAAAATAAAAGAATATCTTATGAAACATTATCAGATTCCGGATTATCAGGCCGATATCTGCGCGGCTTTTTCACAGGGAAATGTCGGAAAAGCCATTCAGCTTGCCTCTTCCGAAGAATTTGGTGAATTGAAGGCATCGGTGCTGCAGCTGATGAAACGGCTGGAGGATATCGATCTCTATGAGATGACCGGTGCGGTAAAACAGATCGCAGAATACAAACTGAGCGTAAACGATTATTTTGATCTTATGATGATCTGGTTCCGTGATGTATTGTATCTGAAAGCAACGAACGATGTAGATGGCCTTATTTTCAAAGATGAGGTTTATGACATAAAGAAACAGGCAGCGAAGCGTTCCTATCAGGGAATTGAGACCATTCTGGAAGCGCTTGAAAAAGCAAAAATCCGCTTGAATGCGAATGTAAACTTCGATTTGGTCATTGAGCTGTTACTATTGACGATTAAGGAGAATTAGAATGATAAAAGTAGTAGGAATCCGTTTCCAGCGAGCCGGAAAAATATATTATTTTGATCCGCTTGATTATGATCTGGAGACAGCCATGCATGTAATCGTAGAGACCGCCCGCGGCGTAGAGATGGGGACGGTTCTGATTCCGCCGAAAGAAGTGGAGGATGACAAGGTGATTCAGCCTTTGAAACCGGTTATCCGTGTCGCGACGGACGAAGATGAAAAAGTCATGGAGCGTAACAAAGAAAAAGAGGCGGAAGCCTATGTGATCTGTAAAGAAAAGATTGCAAAACACGGATTGGAAATGAAGCTTGTAGCGGCAGAATATACGTTTGATAATAATAAGCTTCTGTTCTATTTTACAGCAGACGGAAGAATTGATTTCCGTGAACTGGTTAAGGATCTGGCATCTGTATTTCGCACACGTATTGAATTGCGTCAGATCGGTGTGCGTGATGAGACAAAGATTCTGGGAGGAATCGGTATCTGTGGAAGAGAGCTTTGCTGCAAATCGTATCTTACAGACTTTGTTCCGGTATCGATCAAGATGGCAAAGGAACAGAATCTTTCATTGAACCCGACCAAAATTTCGGGTGTCTGCGGACGTCTGATGTGCTGTCTGAAAAATGAACAGGACACCTATGAATATCTGAACAGCCGTCTGCCATCGGTAGGAGATTATGTAACGACTCCGGGTGGAATGAAAGGTGAAGTACAGAGTATCAATGTGCTGCGCCAGCTGGTAAAAGTCATTGTGGACAATGGCGAGGAAAAAGAACTGATCGAATATCCGGTGGATGACCTGCAGTTTACACCAAAGCGCCGTAAGGATGTGAAAGTGACAGAGGAAGAATTAAAAGAACTGGAAGGTCTTGAAGATAGCGGAACAGAGACAGCAGAGGAAGAAAAACCGGAGCGTCCGGCACGCAATAATTATCAGCAGCGGGATAATCAGAACCGTGGAAACCGTTATAATCAGAATAATCGTGGGGACCGCTACAACCAGAATAACCGTGGAGAACGGGAAGACAGAAGACAGAACAACCGGGACCGAAGAAATGATTCCGAACGTTCCAACGATCACGGAAATCAGGGAGAACGCAGCGAACAGAACCGACACAGAAATAACGGACGTTACCGTCGAAATTACGACAGAAGAAATAATCAGGATGGACCAAACCGTGGAGAACAAAACAGAAGTGACAATTCATAGCCAGGAGAGGCTGGACGAACTGCATAGAAATGGTTACCGTATCATTCAGGACCCGGGCAGATTCTGCTTTGGAATGGATGCCGTGCTTCTTTCCGGTTTTGCAAAGGTAAAGCGGGGAGAGCGGGCATTGGACCTTGGAACAGGAACGGGAATCATACCAATTCTTCTGGAAGCAAAGACAGCAGGAGAGCATTTTACAGGGCTGGAAATTCAGCCCGAGAGTGCGGATATGGCAGAACGCAGTGTCGCTTACAATCATCTGGAAGACAAAATTGACATTGTAACCGGAGATATCAAAGATGCTTCAAATATATTTGGGGCATCTTCTTTTGATGTAATCACGACAAATCCGCCGTATATGATTGGCAACCATGGAATCAGGAATGATCAGGATGCCAAGACCATCGCACGGCACGAAGTACTGTGTACATTGGATGATATCTTGCGGGAAAGTGCAAAGATATTACCACAGGGCGGGCGTTTTTATATGGTACACCGTCCGTTCCGTCTGGCAGAAATTTTTAGCAAAATGGTGGAGCATCGGATTGAGCCGAAGCGTATGCGGCTGGTATATCCGTATGCAGACAAGGAACCGAACATGGTTCTGATCGAGGGACTTCATGGTGGCAAATCCCGACTCACAGTGGAAAAACCGCTGGTCGTATACAAAGCGCCGGGGGTCTATACGGAAGAAATCTATGAGATTTATGGATATTAGGAATGGGGCTTGATAGAATAGGGAAATGTTACAATCGTGTGACCAAAGTGTATTATACTAATGTGGTTATAAATATAAGCAGGGGAGTGTGTAAATATTTAAAAAGAAATATTTTTAAATACAAGGAAAATTACA
>ERZ1673700.3677-NODE-3677-length-10062-cov-3.871190_pt1 | contig 10062 bp, 10 predicted proteins | sample MGYA00580230_ERZ1673700 | MGnify/ENA primary metagenome ERZ1673700 (study PRJEB41218, sample SAMN15661782) | gut metagenome | host: Homo sapiens | place: Canada: London | collected 2015-08-20/2019-03-30 | study: EMG produced TPA metagenomics assembly of...
GGCTACCTTAACCCACCGTCTAAAGCCAGTGGGATTGCGGTAGCCCTATTTCAAAAAATGACTGAATGTTCTTATAACAATGGTATCTTGCGGGCATAGGCAATTGCCTTATGAGTTCTTTGTCTGCATTTAGTGCCTGCAAAATATGAACCTGATTTAATCGTAAAGACCATATAACTCGTGCCACAGACGCTTCAAACATACACCGATTCCTATCTGGCATCTTACTGTTCCTTATATATGTAAGCGTGTCACGCACATTTTCTTCCAATTTGGAACGATCCGCGCCTGTCTTGCACAACAATTCCAATTCTACATTACGATAAGCGATATAATCCTGCGGATTCCCCATATCAAGATGTTCTTTTAATATGTCCGGTTCTCTGATATTGGATAAAATAAAGCAGGTGATTGAATGCTGTATCTTTTTCTCCTGCTTCTGCCCGTCTTCTCATTTCCAATTCATTTGCATGAAAACTCCCCATTTGCGTCCGCAAAAACATTTTATACCGCTCATAGGACTCCTTTTGTTTCTTTGTCATCTTTGATGGCAACAATTTTTCCAAACATTTCCATGCCTCCATTAAGTTATAGTCATAACTCTCCGGCTGCGCATGCAAGCGACTTGCTTTTAATTCCCGGCGCATCCCCAAATAAATATGTATACAGCGATACGCCAGTATAATCATAATACCAAGAATCAGGAAACATATTCCATATAGACTCTTCAAGAATTCTTTTGCTTCCGGCTTCGGTTCACTATATAATACCCGCATCCCAAATCCAATCATGAAAAGGAAATATAAGCCTACTATCTCACTGATGACTGTTTCCAACATATATCTTGGCATCTGTAACCAGTTCTTATTTATGAGGTAAATAATCCCAATTGCTAACATCATTAAAATTGTCGGGATATACAAATTTGTTCCACCAAAAGCCTGCTCCACTAATGTAAGCAATAAATCAATCATTCATGTTCTCCTCTCTGTACCTCTCTCTACTTTTGTGTTTTCTATAACATTCTTTTCCACATATAAATGAATGTAAATAAAGGGTCCAGCTTTCACCAGACCCTCAAATGATTTTGTAATCCAAAATTCTTGAATCAATTATGATTCCATGTTTTTCAGTAATGCATTAATATTTATTGCAGGAATAACAACAGGCTCTATATCTGGCTGTGCAGTCATCAAAGTAACCTGTGATCTAAGATAAGGAAAGAGAATTGCAACTGTATTTTTTGTTACTATGATATCTTTTTGTTCCTGTTCTAATTCTGCTTGAAACTCAAAAATACCTGATACCACAATTTCTAAAGATACAGTTTCTTCCTCATTCATCATTTTTAAAGATAATGAAGATTTATAGACTCCTTCATCTATTTTCACAATATCCTTGCCAATACTACTCTGTGAAAAATGTATAACTCCCCCCGTCAGTTCACTTCTTTGAAAATGCATGCTTTCAATAAAAATTTTCTTTGCCAATAATGCACTTTCCGATTTCTTTAAAATATCTTTTTTACTCATTAATTCTCCTGTCACGCTGCCAAAAAAGCAATTTCGTCGTCAATTATATATGTTTTCTGATTATAATATGGTGTACCAAAATGTTTCATAAAAATATCATTTACGGATTTGTAAACAACTTCAGAAGAATCAATAATGAACCCACCTTTTCCTGGCTCTGTATATGATACTTCAACGCCACATTTTTCTGCGATTCTTTCAATTTGTTCTCTCGTCATCATATTATCACCCCTTCAAATTCATCCATAATATCATTTACAATATATTTATTAACAACAAACCTATTTTCTGTAACACATATCTGTTTTTCATGATAAGCCAAACCCATAGTTCCAAGTGAAAAACTGTCTTCAGATCTAACATGATATTCACTTTCTATGTATGATGGATTTTCTTTGGTAAATGTATATATTATTACATCTATATTATAATTCTGTTTTACAGAATCCATCCAAAAACAACGAATTTTTGTGACCGTATTTTTTTTAGAAAAATCTACTATTATGCCAGCATCTACAAATTCTTTTTCCAATTCCATTTGGCATTTTTTAAATTTTCTAAGCATAAACGGTTTATCCAAATCCCAAATATTATCAGATTCAATATCTCCCTTTATAACAACCGGTACATCATGATATCCATACTTTTCGTTATGTTTATTGACTTTGGTTTTTCCCCACCATTCAGCCAGTTCATAATCCGAATAAAAATATATTCCATGCCCTAACCAATGATTATCATTTTCTTTTGGGGATGCAATTTTGAAACCATCTTTTATAATAGATTCAGCAAATCGTTTTTTCGTTCCATGATAACCAATTATCTTTTGCACATCTTATCTCCAATTACCTAAAATACCAAGGCATATTGAATACTATTCCGTTATGCTTTTTAACTTATTTTATATTTTGCCTTGGTTTATTATATATCTTCTTTTCAAAATAAGCAACTATATGTTCGTCATATCACTTGTGAATCCAAACAACTATGTCAATAGTATAACACACTTTTATGTATATTAATAGACTTTTTTCTAAAACACTTTAATCAAAAATAACCCTTTGCATCTATATCCTCTCTTTCTTTCTGGTTTCGGCGGCTTGCCTTTTTCTCCCATACATTATTTTTGGTAATGATAATAAGAAATTATCCTATTACGAAGGAGGAATGTTTAATGAAGTTTTTGTTAATATGTGATTTCCGTGAAGGATTAAAAAACTATGCTTCTTTTACTGAAACAAATTTATATAACGATCACCCAAGCACAAAAAATATATGTGAAATAATAGATTCAATAAAGTCATTAGGGTATGAATGTGAATATTTTGGTGGAATTCCGGAACTGATTCATGCAATTGAAAATAAACAACAATTTAATGATTGCATTTTTTTAAATTTCACTGACGGAATGGACGAAAAATACAGTCGAGTTCAAGCACCAGCCCTATTGGATATTCTTAACGTTCCCTATAGCGGATCCGGGGTATTTGCATCTGTTTTGATGAACAACAAGCATTTTTGTAAACAAGCATTAGTTAATTCTTCTATACCGATGCCAAAATCCTGCATTGTCAACTCGATTTTGCCGCTAAACGAGAACTATATTAAAGATTGGGTTTTCCCGCTTTTTGTAAAACCTAATTGTGAAGGTTCTTCTCTTGGAATAGATTCTCAAAGCGTTTGCCATACAATGAAAGAGGTTAAAAATATTTGCCAGAAATTAGTTTCCGAATTCGGAGAAGCTATTATAGAAGAGTATGCTCCAGGAATAGACGTAACAAATTACTTGATTGGAAATAAGGATACATACATTGTAAACGAAGTCATATGTGCAGAATTATTTGATACATCACCATATGCCGTATATGGAATAGCTGAGAAACAGCAAAAATTAAGAAAGCTATTTTTAAATGATGAATATTTACCTCACAATATAGTCGACTCCATAAAAAAAGAATCTATTCACATTGCCAAAATAATTGGTGCAAATGATATCTGCAGAATTGACTATCGAGTAAATTTATCAACAAATGAAATCCAGTTTATCGAAATCAATTCTGCACCTCGTTTTAGCAGCACTAGTGAAATAGGATTTATTGCCGCCAAACATGAACTTCCATTTTCAGCTATGGTTGGTTATTATATTGAAACTGTCCTCAATCGTCTTGCTTAGTCATGTGCGTAAACGATAAACCATGGCTCAAAATCCAAGACTTTCTCATATTTTAAAAGGGGCATAGCTTTATGAAAATCATCCTGTGCTCCTATTAAATTATAATATCTCCATTCGCTGGAACTGTTTGTAACATAGTCTTTAGCTTTCTCCAAAAACGCATTTGTTTGTATTTTATGATCCATTTGTTTGTTTGCAATTGCCAAGTTCAAATAAATTTTTCGCTTTATTATAGGGTCGTCCGAAGAATAAGTCATTATATAGGTATCTAAATATTCATAATAATCCATTGCTTCATCTATGCGATTAAGATTAATTGTACAAGCTAATAAATGACAATATATTGCCAATTTCCCATAATCCGTTCGATTCCATAATAAAGCTTTTAATAATACATCTTTTGCATTTTGATACTTACCATTAAGCATATAGCAGATTGCAAGATCATTTAGAGCATACGAAGATTCATGTATTTTAAGCCTTTCGATAATTTTGCATGCTTCCTCAAATTGCCTTTGTGCGTCCTCTAACTGATTCATACGAACATGTACAAAACCAATTGTTGTTTTTAAAAAGGCTTCTTCCAACTCATTTTCTAATAATTTTTCAGCCTCACCTAATAAGCTTAGTGCCTCGGCTGGATTCATAAAATTGTGACATCCACGTATAGTATTTGCCCAAATTTGAGGATACTGTTCCTTGTAATTGTCTTTAATTTTATTAAAAATTTTTATTGCAGTATCTCTTTTTTGTGGTATCTCCAAATAATACATTTGCAAAATATATAGTATATTAATATATTCTTTGCTACCATCTTGGGTTTGCGACAAAGCACTATCCAATATTTTACAAGCTTGGTTAACCCTTCCAATGTTATTATAACTTTTCCCTAAATAAAAATAGTAATAATATTTTGCCTTATAAAAACGTAACATTTCAGGTTGTAGCAACTGTAATTGTTCAATAGCTAATTGATAATTTCCCGTTTCATATGAATTTATTGCGATAAACAGAACTTGCATTACATGAAGCGTTGGCAAATATCGATTTAAATGTATAAAGACTTTTTGCGCGTCATAATATTGTTTTTTCTTAGCCAGAGATTTCCCATATCTAAAATTTAAATTCTCCCATCCAGGGATAGAACACTCACGAGCATGCCTACATATTAAATTTTTTTCTGCCGGATATTGAGCAATTAAAAATTCATAAGCATAATGATGAAACATAGAATTCAATGGAGAACTTTCAAAAATGTCCAACAAATCTCTATATCCGCTATCATGATATGCCGAAATAATATTATGGGGACTATATTTCAGAACTTTATTAAACACTAAAGTTGTCAATTCTTGTTTGAATTTTTCCGAATCATAGGCATTGAATAAATAAAAATTTTGTGCCAAGAAAAACGCACATTCTTCTAACTTTCCTATTTCAACTTCTTCTGAAAGACAAAGATAAGAAAAAAGAATCCACAGCTGAACCTGATTAAAATCTTTATCATCAAAATATATTCTTTGACTTTGCAAGATTGAATATAAAACTTTCTTGTCAATTATCGCTTTCCCAGTCCTGCTTATTGTAATTCCACTTTTATCTAATAATTTTGAAATAATAGTTGATAATTTCTGAGGGCTGCCATTACATTTTTGATAGATATATTGTAAATCCTCGTCCTCAATATTACTTTGGTCGAAAATAGGATTCAGTATTTCCCCAAAATAGGCATATTCTTTTAACTCCGAAATAACGATTTCGGTGTATGGTAAATTATGATATATTGATTCTTTTAATTCATCCTTTAATTCCTCTGTAGTAGTAATAATACAAGATCGAAAATAATCTTTCGATAAAAATGTTTTAAATATCTGGAAAAAAAGGGATGCCGTTTTTAAATCGCATCTAGAAAAATTATCTATACAGATACATAATTTTTTATTATTTAAAATCTCTCGAATATAATTCAAGATAATATCTATACAGTTTCGGTTTTCATCTTTATTTGTTATTATTGTATAACTCGCATCAAATAAAATAGAAATAATACTGCTGATTTGTGGAAAAGCGAATTTTGTTATCTCCTTAACGTCTTTTGACATATTATTATATAACTTTTTGTATTGATTCTTAAATTGACTAACAAAATCTTCGGGAGCATACTTTTGCAATTGAAGTATGAAATTAGTAATAATGTCCTTTGATGTATTATCAGGTTTTATATCTATATAACATAATGCATATTGACTACAATTTTCAAACATGTAATTAAAGAATGTGGTTTTACCAAAACCACTAGCACCTTTAATCCATAATGTAGTTTCTTTTTTTTTCTCGAAAAAATTAGAAATAACATCTCGTTCGTGTTCACGATCAACAAAACGAAATTTAAATAATTCGGTCGTATTCATTTTATCATTGGCTCCCTATGATAATTTCTTATTATCGCTACCAAATTTATCATACTATTTTTTTCATTGTTTAGCAAGCTGATTATAACTAATTTTGTAAATTTCTGTCGAATTCCATTTTATTTCTTGGATGTTTCGTCCTCAAAATTTCTTTTTCTTTCTCCGTAGTCACGTATGTATATATTTGAGTTGTAGTTATAGATGCATGTCCCAACATTTTCTGTATATATCTGATATTTACATCCTCTTCCATCAAATATGTCGCAAAGGAATGTCGGAACATATGAGGTGTAATATTTATATCAACATTTATCTCATTGGCATATTTATGAATCATATTTCTGGCTGATTGCGATGACAATGCATTTCCGTATCGGTTAACAAAAAAATATCCGCATTGCTTTATCTCATCCTCAAAGCATTTTTTGTAAATTAATAATATCGCCAATACATCGCTATTTCCTATCTGGATATATCTTTCTCTTCCGCCCTTTCCCTGAATACATAACACGCCATTATTCAAATCAACATATTTGTTCTGCAAATGACAAAGCTCTGATATACGAAGGCCGGTGGAAAATAGTGTTTCTACTACCGCGATATCCCGCAATATAATTTTTCTGCGCCATTCAGAATAATCATTCATTGTTCGTTCCTTATAAAGATGACTTAGCAATTGTTCAATGATATCTTTCGGAATTATTTTTGGCAGAACTAGTTCTTCTTTGAACTTTGTTTTCACCTTATGAAAAGGATTTATGTCTATTATTTCTTCCTCCTCCAAATAGTGAAACAATGCCTTTACACTGGCAATTTTTCTTTTTACGGTTTTTTGTTTATATGTGCGATGGAGATACAGAAGATATGCATTCAAGCTCTCCTTATCCGGATTTTTTACACTTTCTCCAATAAGCCCAATAAACTGCTGAAGATCCGCTTTATATGCCTTTATGGTCTTGTCATCAAGTTCCTTTTGAAACTTGCAGTAATCTAAATATTTATTCGCTTCTTCTCTTAAAAGCATCGTAACTTCCTCCTGCTTTTCCAACAATGATAAAGTTTTCCCAAATAATAAAGGGGCAGTATGCTCTACTGCCCCTCTAGCTACCATATTAAATTATGAAAATACTCTTTCCACAAATCCTAGCAATCTTTTTTCTTTTCCAACTGATAAGACGGCACCAATCGTTTCACTACCACCTTCATCTGCGGATCATCTTCATATGCCGTCTTCTTCAAGTCTTTGAGATGTTCAAAGAACTCTTCCTGATCGAATTCAATCGGTTTGCCAATGAAGATCAGATCATTCTCTGTCTTCTGCAATCCCTCTTCTTCTTTCAGGCATTCTTCAAACATCTTCTCCCCCGGACGTAATCCGGTATAAACAATCGGAATATCCACATCCGGCTCATATCCGGACAATTTGATCAGGTTTCTTGCCATATCATCAATTTTTACCGGCTCTCCCATGTCAAGAACAAAAATCTCTCCACCCTTGGCATAAGCTCCTGCCTGCAGCACCAGAGATACCGCTTCCGGAATGGTCATAAAGTATCGGATGATATTTTTATCTGTGACCGTAACCGGACCGCCCTCTGCGATCTGTTTTTTGAACAGGGGAATCACACTTCCGTTACTTCCCAATACGTTTCCAAATCGTACCGCCACATAATTGGTTTTTGTAAACCGATGCTGCATTCCCTGAATGATCATCTCACAGATACGCTTGGATGCTCCCATGATATTCGTTGGATTCACGGCTTTGTCTGTAGAAATGAGAACCATGCGTTCCGTACCGGTTCTTCCTGCCGCCATCGCTACATTATAAGTTCCAAATACATTGTTCTTGATGGCCTCATTCGGGCTGTCTTCCATAAGTGGCACATGTTTGTGTGCAGCTGCATGAAAAACGATTGCCGGTTTATAATCTGCAAATACGGTATCTACCCTATGCGTGTTTCGCACCGATCCAATGAGTACGACCAGATTCAGCTTTGGAAAGTTCTTTTTCAATTCCTGTTGAAGATCATAGGTAGTATTCTCATAAATATCGAAAATGATAAGCTGCGCCGGATGATGCGCTGCAATCTGCCTGCAAAGCTCGCTACCTATAGAACCGCCACCGCCGGTAACCAACACGACTTTTCCTGCAATATATCCCATCACTTCATCCAGATTCGTCTTTACCGGTTCCCTTCCGAGGAGATCTTCAATCTCTACCTCACGGAAATTCGATACGGCTACTTCTTCATTAACAATCTGTGCCATACTCGGCAGAATCTTAATCTTACATCCGGTGTTCTTGCAGAGCTCCAGGATTTTCTTTTTTCTTGCTCCCGGAAGATTCGGAATTGCAATAAAAATCTCCCGCACACCATACTTTTCGGCAGCCCATGGAATTTTGCTGTCATTTCCCACAATCGGGGTCCCAAGGATCTGGCTTCCGATCTTATTCTGATCTGCATCAATGACACAAGCTACGCGGTTACGGATCTGCGGACTGTTCTCCATATTTTTGATAAGAAAGTATGCGCTGTCTCCTGCACCGATCACCATCGTCGGAACTACCTTTCCCACACTGATTCCAAGGTAATTATGACGGATAATACGCAGTCCACGATACACAAACCGGCTCCCGGTAATCAATGCCAGTAAAAAGAAGAAATACAGGATGTAATAGGAACGCGGCATATTCCATTGCAACATATGCATTCCCAAACTTTGCAATGCTGCACTGAGCAAACACGCTACGACCACATTTAACAATTCCTGCACACTTGCATATTTCCATAAACTATTATACAGATGCATGATTGCAAAAATCACAAGCGTGACACATATATTGATCCAGAAATAGCGAACTGCAGTCTCCAAATATGGTATGCACTGCTCATTTTTTAAACTGAATTCAAATCTTGTCCAAATAGAAATGATTTCTGCCAAAAACACTGCCAGAATATCATAAATCAATAATACAGCAATTCTTATATATTTCGCCGTTTCATTTCCGTTCGATTTCTTTTGTAACATAATATATTTTTATCCTATGCTTTCTTATTTCTTTTGATTTTTACGCTGTTTTCTGGATTGTTTCTTGCTTGAAGCTTTCTGTTTTCCATTTTTGTTTTCTGCCTTAACACTTTCATTAACCGGCGCGGCATCATTCTTCTGCTGCACCTCTGCATTGTCGTTCTCTGTTGTCTGTGTATCTTCTGCTTTTACAAACAGATTTTCCTTTGTCACAAGCATACGGTTGACTGCCATGCCAAGACCAAGCATTCCCCAGAATACCGGAGCCGTGCATACGTTAGAATCATTGGCAACTGCTGCGATCACATACACGAGAACTGCTGCAAACAATCCAAATCCAACCCAGCTGAGATGTTCGTGCAAATCGACTCTGCGATAAATCCGAACGGAACGAATGATATACCACAGTAAAAATCCAATCAATGCCAACGTTCCAAACAATCCGGTCTCCACCCACTGCTGAAGATACCAGCAATGCGCTTTTACATCATAATTGTTAAATCCATAGATATATGCCTGACCAAAATAATCATTTTGTGGACGCTCCAGCAAATAGGTATTTGCTCCTGATCCTTCCTAAAACCGGTATGGTCATATTCCAAATATGTCCACGGGAACTCATCGCATCCTCTTTGAACAGATTGGACTGTTTTACCTTTTCATATTTGACAAGTTTTCCTGCCGGATTGAGGAACTCATATCCATCATCATCGGTTTTCACAAAATTCCAGGAAATACCATCAACATACACACTGATTCCAGCAGTCTGATCAAACATTACCGGCTGTACCTGCACATTTGCAAAACGCTCATCATCGATGGAATAAGTCTGTGTTCCTTCATCTGCCAGCGTCTGTCCCAGCGGATTCCCATCACTGTCTTTGCACAGAATCTGTATAGTTCCATCTTCTGCGCT
>ERZ1673700.3684-NODE-3684-length-10045-cov-13.592993_pt1 | contig 10045 bp, 8 predicted proteins | sample MGYA00580230_ERZ1673700 | MGnify/ENA primary metagenome ERZ1673700 (study PRJEB41218, sample SAMN15661782) | gut metagenome | host: Homo sapiens | place: Canada: London | collected 2015-08-20/2019-03-30 | study: EMG produced TPA metagenomics assembly of...
TCCGTCACCTCAAAGCGGGTGGGGTCCATCTTGTTGCCTGCACCCATGGCGCAGATGATGGGGGTACCGGCCTCCTTGGCCTTGACCACCAGCGCGATCTTGCCGGTGACGGTGTCAATGGCATCCACCACATAGTCGTACTGGGTGAAGTCGAACTGATCCTGCGTTTCCGGGGTGAAGAAGATCTTGTAGGTGGTAACCTTGATGTTGGGGTCGATCTCGTGGATACGCTGTTCGGCCACATCCACCTTGTACTGGCCCACGGTCTTGCGGGTGGCCACGATCTGGCGGTTCAGGTTGGTCAGGCAGACCTTGTCATCATCAATGAGGTCCAGCGCGCCCACACCGCTGCGTGCCAGCGCTTCCACCGTGTAGCCGCCCACGCCGCCAATGCCAAACACCGCCACACGGGAATTGTGCAGCTTTTCCATTGCTTCCTTGCCCAGCAGCAGCTGGGTGCGGGAATATTGATCCTGCATAGATACTTGCTCCTCCATTTTACACTGTTCCGTTCATTTTACCGGTTCGGCACAGCTGCTTTCGTTTTGCTTTATCACTTTCCTGCAAAGCGCCTGAGCGGTTTATTCAACCGCCACAATCGTGCCGCCCCCCAGCACAACATCCCCCTGATACAGCACCACGGCCTGACCGGACGTGGGGGCACGCTGGGGCTGGTCAAATTCCAGCCGGAACTGCCCCTCTCCTGCCGGGTAGACGGTGGCCGCCTGCTCGGTCTGGTGATAGCGGGTGCGGGCCGTGACCCGCAAGGGCGCGGTCAGCTCCGGGATGGCGATCCAGTTCACCTCGTCGGCATAGACGATGCGGTCAAACAGGTTCTCCTCCGGGCCCACCGTGACGGTGTTGGCCTGCATATCCTTGGCGCAGACATACACCGGCGCACCCATGGCAAGGCCAAGGCCCTTGCGCTGGCCGATGGTATACCGCACCGCACCGTTGTGGGTGCCCACCTTTTTACCATTCTCGTCCAGAAAATCGCCTGCCGGGTAATGCTTGCCGGTGAAGTCCTCCATAAAGCGGGCGTAATCGCCGTCCGGCACAAAGCAGATATCCTGGCTGTCGTGCTTGCGGGCATTGATAAAATGCTGCTTTTCCGCGATTTCACGCACTTCGGCCTTGTGCAGTCCCCCCAGCGGCAGGCGCACATGGGCCAGCTGCTCCTGGGTCAGATTATAGAGCACATAGCTCTGATCCTTGCCCTCGTCCAGCCCCTTTTTCAGCAGCCAGCGGCCGGTGGCCTCGTCCTGCTCCACCCGGGCGTAATGGCCCGTGACCACATACTCCATGCCATGGCTCTCAGCCCAGCGGAGCAGGTGGTCGAACTTCATATACCGGTTGCAGTCGATGCAGGGGTTGGGTGTGCCGCCCATCTCGTATACCCGGATGAATTTTTCGATGATCTTCTCCCGGAAGTCGGCGGTGAAATCCAGCACCTCATAGGGGATATCCATCGCAAAGGCCACCTCGGCGGCATCCTCGATATCCTTTTCGGAGCAGCAGGTGTGGAAACCGGACTGCCCCAGCGTCTCGTTTCTGGTGAGCCGCATGGTGATGCCGGTGCAGTCGTACCCTGCCTGCTGCATCAGCCATGCCGCCACCGAGCTGTCCACACCGCCGCTCATGGCGATGAGTGCCCCAGGGCGCTTCGTGTTCTGTGCTTCTGTCATATCGTCCCTCATTCAATAACACACTAAAACAGTAGTATAATACTACCGCAGCTTCTTTCTCTTGTCAAGACGCAGAAAATTGAGCCGCCGCAGCCAGCAGCGCGTCTTTTTCGTTGGGTGTCTGCCCGGTGATGACGGCCTCCAGCAGGGCGTTCAGCACCTGCCGCAGACCGGGGCCGGGTCTGACCCCCGCCGCCATTAGGTCACGGCCATTCACGGCCAGCTGACTCACCCGGCAGCAGGCATTTTCTGCTGTCAGCTGCTCTGCTTCGGCCCGCAGGGCAGCAAAGGCCTCGGTCTGTTCCGGATGCCGGGCACTGCAAAGGGCGGTCAGGCGCTGGATCGTCGGCAATTCATAGCGGCCCAAAAGGCGTTTGGCCATAAGTGTCTGGTCGGAGCCGGGCGTACCGGGAGCCTCCTCTTCGGACAAGGGTGTCCCGCAGGGCGTTTGGACGGGAGTGTCGGGAGTTTCTCCGAGGACCGTCCGCTGGGGTGGGACCCTGTTGCCGCAGGCAATAGGGCGGGCGATGGAATGGCCCGTCTCGTGTCCGAGGAGAAAGCTACCGACACTCCCCCCCACCAAGGCCGTCACTTCATCCGTGAGCGCGTTGGAGCATTTCAGTTTGCGCAGAGCTTTGCGGGCACCGGCTTCACCCAGCGGGCAGAGAAGGGCCGCCAGCCGGGCGGGCACGTTCTCCGCTGTTGGTTCGATCCGGTCGATGGTACGGCAGAGTTCCGCAAACCGTTCCGGCTGTTTTTCCGGTTCCAACTCCGGCAGGACAACGGCCAGAACGGCGGGTTCCAGATAGCTTCCGGGCCGGGGTGCCGCCAGCAGCTTGAGCAGTTCTTCCTGGATGCGCTCCGCCGAAACGCAGTCCAGATGCGGCCCCAGTGCCCGGGCAGCAGCACCGGTGGCTGGGTCGATGGCAAAACCGAACCGGGCCGCGAACCGGTAGAGCCGTAGGATGCGCAGCGCGTCCTCCTCAAAGCGGCGTTCCGGCTCCCCCACCGCCCGCACAAGATGGGCGGCAAGGTCATCCCGCCCGCCAAAGGGGTCAATGAGCCCTTCCTCGGCGCTGTATGCCATGGCGTTGATGGTGAAATCCCGCCGGGCAAGATCCTCCCGCACATCCGGCACAAAGCAAACGGCATCCGGGTGGCGGCCATCGGAATAGGCCCCCTCGGTGCGGAAGGTCGTTGTCTCATAGAGCCTGCCGCCCTGCTTCACCGTCACGGTGCCGTGCTGCAGGCCGGTGGGGATGCACTTTTCCTCCCCGAACAGCGCCATCACCTGCTCCGGGCGGGCGCTGGTGCAGAGGTCCCAATCGTGGGGGGCCAACCCCAGCAGGCTGTCCCGGACACAGCCGCCCACAGCGTAGGCCGCATGGCCCGCCCCATGGAGCGCATCCAGCAGCAGGGCTGCACCCGGGTCAAGTTTGATCGTTGTCATGTTGCTTCCTCGTCATATTGCAGGATAATCTGTTTGCCGTCAAAGCCGCACTCCGCCGCCGGGAATACCGCCTGCGCATTGGGCAGGGCGGCTTCCGGTTCAAGGATCATGGGCGAATAATGCATCAGCCAGAACCGGCGCACATCGGCCTTTTTTGCAATGGCCGCACCCTGCGCAAAAGTGCTGTGCCCCCACTGCTTTGCCTGCGCCTCCTGCTCGTTGTCGGGGTAGGTGGCATCGCAGAGGAACAGGTCGGCGTTCTGCGCGGCCTGTTCCAGTGCTGGGCAGGGAGCGGTATCACCCGAGAACACGAACCGCAGACCCCGGCGTACCGGGCCCAGCACATCCGCGGGAGCGACCACCGCCCCGTTTTCCAGCGGGATGCTCTGGCCCCGCTGGAGCAGCTTCCATGCAGGCACCGGAACGTTCAGTGCCCGGGCCTTTGCAGGGTCAAAGCGGCCTGCCCGGGGCAGGTCGAGCCGGTAGCCCCGGCTGGGCACCCGGTGCCGGGTGCGGAAGGGCGTAAGCTGCGCCCCCGCAGGCCAGCCGGAGGAAAGGGTGGTCAGGTCGATGGGGTCTGTGTCCAGCTGCACAGCCCTGACCGGATACGGCAGCGGCCCGGCCAGGGTGCGCAAGGCGGGCCAGACCTCCCCCAGCCCCTCCGGGCCGTAAAGGGTCAGCGGGCGCTCCCGGCCCTGACAGCCCAGCGTCTGCAGCAGGCCCGGCAGGCCGAAGATATGGTCGCCGTGATAGTGGGTCAGGCAGATGGCATCCAGCTTCATCAGGTTGACCCCGGCGCGGCGGGCCGCCGTCTGCGTGCCCTCGCCGCAGTCAAACAGCAAGGCATGGCCCCCGCATTCGGCCAGCGCGGCGGTCAGAGCACGGTCCGGCAGGGGCATGGTGGCCGCCGTACCCAGCAGTGTAATGGTCAGCATAACAGTTCCTCCGTGATTTGTCGGTAACAGTGTACCACATTTTGCGCTCGCACACAATCGGCACAGCCCGGCATAGGATGGTGCAGAGCTCTGATACAAAGGGAGGTTTGACCATGCAGCGCAAAAAAGTCCCCGCCGGGCACCACCGCTTCGGGCCGGCCCGGCTTGTTCTGGTCCTGGCACTGCTGTTTCTCGTCGTGGCGCTCACCGCCGGGCTGGCGGGCTGCCTGTTCCAGCCCGTACTGGCCGCCCGGGGCACGCTGCTGTTTCTGCCGGGGGCGTAAATTATTTTGTGAAAATTGAAATCCCTCTTGACTTCAGGACAATGACGTGATAAAATCCAGCCAAACCAGTGAGAGGGCATCCTGCCCGCCCCCGAGAGCAGCCACGCCATCCTCTGCAAACAGAAAACCGCCAGCGTATCTCTACACTGACGGTCTTTTTATGGGCGCGGGTGGATTACGCAAGCCGCGCTGCTAAAAACAGCCCACCGGGCTGTTTTTGCCCCTTCTTCTGCGACGGGGCCGCAGCTGTTCGAATCCACCCTTGAGGGTGAAACTTAAGATGCCGGATAAGACAAAAGACCAGCGTAATTTCTACGCTGGTCTTTTTGGTGGGCGCGGGTGGATTCGAACAAGCTCAACTATCACAATTCGCTGGATGCGCTTTGAAATTGTGATGGATTCATGCGCATTTTTTGAATTTTACCAAAAATCAATTATCGGCTATCACAACCATTTAGGAACAAAAACGGGTTACAAAGTGGGTTATTTTGCACGCGGAGAATACTCTGCCAGAGCATCTGAAACGGCCATTGCTGCCGTGTCAGCCCTGCCGTCAACGGCGTGACTGTACCAGCCGTAAGTATCCATACTTTTGCTGTGCCCTACCATGCGGCGCAGTTCTGCCGGGGACACAGCATCCTCGATGATGCTCACAAAGGTGTGCCGCAGCTCATACAGGCTGACCGGCGGGTCAATGCCGTTGCTGCGCTGGTAGAACTGCCAGTAGTTATAGAGGCTGTGCTCATTCTCCAACAGGAAGATTGGATCATCTCCCCGAAGAGGCCGCTCTTCTTCAAAGGCCCGCTGCTGCAGCTGTGCGTGGAGCTCCGCAGCCGCCAGCGGATGCAGGACCACCGTGCGGATAGCGTTTTCGTTCTTGCCGTGTGTTTCCTCATCAAAGGTATTGATGGCCCGGGCAAGATGCAGCCGGTTGCCCTCCACGTCGCCCACGCGCAGCCCCAGCAGCTCCCCGGGGCGCAGGCCAGTCAGGACTGCAAAGCGATATGCATGGATATTGGCATCCTGTTCAACCTTGCCACGGACGATGCGCGTATCCGTGGAAAGCAGGACCCGCAGCGCGTCCGGCTGAAGGATCTTTCGGCCCTTTGGACGTGCTCCCCTGGGTACTGTGAGGCCCTCGTCCTCTGGCCGCAGGGCGGTGTATTTGTGCTGCCTTGCCCATTTCACAAAGCTGACTTCAACCGCCCGGATTCCCTGTAATGTTTTCTTAGAGAGGTTTCCCCTGCTCTTTCGAGTGGCCTGTGGGTTCATGCTGCCTTCCTTGTATGCCCGATTCAGCACATCCTGCAGCATTCCCGTATTCAGGTCACCGATCCGGCGGTCGCCCACCACTGGCAGGATGTAGTTCTGTCCGAACTTCTCCACCTGCTGGGCATAGCTTGTGCCGGCGGTGGCCCGCACCGAGATCAGATACTCGTTCCAGACCTCCGAGCAGCGCTTGGTGGTTCTACAGATGCCCTTATCCAGCCAGGCATCCGCTTTTGCATTTGCTTCCCGCTGGCCGGTACGGCCCGGCTTTGCGCTGGTGAACGTCTTGCGCACCCCGTCCTTCTGCACCTTGATCTGCCAACGGTTCTGGTTCGGCAGCCACTGGGCGGTGTTGGTTCGCATTCCCATAAAAAATACCTCCTTTGGGGTACACTTTGACAAGCCCGCCCAAAAGAGGTATAATCGCATTGCTTGAGTGTGCGATGACCTCCTTTGGAGCGAGCCGCTTATCTTAACTCCCTCGGTGTTCCAGCACCGGGGAGTTTTTTCTTTTGTGACGGTTGAAACGAAAAAATAAGGGCTGGTGCATGCACCAGCCCTCTAAAAACAGCTCCACTCACGTGGCGTTTTTGTTCGTCTGTATTATTCTACAGAAAAGCAAGGCAGTGTGCAATGCACTATTGTTTTACAAAAATGTGTTATTGTTGCATTATTCCAGCGGATACAACTGGTTGATGGCTTTTATCACAAACGAATACGAGGACAACAGAACCTCATTTTTTTGGAAATACTCTTTCCGTTTCACCATCCGCTCATCAAAAAGCTGGTGGAGTTCATCGGCAAAGTGCTCCCGTGTTCGGGGAGAAGTTACGATTTTGTCGTAAACGAAAAGCAGCCCCACGAAGTTGTGAATAACAGGGTTCGACATCTTTTTTTCACGAGACGTTGCCTTGATGCCCGGAATCGTGCTTGCAAAATGGTTCAAGAACATGGAGGGCTTTATTTTCCTGGTGTAAGGTGCTCGCATACTGTTCAGCAGGCAGTTATTGTGGGCGGCTGCATTTCGCAAACAGCGAACCGCAAACAGACAACGGAATAGATCCTCGTTCTTTCCGCCTGTATTCTGATCGTATACCTCACACAGCATTACAAGGTCACCAAAAGAAAGAACCTCAATCAGGTTCCAGACTGCATAACCCTCTTTTTCCAATTTCCGAATCAGGTCACAACACATAGAATTTTCTGATTTAGCGCTGATAGAGGCTTTGACCTCTGGATATACGCTGAAAAATCTATCTACGATTTCGTAGCCGTCCTCATCTGGATTCTCGCTGATTTCCCGAATCAGCATGACCTTAAGGTAATGCTCGAGATCCAAGGTGGCATGTAGGATCAGTCTGCGGAGGTGCATATCCAGGGTAGACAATTCCATTAGGTATGCAAAATCCAGGTTCAGATACTTTCCGGTCTTTGGATTGATCTCATAGTCCTTATCAAATGCCTTGACCTTGAAAAAGAAAGTACTGTACGCCAAAAAGGATGCCGCCTGTTCTTCTGTGCACAGGGTAAAGGCGACACCTTTATTTTTGAGGTGTTCTACCTGCTGTTCGATTGTGAGCTTTGGCCTGCGAGGCAAAACCATTGCATCCGATAACTTGTTTCCTTGTACGTCCATATAAATTCACTTCCTCCGGTTCCTAATCACCCCACCCAGTACGTCCAACCCACGGCGCGGCCCTCGATCTGCACGTCTTCCAGCTGGGGCCGGGGCAAATTATCCTTGGGTGCCCTGCTTTGCCTTCTGCGCCTCTTCCCTTAGCTTAATGGATTCACGATACTGTTCAGCGGGTGCAAGTTCTACAAACTCCACAGAACGGTCATAGTTTTCTTTGACAACCTTTTTGATTTCATCCAGAGAAACACGGAAAAACTCTCGCCGCTGGTTTACAAAGTTGAGCTTACGGTCCGCAAAGGCATTGTGCAACGCAGCCTCCAACCGAGGAGCATCATCCGAGAAAATCATAGCATGTACGTCAAAGTTGAACGGAACCGAGGCATCACCCAGTTCATCCACGCGATCCTGTGGATCAAGACGGCGTGTCATACCGATTTTGTAAACATTCTCTCCAAATGCGCCAATATTCGAGATTACATAAACATAACCGGCACGCTGGTTTGCCTCACGATAATCGACATCCTTGAACTCTTTATCAATCTTATCCAGTTGAGCCACCAGATCGGCCTTCTTCTCTTCGATTGCTGCACGGTCAGCCTCAGAAGCAGATGCCAACTGCATGTTGATACGTTCCAGCGCATTCTGATAATGCTGCTGCTCTTTTTCCAATTTTTTGCGTTCCTCTTCGATTTCCTTGGCAAGCTTTGCCTCTTCACGCATCCTTGCCCGTGCTTCCTTCTGCTCTTCCTTCTCCTGCTGCTTTTTCTGAGCATATTCAAAAGCAAGATGAAGTTCCTCGATTTTTAAGCGGTAATACTTAGGCTGGATGCTGACTTCCATAATGGTTCCCAGCTTGGAAATCGCTTCCCGAGAGGTAGTAATGCGCTTTTCGCTGGCTTCAATATTATTGTACTTGACGTGTTCAATTACGTCATCGCATTCGGAATTGAACGCACGAAGGAGAAGCTTCTGCATATCAGCGACCATCTTCTTGCCTTTGGACGCATTTCCATTGACTGTCCAGTTCATATTACCGCTGACAGCCGTTTTCGCCTTAATCATATCTTTCTGTTTGGCACGAATTTCCAACAGGTGCGCTTTATACTCGTCCGCATTCATAAAAGAGTACCGAGGAGTATAAAGGCCAAAGCTCTGCATCAGGACTTCTTCATTCGTCTCAATGAGCTGGTCTTTTGCCTGTTGAAGCTCTTCCAAAGCATCTTTCAACTCGCTGTTGCGGCTTTCAAGTTTTTCTTGGACACGAGCGAGTTCTTCACGCGAAGCTTTGATTTCACGATTGATGTCATCCAGTGTACGGCTTTCTGACGGCATGGCTTCACGAAGGTTCTGCATTTCAGCATTCAGTCGTGCAATTTCTTCTTTTTCTTTTTTTCCGAATAAAGACACTTTGGCTTCCTCCTGTTTTTATTCCGTTGTCTTTTCTACTTTTGAAAGATAAAGCTCATTTTCCTTTTTTCTAATATGAAAATAATAACAGTCTCCATGTCGGTTCTTAAAGTTCCAGCACACGACATCTGCTTTTCCAATGGTGCCATCTTTCAAATAGCTAACATGTCCAAAAATTTCTTTTCCACCATGTTCCATGATTCTCCAATGCTCCATTTGGTCTTGCAAATAAAAATGAAGAAGCAGTGGGTACTTAGGCTGTTTTCCTGTTGGTGTCGGTGGTGCTATTGCCAGCGTCGAATAGCTTCCTTCCCACGGGCGTTCCGTCTGAAAGCATATTCCTACTCTATCAATTTGAAAAAGCGGAATACTGGAATCCTCAGAATTTCCTTGAGCTAAAAGAGGATTTAGCGACATCAAATCCTCCTGCGCTATTCCCCTGTTTTGACCGTCAAGAAGAAAGCCCTTTTGATTTCCCAGTTTGTATGCGCGCAAATTTGATAGTACATATTTTGTTTTAAAATCAACTTTTGGAGCAGCTATCTTAATCGTCTCCATAGCTTTTCCGTTTTTTATAATATCTGAGTAAGGGCCAAGAGAATCTATCATCTGGAAATCCTTATCTGTTAAGAAAGAGCTTGGTTCTATTTTAGATTCTGCCACTTCCACCGGTATCTTTTCGGCCACCTTCGTGGCCTTTTTCAACCAACTAAAAAAGCCCATGATGTGCCTCCTACTTCAGATATCCCGGCAAAGCCCAACGGCCTTACCTTCAATAACAACGGCATTCATATCTTCCCGGCTGAGGATGATGCTGTTGAAAGCCGGATTCTCCGGGCGGAGTTCGATAAAATTGTCATGCAGATAAACGTGCTTCAAGGTTGCCTCTTCCCCGATCCGCACAGCAGCGATCTCGCCATTCTCCACCTCTGGCTGACTGCGAATCGCCACCAAATCACCATCGTGGATGCGGGGTTCCATGCTGTCACCCTTGCAGGTCAGTGTAAAGGTGGAGTGCCAGCGGGAAGGCACGCACACCATTTGCTCGATGTTCTCTTCTGCTGTGATGGGCGTACCGCAGGCGATCCGCCCTACAAGCGGCACCACATCCATGGCTGGCATCGGCTCAAAGCCCGGCGGAACAGTAGGTTCTTTGGATGCAGCCGGGGCGGGCTGCTCCTCCCAGCCCATCAGGTAGGCAGGGGTGGTTTCCAGCGCATCCGCAAATGCTGCAATCTTAGATTGCGGAATGTCTGCCTTTCCATTTTCAATTTTACTTATAGATGATTTATCCTTATAGCCCATCTTATGGGCCAATTCTTCAACTGTTAAGCCAAGCTCCGTGCGGCGGCTTTTAATTCTGTCGTATAGAGTTGCCA
>ERZ1673700.3721-NODE-3721-length-9953-cov-5.473732_pt1 | contig 9953 bp, 9 predicted proteins | sample MGYA00580230_ERZ1673700 | MGnify/ENA primary metagenome ERZ1673700 (study PRJEB41218, sample SAMN15661782) | gut metagenome | host: Homo sapiens | place: Canada: London | collected 2015-08-20/2019-03-30 | study: EMG produced TPA metagenomics assembly of PRJNA649273...
GTGCCAGCCTTATTTAAATCATTTTCGCTTCCACCAACATCAACACTATCAACCTCATCAGCCACAGCCTCAGGCACCTTAAACTTATTAATCACAAGCGAATTAGCAGTCTCTTTTATCATATTTCCAAGTTCAGCATTATTCTTAATAGGGTGCAATCTAGTAGCTTTAAATACATCTTCATATTCATTTTCACGACCTAAAATTTTATCAACAATAATATTAGCAGCAACATTAGAAGAAGTCATTCCCCATTTATTAAAGCCAGTACCAATATACATATTAGGCATAAAAAGAGAAAAATCACCAATATAAGGGATTTTATCAAGCGTAATACAATCCTCAGTATTCCATTTATATAAAACTTTACAATCAGGATAATATTTTCTAACCTCATCTTCCAAGATATTGTAGGCATTTGATAAATCTATCTTACTACCAGTCTTATGATCTGCACCGTCCAACTAGCAACAACCTTTTTCCATTAGAACCATTTACAAATCTATATGAAAAAGTAGGTTGCTCAGAATTTATATACATTCCATCAAAAGTCTTATTTCCAATATCTACTGCAATTACATAAGATGTTGATTGATACATCTTTAAAAAATAGTATCCTAAACGATCAATAAAAGGATAATGAGAGGCTAGTATTACATATTTTGATTTAACAACACAATCTTTACATGATGTTATAAACTCATCGTTTTCTTTTTCAATATTTTGGACAAGCGTATCTGTATAAATTTCACCTGTACCTTTTGTAACCTTAAAAGAGTTGATGTGTTTATCAGAACTTTCTGTAAAAGAATTGATCGGACCAGTAGAATTAATAGAAAATGAATTATTAGACTCAGTAGAATTAGAAGTAAAAGAATGACTATCCTTATTAGCTCCTTCTGAGCTAGCATTACTCGAATCATTTTCAACGATGTCAGTCCCAATTGCTCTATCTTCAGTCGAACCAGCTCCAACTGAACTAGCACTGCCTGAACTATTTTCAACGATGCCATCTCCAACTGAAACTGAGCCAACCGAGCCCGCATTAACTAAACCATCAATCACACTAGAACCACTAGAAGTAATACACTTTGCCAATCCATACGCATATTTCATAGGATTAAACTCAGCTTGATTTGGAAACTTTATAGCACCTAACACATCAAAAGGAAGAGGAGTAGATGTAACAAATTCGCTTTTAAATCCAAGAGAATTTACAGCTTCATTTTCCAATTTGATTTTTTCTAATTCATCCAAATTATTAGTATAAACATAACTATCCTGTCTTTCAAAATCACAATCGATTTTTTCTTTCTCAATTATTTTAGCAATATTTTCTATAGCATCTTGATTTGCATACAAATATTTCTTAGCCATAGATTTACCTAAAGAGTCAATTAAATATTTATATATAAGATTATGCTGACTTGTTATTTTTGCAGTAGTATGCCCAGTTGTTTTACTGGCAATATCTTTCTCCTTCTCTAAAAGAACAACATTATATCCTTGTTTTATTAAATAATAAGCGCAAGTAAGTCCAAAAATACCAGCACCAACTATACAAACATCAGTAGATATATCATTTTCTAATTTATTAAACTTAGTCTTATTTTCTATAGAATCAAGCCAAAAAGAATTCATAAAATACCTCCATCAAACCTAGTTATAATTCTAGCCACCAAAGCGTACTATATCAACTAAATATGTAGATTAAAAAATCTATATTAAAATTATGTACGAGCCCATAAAATTTATTCGACAAATATGTAAACTAAGTAGATTTCTTTGATTAAATATTGGATAATCTAATAAGAAATAAAAATAAACACATATTGAAACACATAGTATTTTAAATAATAATTTTAGCGATGCGAAATTTTTATTTAAAATAAGAATATAAAGACAAAAAAATGAAAGTACCAGTGACGAAACAAATAAAACAATGATACTTTCTTGAAATAAATCTTTTATCAGCAAAGGAAGAAAAAAATATATAAGTCCTTTACTTTACATAATTGTAACATAATAAAAATGCAAAGTTTGTAGAAAGCTGTCGAAAAAATCAAAAAAGTTAAAAAAACGCAAAAAAATTAAGATATAATATATTTTTATAGCCCGAAAAGTGAATAAATATTATGAAAAGCACAAAAAACATTAAAAAAATTAAAGAATTTAACTTGTAAGTCGTGATATTCAAAAATAAAATATAAAAAATTTAATATTTTGTAGAAAATAGTCGAACTATATGTTATATTATTTATAGTAGGATTGGTGAAAGAATGAATGCAAAAAGCATAAAGATAATACTAATAGAACTTTTTATATTAATACTAGCAATTATTGGGGTAAATAGTAATCTAATGCAATATACACCAAGTTGTTTATTTTACAAAGCTACAAATCTTCAGTGTCCTTCTTGTGGGGGAACAAGGTGTGTAGAAAATATATTAAAAGGTAATTTTAAAGAAGCTTTTTTGTTTCATCCAATATTTTTTATAACCATTTTTTATTTATTACTTTGTAATATAGTATATTTAATTAACTTAAATAAGAAAAATAAAATTTTAACATGGATATATCCAAAATATTGGTATGCTATAATTTTTGCTGTAATCCTAGTAATATATGGAATACTACGTAACCTAGTCTAGTAAAAATAGCAGCTAAGGTTTAACAAAAAGTAAATAAATTAATAGACATTAAGTATTACATAAATAGTATGATTTTAAATAATAAAATCAGGTTTGCCCAAAAGAAAAATTTCCTAAGAGAGTTTAATAAAATAAAGGAGGATTTTTTATGGACGAAAATAACAAAGATGACGTTATCAAAAATGATAACAATAATATCGAAACAAATGATCAAACTATAGAAAAAACTGAAACAAACATAGAAGAAATAAAGAAGGATGCTGAACCTAATCTAGCAGATAATATAACATCTAAGCCAGATTCTCAGCCAGTAGTTAATACAACATCTAAGGTAGAGCATCAACCAGTAGTTCAATCAGCATCTAATACAGATGCTAAACCAAGCATTGAGCCAACACCTAAAACAGACACAAACACAGCATCTCAAGTAGTAAAAGAAGAACAACCAGTTCAAAAGCAAGATACAGCGAACAACAACAATGCAACAGCAAACCAACAACCAAAAGATAAAAAAGGATTTAGCATAGCAGCTTTAGTTCTTGGAGTTGTTGCAATTGTTCTTTCTTGTGTATGGTATATATCAATAACATGTGCAATTTTAGCTATTGTTTTTGGTACTATAGGGTTAAAATCTAGTAAAAAAGGAATGTCGATTGCAGGAATTATTACAGGTATTAGTGGTATAATCATTTCTATATTTATAATATTTATGATAATTATTTCGGGATTTACACAAGGATTAATTGAAGGTATTACAAATGGAATTGAACAAAATAATTATTCAGACTTTGATGATGATCACTACAATTATAAGTATGATAGTTTTTATAACTTTTAACGCTTAATATTATTATAAAGCAAATGAATTAAGTACAATAGCAAATAATATTAAGAAATTAATTACGGTATTTATAAAATTAAATACATATATACAAAAAGAAAAAAATAGGAGGGAGTTTTTATGAACGAAAACAAAGAAAATGAAGTAAACAATGTTGAAAGCGAGGTAAATCAATCAACTAATACTACACCAACAAATGACAAAAAAGGATTCTCAATTGCTGCATTAGTATTAGGAATAATTGCACTTGTACTTTGTTGTATATGGTATGTATCTATACCTTGTGGCATTATCGCATTAATACTTGGAATTATAGGTTTGAAATCAAGCAAAAGAGGAATGTCAATTGCAGGAATTATTACAGGTGTTATTGGTATGATACTAAGTATTGTATTAGTAATAGCAATTGTTATGCTAGGTGTAAGTATTTTTAATAATGCTCAAGATGTAATAAATGATTCTAAAGACATAATTAATAATAGTAACTATCCATCAAGCTATTACTATTATAATGACTAGGAATTAGTAAACTATGAAGGATGAAGAAAAAGTTGCTCTTCCTTACCAAAGTGGTAAGGAAGAGCATTATAAAAAATATAGTATAGCATCTAGTATATTAGGAATTGTATCAATAGTGTTAGCATCCTTTTTTCATATTTCGGTTTTATGTGGAATCATAGCAATTGGCTTTGGAGCCTCGAGTGTGAAAAATGGAAAGAAAGTTTTTTCAATAATTGGAATTATTTCAGGAGCTATTGGTATTGTCCTTACAGCTGTAATTGCTATAAATTTATTATCATTTATAACAAGTAGTTCTTTTAGGTTTATTACAGCATTATTTGAAGAATTAAAAAAAATAACAAGCTTATATTAATATTTAAGCTTGTTTTTTTATATTTAACAAGTTATTTTATCGACAAAAATTGCAGTATTTTATTGTACAAATAAATTTCTTTTGATATAATGAGCCATAGTATCATATACTGTATAAGTATATATATTCGAATGTCATAGCTACACATTAAAAACAATACAGAAAGAATAATTATGACAGAATGGAGGCAAATATGTGCGAAAAAAATTGTATGGACGAAAAATTAGCTAATGAAATGAAGGAGCTACTTAAAAATTATTCTCAAGACAAATCAAATTTAATTCAAATTTTAAATGAAGTTCAAGAAAAGTATGGTTACATTCCAAAACAATCTCAAATTGAAATTTCTAATTATTTATCAATTCCAATGGCAGAAATTTATGGTGTCATAACATTTTATTCTCGTTTTACTCTAGAACCAAAAGGAAAATATAATATATCAGTATGTCTAGGTACAGCTTGCTTTGTTAAAGGATCACAAGCTTTATTAGATAGATTAAAAGAAAGACTTAAAATAGATGAAGGCGGGACTACTCCAGATGGTAAGTTTTCTATTGATGCAACAAGATGTGTTGGAGCATGTGGTTTAGCACCAGTATTTACTATTAATAATGAAGTATATGGTAAAGCAACTGTAAAAAAACTAGATGAAGTATTAGATGAATACATGAAAAAAGAAGACTAAATGGCAGATGTATGTACAGCAAAAAAAGTGTAATTAAACATAATTAAGATACTTAAAGAAACATAGGAGGAACATTTTGAAAAAAGATTTATTAAAAACAAACTGTTTTGATGTAGAAGAAAAAATGATAATAATTGGAAGTTGTTTGGAATATATGTTTCCTAAAATATATAATGAATTAAATAAAATTTCAGAAAATATTTATGATGTATGTTTAGAAGATACACATTTAAATATGGTTATAACTAAAATTGCTGGAATGATAGCTAGAAAGAAATGTAAGGAACTAACATTTGTAACAGTAGATAAATCCCCACATTGCGTACAATTACATTATGTTGTAAAAGAGTTAGAAAATATAATGGATTTAAAAGATATAAAAATCAAAAATTATGTGGCAACAAATGAAGGACTAGTTGAAATACCAATCGAGGTTATAGGTTTATCTAAAAATTTGTCAAAATTAAAAAAATTAATTTAGAAAAATACTAAATTAGCAATATAATATCGAAATGAAGGGCAACTGATTAAGAGTCAGTAGGTTTACCAAATGAGTACTAAAGATGGATTAATATATCGAAAGGAGAAAAGTATGAAAACTTTAGAAGAAATTCACCAAATAAGAGAACAAAAAAGAAAAGAATTGGACTTAAGAGTAAATATCAAAGCAGATACAAGAGAAAAACATATTTTAGTATGTAGAGGAACGGGTTGTACGTCTTCAAAATCACCAGAGATTATAGAGAATTTTAGAAAGATTATAGATGAAAAAGGTATCCAAAATGTAAGAGTTATTCAAACAGGATGCTTTGGTTTATGCGCCAAAGGACCTATTGTTATAATTCGTCCAGAGGATACCTTTTATGCTATGGTAACTCCAGAGGATTGCAGAGAAATTATAGAAAAACATATAGAAAAAGGTGAAATTGTAGAAAGACTACTTTGCAAAGATGTTGATAATACAATGGTTAATCGTTTAGATGAGCTTAATTTCTATAAAAAGCAAAAGCGTATTGCTTTAAAGAATTGTGGTATTATCGATCCAGAACAAATTGATGAGTACATAGCTTTTGATGGATATAAAGCGCTAGAACAAGTTTTAACATCAATGTCTCCAGATGAAGTAATTAATGAGGTTACTGAATCTGGTTTAAGAGGTCGTGGAGGAGCTGGTTTCCCAACTGGTAAGAAATGGTTATTTACTAAGCAAGCTGAAGGCGATCAAAAATACGTTGTATGTAATGCTGATGAGGGAGACCCAGGTGCTTTTATGGATCGTAGTATTTTGGAGGGTGATCCACATAGTGTACTAGAGGCAATGGAGATTGCAGGTTACAGTGTTGGTGCAGATAAAGGATATATCTATGTAAGAGCAGAATATCCAATTGCTGTACAAAGGCTTCAAGTTGCAATAGATCAAGCAAGAGAATATGGCTTACTTGGAAAAAATATTTTTGGTACAGATTTTTCTTTTGATATAGAAATTAGATTAGGTGCAGGTGCATTTGTCTGTGGAGAGGAAACAGCACTTCTAGAATCTATAGAAGGAAGAAGAGGGCAACCACGTGTTAAACCTCCATATCCTGCAAATTCTGGTTTATGGGGTAAACCAACATTAATTAACAATGTTGAAACATATGCAAATATTACTAGAATTATCTTAAATGGTGCTAAATGGTATGCAAGTATTGGTACAGAAAAATCTAAAGGAACTAAAGTTTTTGCCTTAGGTGGAAATGTAAATAATATCGGACTTGTAGAGGTACCAATGGGAACGACTTTAAGAGAAATCGTTTTTGATATAGGTGGAGGAATTCCAAATGGTAGAGAGTTTAAAGCTGCTCAAACTGGTGGTCCTTCTGGTGGATGTATTCCAAAAGAGCATTTGGATACTCCAATAGATTATGAATCTCTTTCAAATATTGGTTCTATGATGGGTTCTGGTGGACTAATTGTTATGGATGATTCTAAATGTATGGTTAATATTGCAAAATTCTATCTAGACTTTACAGTTAGTGAGAGCTGTGGTAAATGTACTCCATGTAGAATTGGTACAAAGAGAATGTTGGAAATATTAGATAGAATGTGTGAAGGTAAAGCTGATGAAGATGATTTATATAAATTAGAGAAATTAGCACTAAATATTAAAAAATCTGCTATCTGTGGACTTGGTCAAACAGCTCCAAACCCAGTTTTGAGTACTCTAAAATATTTTAGAGATGAGTATATGGAGCATATTAAATATAAAAAGTGTAGAGCTGGTCAATGTAAAGCTTTAGCAAATATAGAGATAGATCCAGAAAAATGTAAAGGTTGTGGTATTTGTAAAAGAAATTGTCCTGTTAATGCTATTACAGGCGAGCCAAGACAGCCACATAAAATAGATCCAGATGTTTGTATTAAATGTGGTACTTGTGTTGATAAATGCCCATTTAAAGCAATTATGAACTAGTAAGGCAAAAGGCTGTTATAAGAATGAATTTGCCAAGTCTAAGTGAAGGGAGAATTAAGATGGAAGAGAATTTAGTAACATTAAAAATTGATGATAAAGAAGTTAAAGTGAAGCAAGGAACTACTATTTTGCAAGCTGCAAAGCAGGCGGGAATTGATATACCTACATTATGTTTCTTAAAAGATATTAATGAGGTTGGAGATTGTAGAATGTGTATAGTGGAAGTCGATGGAAGAAAAGGATTTGCAACTTCTTGTATTCAAAAGGCTGAAGAAGGTATGGTTGTGCATACACATTCACCAGCTGTTATGGAAGCAAGAAGAGTTATACTAGATTTAATCCTTTCTAATCATCATCGTGATTGTTTAACTTGTAGTCGTAATGGTAATTGCGAGTTACAAGCATTAGCAATGAAATTTAATGTTCAACATGTTGAATTTGAAGGTGAAATGACAGAACATAAAGTTGATGATAAATCTCCAGCGATTATGAGGGATTTTAATAAATGTATTTTATGTAGAAGATGTGTTGCTGCATGTAAGAATGTACAAGAAATTGGTGCTATAGATTGTATTAATAGAGGTTTTGAATCTTGTATTTCTACAGTTGGTGATCATAGTTTAAATGATGTTAACTGTACTTTTTGTGGTCAATGTATAGAGGCTTGTCCGACAGGGGCTTTGAAGGAGAAAGAATATATTAAAGATGTTTGGAGAAATTTAAAAGATCCAGATATTTATACTGTTGTTCAAACAGCTCCTGCAGTTAGAGTTGCTTTAGGCGAGGAGTTTGATATGCCTATTGGAACAAATGTAACTGGTAAAATGGTTTCTGCTTTAAAAAGTTTAGGTTTTGATAGAGTTTTTGATACAAATACAGGTGCTGATTTAACTATTATGGAAGAGGCAAATGAATTTATTGAACGTTTTTCTAAACAAGATTGTTTACCAATGATTACATCTTGTAGTCCAGGTTGGGTAAGATTTGCAGAAAAAAATTATCCAGATTTATTAGGACATTTATCAAGTTGTAAATCTCCACATCAAATGTTTGGAGCAATGGTTAAATCATATTATGCAAAAAAATATAATATTGATCCAAAGAAAATTTGTATGGTTTCTGTTATGCCTTGTATTGCTAAGAAATACGAATGTCAAAGAGAAGAAATGGAAGTTGATGGACTTCGTGATGTTGATTATGTAATTACAACAAGAGAATTGTCTAGAATGATAAAACAAGCCAATATTGAGTTTACTCAATTACAAGATGATGTATTTGATGAACCAATGGGAGAAGCTACAGGTGCAGGTGCTATTTTTGGAACAACAGGTGGAGTTATGGAAGCAGCATTAAGAACTGCAGCAGATACTTTGGAGGGTAAAGATTTACCAAAATTTGAATACGAAGCTGTAAGAGGCGGTAAAGGTAGAAAAGAAGCTACTGTAGAAATTGCTGGTAAGAAGATTAAAGCAGTTGTAGTAAGTGGATTAAGTAATGCAAGAAAAATAATGGATGAAATAAGAGAAGGAAAAGCAGATTATCAATTTGTAGAAATAATGGCTTGCCCAGGTGGATGTGTAATGGGTGGAGGCCAACCAATAAAGAGTTCTAAGATAAGAAGCGAAGTAGATGTTAGAAAATTAAGAGCAGATGCTTTATATACTATAGATGAAAAGAGTGTAATAAGAAAATCACACGAAAGTCCAGTAATGAAGCAAATGTATGAAGAATTTTTACAAAAACCAGGAAGCGAAGTAGCTCATAAATATTTACATACACATTATACAGCTAAAAATATGTATGATATCTAGGATTAGCAGTGATTTAGTGGGATTTGGGGACGGTCCTAAAATCCCTGTTTTTCCCTGTTCTATAATAATGAAAAGTGAAAAAAGCTTATTAGTCAATAATGTGTTAGCTAAATAGGAATATAAGGAGTAAGATATGAATACTGAATATGAAATTAGAGTACTAGAAATTGATAAAGAAAAATTAATAAAAAAGCTAGAAGAATTAGGTGCAGAATTTAAAGGCGATAATGAACAAAAAAGATATGTTTATGACATAATTCCAAAGGAAGATGGTAAATGGATTAGATTAAGAACAAATGGAAGAAAAACAACACTTACATATAAAAATGTCGTAAAGACAACAATAGATGGTACAAAAGAATTAGAAGTAGAAGTTTCTGATTTTGAAAAAACAAATGAACTATTAGAAAACATGGGAATTAAGAGTAGAGGATATCAAGAAAATAAAAGGACGCAGTATTTTTTGAATGGTGTAGAAATAGACATAGATTCATGGCCAATGATTCCTACTTATGTTGAAATTGAAGGAAAAAATGAAGAAGAGGTAATGAATACGTTAGAAATATTAGAATTGCCAAAAGATAAAGTTACAACTTTGGATGTTGATAGTGTTTATAAGAAGTATGGAATTGATTTGAA
>ERZ1673700.3731-NODE-3731-length-9935-cov-10.934008_pt1 | contig 9935 bp, 6 predicted proteins | sample MGYA00580230_ERZ1673700 | MGnify/ENA primary metagenome ERZ1673700 (study PRJEB41218, sample SAMN15661782) | gut metagenome | host: Homo sapiens | place: Canada: London | collected 2015-08-20/2019-03-30 | study: EMG produced TPA metagenomics assembly of...
AGGGAGACAGAATATGGGACTGACAATTCTGCTGGTGGACGATGACCAGATTCTGACAGAAAAAACAAAAAATTCATTAAATTGGGACAGTCTTGGCATCGGTATGGTGTTTACTGCAAACAATATTCATGAGGCAAAGGGAATTTTAAAGGTATACAAGGTAGATATTCTTCTTTGTGATGTGGATATGCCGATGGGAAGCGGTCTTGAGCTTGTGGAGTGGATACGTGAGGAAGGGATGGAGATAAAATGCATCTTTTTGTCGAGTTATGCAAACTTTACTTATGCACAGAAGGCGCTTCGATTAGGTTCTGTTAATTATCTGCTAAAACCAATTTCCAATAAAGATCTTGAGGCGGAGTTAAATACAGTCTGTGATGAACTGTTAAAGGAGCATAACAATCTGAACAGTCATGAGAAGAAACGACGTGAGGAAGTGTGGAGAAAGGTGTTGGTGCAGGCACTTTCTGATGGTGTTGGTACGTCAAACACTCGTAGTTTATCTGATACTCAATATAGTGAACTCTATCCATCTGTGCAGCCAATTACACTTGTTCTAGCAGGGATTCTCGACAACAGCGATGAGCGTCAGAAGGTAAAAGATATTTCATTATATAATTATTGTATGCGTACAGTGTCAGAGAAATATTTGCGGGAACTTGATCTTGATGTGATTGTATCATACAAGGATACCGAGTGGCTTATCGTATTAAAAAATTTTGTCGATTATGATCGCCTTGAGGAACAGCTGTCAAAAATGCAGCAAGAGTTAAATGAGCAGACTGCGCATAGTTATTGCTTTTATATTACAACAGGGCGCCCATATGCCAGCATCGCAAAGGCAATTCGGATAATTTCTGATATGCGCGAGCATGCAATTCCGAATAAACGATTGATGATTGAGGAGCGGGCGTGGGAACTTCGAAAGATTTCCTATTCGGAGCCTTTTTGGGAGAAATGGCAGGAAATGTTTCATAAGAGTACAGCTTCAGGTGATTCATCTTACAATACAGCTTACATGGACGTTATGCAGGAAATGCTTACCTATGTTGATCATGCTTGTGAGAGCGGAAGCTGGTACTTGTCAGATTTAAGACGCTTTGTGAAGCATGTGGGCGATTTGCTGTTAAAAGTTTTGCGTGACAACAATGAGACATTTGAAGAACTGTTTGACTGGCAGGAGTATGAGCGAATGAGCTTTCTGGCACGCCGCTCCGAGCAGGGATGTATTGATTTTATTGAAACTGTATGGAAAAAGCTGGATAGTCTGCATAAAACAGAAGACAAGGCGGAGGCAACCATTGCCAAATTAAAAAGATATATTGAAGAAAATTTAGGCGGTGAATTGACACGTTCTGTTCTGGCAGGACAGGTGTATCTGTCAGAGGATTATATAACGAGGCTTTTTATCAGGGAGACTGGACGGACACTGCCTGTATATATTGCAAGACGGCGCATGGAAAAGGCAGCAAAACTTCTAAGGGAATCTACAGATCCAATCAGTAAAATTGCGATGGAGGTTGGATACAGCAATTTTTCCTATTTTAGCAAGACATTTCGTGATTATGTGGGCAGCACACCGAATGAATATAGGGCAAAATATAGGAAATAGATTTGTGAGTTTTTACTTATTAACAAAAAAACTTGTTAACAAAAAAACGATAAAATAACAAAATAACGATTTTTATGAAAAAAGATATCACAAAAAGATATCTTTTTTTTGTTATTTCCTATCAGAAATTTTGTAGCAGAAAAAATATAAAAAATGTACTATAAAACCATAAAGAAAAAAGAAATAATTAGTAAAAAAGGAAGGAGAAAAACGTGAAAACGAAAAAGACTCAGTCAAAAAGCAGCAAGCTCAGTGTAGGGCAAAAGCTTAAGGAAAGTAGTCAGCTATATCTGTTGATGCTTCCGTCTATCATCATTTTCCTGATCTTTACCTACTACCCGATGTACGGTGTCATCATTGCCTTTAAGGATTTCAAGCCGGCACTTGGTATTATGGGAAGTAAGTGGGTCGGCATGAAGAACTTCATAACGTTCTTCAAATCGTATCAGTTTTCCGTAACAATCAAAAATACGATCGTAATCAGCTTGTACACGATTGCGGTTACGTTCCCATTGCCAATCATTATGGCACTGATGGTGAATCAAATCCGCTCAATGAAGTTTAAGAAGTTTTTGCAGGTAGCTACTTATCTGCCGCATTTTATTTCAGTCGTTGTTATGTCTGGTATGATTATCTTGTTTTTATCACCAAGTACAGGAATCATCGCAAAGTTGGTTGGACTGCTTGGATTCAAACTTCCAAACCTGATGGGTTCTGCATCTGCGTTCCCTCATATTTATGTATGGACAGAAGCTTGGCAGCATGTCGGTTGGGATTCCATCCTCTACATTGCAACACTTTCCTCAGTTGATCCAAGCCTTTATGAGGCAGCCACAATGGATGGTGCAAACAAGTGGCATAAGATTGTTAACATTGATCTTCCATCATTGGTTCCAACAGCGACAGTCATGTTTATCCTTCGAATGGGAAGCGTTATGAGCGTTGGATTTGAGAAGGTTTATCTGTTGCAGAACAACTTAAACAGCAGTTCAAGTGAGATCATCTCAACTTACGTGTATAAGATGGGTCTTGTAAGCAATCAGTACAGCTTATCAGCAGCGATCGGCCTGTTTAACAACATCATCAATCTGGTTCTTTTGATAGCAGTCAATATGATAGCTAAAAAAGTCAGTGATACTTCATTAGTCTGATGGAAGGGGGAAAAACAGTGAGCAAGGCAGCATACAAAATAGCAAAGACAAACAAAATTAAGCGTTCAAGAGCCGACTTGATTTTTGATATCATTCTGTATACGATTGGAATAATTCTGATTCTGATTACACTCTATCCGATGTACTTTATCGTAATCGCGTCCATCAGTGATCCGCAGCTGGTATCAAACGGCGAGATCATGTTTATCCCGCGTGGCGTCAGCTTAAAGGCATATAAGCAGCTTTTAGGTTATACAAGACTCTGGACTGGCTACAGAAACACTATTATCTATGTAGTGCTTGGAACAATTATCACATTGGCTGTTAATATCCCGGCTTCTTACGCATTATCAAGAAAGAAGCTTTACGGCAAGAAATTGTTCAACATGTTCTATCTGATTCCAATGTTCTTTACAGGTGGTCTGATTCCTACATACATGGTAGTAAAAAATCTTGGACTGACTGATACAATGACCGTTATGGTGCTTCCATTCTCGGTTGTTACTTACTACATCATTGTTGGACGAACCTTCTTTGAAAACAGTATTCCAGACGAACTTTGGGAGGCGGCACAGCTTGACGGCTGCGGTTACATTTCCTTCTTCTTCAAAATCTGTCTGCCGCTTTCTAAAGCAATCATCGCTGTTATCGCATTGTGGGCAGCAGTTGGACAGTGGAATGGCTACTTCAACGCATTGATCTATTTAAGAAGTGAGGCACTTCAGCCACTGCAGATCGTTCTTAGAAACATCTTAATCAGTAACCAGACAATCAGCTCAATGATGACAGGTTCAGCAGCAGTAGAAGCAAAGCAGATGGCCGATCTGATTAAGTATGCAGTAATTGTTGTATCATCAGCGCCAATCATGTGCATGTATCCATTTGTACAGAAATATTTCAATCAGGGTGTTATGCTCGGTGCTGTAAAGGGCTGATATAAAAAAGGCTGTAAAGCCTGTAATAATAAAAATTCAAAACAAAAATAATCATAAAGCAAAAAAGGAGATTAAAACTATGAAAAGAAACATGAATCTGAAAGCAACCGCAGGCATCCTTCTTGCACAGGCAACTATGCTTGGAGCTATTGCAGCACCGACTGTTACTGCACTTGCAGACGAGGGCGATGCAAAGCAGTTTACTGTAGCAACTGTTCGCTGGACTGATGCATGGCCAAATGACTTCTTAAAGGAAGGCGTAATGGCAGAGATGGAAGAGAAGGCAGGTGTTGATCTTGACTGGCAGATTTATTACAACTCTGACTGGTCTGAGCAGAAATCTCTTCTTCTTGCTTCTGGTGAATTGCCGGATGCATTTGTTGGAAGTATCTGTCTGAATTCTTCTGATATGGCACAGAACAAGGATTATTTCGTTGATCTGACACCATATATCAACGAAGAGACCATGCCGAATCTGACAAAGGCAATGGAAGAGTGTCCGGAGCTTCGCGCTGCATGTACAGATCGTGACGGAAAGATTTATTCCCTCCCTAAGAAGCTTCCTCTTCGTCCGACCGTATGTGGAAATGGACTGTATATCAACCAGGATTGGTTAGATAACCTTGGCTTAGAAGCTCCGAAGACACTCGATGAACTGACCGATGTACTCCTTGCTTTTGCAAAAGAGGATGCAGACGGTGACGGCGATCCGACAAATGAGATTGGACTGACAAACAATGCAGGAACTAACCTTCAGGCAGACTGCCAGCACATCCTTTCTGTATGGGGCTGCATGGTTAGCCGTAATACCAACTACATGGGATTGAATAATGATGGCGAGGCTGTATTTGTTCCAGCACAGGAAAACTATAAGGAAGCTGTTAAGTGGATGCATATGCTCTGGGAAAACGGCGTACTTGATCCAGAGTACTTCACACAGGATACTTCATCTGTTACAGCAAAGCTGCAGGCAGAGGGCGGTTCTAAGGTTGGAATTATCTCTGCATGGACTGCTGATTCAGAAGCTGGTCAGAATGCAGATCAGTACTCCTTAATGGAGGCTGTTGAGGGCTACAATGATATTCATTATGTAGAGTGTGCTACAGCATCATTAGACATTACAGATCGAGAGCTTGTTATCACAACTGCATGTGAGGATCCAGAGGCACTGTTAAAGTGGGCAGATAATTTCTATGATGATCTTGTTTCCTTACAGACTTTCTATGGTTCACTGGGTGTTACTGTAACAGCAAATGATGACGGAACTTACAGCGTTCATTCTACAGATGATGATACTTCTCTTGATACAGCAGCATGGTCAAATGCGCTTAGAGATTTCGGTCCGAAGTACATGAATCCAGAGTTCTATGACAAGGTTATCATCCCGGACGATGTATCTGATGGTATCAAGTTAAAGGAAGACGAAGTAAACGCAAAGTATGTTACTACCGATAAGAACACCGGAATGCCAGCTCTTCAGTACACTGAGGATGAGTTAAATCGTATCACTGCAATCGGAACTGATGTTTACAGCTATGTTGAGTCTATGTATGCTCACTGGGTAGTAGACGGTGGTGTTGAGGATGAGTGGGATTCCTATATTGATCAGTTAAATGCAATGGGTCTGGAGGAATTGGTATCCTTACAGCAGGGTGCATATGCAGCTTATCTTGAGAGCATGGAGTAAATAAAATTTCTCTGTAGACAGACAAAATGAAATAGACTACAATAAAAGCAGACAGATTTTCTGGCTGCTTTTATTGTAGGACGTGATAAAGGAGGTAAGCCAATGCATATTAAGGTAAAGCAGTTCAGTTTAAGAAATATCGTTTTTTCAATTCTTTTAATTGTAATGCTTTTGCTGTCATGCTTGGCAGGAACACTTCTTATCAGCACTAACCAGAATAGGAACCTGGTAAATCAATATGTGTCAGAGACGGTAGAGCTGTATGTTAGTCAGTTTCAAAAAGAGATGGACGTTATGCGTGTAGAGCTGATTAACATTCTAGAGTCGAATGAGGCGACAAATGAGCTGCCGGATTACTTTAATTCAGAGAGCTCTCAGGTATTTCCAATTTTGAAAAAAATTTCAGAACAGCTTCGGATTCAGGCAATTTGGCATGATTCTGTATATGGCTATTATGAGTATATTGGCACATCAAATGCCTTAATTACGAGTACGGGAACAAAGTTTTCGAAAAGTGTAAAAACGTCGACTGAACGTTTTTTAATGGTCTATCTTTCTGCAAATATGACAAGGCGGCAGAACTCACTTTATCATGAATTTGTCAAGATAGAAGATCAGATGTACCTGTTGACCTGGTATATGAAAGGGCAAAAGATAGCAGGAAACTTGATTCCATTGCAGCGCATTTTTGAGGATCTTGAAAATTGTACGAAAGGCTACACGATTCTGCCATACATATATGACACTGATAATGAAGATAATATTTTTCCACAGAATGTCAGTGAAGAGGAGATTAGAGATTTTGAGCAGGGGACTGTAAAGCAGACGAATATATATTGTTATGCGATTAGTGGTCTCGGTGATTTGTGCATCTATGTTGTGCCGGGAAATGGTGTGCTTCAAGTTGCAAATAGGTGGGAAGTTATTCTTATTATAATGCTGGTAATTTGTATACTTGTTTGTGTTGTCGTTGTATTAATATATATCCGTCATATCTTATTCCCACTCCAAAGCTTTGTCAATAGCCTTGACGAGCTTGACACAGACACATATCTGCATGACAATTCTTCCAATAATCTTTTGGAGCTTGAGAGTGCAAATGAGCAGTTTAGAAATCTGGTTAGAAAGATCCAAGCACTAAAAATTACGATTTACGAGAAGGAGCTTAATGAAAAACAGATTGAGCTTGAGTTTGCGCAAGAGCAGATAAGGCCGCACTTTTTCCTAAATTGTATAAGCCTGATACATGGAATTGCAGACAACAAGGGTGAAACAGATATTGTTACTATCACTTCCATTTTGTCTGATTATATTCGCTATATTTATAAGGGTTCCCAAGTGCTTCGTCCTCTTTCTGAGGAGATTGCCCACGTGGAAAATTATATAAGCATTCAGCGATTTCGCTACGGTGAAGACTATTTTCAATTTGACTGCATGGTAGATGATGGACTTGGAGATATTGAAATTCCGGTGCTTCTTTTGCAGACACTTGTGGAAAATTCATTTTCGCATGGTTTGACACCAGAACGAAAAGGAGAAATTTCTTTGTTTATCACAAAAGAAAAACATAATGATGCAGAATGTCTTTATATTTGTGTGTCGGATAATGGCAAAGGTTTTTCGGCGGAAGTCCTTGAAAAAATTGAAAATAATGGCGAAATCTATTACAATAACCGACGCCATGTTGGCCTTCAAAACATCAAAAAACGTTTAAATTTGATATATGGCGAGCAGGCAGAATTCCACTTATCTAATATGGACGAGAACTTTGGCGCAATATCAGAGGTGTGGATTACGCAGCAGGATAAAAAATAGAACACAGCAGGATTGTGTTATAAATAGGAACAATATTGCAAGAAATATGTAGAATTATGCTTTATACTAAAGCAAAGAATCATAATATAAGGAGAATATGAAAAATGAACGTAAAAAATGCAATTGTACAGGGCGAGAATTATCGTTTTACCGTACTAACACCGAGCATGATTCGTATGGAATACAGCGAAAAAGGTGTGTTTGTAGACAAGAAGACTCAGATGGTTGTAAATAGAACCTTTGATGTGCCGGAATACACTGTAAATGAGAAAAACGGCGAGCTGATCATTGAGACTGACAAGGCAAGACTTGTCTACACTGGAGGCAGATTTGCTGGAAACAACCTGCGTATCGAACAGAGAAATCAAAAAGTCATCTATGAGTCCACATGGCATTACGGCGATACCGGACATAACCTGAAGGGAACCACCCGTACACTTGATCAGGCAAATGGCGAGATTCCACTGCAGGACGGTCTGTTTTCCATGGAAGGTTGGGCTGTTATCTCTGATAAGGGCTCCATGCTGCTGACAGAAGACGGTTGGATTGAAAGAAGAGAAGACATTGACGCAGAGGATTTGTATTACTTTGGATACGGTACCGACTATTTGGGCTGCCTGAAAGATTATTATAAGCTGACTGGTGCAACCCCGATCCTTCCAAAGTATGCACTCGGCAACTGGTGGAGCCGCTACTATAAATATACGGAGAAATCGTATCTCGAGCTGATGGACCGCTTCGAGAAAGAGAATATTCCATTTACCGTTGGTGTAATTGACATGGACTGGCATTTGACTGAGATCGACCAGAAATATGGAGCAGGCTGGACAGGTTACACATGGAACAAGGACTTCTTCCCAGATCCAAAGCGTTTTACCGACAACCTGCATAGAAGAGGCATGAAGGTAACGTTAAATGATCATCCGGCAGACGGTGTCAGGGCATTTGAGGATGTGTATCCAGAATTTGCCGCCTACATGGGCGTGGATCAGGAAAAGGGCGAGCCTGTTTTGATGGATTTTACGAACAGAAAGCTGCTTGAAGGCTATTTTAAATATGTCTATGAGAAGATCGAGAAAAAGGACGGTGTTGACTTCTGGTGGATCGACTGGCAGCAGGGTACTAACACCGCGATCCCGGGCCTAGACCCGCTGTGGATGCTCAATCACTATCATACCATACACAGCCAGAAAAAGGACGGCAAGGGACTTATCTTCTCCCGCTATGCCGGTCCTGGAAGCCATCGTTATCCAGTCGGATTTTCAGGTGACACCGTGATTACATGGGAATCATTAGATTTCCAGCCGTACTTTACCGCAACAGCCTCCAATATCGGCTATGGCTGGTGGAGCCACGACATTGGTGGTCACATGATGGGCTACAAGAATGATGAGCTTGCACTTCGCTGGCTGCAGCTTGGTGTATTCTCTCCGATTATGCGTCTTCACAGCACCTGCTGCGAGTTTAACGGAAAAGAGCCATGGCGCTATCGCAAGGAAGTGGAATTGATCATGGACAAGTTCCTTCGTCTGCGCCATCAGATGATCCCATATCTTCATACGATGAACCGCAGAGCAAGCGAGGAAGGTATTCCGCTTATTCAGCCGCTTTACTATCAGAATCCTGGCAAGTGGGATGCATTTAGAATGAAGAACGAGTACTATTTTGGCTCAGATATTCTTGTAAATCCAATCACACAGCCAATAAGCACAGCTACCAGAATGGGTAAGGTTATGGCACTTCTTCCAGAGGGAACCTGGATTGATTTGTTTACAGGAACAGTTTACAATGGAGATCGTGAGATCGAGCTGTACCGCAGCCTTGACAGCATTCCGGTACTGGCAAAGGCAGGTGCCATTGTCACACTTGATGCGCGCACAACGGGCAATAAGATTGATAATCCAGAGATTCTTAAGGTTATCGTGGCAGCAGGTGCAGACGGAAGCTTTAGACTCGACGAAGAAGCAACAGATAATGTTTGGTGCTCAACCACATTTACATATAAGTGGGGCGATGAGGCTGTTCTTACGATCACACCAGAAAAGACAAAGAAGGAAGGAATGCCGGCAGAACGTGCTTATGAACTTGTATTTACAGGTACAGCACAAGGCATGACGGCACAGAAAAAGAAAGCAGACGGCACATATGAGACGCTTGAGACTTCTTATGACAGCGACAAGCAGTGCACAACAGTAATTCTTCCTATGCAGGATATTGAAAGTGAGATTACAGTCGTTACATACAATACTGCACCTGCTGATAATCATCAGGTTGAGCGTATCTTCGAACTGTTAAATCGCGCAGAGATCGAGTTTAGCTTAAAGGATCAGATCTATGCAATCGCCCAGAAGAAGGGATCAAGAAATGATGCATATTTGCTTGATCAGCTCACACTTCTTAATGCACCAGAGGATGTATTTGGAGCAGTGAAGGAGATTTTGACAGCATTAGATTAAGAATAAGTATCATGTTAAAATAAAAGACAGTATTTAGTAGAAAGAGGTTATGGAGCATATGAACGAAAAATGGTGGAAAAATGCGGTAGTTTATCAGATTTATCCGAGAAGCTTTAAGGATTCAAATGGAGATGGAATCGGTGATTTAGAGGGTATCTATGAGAAGCTTGACTATCTGGCAGAGCTTGGCATTGACGTGATCTGGATGTCTCCGGTTTATAAATCTCCTAATGATGATAATGGATATGACATCAGTGATTATCAGGATATCATGGACGA
>ERZ1673700.3740-NODE-3740-length-9918-cov-11.331441_pt1 | contig 9918 bp, 9 predicted proteins | sample MGYA00580230_ERZ1673700 | MGnify/ENA primary metagenome ERZ1673700 (study PRJEB41218, sample SAMN15661782) | gut metagenome | host: Homo sapiens | place: Canada: London | collected 2015-08-20/2019-03-30 | study: EMG produced TPA metagenomics assembly of...
TTGCAGGCAGCGTGAAAAGAAACGGAGGTGATGTGCTGTGAGCATTGTTGCAGCACTGGACAAGGTACTGTTTTTCAATGCGTCCAGCAAATATTCTGTTCTTCGGATGAAAACGGAGGACAGCAGCGTACCCACAGAAGCCCGGAGCCCCTATCGCTATCACGACCACCTGATCCGCTTTACCGCCGTCGGCATCGAATTGCCGCAGACGGATACGGTGAAGATCGAGATGGATGGAGAGTGGAAGGACGGAAAATACGGACTTCAGCTTCAGGTCGATCATTGGCAGGAAATCGTGCCGCCCACATTGGAGGGCGTCCGCAATTATCTTGCCTCCGGTCTGCTGAAGGGCATCGGAGAAAAGACCGCCGACGCGATCATTGAAAAGTTTGGTGTCAATGCTCTGGAGATTCTGGAACATCAGCCAGACCGGCTTCTTGAGATTCGCGGCATTACGAAGGAGCGGCTTGCGGAGATCAAGGACGCCTATGCGGAAACCAGTCGGATGCGTGTCCTGATGACCCTGCTGGCCCCGTTCAAGGTCACGCCGACGACCGCGCAGAAGATCTATCAGCATTTCGGGCCTGCCTGCGCAGACATCGTGAGACAGAGTCCCTTCAATCTCTGTCAGGTGCCGGGATTCGGATTCAAGCGTATTGACGCCATCGTGCAAAAATCCGGTGGAGACCTGCGTGATCCGAAGCGTGTTTACGGTGCGCTGTTCTATGCGCTGGAGGACGCACGGACAAAGGACGGGCATCTCTATCTGGAGGCAGAGTCTTTGCTCAAAGCGGCTATGCAGCTGCTCAATGAGCGGATACCCCTCCCGCAGATGCGCGTCCCCATGAGCCAGGTCGAACAGGAGCTGTCTGCCATGATCCGGCAGGATGAGGTGGTATCGAACCACGGCAACGTGTATCTGCCCAAGCAATTCCTGCAGGAGAGCGAAACCGCACAGAAAGCGGTAGAGCTGTTTCTGGAAAAGCCGACGGTGGTGGACATTACGCAGCCGTTGGAGCGAGTAAAGAATAGCTTAGGGCTCAACCTGTCCAAACGCCAGTCAGAAGGCGTGGAGATGGTGTTCCGGCATAACCTGTCCATCATCACAGGCGGCCCCGGCACCGGCAAGACCACGGTTCTGAAAACGGTGATCGAGGTGTACCGTCAGCTCTATCCGCGGCAGAAGATCGTACTCGGAGCGCCCACAGGTAAGGCGAGCCGGCGTATGGCGGAGGCAACGGGGATCGATGAAGCACAGACGCTCCACAGCATCCTGGGGCTTCACGGTGATTCGGAATCCAAGAAAGACCGGGAACGGAAACCGCTGGAGGCAGGGCTCCTGATCGTGGATGAGACTTCCATGGTCGATATGTGGCTGATCCACCAGCTCTTTTTACGTTTGCGCCCCGGCACCAAAGTCCTTTTGGTCGGTGACGCAGACCAGTTAGAGAGCGTGGGTGCCGGCGATGTGTTCCACGAGTTGATCGGCTCCGGCGTTGTGCCAGTCACGGTGCTGGATGAGATCTTCCGTCAGGCACAGGACAGCCTGATCGCCCACAATGCCCGTTTTATCAACGAGGGCAAAACGACGCTCTACTATGGTGAGGACTTTGCCTTTCATAAGGCAGAGAGCCAGGAGGAGACTGCCGGCATCATCCGTGAGCTGTATCAAGAGCAGATCGCCGCAAAAGGAATCGAGCAGGTGGAGATTTTATCGCCGTTCCGCTCCGAGGGCGAGGCATCGGTCAACAGCCTGAATGAAGCTATCCGCGAGGAGATCAACCCCGCAGCGCCGCAGACGCCGGAAATCGTGTACGCCGGAAAGATATTCCGCCTCAACGACCGCGTGATGCAGATGCGGAATAATTACGACATCAAGCTGTATGACCGCTCCGGCAAGCAGGTCAGCGAGGGTGTTTTCAACGGTGACATCGGCACCATCCGCAAAATCAGCGGTACCAATGTCGTGATCGAGTTTGACGGCCGCTATATGAATTGTCCGCAGGTGCTTCTGGATGATTTGGAGTTGTCCTATGCTATGACAATCCATAAATCCATGGGTTCAGAGTATGATACGGTCATTATTCCGCTGCTGGCTGCCCATAATGTGCTCCTGACGCGGAATCTTCTCTACACGGCAATCACGCGCGCCAAGCGCCGCGTGCTGCTGGTGGGTGAGAAACGGGCGCTGTATATGGCGATCCATCGGAGCCGAAAAGGAAAACGCAATACCATGCTGGGCGAACGCATTGCCCTCTACTATAAGGCAGTCACGCGCAAGGCCCTCCGTAACGAAGAGGGCGAAGAATGGCAGCGTGCCAGTTAATGTGAGATGAATGTGCAAAAAAACGCACAGTCATCTCTTATTTATTTTATGAAGGGAGTATCGAACCATGTCCAGAGAAAGAATTATGCTGACCCAGGCGATCCCCGCCGTGCAGCAGCTTCGCAGGGTGCAGGGCTTTGACCCGCTGCGCTTTCTGAAAAGAAATGCCAGCGGCGGGGTCGAACTGGAGCCGCGCTATCAGCGGCTTTGGTTCCGATTGGCCTGCCCCAATGGAAAAATGCTGCTGAACCGGCTGCGGGTCACCGACCAGATCGCCGTTTATGAGGCGCAGGTATTTCTGTCCAGAGAGGACAACCAGCCCATTACCAATTTTACCGCGGCGGTGGAAAAGGCTCAGGCTCCTGCCGGACGCTATGTGCAGGCCGCGCAGGACGAGGCACTGAAAACGGCGCTGGATAATGCAGGCTTCGGCATCCAGCTCTGTGAGATCAACCCCTCTGCGGCGGTAGATGCACAGGCCGATGGGAAACAGGAAGTCGCAACGGGTACTGTAAATCGTCAGGAGACTGCTCCGGCGGTAAATAGAGCCGCAGCGCCGCAGCGAGAAACGTCTGTCGGTGAAAATCATCCGGTGCAGGCAGTGCCTACACCGCAAGAGGTTCAACCGCAGGAGGCGGCAAAGACGCCCAGCGCAAATCAGCAGGTGGTTCCCCCCGCCCAGCAGGCGGAAAGCGTTTCAGACGCCATGAGTCTGCTGCAGGCGTTAAGCGGCGAAACTGCGGCTTCTGAGCCTGATCCGGTTATGCCCCAAAAGGCGCAGGAGGTTCCTTCGGAAACAGCGGAGCCTGCTGTCATGGAGCGGGCTGAAACAGCGCGGACGGTGAAGCCTGTCGTGGTCGATATGCCGGCAGCGGCATCGACAGCGGCTGCACCGAAATATTCGGACGATATGACGGTGGACGAGATCCTTTCGCTGATGACAGAAGAGGAAGCCGCGGAGCTGGTCGTAACCACCGGCGTCAATAAGGGCTGGACGATGGCACAGGTTTCTGAGCAACGTCCCTCCAGCCTGAAATATTACGCCTATCTCTGTGAGGATTGCGGCAATATTATGAAGGCTGCCGCCATGCTTCTGATGGGCGGTTCGCAGCAGTTAAAGGCAAGCTGACCGCTTTCCATCCGTAAATTTTGCGTCTTGGGAGGGATGCTGGTTTGAATTGCGGGAAAAAGCATGATCTCCCCTTTGGCATTATGGATGTGGCCGGGCTCCTCCGCCTGAATATCAGGCGGAGGGCTCCCGGTCAGGTGTATGTGGATTGTCCCATCTGCGGTGACAGCCGGGGGAAAATGAATCTGAACACGGCAAAAGACCTGTGGCGCTGTAACTACTGCGGTGAAGGCGGCGGAATGCTGTCCCTTTACGCAAAGGTATATGGCGTCAGCAATTCTGACGCTTATCGGGAGATCTGCGACGCTTTGGCGGTAAATGGTTTTTCACCGGACTATACCGTTCCGGAGAAGACGACGCCTGCGGAGGCCGAGCAGTCTGACGCGGCTTCTGTTCAGGAAGTGCATCAGACCCTCTCCATGCTGCTGTCCATGCTGACCCTCATTCCGGCGCACCACACACACCTTCAGTCTGTGCGGGGGCTGTCCGACGATGAGATCACACGCTTTGGCTTCAAGAGTACGCCGCCCCCTTTCCTGTGCCGCTCCCTGACCAATCGGTTGGTCAAGGCGGGCTGCAGGGTGCAGGGTGTTCCCGGCTTCTATGTGGATGATAACGGCTGCTGGACGGTCAAATTCCACCAGCGGACATCAGGCATCATCATTCCCATCTTCGGTGTAGACGGTCTGATCCACGGCGCGCAGATCCGGTTGGATCACCCGCTCAAGGATAAAGACGATCCGCCGGAGAAAACGGGCGTGAAATACCTGACGCTGTCCTCCACGGGAAAGCGCATGGGAACGACCTCGGGGAGCCCCATTCATTTTATGGGCGATCCATGCTCCCGCGTTGTATATGTGACGGAAGGCTGTCTCAAGGCGGATGTCGCTCACGCGCTGATGCACAGGACCTTTGTTGCCACGCTGGGCGTCAACAATACCGCCAAGCTGGATGAACTGTTTTCGTTCCTGCACCGAAACGGGACGGAGGAGATCATCGAGGCGGAGGACATGGATAAGTACAGTAATGAAATGGTGGGAAAAGGCGCATCGAAGATCTATGCGCTGGCGGCCAGGCACGGGATGCGCTGCCGCAGGCTCACATGGAATCCCAATTACAAGGGCATTGATGACTGGCAGCTTGCGCTGCGCCGCAAAGAACAGAAAATGAAGGAGGATCCAGGAATGACATTTAAGGAGCAATATCTCAACGGGCTGTGCGGGCTGGAAATGCTGGAAGCCTGTACGGAAAAATGGCACGCGATGAAGGTGGACAGTATTTCCCTGCGGGACTATCTGGGGCTGACAGAGCAGGAATACGATGCGTACTTACAGACTGACCCCGGCGTTTCTTTTCAGAAGCTGTTGGACAGTCAGCGCAAAACGCAGCGGTTTCGTGTTTATCAGCTGGATTTGGAGCATGGCGAGACGCGCGCATTCGCCTTTGGCGGCATTGACGCGCTGCACAAGGCTGGCTTTCAGCAGCCCCCAGCGTCGGAATACACACTCGTTTATGACGGTGAGCTGATCTGCCCCGTCGGGCAAGATGACCGTGATATTCTGGAGCGCATTTTTGAACGTTATAACCAGGCGTTCCCCCCGGACTATCGTGGCCGCAGCATTGCCCCATCCGATGTGCTGGAGCTGTATGATGAAAGCGAGCGCAGATATTTTTACTGTGATATGGCCGGATTTCCGCAGGTGAAATTCTCTCCCGCACTGGCAAAGAAGGCTTGAATGCAGGCTTTACCGCAGACGATCCATTTAGAAATGGACGAGCAGAAGACAAAGCAGCTGAAAGCCATGCTGGGAATCTGTCAAAGACTTGGGGCGGAGACACGGTATCATCCGGAACACCGTTATTTCACAGCTATGGTCTGGACCGGATGGGATACTCCCTGTGGAATGGGAGAGGCCCTTGCTGTCCAACAGAAAATTCAAAGAACAGCCGCTCAGTATCCGGCCGTCGTGTGCTATTGCTTCGACCCATTCAGCACACTGGTCTATACGGTTTGAGCGCAGTATGTAAGAAGGGACGCCTTGTGCCATTGGCACAGGAGCGTCCTTTTCTCATTTTTTATTTAACAGGAGGAATGTACGAATGGGCGCTTTTTCAAATGTGGATTACGAGCTTCAAAACAGCGAGGCTGCCGTTTCCGACGCCTTTACGGAAGATGATGATATGGATATGCCGCAGGCGGCTCCTGTGGAATCGATGACAGCAAGTTCTCCGGCTGCAGTTCCGACTCCGGCAGCGGTGGCCAGCGAACCGGTGACTGCCCCCAATACCCAAAGTGAGGATGAGGCCCGCCGTGCGCACGAAGCGGCTGAAGCCAAGCGCAAAGCAGAGTGGGACGCCAAGCAGGCGGAAAAGCGGCGGGCGGAACAGGCCATGCTGGAAAGGTTGGATGCCATGGGTCCGGCGGAACTGCTCAAGGCTGCCGCAAAGCGTGTGTCCGCAGATACGGAGAAGCTGACGCGGCGTAACATGAAAGAGAGCGTTGCCGAGTTTATCCAGACCAAGTGTATTGATGACCTCGGCTTTGCCCGGCTCACCATGCACCCGCGCAAAAGCATGATCCACTGTTTCCAGTACATCAGCCGGAAGGCATGGGATTATGTGCAGGACGAGCTGAAGGCAAACGGCGTTCAGCCGGGACCCGGTCAGCAGGCATACGGCTGCGATATTCCCGATGATCTCTGCTATCAGTGGGCGGAGGACTATTTCCGTGACCCCGACGCCAAGGAGGATCAGGGGGATGAAGAGAAGTTTGTCCCTCAGCCCTATCGTGGGAAAACATCTTCCAAGTCCGTTTCCAAGAAGAAAAAGGAAGAAAAGAAGAAAGAGCCGGAGAAGAAGGAACCGCCGAAAAAAGCGGAAGCCGACGATGGGCAGATCTCGCTAGGCGATCTCTCCTCCTTTGGGGAGGCAGCCTGATGTACGCTTATAAAGGCTTTGAGCCGGATCTCTCCTGCCGTGGCTATCGGTTCGTCATGGGAAAGAATGTTACCCCGGAGGCAAACTGCGCCAGCAACGGCTTTCATTGTGCAGAGAACCCGCTGGATTGTCTTTCCTACTATGGTGACATGAATCGCTCCATTTACTGCTTGGTGCAGCCCGGCGGGGATATTGACGAGGACGATCGTGACTCCAAAATTGCCTGCACAGAGCTGACGATCCTGCGGCAGCTGACGAGGAAAGAATTCTTTCTTCATGCACTTGCCTACATGGTGGATCACCCATGCCGCAAGGTAAGCGGCAAGGTACAGCGTGAGCACAGCACTAGCCGCAACGGCTATGCCATCGTTCGAGGCAAGGAACCCGCTGCGTGTGGAAAACTGGGCGATATTCTCGCATTTGCCAGAGAGCGGCGTGAAACCGAAGTAATCTGTCAGATTGCTGTTGCCGAAGTAGATGGAGAAAAAATCCAGCCCGGAGTATGGTATGACATTGATTTTGTGAAAAGAGAGGTGGTGCAGAAATGAAAAAGGACAGCCTGTTGAAAATGAAGGATCTGCCTGCGACTGAAGAAATGCTTGCGGTGGCCCGCGAGGATGTCCCGGTCAAGGTCGGTTCGGGCTGGAACACTTCCTATCGATGCCGATACAGCGGTTTTGCACGAAGCTCGGTGGAAGGCGGCATTTTGAAGGTCACCCTGTATGACCCGGATGCAATGCGCCTTGGTGGGACGCTGCCGGTCTATGAGATTTTCATGGAGAAAGAAAAGCAGCAGTTTCTCACCTATGACCGTGCCCATGACAAATGGCGGACGGCAAAGATCAACTACTTGGAGTGGCAGGCGAAGGGGTCCAATAATGTGTGGATCAGCGCCGTGGATGATGCGCAGATCCGGCAATATCTGGCGTCGGATGAGAAAAGCGTATATCGGGCTATTCTGAAATTTCAGCGCGCCGTTCGTGATGCTGAACTGGAACGCCGGCACAGAAAGGAAACCGATCCGTGGGATGCGGAGCTCTCTCAGACACCGCCGCTGCCGAAAGACTGGGAGCGTTGGGTCAATAAGGTGGGTATTCAGGAAAACTACATCTTCTACGATTACCGCAAGGGCGGGGCAAGGTACGGCTACTGCACCTATTGTGAAAAGGAAGTCGCACTGAAACAGCGGCCCTATCATAACGCGGTGGGAAAGTGCCCAAGATGCCGTCATAAGATCACGTTCAAGGCGAAAGGGAAAATAACGGACTATCTGCACTCCCCAACAGAATGCGCATACCTGGCGCAGAAGTGCGGAGACGGGTTTGTGGTTCGCCAATTTCAGGTGAGCAGGCAGTACCGGAAAGAAGAGAACACCATCACATCGAAAACCTCCAGCTTTGAGAAGCAGCGTATTTTCTACCGTGCGGATCTGTCTTCACATTCGTATTACTGGGGCTGGTACAAACAGCGCCGCACCCGATGGGTGGAGGGCATCGATGAGTACGTCTACACGGGTATGGGCTATTCCTACAACGAGTATTGTTATCAGCCGGGGAGCATCTATGGAAAAACGCTTTCCAGCATTGCCCCATTTCTTGTGAGGACCGGATTGAGGGAGTATGTAAGACTTTGCCGGGGCTGTGTAAGCCCCAACTGGTACCTGTTTGCGTGGGGGAGGTTTCCCCGCATTGAGCAGATCTGCAAAGCCAATCTTCCGCGGCTGACCACGGAGTGCTTGGAAAATTTCGGAGCCGTAAAAAGCTGTATCCGGCAGGAGTCTGAAACCAGTCTCGTCAAGGCATTGGCACTTGATACGCACCGGCTTTCGCGGCTCCGGACACTCAACGGCGGCGCCATTATGCTCGACTGGCTGCAGCGGGAGAAGTGCAGCGGCAGAATCATCCCGGATCATGCGCTGCGCTGGCTGGAGCAGGAGAAGATCCATGTTTCCGATATCGACTTCATTCTGGATCGAATGTCGGAGCAGCAGGTCTGCAACTATCTTCAGCGTCAGAAAAGCGGCACACGGGATTCCCTGCGGCAGATTATTTTCACATGGCGGGATTACCTTTCCATGGCGGACAAGCTGGGAATCAACACTCATGATGAGATCGTGTACCGTGTCAAGCTGCTGCGCCAGCGTCATGATGAACTGGTGGAACAGCTGCGGAAAAGAGAACGGGACATGGAAGCTGCCGCAACAGCAAGAAAGTATCGGAAAATTGCAGGCATCTGCCGCTTGATCAAACCGAAATACGAATACACCGGCGAGGTGTATTCCATCGTTGTTCCGTCAGGTGTACGCGATATTATGCGCGAGGGCGATGCGCTTTCCCACTGTGTCGGCAAGTCAGACCGCTATTGGGAGCGCATCGAACAGCAGGAGGCATATATCCTGTTCCTGCGCAAGACCGCAGAGATCGACAAGCCGTACTACACCCTTGAGGTGGAGCCAAACGGCACGATACGACAGAAACGGACCTACTTTGACCGACAGAACGATGACCTTAAGGACGCGGAGCAGTTCCTGAAGGAATGGCAGAAGGTTGTCTCCGAGCGCTTGACAGAGAGCGACCGGGAAAAAGCGGAAAAGAGCAAGGTCCTTCGCCTGCAGGAATTCGAGCAGCTGCGGCAGGATGACATTCGTATCCATACCGGCGACCTTGCCGGTCAGCGGCTGGTGGATGTTTTGGTGTCGGATCTCATGGAAACTGCGGCCTAAGCCGCAGCACAATACATTTGAACGAAGGAAAGGAAGTTGTAGAGAATATGAAAAACGGATTTACGATCACGCAGCGCAATGCTGTGGTGGAGCAGCATCTTTGGTGCATTGACACGATCATGGCGCAGTACGCCGCGTTTATGCAGACAGAACCCGTAGACCCCGATGATGTGTACCAGTCTTTGGCGGTACGCCTGATCCGGGCAGTCAACAGCTACGATCCCTGTAAAGGGTATCTGAAGGAGTACATCCTCTCCCAGCTCAAGCGGGAGATGGTTCGTATCCGGAGTACGCAGACCGTCTATGGACTGACGCAGGCGCCGGCCAATATCGGCAGCACCATTGTTCCACTCACGATTGCGGCACAGCGGGAATCGTACTGGGAAACCTATATTGCTGTATAAAAGGAGTCATGTGAAAATGAAACAGTTGGGAAACCTCGCAGTTATTTGTGCCCAACGCCCGGAGCTGCTGTTGCAGCTCCGGGACGGTCTGGTCTCGGTACAGGCGAAAAACCGTGCGGCGATGGAGGCTGCATGGAACGATGACGCACGGATCGAAAAGATGATCTATGAACTGAATTTCGGAGCATTCTCTAAGGAAAGGCTGGTGTGAGGAATGGAGCAGAACAAGCAGCAGAGAATACGGGAATTGACCGACCGGCTGAACCGCTGCCGGTATGAATACTACAATCTCAACGCACCGTCTCTGACAGACGCCGAATATGACGCGCTTTTTGATGAACTGAGTACGTTGGAAAAGCAAACCGGCTTCAGCATGACGAACTCGCCCACGCAGACGGTA
>ERZ1673700.3749-NODE-3749-length-9905-cov-10.042741_pt1 | contig 9905 bp, 12 predicted proteins | sample MGYA00580230_ERZ1673700 | MGnify/ENA primary metagenome ERZ1673700 (study PRJEB41218, sample SAMN15661782) | gut metagenome | host: Homo sapiens | place: Canada: London | collected 2015-08-20/2019-03-30 | study: EMG produced TPA metagenomics assembly of...
CCTCTTTCTTCTTTTTATTAATACTATTCCCCGTATAAATATTACAGACTTCATTGATAGTTTTAATTTGCCAATCTGAAGGTAATTTATTCATAATTATTCCTTAAATAATATTTAATTTTTCTTGCTATTTATTAAACCGCTTAAATGACTTAATAATTCGCTTAAATCTTCAATTGGCGTATTATCGCCTTTTCTTTTATTTAAATTTGAAGCGGGACTTTTATTAATCGTTGAGCTTACTTTACTTATATAATCTAATAAAAATTGTTTGTCGGTTTCGCTTAATTTTTCTAATTCTTTACTATAGCTTAAAAATGAACTTAATACTAATGATTTATGCTCGTAATCTTCTTTTAATTGCACGGTTTCATGCGTTCTTCTATTAAAATATTTTGTAATCCACAATAATAATCCGATTATGCCAACTGAAAGTATAGATATTCTTATGTCAAAAAATATATTGTCGTTTTTAAAATTTGTTAAAGACATATTCAAACAAAATAATCCGATTATAGAAATAATATCAACAATTACCATAAATATAAAAGTTTTTGAAAACTTATTTAAATTCTTTTCCAAATCGTTAACTTTTTGATTAAAATATGCCGCTAATTCGCTATTAATAATAGCCGTATTTTTTGTAATAATATCGTTATGTATGGAATTAATTTTTTCTTCTTGCTGTTTTATTTTATCATAAACTGCATTTACATTATCTAATTTATTTTTCAATTCTTTATAATCCGTTTTTTCAAAACAATCATTAACTTTATTTATATCTTTATCATATTTTTCAATTTTAGATAAATTAAATTGCAATATTCTATTTTTTAACGGTTCAGAATTTAAATATAAACATTTTCTTATAAAATCAAATATTTCTTCCGAATTTAGTTTTTCTAAAATATCTATTTTTCTGATATAAGGGTATATAAGCAGGATTTAATTCAATAGCTTTATCATAATTGTTAATAGCTTCCTCATATAAACCTAAATTATCTTTTGATAATCCTATAAAATAATAAGTATCTGGATTATTAGAATTTAATTTGAGAGAGGCATTATAATCTTCTATAGCTTCCTCATATCTATTTAAATTATTTTTTGCAAGCCCTCTATAAATATATATTTGAAAATCCTCGCTATTTGATTTTATAGCGTTATAGCATAATTTTAAGGCTTCTTCATAATTTTTATCGTTTAATAATTTAGATATTTTATTTTCTAATTCTTTTGTCATAATATTATTTCCATGAAAATTAATATTGTATATAATATCACTAATACAATTATAATTCAATAATACAAAAATTATTGTAATAAAAATGATTTATTTAAATTACAATCTTATCAAAAATAATTTCGGCTTCGCTTTCTAATTTTACTCTTTCAATTTGCAATTTTTTAAGTTCCGCTTTTGAAATTCTTAAATCTACATTTTTATAGCCATCAAATGTATCTATATATCTTACTATATTCAAGTTATAATCGTTTTCTGCAATTTCCTCAAAACTAACCGCTCGGCAATATTTCAATATATCTTTTCACTTTCTATAAGCCGTTAATATTTTTGAAATATCTTCTTCTCTTAATTTATTTTGTCGTTTGCCTTTATCGTATTCTTCGCTAGCGTCAATAAAAAATATATCTTTATTCTTTTTGTTATTTTTCAAAATAATTAAACATGTCGGAATAGAAGTTCTGTAAAATAAATTTGGCGGAAGTCCTATAATCGTATCTATTAAATTATTTTCAATAATTCTCTGCCTTATAAATCCCTCTCCTGCCTCTCTAAATAAAACTCCATGTGGCATTACTACCGCGGTTATTTAGTTTTCTATGCAATAATAATCCAAATCTACAAATACCAATATTCCTTTATTTTCTATAAATTTATTATTATAAAAATTAATCTCTTCTTTCCTGTTATTTAAATTCAAAATTGAAAAACCCGATAAATCTCTATTAAATATAAAATAATCGTTTTGATTTTTATGTTTTATGATTTTATAAATTCTTGCATCATCGCTTTTATAATAAAAAATTTTATTGCGATAATTAAAAATCTTTCTTTCGTATCCGATTATATCCTTATTATGAATATTGCCGAAATATTTTTTATGTTTAATAATAAAGTTATTATTTATTTTAGTTTCTTTTTCTTCGATAAAATATTTTTTGTCGAATAAACCGCCGTATTTTATCCAATGATTTTTATATTCTTTCGTGTAATAAAAATTTTCAAGTTTCATTTTATTAGTATAAAATAAATTTCTATTTAATCAACCTTAAAAACAATCGGAATTATAAAACAAACTACAAAAGCCAACGCTCCGTAAACATATATATAAAAAACGGTTTTGTCGTATCCAATTCCTATATTTTCTGATTTCAAAGATTTTATAATCGATTTAATATTGCAAACGGAAATTATTATTAAATGAAGTAAAATTGAAAAGTTCGTTAAAAGTAAAATTATTTTTGTAGCCGTTATACCGTATTCTATAATTCTAAATATTGTAGCGCTTAAAACGACTAAATTAAACAGAGCGGAAAAAATCGGAGTTATCAAATAAATCGCTTTTGCAAAAACTCCCGCCTTATAATTTGGAGAGATAAAAAATAATGTCGTCGCAATCAAAACGAGCAGAATATTATAAATTATAAAAATAAATTTATTTTCGTAAGGACGAAGTAACGGAGATAAAAGTCCGAGCAACGCGGTAAATTCTAAAAATAAAAAAATCAAAATAATTCCTCTTGCAAAATATATTGAAATATTTTTTAATTTCTTAAATGTCGAGAATAAAATATACGAAATAAAAGGAGCGACTCCGCAAAGAAAAATAAAAATTATAATTGGAATTTTGAAAACTAAAAACATTTGTAAATCTCTATCCAAGTTAAAAAATTTAAAATAAGAAATATCGTTAATTAAGAGTAATAATAGAATATACAAAATCCAAATAATAATTAATATAAAATAAATTATATAAAGAAAATATTATCGTGTTTCCCGTTAGCGTAAAAAATTTATTTATGTTTTTAATATCGTTTATTATAAATTTATTGTAGGATAAACATGTTAAAATAAAAAATATGACGAAAGAAAATATATTTGTAATTATATGCATTTGAAAAAATGGAATATTTAATTCTTCGTTTGTAGAATATAAAAATCCTATCGGCATTAGATAATTTAAAGAATGCCAAATTAAGAATATTAAAAGAAACGAAAGAAAAGAGAGCAAAATAACTTTTTTATTTAGCGGATATAAATTAAAAATCGTAGAATAACAGAAAAAATAAAATATTTGAAAAGGAAAAGGAAAAGAATTGATAAATATAGTTCGTATAAATTCTTCTCCTTTGTAATCGGGTTCAAAGCCAAATAGAATTCCCATATATACGATATAAGGAATAATCGCAACCGCCGATAAAATTAATACGGAAAGAAAATAAATAATTTTTTTAGTTTTTTCATTATTAAGCGTCATAAAATTTTCTCTTTATAAATTAAAATATTATTCTTTAAATATTGTTTAAAATTTTATTAAAAAATTTATCGTTTATTATATATTATTTTTTAGAAAAAAAGAAATTACCATTAAGTCATTTAGAACCGTCAAAAAATTTACTCATTACTGTTTTTAGCAATTTATAAAATCGGATTGCTTCAGCGGAGCTTCGTAATGACAGTCTTTTTTGTCATTGCGAGCATTCGATAGAATGCGTGGCAATCCACATTTAAATAAAGTTAATTTTTTTTGAATAAATGAATTCTATTAATAGTGGATTGCTTCGGCTAAAGCCTCGCAATGACGGTGAAATAAAAAAAATAATAAATTATTCAAAAAATTTATTCATATCTTCAAAAATTTCTTTCATACTTGCTTTTAATATTTTAGCTTTCGGAAGAGATTGAATAAATTTAACTCCGTAATTTTTACCGTAAAGTCTTCTATCTAAAACGAAAACCACTCCTCTGTCTTCTTTGCTTCTTATAAGTCGCCCGAAACCTTGCTTAAATTTTATAACGGCGAGTGGCAAAGCGTAATCCATAAAAGCGTTTCCTCCGTTTTCTTCAATATATCTATATCTGCCTTCGCTTATCGGGTCCGTTGGCACGGCAAATGGAAGTTTAGGAATTATTACTACTTCTAAATTTTCTCCCGCTACATCGACTCCTTCCCAAAAAGAATCTACTCCGTAAAGCACATTATTTGAAGAAGCTTTAAACATATCAAGTAAAGTATGTCTATGTATTGAAGAAGTTTGAGCTAAAGGATTTATATTTTTTTTCTTTAATTCTTTTTCCGTGCTTTGATAAACGCTCATAAGAGAAGAAAAAGATGTAAATAATATAAAAGCTCTTCCGCCCGTTATATCGCATATTTCAAGCAAAACTTTTGAAGTAAAATCGTTGAAAGTTTCGCTTGACACATCGGGCATATCGTTTGCAATATAAAGCCTCGCGTTTTTTTCGTAATTAAAAGGAGATTCTAAATAAATCTCTATTTTTTTATTTTGTTCTATATAATCAAATCCTAATCTATTTGAAAAGAAATTAAAACTTTTTGAAACGGTTAAAGTAGCGGAATACATAGCGACAGTATCGAATCTCATATATAAATAATCATTTAAATTTTTAGCGACAGTCACGGGAGTTAAATGCCAATTAAGAACAACGCTTCCTTTTTTTGTAAGTCTCGCTTCAATCCATCTTATATATTCGTCCTTTTTATAATCGATTGTAGAGTTTAAAGAGATAAGTTGATTTTTTAATCTCTCCAAATATGCATTTGACATTTGGGCGATTTCTTCATAGTCAAAATTATTTTCTATAGCGATATCGAAAAATTTTTTATATAATTTATCGCAAATATTAACTAAAGAGCCGATTATTATAACGATTTCTCTTAAATGTTTTAATCCTTCTTTTTGCCAATGTTCCGCACTTATTATTTCGGGACTTATTCTAAATTTATATCCTAATCCTTCTTTAGTTTTAATATTTTTATGGCAGTAAGTTATAAATTGTTTTGAAGATTCGTCTACAATATTTCTAACTCTATTTACAGTATCATGAGCTATATTTATAATTTCTACTATTTCGTTATATTCGCTATTTTCAATTAAAGATTTATTTTCGTTTAACATTTTGTTAATTGTTTCTATAATTCCTAGTCTTTTATTTTTCTTAATTCTTGAAATATAAAATAAAGCTTTTAATATTCCGTTTTTACTTCCTTCGTTTCCAAAATAACTTGAAGCGGAATTTTCAAAATTATGAGCTTCGTCAATTATAACTTTAGTATATCTCGGGAGTAAACTATATCTTCCCGAAGTTTCCGCATATAAAGACAAATCCGCGCATAATATATGATGATTTACAATTAAAAGTTGAGATGCATTTAATTGTTTTCGCATTTTATAAAAATAGCATTCTTCCAAATATTCGCATTTTCTATGAGTGCAAGTGTCCGTATCGCAACAAACCATTTCCCATAATTCGCTTTTCGGTTTATAGCCTAAATCTGTTATTGAACCGTCTTTTGTTATGTTAAGCCAATTATCGATACTTTCAAAAAAATTAATCTGTTCGTCAAAATCTAATCTGTCTAAATCGTTTAATGTATCTTTAACTTTTTTTATGCATACATAATTATTCCTGCCTTTAACTAAAGCGTATTTAACATTTGGGGCGATTGTGTCGATTATCGAAGGCAAATCTTTTGAAATAATCTGTTCTTGCAAATTAATCGTATTTGTTGAAACTACTATTCTTGTTTTATTTTCTTTAAGCCATAAAAGAGCGGGAATTAAATAAGCGAATGATTTTCCGATTCCCGTTCCCGCTTCCGATATTAAATGTTTATTATTATTAAAAGCTTCAATAGTCGCTTCTACAAGTTCGGTTTGTTCTTGTCTGTATTCGTATTTTTTTAATAATTTGCTTAAAAGTCCGTTTTCGGTAAACATAAATAAAGCTTCGGGAGAGTTTATAGTTTTTGTGTCTTCCGATTTTATCGGGCGGACAACTTCGTAATAATCGTCAACATCGTTATTTACGATATAAAAACCGACTCCCGCATTATTTCCAAGTTCGCTTGCAATCATTAAATCGGCTCTTGAAGGCGTCAATTCTCCCGATGGATGATTATGAATAACGGCGTCATATTCTAAAGATAGAGAGATAATCGCGGGGACAGAATCTTTATTTCCTCTTGCCATAACTTCAATATGTTCTAAAATTCCGAAAGCGTTAAAATTTATTCCAAAATAAACTTCATTGCCGTAAGCTTCTACTATAGACTTTCTCATAAAATTAACGGCTTCTATAGAAAATATATCGTTTAATTCTTTGTTATTCATTATTAAAATATAGTTTATATCAAAATCTTTGTCAAACCTAATTATATAGAACTCAAATTTCTTAAAGCCAAACTTATTAAATCTTCAACGCTCATATTTTCTTTATTTTCTATTTTCGATAAAGATTTAATAGCTTCATTATTTGAAAAACCTAAAGAAATTAAAGCCTTTATAACATCGCTTTCATTATCGTTAGGTTTAACAGAAGAAGAAATACCGATATTAATATTAATTTTATCTATTTTATCTCTAATTTCAAATAATAATTTTTCCGCTTTTTTTAATCCCATTCCTGGAACTTTTTTAAGCATTGAAATATCTTTATTAAATAAAATATGCATTATCTCGTTTATAGAATAAGTTGAAAGAATTTCCATAGCAAGTTTAGCGCCGACTCCCGAAGTTGAAGTTAAAGTTGAGAACATTGTTTTTTCTTCACGCGTTGCAAATCCGTAAAGAGTCATAGAATCTTCTTTATGTATAAGTTGAGTATATAATCTTATATTGTCATTATTTTGAGCATTCAATTTTTTTGAAACATTGACTTCATACCCTACTCCATTGCATAAAACGGCTATAAGATTTTCCGATATTATTTGAACTTTACCTTCTATAAAAGCGAACATTTATTATATTGAAGCCTCGTATTCCAATTCTTTAATCGTTTCTATCATTTTATCCGCGTTTACTTTTAACTCGTCATATTCCACTTCGGCTAATTCTTTTTCTAAACTTACATTAACTTTATTTATTCCGTCAATTTCGCTTAAACTTTCCATAACCGCATTTACGCAATTTTGACAACCCATTCCTTTTATTTTTATTATTATATTTTTCATTTTATTTTCCTTAGTTATAATTTTCTAACAAAATAAAATTATATATCATATTTTAAATTAGACAATATTATTATTTTTTATTTTTCTTTAATAAAAGAATTAATTTTTACTCTTAAAATAAGCCCGATAATCATAATAATAAAAGTTAAAAATATTGCAAAATATAAATTGCATAAAATTTGATATTTAAAAAATTTTATTTCGGAAAAATTTTTAGACAATTTTATTAATAGATTTGTAAAAAATTCCACAGTAGAAGCGGGATAAATCGACAAAGGCGAATATATTTGAAAAATAATTATAGTTATTATCGAAGAAGATAGAATTATAAAAGTCAAAGGAACGGCGAAAATATTTGCAAATATCGAAGTTAAATTTAAAATCGAAAAATGATAAACGCTAAAAGGCAATATTGAAATTAACGCTATTAAATTTATAAAAAGAAATCCAACTAATTTTATTATTAAATTTTTTAGAAAAACATTATTTATATTTTTTATTTTACTTAAAATATAAAAATCAAAAATCGGATAATAAAGAATTATTCCTAAAGTCGCTAAAAAAGAAAATTGAAAACTTATCTCTCTTATAGAATTAGGCTCTATTGTCAATATTATTAAAGCGGCTAAAAATAACGAATTGACGGAATTTCTATTTTTATCGAAAATAAAAGATATTAATAAACAAAAAGCCATTATGCTCGCTCGAATTATAGAAACAGAAAACAAAGTAATAGCGGGATAAATTATAATTGTTATAATTGTAGATATTAATATTCTTTTATAAAAATTTATTGGTAGAAAAGATAAAGCGATAAATAAAATATAAAGAACCATAGAAATATGAAGTCCAGATATTGAAAGTATATGAGATATTCCCGCGTCTATAAAATATTGATTTATATTTTTTGGAATAATGCTTTTATCTCCGATTGTTATGCCTTGAGCTACAGAATAATTTATTGGACTTAAAAATTTTCCGAGAGATTTTTTTGCAATATTTCTAAAATATAAACCGTATTTATTTATATAATTTATAATTGAAAAACCGCTTTTTTGAAAGGTAAAATTAATATAAGGATAAATTGAAGAAACGCCATATAGCATTTTATTATCAAGATTTTTTATAATATTTTTTTCATTTTCGTTAGTAAAAATATTTTTATACAAATTAATTTTTGCATAAACCGTAATTGTATCGTTTATATAAATCGGTTTTGAAGAATTATGATATATTCTAATATTGCCCGAATAATAAAGCCAATTTTTTCCGTCAAATATCATATCGACATAAGCAATATATCTATCTCTAAAATTTATTACTCCGTCATATTCTTTTATTTTCGCCCTATAGCCTTTTATATTGCCTTCAAAATCGCTCAAAGGATTAATAAATATTTTATAATATCTCGCTATAGTAAAACTATAACCGATAAAAAAACATGAGATTATCGCTAAATAAATTTTAGTTTTATTTAAAAATGCAAAAATTAAAGATAAAATTATTAATATAAAAGCGACTATTAAAAATATATACGATAAAAAAATATTTTTTAAAGATAAAGCTAAAGATATTCCAAAAGAAAAACTTAAAGCAATGTATAAAATATAAGTAATCGGATAGTTATAAAATTTTTTCATTATTATTTAAAAGTAAAAATATTTATCTCTTTACTATTCCGTAAAAAATTATATTTATAATAGTATCTAAATCTTTTTCTGCGCTTTCAAAATTTTCGTTTTTTGCCCATTCTAATTCAAAGCCTTTTATTATTGCAAGTATCGACTCTGTTGCAAGTTTTATATCTATATTAAATAATCCTTTCTTTACTCCGCTTCTTAATATCATTTTTATAGTATTAAATTCGTCTTTATGATATTGCGCTCTCATATGTTCTATAAGCGTAAAATCTTCAAATATTCCGCTATGCAAGGCTTCGTAAAGATTGGCAAGTTTTATATAACCTTTTTGTCTCGTTAGTATATACGCTCTTATTTTCGCTTCCGCCGTTTCTTCTTTTTTTATCGCTTCATATAATTCCGATTTTAAGTCCAAAGCTTCTTTTTCCGCGATTGCAAAAAATATTTCTTCTTTGCTCTTAAAATAATAATAAATACTGCTTTTAGATTTATGAACCATTAATGCAATATCGCTCATAGAAGCCTTTTTAAAACCATATTGTTTAAATAATTTTCTTGCGGCTTTTATAATTTGTTCTCTCGGATTCATTTTTATCCTTATTTAATTAATTTAATTATATTATAACAGAATATTGATATTTGTCAAAATTTAAAAAAAATAAAAAAACTATTGACAAATTAATTAACTAATATTTTATTATGTTAATTAAAAATAAATTCGGAGATTTGTATGTTCCCTATACTCAATTTTGCATTAATGTTTATAATCCCAATTATAGTGGTTGGAATTGCCAAAATTATCGACAATAAAAGAAATTCAAATATTGGAAATTTTAATAATATTTTTGAAGAAGAAAAAGCAGCGTTAGAAGGAATTATAGAAGAAAAAATTTCCGAAGTGAAAGACAATGCCATAGATTTGGAGATTGCCGTTAAAAAAGCTGGATTTATAAGCAAATCAATGGAAGAAGATTTAGCCAAACTTAATACTAAAGAGGATTTTAAAAATAGAGTTAATAATATTGTAGATGAAAATATTAAATACAGC
>ERZ1673700.3755-NODE-3755-length-9897-cov-5.683906_pt1 | contig 9897 bp, 7 predicted proteins | sample MGYA00580230_ERZ1673700 | MGnify/ENA primary metagenome ERZ1673700 (study PRJEB41218, sample SAMN15661782) | gut metagenome | host: Homo sapiens | place: Canada: London | collected 2015-08-20/2019-03-30 | study: EMG produced TPA metagenomics assembly of PRJNA649273...
GAAAACAGCCAAACGGAAATTGCAGAGGCAGAAAAACGTATGCAAGAACATCTATGCCAAAAATACAGCAAAGATGATTTTACAGAAGCCTATTATAATTCATTATTTAAGCATCTATATACAAGTCTCGCCTTTCCGACTATGTGCATTCTAAATGAAGCTGAAATATCGCCCATCTCCGTTACTGTGGAAAAAGATGCTACAACCAATATTTACCTTTATACCGCCAAACTAAATGTGACAAAAGGAGACTCCAATCCTATAGAAATCACACAGACCGGAAGAGTTCAAACTGATGGTGACGGACACATTGCTTTTATCGATTTAGATGATTCCACTCTTTTTAACGCCCTTTCTTAAAAATCAATAAACACACAAAAACAGGGTACGCACTTTTTTACAGTGCATACCCTGTTTATTTTAGCTGTGATTTAAAAATTAGAGCTGCTCGTCGATGATCTTTGCTTTTTCGAGCGCACGCTTCTGGAGCAGTGCGTCGATCTTGGCGTGCGGGTCAAGCAGGGAGCTGATGGAAGCGTCGTGGTTCAAAGCGGAGATGAAGTAAGCGATGTACTTCGAAACGTCGACTTCATGGAACCACGGGCGGTTCTTCAGTTCCGGGTTAAGGTACGTCAGGTTACTGCCGAAGATGCCGTCGATGAGGCCCTCTTCATACGCTTTATCGAACTTTGCGAGGCCGTTCGTGAAGATGGCATACGTGCCGTAAGCGAAGAAGCGGCGTGCCTTGCGGGCCTTGACGTTCTCTGCGATGTCGAGCACGGACTCGCCGGAAGAGATGATGTCATCGGCAACGAACACGTCCTTGCCCTCAACCGGGGTACCGAGGTACTCATGTGCGACGATCGGGTTGCGGCCGTCTACGATGCGGGAATAATCGCGGCGCTTGTAGAACATGCCCATGTCCACACCGAGCACGGAAGCATAGTACATGTTGCGGTTCAACGCACCTTCGTCCGGGCTGACGATCATGAAGTCTTTCTTATCGGTGGAAAGATCCGGGAAGTCCTTGAAGAGCTTCTTTAAAACCTGATAAGTCGGCATCAGGTTATCGAAGCCCATAACCGGCACAGCGTTCTGCACGCGCGGGTCATGTGCGTCGAAAGTCAAAACGTTGGAAACGCCCATCTGCTGAAGCTCCTGCAGCATGTACGCGCAGTCCAAAGACTCGCGGTAGCTGCGGCGGTGCTGACGGCCGCCGTAAAGCAGCGGCATCACAACGTTAACGCGGTGTGCCTTACCACTTGCCGCCTGAATGAGACGCTTCAAATCCTGATAATGGTCATCCGGGGACATGTGGTTCTGGTTGCCGAAGTAGTTGTAGGTCAGGCTGTAATTGCCTACGTCTACAACAAAGAACAGGTCATAGCCGCGCACGGTCGACTTGATAAGACCCTTGCTGTCGCCGGAAGAGAAACGCGGGCAGCTGTTTTCGATGATGAACGTGTCCACATCCATACCGGCACGCTTTGCCCAACGCACCAGATGGGCCTCAACCTTTTCGGAAAGCTCACGCGCACCGGCAAGCGGTACGATGCCAAGCGGTGCTACGCGATTCTCTGCACTGAAAAACGTCTGTGATTCCATTGCCATTTGATTACTCCTTCAAACTGCATATTCCGTTATTTGCCTGTCCGTTTTACACGAACAATGTCGGCTCTTGTCTATTTCAATATAGCACAAAATAGCGAGAATTTCCACAGCAAATACGCAAAATATTAAACTTTTGTTAAATCCGATAAGAGGGCAATGCCAAACGGAGCGAGTTTGATTGAATTTACCGTTTGATCTGTACCGTACAACTTGTAGTCGCGCGGCAATTCCACGGTTTTTCCGCTTTCCGTGTAGTTTTCTACAAAAATGATATTCTCCTTTTCGCCGTGGCGGATGTGTGCCGTTACGCCGTGCGGCAGGGCGCAATCGAGCGCTTTTTCAATGTGCAGCGTCTCAATCATTTCGCCGTACAGTACAGAAAGCATATCGCTGCCGGTACGGGCCGCAATGTAATACGCCTCGCCCTTGCCGAACTTGTTTTTCGTCAGCGCCGCTTCGCCTGCGTAGAAATCTTTTTCATATGTGCCGAGCACCTCCGCCGTCAGCGGGTGGATACGTGCACAAAGCTCCATAGCATCGTAACGGCTGCCGTTAAACGCAATGCCGTTCTTCATGCCGTCCGGCAGGCTGTCAATTTCTTCGTTCCACACGCCGAACACGTCCATCATGTCGCCGGGGAGGCCGCCCATTTTGCACAGGTCGGTATCGTCCACGATGCCGCTCCAGTACGTTGTGACGAGCGTGCCGCCGTTTTCGACGAACTTGCGCATCTTCTTTTCAAAGCCTGCGCGGTACATATAGAGCATCGGCGCAATGACAAGCTTATATTTCGAGATGTCGCCGTCCATATCGACGATGTCCACCTGCACGCCCTTATCCCAGAACGGACGGTAGTGCGTCAAGAGTGTCTCCACATATTTTTCGCCTTTATCCTTGTTGCGCGGGCCCGCGGCAGCATCCAGCGCCCAGCGGTTTTCCACGTCGTACACGATGGCGACCTGCGGTTTGACTTCGGTGCTGTATACGTCGCCGCGCTCGTTCATGCTCTTCAGCTCAGCGCCAACGGACTGCACATCCTTAAACACACGGGTGTTCTCGTTCGTGACGGAGTCGAACACGCCGCCATGGCTGACATGGTCGACGACCGCGCCGTGGAACTTTTCGCAGGAGCCGCGGCTTTTTCTGAACTGGAAATACTGCACGGAATTCGAGCCGTGTGCAACCGCCTGCATGGAGGAAAGCAGGTGCATGCCCGGGCGCTTCAGCATACTGATGGGCGTCCAGTTCGTCATGCTCGGCGTGCTTTCCATCAAAAGGAAGTTTTCGTGCTTGATCGAACGCATCACGTCGTGCGTCATCGCGGAAGAGACCGCAATCTCTACGTTGTCGGTCGTATGCCACTGCGGGTAGTTGTCCCAGGAAACAACGTCGAGCTCCGGGCCGAACTTGAAGTAATCGAGGCCGTCGTAAAAGCCCATCAGGTTCGCCGTCACCGGGATATCCGGGTTTACTTCCTTTACGGTGTCGCGCTCCATTTTCATGAAATCGACGGTCTGGTACGTGACAAAGCGCTTCCAATCGAGCGTCAGACCGTGCACGTTCATTTCGCCGTTCGGCTGCGGCGCGTGAATCTGGTCCCAGCTCGTATACGTGTGGCTCCAGAAGTCCGTCCACCACGCGTGGTTCAGGTCGTCGAGCGTCTTATACTTCTTTTTCAGCCAATCGCGGAACGCCTGTTGGCACAGCGGGCAGTAGCACTCGCCGCCGTACTCGTTAGAAAGGTGCCACAAAATGACGCCCGGGTGGTTTGCAAAGCGCTTTGCAAGGCGCTTATCCATCTCGCGGGTCTTCTCTCTGTACACGGGGGATGTATAGCAGTGGTTATGGCGCGCGCCGGAAAGGTCGCGCACACCGTTATTCTGCACACGGCGAATCTCCTCATACTTTTCGCTCATCCAAAGCGGCTTTGCACCGGACGGTGTGGCCAACACGGTATAAATGCCGTTTTTGTAGAGATTGTCGATGATCTTCTCCAGCCAGTCGAAGTCGTATTCTCCCTCATTCGGCTCCAGATGTGCCCAGGAGAAAATACCGACCGACACGCAGTTGATATCCGCTTTCTTCATCAGCTCCACATCCTGCTTGAGAATCTCGGGGTAGCGCAGCCACTGTTCGGGATTATAATCGCCGCCATGCAGCAGCTTCGGAAATTTCGGTGTAAGGGGTCTCATAATAAAATACCTCCGTCAGCGCGGCTTCCCGCGCGTAATCTACACCCAGTATACAGGTTGTACAGACAAACTTCAAGAGTGAGTTTCACATTCTTCATTCTTTAGTTTTTGCCGCGTTCTTATGCGCATGTAATAAAGAAAAGCGCACAGATTTTGTTTTCTGCACGCTTTTTAGCTTCATATTTTTCTGAAAGGCTTCTTTTATTCGCCCGCTTTACTTTGGCTTGTGTCAAGTTCTCTCGTCAGCTTATGCATTCTCAAAAAATACGTCGTGACAAGCAAAATAGCCGCACCGGTCCAAGCAGTGACCTCCGCATAGAAAATACCCTCCTGCCCGATAATAAGCGGCAGAAACAACGCCACGCCAATACGCATCAAAAATTCCATGATGCCCGAAGCCATCGGCATGATGGTATCGCCAAGCCCCATCAGCGCGGAGCGGTAAATGTGCAGCATATAGAGGATAGACAGACAAATACTCATGATATTAAGATAGTGTATTGCCACCTGCGACGAGATCGACACTTCCTCCGCCGTGCCGGAAATAAACAGTGCGATGCCGTATTTTCCGAAAATCAGCACAAAAACCGTAATGACGACCGAGGTCAGCAAAGCGATCCACGTTGCGGAGTGCATACCCTTTTTCACGCGGTCTAAAAGCCCCGCGCCGAGATTCTGCCCGACATACGTCGTCACGGCGTAGCCGAACGAAACAGCGGCAATCTCCAAAATACCGTACAGCTTATTCGTTGCCGTAAAGCCCGCCACGAACAGCGTGCCGTAGCGGTTGACGACCGACTGCACCACCATGCCGCCCACGGCGATGATAACATTCTGTGCGGCGACCGGCGTACCGAGCCCCAAAAGGCGCTTTGCTATTTCCGGATTGAGCCGGAAATACTCTTTTTTCAGGTGGATGACCTTCACGTGCAGCACAGCGCGCAAACAGTAAAGCGCTGCAAAAAGCTGTGCGATGACCGTTGCGACGACCGCACCCGCAATGCCCCAGTGGAACACCATAACAAACAGCAGATCAAGCCCGACATTCAGAATAGATGCAATGACCATGGCATACAGCGGCGTTTTGCTGTCGCCGAGCGCACGCAGGATGCTTGCAAGCACGTTATACGCCATGATGATGGGTATACCCGCAAACATGATGCGTAGGTATGTGAACGCGCCGCCGATGATCTCCTCCGGCGTGTTCATGGCGCGCAGCACAGGTGCCATGGCGACTTGGCTCAGAATGACGGTCAAGATTGAAATGACTGCCGAAAGCGAGATCGTCGCGCCGATGGCGCGATTGAGGCCCTCGTGGTCTTCCGCGCCGAAACGCTGCGCCATGTAAATGGAAAAGCCCTGCGCAAAGCCTTGGATAAGCCCCAGCACGAGCCAGTTCAGCCAGTCTGCCGCACCGAGCGCCGCCAGCGCGTTTACGCCGAGCGCCTGCCCCACAATGGCGGTATCCACCACCGTGTAGAACTGCTGAAACACGTTGCCCAGCATCAGCGGTATCGCAAAGGTGAAAATCAGCTTTGCAGGGCTGCCTTTTGTCATATTTTGAATACGTTCTGTTTTTGCCATAAACCCCTCATGATTTCGCCGAAAGTTTTTCCGGCAATTTGTGAATACGAATGTAATATGTCACGCACAGCAGTGCCGCCGCGCCGAACCACGCGGAGACCTCTGCAATGCAGATGGAAAGAAAGCCCAGATTGAACACTTTAGAGAGCACGAGCACAACGGAAATGCGCAGAATTAGCTCCAGCGCGCCGGAGAGCATCGGCACCACCGTGTCGCCGAGACTTTGCAGGGAAAAGCGGTAGACGAACAGCAAACCCAGCACCCACATCATCGCACCGCCGCACAACAAATACGGATACGAAGCTTCGATGACCGTCTGCTCCACGCCGGAGACGAACGCCGCCGTCAGCTGGCGGCCGAACAGAATCATTGCGCCGCCGATGAAGAAATCGACGATGAGCACCATCAAAATGCCGCGGCGCACGCCAACCTTAATGCGGTCAATGCGTCCCGCGCCGAGGTTCTGCCCGACATACGTGCCAAGGGATAACCCGATGATGTTGCACGGCTGTTCCGCAAGACCGACGATTTTCGAGCCCGCCGTATATGCCGCCACAATCGTAGAACCTAAACCATTCACAATGCCCTGTAAGATCATACCGCCGATCGCCGTAATGGAATTCATAATTCCGACCGGCAAACCAAGCTTCAATAAGCCAAAAATAATAGACTTATCCATGCGCTTTTCGCCGGCTTTAAAACGCAAAACCGGCATACGGCACAACACGAAAAGACACATCAGGCCGGAAAGCAGCTGTGCCAAAACGGTCGCCCACGCAGCGCCGGCCACACCCCATTTAAAGGCCATGACAAACAGAATGTCCAGCCCGACGTTCACTGCCGAGCTGATGAGAATGATAATGAGCGGCGACATGCTGTCGCCGAGCGCTCGAAGAATACTCGAAAGCGTATTGTAAAACACCGTCGTGAAAATACCGATGAAAATAATGCGGATGTACAAAAGTGCGTCGTCAAAAATATCGGTCGGCGTACCCATCAGTGTCATGAGCGGGCGCGAGAAAATGAGACTTAACGCCGTGATGACCGCCGCGCTCATAAAGCCGAGGTAGCCCGCGTTCATCACCGTGCGGCGCATGTCGCTTTCGTCGCCTGCGCCGAAGCGTTGCGAAATCAAAATGGAATACCCGTGCGTCAAACCGTTGATGAAACCAAAAATAAAGAAATGTACCGAACCCGTGGAACCCGCCGCCGCAAGCGCATTGACGCCTACACCGCGGCCGAGCACCATAGCATCCGCCACAGAGTATAACTGCTGAAACACATTGGCAACGAGCAAAGGCAGCGCAAATGCCAACAAAAGCTTTACCGGGCTGCCCTTCGTCATATTGCGAACCACAAAATTGCTCCCTTCAAAAGACACTTTGATTACCATTATATCGGATAAAATGCTGCAATTCAATGCCTGTATGTCGTTTTCGAGGGGTGTAAACGCCGAATTTTCCTATTCTTTTTTGGCTAATTTGGCGCTATTTCGGCTTCAGCAACAAGCCGTGTAAAAAAGCAGCGCCATGCAAAAGCCGCACAGCGCCGCGTGAATTTTGTTCAATCAAACGATGTAATCGACCGCAACCGCCTTTTCGCGAACTGTCGCAACATAGGTCTTCACCGTGTTGCAGTGGTACGGGTCTTTCTGGTATTCTTCGAGCGCCTCGGGGCTCTCGAGCGTAACGGTCAGGCAGACGTCAAAGGAGCGCTCGGAGTGGAGGAAATCCGCACCGGCTTCCACGTCAAGTGCCTGCGGCACGCGGCCCTTCATCGTCATAAAAAGATCGCGCAGCTTTTCGCACTGCTTCTTGGAATTGTCCTTGAGCTTGATCATTAAAACATGCTTTACCATTTGAAAAACTTCCTTTCGGATAAAATTATTGCATAGCTAAAGAAAACCATGGTTAAAAGTTTTGCTCAAGCTTTTTCAAAAGCTTGCAGGTTCTTAGGGCGGTGCCCTACATCGCTTTCCGCAGAAAGCGAAATCTTTTTGCGTTCGCAAAGTCAGGAAGGGAGGACGAAACTTCCGGTGGACGTTTCGTCCGAGGAAACCCAACTAAGGGGTTTCCCTATGAACTTGTAACACAAGTTCATAAAAATCGAACCCAGTTTTCCCCGAAAGGCGGCCAAAGCCGCCTTTAAAAAATCGACTTATTCTATCTAACCCCCGAAACCGCCCTGTCGAGCGCGCCCAAGTCCTTGTGAATCCGCACATCGCGCAAGCCGGCAGCTTCAAACAGCACCTTTACCGCCTGCCCCTGCGTCTCACCGATTTCCACGGCGAGCACGCCGTTCGGGTGCAATTTTTTCGCCCAAATATCGCAGATCGCGCGGTAGAAGATGAGGCCGTCCGCGCCGCCGTCCAGCGCCGTTTTCGGCTCTTTCTGCACTTCGCGCTGCAAAAGCGGCAGCTCGCTTGTCTCAATATACGGCGGGTTCGACGCGATGAAATCGAACCCATCCGGCAGCGTCTCCGCAAAAGCTTTATCTAACATGTCGCCCTTTACCGCCGTCACCGGCAGCTCCGGGTAACGCGCCAAATTCTCGTTTAAATAGTTGAATGCGCTGTCGTACAGCTCCACTTCCGTCACTTCGGCGTGTGCTTCTTTCGCGATGGAAAGCCCCACCGCACCCGTGCCGGCGCAAAGGTCAAGCCCCTTCGGCAAATTCTCGGTTTTCGACAAACGCTTGCACACTGCTTCCACCAAAACAGCGGTGTCCTCGCGCGGAATCAGCACGCCCTCTCCGCAGGAAAGCGTCAGGCTCATAAAGTCCCACTCGCCAAGCAAATATTGCAGCGGCTCGCCCGTTTTGCGCTTTTCGAGCGCGGAAAGCACCGCTTGCTCCGCTTCAGACTCCGCCGGCTTATCGCCGTGCAGCAATAACTCTGTGCGGTTCGCGCCGCAGAAATGCTCCAAAAGGCACGCGGCTTCAAACGTCGAGTCTTCCGTGACGGGTTCAAGCGCCGTTTTCGCTGCACGGTACAACTCGTTGAGCGTCATCGGATAATATCCTCGCCGTTTTCCGGGATAACCGCTTTCATCGCCGCAATAGCGGCTTCCATCATCTTGTCGGTCGGCTCTTTTACGGTCAAACGCTGAAACCACAGGCCCGGCGCCGCAATGATGCGCGTCAGCACGTTATCGTACTTGCCGCAAAGCTTGATGAGCTCATAACCGATGCTGACAACGATCGGCAGGCACAAGAGCTTACAGAATGTGCGCAGGAACGGATTGGAAAACGGAATGAAAAAGCCGATGATGATGCCGAGCAAAAGCATTAAGATCATAAAGCTGGAGCCGCAGCGCGGGTGGAAGCGCTTTTGCTTCCGCACATTTTCCACGGTGAGCGGCAGGTCGTTTTCATAGCAGAAAATCGTCTTGTGCTCCGCGCCGTGGTAGCGGAATGTGCGGTCAATCTCCGGCATTTTAGAGATGACAATGATGTACAGTACAAAAATGACGATACGTAAAAGGCCCTCAAACACCGAACGCCAACCACTGATGCCGTCGCCCGTGAGCATCATCAGCCCGTTAAAGAGCGCCGCCGGCAAAAAGAAGAACAGCAGCACCGCAAGCGCCACGCCCAGCACACCGCCCACGGCGACGACCGCATTCATCACCTTGTCTCCGAATTTCTTTTCGAGCCACTTTTCAAATTTCGAGGGCTCTTCCTCTTCCTCGCCGCCCACTTTATCCGCCGAAAGCGTCAGCGCCTTCATACCGAGGCGCAGGGTATCCACCATAGAGAACACGCCGCGTATAAACGGCTTTTTCAAAATGGGGTATTTTTCGCGCAGCGACGGCGTGGAAACCTCCTCCGTTGTAATATTTCCGGCTTCGTCACAAAAAGCCGCTACGTTTTTCTTCGGGCCAACCATCAAAATGCCCTCAAGCAAGGCCTGCCCGCCGATAGATGTTACGCGTTTTGCCATTCTTTCTCCTTTTGCTTATAAACAATATTTAATCCTGTTTTCTCTCCACGACCTGCACCTGCGCGGTGGCGGTGGGAATCTGCGTTGTGTTGGAAAGCTCGGGATTCATCTCAAGCTTTTTCATGGTCGGTATCGTGATGATGACCGTGGTGCCCATGCCTTCTTCGCTGTCAATATCAAGCGAGCCGGAGTGCAGCTCCATGATCTCATTTGCGACGGCGAGGCCGATGCCGTTGCCGCGCACGTTTTGGTTTGCTTTGTAGAACTTCTTTTTGACGTTTGGCAGATGCTCCGCCGGGATGCCGCAGCCACTGTCCTTAATGATGACGCGGATAAACCCGTCGTCCTCATACGCGGAAACGCGCACCGTACCACCGGGATTCGTGTATTTCAAAGCGTTGTCGATGACGTTGATGAACACCTGCCGCAGGCGATTCACATCGCCCAAAATCGGCGAAAGCATCGTGTCTTCCTCATCGTAAATGAGGTTTTTATGCTCCGTTCGCGCACGGTCGGTGAACATATACACGGCCTCATCCAGCTCCGCCAAAAGATCGATCTTCTTGAGGA
>ERZ1673700.3758-NODE-3758-length-9891-cov-12.377999_pt1 | contig 9891 bp, 10 predicted proteins | sample MGYA00580230_ERZ1673700 | MGnify/ENA primary metagenome ERZ1673700 (study PRJEB41218, sample SAMN15661782) | gut metagenome | host: Homo sapiens | place: Canada: London | collected 2015-08-20/2019-03-30 | study: EMG produced TPA metagenomics assembly of...
TCCTTCTGCTTGGGCAGCTTGAAGTGGCAGAAATGGTATTTCTCCGAGTGGCCCTCCTTGTAGGCGATGCGGCAGATCTTTTTCAGGATGGCCAGGTAGCCGCGAAGCGTGTCCACGGCATATCCCTTTTCCAGAAGGATGAAATCCTGGTAGTCGCGGATGAACTGCTCGTTGAGCTGCCCGAAGGCAAGGTCCGGAACCTTGAATTTCGCCTTGATGAATTCGGAAAGCGTGCGGTAGGTGAAGAGGTAGGTCGAGAGTGTGGTGGGCGCACGGTCCACACCAACACGGGCCTTCATTTCCCCGTTATGCCGGTCGAGAAGTTTGAGCAGGGTCATCTGCATGCCCGCATTGCCCTGGAACATGTCCCTGACCGCAGCGGCATCGAAATCCCTTTTTCTTTCCATGAGGGAATTGAAGGCCGAGTGTATGGCAAGCAGCAGTCTTTCTATTTTTTCATTGGTCTCCACCGCTTCCCAGCTCTTGCCGTTCAGCCGGCTCTCACGCGCGTTCCACAGCCCGGGGGTGCAGGAGAGCTTGCAGCTGAACTGCGCCATCGTGCGGTTGAGGGTGATCCGTCCCATGATCGGGGCCTTGCCGGTCTTGCCCGGCTCGCTCTTTTTCAGGTAGAGCAATACCTTGAATTTTTCCACTTTCATACGCTCTTTTTTAGGTTGTAAAAATACTCCTTTCAAAAGCGTTCTTTGGTATGCAAAACATTGATAAACAGTGAATAAAAATCCGTTCTGCCTCTACCGGTAAAAATCCGGTTACCTGCCGTTGTTTCCGAAACAGGCGGCTAACAGTCTGGTAACTGAAACGCTGCAATATTTTGTTTTATTTTGCAGGTCTGACTATCATGCAATTCTTGTAAAATGCTTAATTATAAACGATTTACGTTTAATTCGCACCATTCTGTTTTTTATTGCATTTCTAAATATTACTTATGTCGCAAGGCACACCTTCGGAAGCATCATCTGTCTGTCACAGGGGATTCCGATAGAGACCGTCAGTAAAATCATGGGGCATCGGCATATCACCACCACACAGCGGTATGCGAAAGTCACGCAGGATAAAATAGACAAGGACATGGACGGTCTGAACGATATTATCGGGGGCAAGTTTACCTTATCGGGCATTGACACTGCCCCGTCTCCAATTCTGAAGGATTATAGCCAACGTAAAGTCAATCCGAGCATGAAGCAAAGAGAGTACATAACCAAAATGATGGAGGGGTAAGCCATGCGAAGCACATTCAAACTGTTGTTCTATATCAACCGCCGGAAAATAAAGAAAAACGGCAGATGTCCGATTATGGGACGGGTCACCCTTGACGGGAAGATAAGCCAGTATTCCACAGGGTTGGAAATAGAGCCTGACTTATGGGATGCAAAAGTGGGCAAGGCATTCACGGACGGCCGTAAGACCGGAAACATCACCGGCGAAAAAAGAAATGAGTTGAACAGGCTGAACTCATTATTGGAGGCTTTGGAGGAGAAAGCGAAGGCCGCCTACAAAAGAAACGTGGACTCTTATGGCTTCGTCTCGGCAGAAATCATCAAGAATGCCGTCACCGGGAAATCCGATGTCAAAGAGACATTGCTGTCCCTGTTTGACGAACATAACGGGGAATACGCCAAACGTGTGGGCATTGACCGGACAAGGCATTCCTACGTCCGTTATCTTACCACCCGCAAGCATATATTTAACTTTTTGAAATTCAAGTATGATTTGGAGGATATTCCGTTACGCTCACTGACGATGAAGTTCATGACCGACTTCACGTTCTATTTCTCTACCGTACTGCGATTAAAGGTGTCTGCCTACAATGACTACCTTATCCTGCTACACAAGATGACACGGCTGGCGTTGAAGAAGCACATACTCAAGCGCGACCCGTTTGCAGGGCATAAGATTGAGAAAGTGCCTGTCAACCATCGCCACCTGAACAGGGAACAGTTTGAAAAGCTGCTCAATGCCAAACTGCCCACCTACCGCCTGTGCCACACGCGCGACCTGTTTGTCTTTTCGGTGTTCACTGGCATCGGAAGGGCAGATCTGGCAAACCTGACGGAAGACAACATCGTCACAAAGGAAGACGGTTCCAAATGGATTCACATCGCACGGCAGAAGACCAAGGCGGAGTGCCATATCAAACTTCTTGACATACCTCTCCGCATTATCGAAAAATACAAAGGGGAAGGCGAGGACGGAAGATTGTTTTACGTCCCGCAGACCTGTAACCTGTGCCGCAGCCTTAAAATCATAGCCGAACAGTGCGGTCTGGGATGTCACCTGACATTCTATCAGGCGAGGCACAGTTTTGCAACCCTTATCTGCCTGAGCAACGGGGTTCCGATAGAAACCATCAGCAAGATGATGGGACATTATTCCATACGCACCACCCAGATATATGCCGAGATAACCAACCACAAAGTGAGCAGGGATTTGGAAACCCTGTCAGAAAATACCAAAGGCAAATATGCGTTGCCCGATGACGGTATGCCGTCACGGGTGTTCAAATGCGGAAATTACAGCGGTTGGAAAAAGGAGTGTGCATCAAATGATGAAACTAAAATCAAGTGACAATGAATAGAGGAATAATAACAATCAGTGAAACGGGTGCGGTCACGATGCCGACCGTATCCGTATGGATGACGCAACAAGAGATAGCCGACCTGTTCGGGGTGTTCTCATGCGATGTCCGTAAGGCGATTCATACCATTTACAAGCACAAGGAACTGAACGAACTTGACACGATGAAGTATCTCAAGCAACCGGATGGCATAAGTTACGATGTCTATAACATTGAAGTGATTATAGCCGTTGCGTTCAGAATATGCAGTAAAGAGGGTGTCTTGTTCAGACGATTTATAATAAATGAAATCAGCACCATTAAGAAAGCTACACCGATTACACTATTTGTTGCCAGCGTCAGAGGTAATAACCGATGGTATAGTTGAGTCTCATTCCGTCAGCCACTCGTTCCCGATGCACGGATGCAAAGGTAGCGTATGGCTTGATGGCAGCGGCAAGGTCGGGCGGCAGAGCCGTTTCAGGCAGAATCTTCCTCCTGCGGAGCGTATTCAGCCCGAAAACCTTGTCACTGCCTGCCATACGCTTGAAGAACATCCGGCAACGGAAACAAGCGACTGGCGGGAAATCAGAAGAAAGAAGAGAGGAACGGCTTACAGACGAAGCGGTATTTTGATGCTCCGTCCGTAAGCCGTTCCTTTCTCTTTTTGCCGAAAGTCCGTTGCTGACGCAATCATAGGGCAGACGGCAAACTGCGCTCCTTCAAGAAAATCAGGTTGCTCTCTGTCGGTAAGCAGAGCGGTAGCCGTCAGTAAGCATCCTTTCAATGTCGGATTCACGGTAGAGGATTTTACCGCCTAATTGGATATAGGCTATGCGCCCTTCGTTCCGGTAGTCCTGAAGTGTCCGGCGGCTCACTTTCAGCCGTGCCGCGACCTCCTTGTCTGCGAAGAAATGCTCGCCGTTCAGTGTCGGGCGGTAATTGGCAGTCAGATGTTCGAAGCTGTCCAAAAGACGGTCGAGGCTGCCCATGAAGTGGATTATCCACTCGCTGTCCTTGTTAATCAGTTCATTCATGTTACTTTGGATTTAGTGTAATTACTTTGTTTACTATATGCGGGTGATTAAATCGTCCTGCCCTTGAACTTTGCTTCTTTGCGTCTGTCCTCCACAACGGAAACAATACGCTGCACGTCTTCGGGACGGTAATACGTCTTGTGGCTTATCTGCGAGTAAGCCAGCGTCCCGTTGTCCCGAAGCGTCTGCAATGTGCGTGGGCTGATGTTGAGCATCCGGCAAACGTCCTGATTGTCCATCCACTCGCCCATTGTCTTCTCTCCGTGCCGCCGGCAGATGGCATCCATGCGACTGACGAAACGGTCGAACTTGGCGACCATCGCCTCAAAGGTCTTTCTTTCAATTGATACGATTTCCATATACATACTTTTTATTGTTACTGTTTCTTTTGCCGCAAAGGAATACATAATCTGTTATCCGGCAATGGATTTCCCGGAAGTGGAAGCATGTGGCACAGGTTGGTAGAGGTTGGCACAGATTGGGGCTATATTCTTAATTCCGGAAATCAGCAATGTGGCAAGAGAAAAAACAAGGGCTTAATTCAAACCTGACTGTAATCGCACCTTTGTTCTTCCGGCTATTCAGATCCGGCAAATCTGTGAAGTCCTCACCAATATCTCTATCACCATAAAGCAAAGTCTCACAATATTGCCTAACCGAATCCAAGTTGTTGACTGACTGTACTAAAACGTCTTACTTTGCTTGCAACAATCGGTCGAGGTACTGACCAAGACCACAGTAATAACTTAATCAACCTGTTTTATGACAATGAAAAGAGAACCAAGTATCAGTGAGCAGCAGGCTCGTGAAATCGTGGAAAGAATGGGACGCAGAGAATCCCGCAGTGAGAAGTCTATGGACGACTTCTACCGGAACATCGGTCTGGAGCCGGAACATCTGGCACAACCCGTCAAGACCATCACGAAAAAAGCGGAAACAGCTACGGTGGATGAACCGTCAGGCAGAACGCCCGAAGAAGTGGCAGTGCCACAGAAGCGTGTCAGCAGCAAACAACGCAGGCTGTCGCTGGACGAGTACCGTACCGCTTACCTGCAAGTTCCCAAGATAACCGACCGCAAGCCCGTGTTCGTCAGCGGTGAGGTGCGTGACCGGCTGGACGGGATTGTCCGCCGTCTCGGCGGGCGTGGCATGAGTGCTTCGGGACTTATCGAGAACCTCGCCCGCCTGCACCTTGAAACCTACCGGGAGGACATCGAGCAGTGGCGCAAACTCTGAGCGGATTACGGTAGAACCAATCAAGTCGGTGGATATACTCCATCGGCTTGACCGATATTCCAAATGAGTTATTATACTCACAAACCAATCCGACAGGCGGAGGATTCTTGTGTCCTCAAAGACACAGCAAGGTATATTTTCAGTTACCCGAATGCTTCCGAGTAACTGAAAATCCCGGTACTGCCGTGGGCAGAATTATCCTCCTCAGTCGGATAATTTCGGGGTTCCTTAATCAAAGATTAAACAATGGACAAGCCGTAAAATTAAAAGAATAAGAAGAATGAAAAAGAAGAGCAAGTACGGGAGAAATCCCAAATTGAATCCGAAGATACACTGTGTGATGGTGCGCTTCGATGATATGGAATGGAACAGGTTCCTGACGATGTACGAGGAATCACAGGTGTATGCGAAAGCCGTCTTTCTGAAGGCGCATTTCTTCGGACAGAAGTTCAGGGTACATAAAGTGGACAAAGCAATGTTGGAATACTGTACCAAGCTGTCCGACTTTCATGCCCAGTTCCGCGGCATAGGCACCAATTACAACCACGTCGTGAAGGAATTGCGCATCCATTTTTCGGAGAAGAAGGCGATGGCGTTGCTCTACAAGCTGGAGAAACATACCATCGACCTTGTGAAGTTGAGCCGGGAGATTGTGGAACTTTCAAGGGAGATGTATGTCAAGTGGGAACAACAGAAGGAATAATTCCATACCACACTAAGCGCCCGCAGATACGCAGCCCGGTGAATGAACGATATCCGTATGGCAACTTCATTGCCGACCATATCATTGTCGAACGACCTGTGGGTCTGTTTAAGAATGAAAACCGTCCGAAAGGGATAAAAATATAACTTTTATTGTGGGCAGTAACGTTATTGTTTTCGTTACTGCCCACAATAATAATCCTTATCGCTTTTGGATATTGTGCTGATAGAAGTTGGTACAGACAAATTTAATAAAATAGTACAAAATGTAATGCAATTCTTTATGCGTTGCACACTTGATTTCCTATTTTGCAGAATTGCAGAGACATGTTTTTCTATCATCTTCTTGCACATCTGTTTGTATGGGAATATGTCTGATTCTTAATATCATATACGAAATTATTGCAACAATCAAAGCAAATACGGCAATACCTATAAATGACACATGTAAACCATAGCGTTTTCCTATGAATCCGATTATAACCGGACCAAGGAGTATGCCAGAATATCCAAGGGCATTAATAAAGCTAATAATGTTGTGTATTGCCATCCCTTTTATGTGGACCGCGAAGGAAACCAATTGAGGGACTACATTGGCGGCACCGCAACCGACCATTGCAAAGCCAACGGCAGCAGCCACGGCACTATCAACTAATACTATTGTCATGAAACCGACAGCAATAAGCAATGCTCCTCCGGCCACAACAACCCTTTGTCCTAATTGATCAACTATTTTGTCACCGCATAGTCTCATAATTGTCATTGATACAGCAAAAGCTGTGTAGAAAAATCCTGCCATAGACATACTAATTCCACGCTCTTGACTGACAAATATTGCCGACCAACCCATTACAGCACCCTCTGAGGCATACATGATAAAGCACAATAATCCAACCACGATAACCGTAGGAGGAATATATAATCTGCTTTTCCTTGGTTTCTCAACCGGTGAGTCAGACACAAATTCTTCTTTTGATAATAAATCCCTACATCCGAACACCAGCGCAAGCAATATGAACACCATACAAATAACGACAGCCCATTTAGGCATGAGTCCCAAAGTAAACAGCACGCTCATCGCTCCGGCACCAATCAGTGTGCCCAACGAATAGCCGCCATGAAAACCAGACATAAGATGCTGTCCCGTCATGCGCTCGACGGTAACGCCATTCATGTTTGCCGCAACATCAATGGTGATGGTACAACTTCCAAAAACCATAAGCATCACGCCTGTCAGCCATATATTTATAAGCAGGCTTATTGCTAACAATGCGAAAGCCATCAGCAATCCCGAAACATAAACCACCTTCTTTGCGCCAAAACGATTTACAAGAAAGCCAGAAAGCGGAAGTGCGCAGATAGAGCCAAATCCACTGCACAGCATAAGTAGCCCAAGAGTACCCTCGTCTATTGCAAAAGAACTCTTGACGTATGGTACAAGCGGTGCCCACGCAGCCTCGAGAACCCCTATTATCATAAAGGCAACACGATTGGAAACAAGCAAATGTTTATGTTGGTTATGAGGAATATTCATCTTAAACTAATAAAAAAGACATATTGCAACATCATATTGAAAATGAAATAAAAATTCACTTCTTTGAAGAATTTACCCCCCGCAACAGTTGTCTGTGGCAGGGGTAATCTTTCTATTTGGGCATCATGAACTTCATTTCCTTTGGATTACAGCTTACTTGTTTGCAGTCTGTTTGAAACCTGTGTCTTCTGCTGACCAAGACTTCCATTTGCACTCCCCGACTTCCATTTCAGAGAACTGTGCAGTGAATGAATGTTCAACCGGGCTTGCCGCATATATTCCAAACGAGATCTCTCCATCACCTTTGTCTAAATAGAATGTACGCATCTGGTGGAAAGTGATACCGTCAGTACTCGTTTCTATATAATAGTCGCTTTCTCGGCGGCTAAGACGATACCACATTTCCTTTATTGAAGAGGGTATGTCATGTGTGGCCCAGTCGGAATATCCGTTATTTGTCACCACACTGCCCAGTCTTTGATATTCCTCGTTCTCGTATTCAATTGACGCCTTCATCCAGTTATCACTATCAAGATAGATTGCGATACCGCATTGGTCAAACAAGGCAGAACTGTTGAACGATGTCTTTACGGTGAAAGAAAAGAATTTGTCAGAGGTTTTCATTTGCAGCACCGGAGCATTGTCATTGCTAAACCCATAATAGGTGCGCTGCCACAGATCGGTATGAGGTTCTGAAACGATTGTGATCAAGGAGTCCGTGATAGTATATTGTTTTGGTTCACGGATCCAAAACAGGTTTTCCGCCACAAATGGCTTTAAGGTTGTGTCTTTTACTTCCATATTCGATTTGTTTGTTGTAGCATATTGTTGTTTCTGCTCATTTTGACAAGATGACAAGGCGCATGCAAGCAGTGACAATGCTATGATAAATTGATTTCTGTTCATTGTTTATAAAATCTGATTATAGTGTAAAATAAGGGCTTTATTCCTCGTTTAGTTTGCCTATGCGGAAATCGGGAACAACCTCTTGCTTAAGCGATACTTCCGTGAAATAGCAGGTGTGTTCATTGTCTTTAGGACTTTGGGAACTCAAGCCAAGAAGTAACTTTTCAGGAAAATCATTCCTGTAGAGACGAGCCATGTGCCATATTTTCCCATCTTCTGAAAAATAACTGCCAAGAGTGGTGCCATCGGAGGATAATCTCATATAAACATGCGGACCTATAATTACCTGATGATTATTGTCATCGGAGGTACCTATTGTGCGAACCGACACCACTCGATGGTCACCATATTCATCCTGCTCGAAACATAGTTTTTGACAATGCGTGTCATTCTCGTATGCGTATAACACACCAGCAGAATATGTTCCGGTTTTAGTAAAGTTCGGCTGTACTTTAGCCGTGAAAGTGAAAGGCTTGGTGTTGTCAACCTCTGTGAAGATGACCGCAGAGCTATTGACAACGTTTCCATCCGGGGAACGGAAATAATCAGTTTGGGGACCGGCCACAAACTTGAGAGTGTCACCAAGAAGTGTGATACCATTCTCTCCCCCGTTTTTAGACTTTGTAAAACGGATTCCTCCTACATTGATATTGCATGTAGCGAGTTTAACGCTTTCCGTTGTAACTTTCTTGTCAGAACTTCCTGTTTTTTTCTCTGACTCTTTCTGGGTGCATCCAGTCATAGCAAGACTTGTGATGATTACGATAAATACCAATTTTTTCATTGCGATATTGATTTGATTTTTATTAAATTGCAACTTCCTTGTGATTTATTTGCGGTTGCAAAATTAGATTGAATATAAGATGTGCGCAATACTGATTTCTAACCAATTTTCGCATCAATAGCAATATAAACCGATTTTTATTTGCTGAATATCAATCCTCTACGACCGACAACTAACGAATTTTCAGGAACATCCTGAGTTATGGTACATCCATGTGACAGTACACATCCATTTCCGATGCGGAAACCACCAGCGACAATTATAGTCCCTGTGCCGAAAGAGCAATGATTGCCGATTCTTGTTCCAGGAAACAGAATAAGTTCTCCACCTATAGTATTATCATCTCCGATATAGATGTCATCACCTTCTCCTGTGCAATAAATATAAGCCCCGTTTGCAAGAGAAACACCTTTGCCAAAGTGAATTGGAACGGAACTAAAAATACGTTCAAATCCATTGTGCACTACCGTTATACCTGCTTCAATTTCTAATATACCAGCTGATTTGTTCATACAGATATTTTGCTTTTGTTATATGAATGCAAAATTAAGAACCAATAGCAGCTGGTGCAACACTGATTTCTAACCAATCATGAAGTAGGCATGCACATTAGATAAGGTTCATTCTTAATGCAATTTCTACTGCGGCTGCGGTATTGGCAACTTTTAATGTTGCCAATATATCCTGACGGTGACGATTGACAGTAAAAATAGATATGTTTAAGTTGCTGGCAATCTGTTTGCTTGGCACTCCTTTGGCTATTAACGACAGTATTTCAAGTTGCCGGCGGCTGAGAATTTTACGGTCACTCGCTTCGTATATGTCTCGTCCAACCGTTTCCCCGGTCAATAGATTGACAATAATTCCGTCTTGTCGGTTATGGGAAACGGGGTACGGAATGTAAGTGCATAGACCGAATAAAACACTTCCGTTGGCACTACAGCTGAAATATCTCGTTGTATGGAGTATTTTGACTTTTTTATTGCCTCCGGTTTGGTAAAAACTGAGGATGCATGAAGCGGAAAAATCGGTCTTTTCTCTGATTGAAAGTTCTTTTATAAAGTTGAACCTTAATTACGCAACACTATTATAAATTAAACTTTTTAAGCACCTGAGC